>Ga0209919_1001720_pt1 | contig 10361 bp, 6 predicted proteins | sample SalPon2A_C_D2_MG_FD_185721 | JGI IMG/M metagenome (GOLD analysis project Ga0209919, IMG submission 185721) | Soil microbial communities from South San Francisco under conditions of wetland restoration - Salt Pond MetaG R2A_C_D2_MG (SPAdes)... | ecosystem: Environmental > Terrestrial > Soil >... | reverse complement strand
CCCCGGCGGTGTCGTGCCGGTAGGTGAACCCGTGCATGTTCTCGAGGATGATGCCCTGCTCCTCGCTCCGCGCGGCGAGGCGCTCGACGGCCTCCTCCGCGCGCCGGCGATCGGTGACGTCGGTGCCGTCGGGGGAGGTGTGGGCGAAGAAGCCGGCGTCGCGCATGTGCACGGCGTGCTCCTGGGCCACCTCGGCCAGCAGGCTGACCAGGACATCGCGCAGGTCCTCGCGGCCGGCCTCGAGATCGTTGCGGGCCGCCTCCACGGACCGCCGCACCCCCCCGAAGATATCCAGCTCCCAGCCGGCGTCGAAACCGGCGGCAAAAAGGTCGCGGCTCCAGCCCCCGCTGCGTCGGCGGCTGGCCGACCCGCTGGCGTTCAGATCGGGAAATTTATCGGCCCGGCTCACCCCGAGGCGGGCTCGGGCCTCATGCAGGCGGGCGGCGGCCTGCTGCAGATCGAGATTACCGGCCACGGCCCGGTTGATCAGCTCGGCCAAGACCGGGTCATTGAAGCCGTCCCACCACCGGGCCAGTTCGGCGGGATCGATGCTCCGCCCGCTAAGACCTTCCGCTTCCTCGCTGTGCCACTTTTCACCGGCCCGATACTCCGGAGAATGGTAGTCAGGCCCAACCGGGGCGCAAGCCCCAATGACAAGGATACAAAAGAGCAGCATCGCCGAAAGACACCGGCGATTGGAGGGAAAACGAAATATGGAGGCATCTTTCATCATATGAGGCCAGAATATATGAACTGCGCATGACGGTCAACAGAGAGATATAACACCTTTATATTATTAATCAATTTGTTAGTTCTACATTATCGTAAAGGACAATTATATATCACCATACCTGACTTTTGCCGGTGATTTGCATAAAACCTTTGAGCAAAAAAGAAGCCCGCAGGATATAACTTTTTTGGATGCTACTCGATCGTATTGATCAAGACCAGCTCACGAAACATGCTGATAAATCCTTTTTGGATAAGAGTTGAAGATTATGGCAAGCGGCATTTTTGCAATTTTGGATGATGTGGCGACCCTGCTCGATGACATGGCTGTCATGAGCAAGATTGCCGCCAAAAAAACGGCGGGCATTCTGGGTGACGATCTGGCGGTTAATGCCGAGCAGGCAACCGGCTTTCAAGCCTCGCGCGAGCTGCCGGTAATCTGGGCGATCACCAAGGGCTCGCTACTCAACAAAATGATCATTTTACCGGTCACGTTCCTGTTGAGCGCCTTCCTGCCTTGGTTGATTGTGCCGATCCTGCTGCTCGGAGGCTCCTATCTATGTTTTGAGGGCGCGGAGAAGGTCTTTGAGTGGTTCTGCGGGCACGAGACAAAAAAGATCGCTGCCGAAGAAGCGCTGGAGCCAAGAGAGATTGTCCGGCGCGAAGCTGCCAAGATCAAGGGTGCGGTCCGCACCGATTTCATTCTTTCGATCGAGATTGTAGTCATCGCACTGGGAACGGTTATCGACCAACCTTTATTGATCCAAATCCTGGTAGTCAGCCTGGTTGCCCTGCTGGCTACGGTCGGTGTCTACGGACTGGTAGCGCTTCTGGTCCGCATGGATGACACCGGATTTTATCTGATCGAACGGGCGGCGTCGCTGGAGGGTTCTGTTGCCCACGGCATACGTCTGGGCGGTAAAATCCTGGTGTCGTCACTGCCGAAAGTTATCCGTTTGCTGGGCGTTGTCGGCACCGTTGCGATGTTGCTGGTTGGAGGAGGAATGTTTGTTCACAACATCGAAGCGGTTCACCACGTTTTGGCGCTCATGCCCGCCTTGTTGGCAGATCTGGTTGCCGGGTTGATTGTCGGCGTGATATTGCTGGTATTGATGCAGTTATTTAAGGCAACAAGATCGGCTGGATGAGCTCCTTGATTTACTGATTCAGCGCATTTCCGATAAGTTTATGAATTAACGAGAGATCTGGATTATCAAATGATATCCCCGCTATTTCCGGGCCGGAACTCATCAAGAGCCAAAAGCGGGCTTCCCCCTTTTCCGCAACCCACAAAAACCAACTTTATGGTGACCCACAGTGCCTTGGCCCAATTTGGTCAGGGCGGCAAGCCTGCGTAGGGCTTGGAACAACTACCCACTAAGTCTGATTGGCAGCCTTCCCGTCCATTGATGTTAGCTTGCTTCCGCCCGAGCCGTGAACCAGTAAAGTATTGCCTGTACCATCAAATCTGTAAGTTTTATTTCTGCTTGGACACGACGAGAAACCGCTGATTTTCCGGGTCTGTTTAAACGGGCAGGGGCCGAAGCAGCCCGTTGAAAATCGCCGGCAAGTCCCCTGCTTCAAATACCTTGAACCTGATGGTTGAACCGTGCGTTGTAAAACACCGACACATGAGAACGAAATAGCGGTTGGCGGGAAAGAAGTCTTGATCACAATAACGGAGAACTCGACAAGCATTAGCCTTCCCAAGAGGGGAAAAAACGTTTTCCCCCTCCCAAGGAGAAGTCTGTCTCTTGACAAGGGTCTTTTAGGGGTGACCACCTGTCGACCTTCCAGGGTAGAAGAAATAATCGACATTCCTTCGCCACCTATGAGAGACTGTGTCAGGAGGTTCAATCTAACTCCCAGGCGTAAAGAAGCTTGAAAAGCAACTGTTAAGATTCAGAAAATGCCATGTTCAATTATCCTGGTGAAACCGGAAGCGATACCGCTTCCGGACAGAAAATAAAATGATGAATAAGCGAAAACTTCGAGCCTGACTGCCTGCCATTGCCAAGGAATCCCGCTTAAGCCTATATCGCAGGAAAAGCCATGAGCAAACACCCTCGGGCCGGGCACCCCATATACAATCTTCTGCCCACGGAAATAGAGGGGTTCAATGACCTGGCCGAATTGGCCCTGGATATGCGCTGGTCGTGGAATCATGCCGCGGACGAGGTCTGGCGGCAGCTTGATCCGGAACTTTGGGAAGTAACGCATAATCCATGGGTGGTCCTGCAGACGGTTTCGCGCGACCGGATCGAACTGGTGTTGGACGATCCGGTTTTTTGTCAAAAGGTTGACTCTCTGCTACAGACCAGGCTGCAAACGCTGAAAAGGCCCGCCTGGTTTCAGCAGAATCTTGCCCAGGCTCCCCTGACCTGTGTCGCTTATTTCAGTATGGAATTCATGTTGAGCGAGGCTTTGCCCATTTACTCCGGCGGCCTTGGCAATGTCGCCGGCGATCAATTCAAAGCCGCCAGCGATCTGGGCGTGCCGGTGGTCGGCGTGGGTCTGCTCTACCAACAAGGCTATTTTCGTCAGGTCCTCGACCAGAACGGCGCCCAACAGGCCCTCTTCCCCTATAACGACCCCGGGCAGTTGCCGATCACCCCTTTGCGCCAGGAAAACGGCGAATGGTTGCGGTTGGAGATCGACCTGCCCGGCCACTCGGTGTGGTTGCGGGCCTGGCAGGTCCAGGTCGGCCGGGTCAAACTTTACCTGCTGGACAGTAACGATGCCTCGAACTTCCCCGCCCATCGCGGCATCACCAGCGAGCTTTACGGCGGTGGTCCGGAAATGCGCCTCAAGCAGGAACTGCTCCTCGGCATCGGCGGCTGGCGCCTGCTTGCGGAACTGGGCATCCAGCCTGAGGTCTGCCATCTTAATGAAGGGCATGCGGCCTTTGCCGTCCTGGAGCGCGCCCGCGGTTTTATGCACGAGAGCGGACAACCCTTCGAAGTCGCCCTTACCGCCACCCGGGCGGGGAACCTCTTCACCACCCATACGGCCGTGCCCGCCGGCTTTGATTGCTACACGCCAGCCCTCATCGAGCAATATCTCGGTGCCTATACCGAACAGAAACTCGGCATAACCCTCCACGATTTGCTGGCCCTGGGCCGCCGGAACCCCGATGACTCCTCGGAGAATTTCAACATGGCCAATCTGGCCATCCGGGGCAGCGGCACAGTCAATGGCGTCAGTCTCCTGCACGGCAAGGTCAGCCGCCATCTCTTTGCATCGCTCTTTCCCCGCTGGCCGGTCGAGGAAGTACCGGTGGGACACGTGACCAACGGGGTCCACGTGCCTACTTGGGATTCGGCCCCAGCCGACGAGCTCTGGACCGAGGCCTGTGGCAAGGAGCGCTGGATTGGCACGACGGAAACCCTGGAGCAGGACATCCGCCGGATCCCCGACGCCACTCTTTGGCAATTTCGTCACGCCGCCAGTAAATCGCTGATTGAATACGCCCGCGAGCGTTTGTCCGAACAACAGGCGGTCGCCGGGATGGTACCCCGAGCGATCGAGAAGGCCAAACACATCCTCGACCCCAACGCCCTGACCCTGGGCTTTGCGCGGCGCTTTGCCACCTACAAAAGGCCGAACCTGCTGCTGCACGACCCGGAGCGGTTGCTGCGACTGTTGAACGATCGCCGGCACCCGGTGCAGCTGATCCTGGCCGGCAAGGCCCATCCGGCCGACCAAGAAGGCCAGGCCCTGATCCGGGAATGGATCAGCTTCATCCAGCGAGACGAGGCGCGCGCCCGGGTGATCTTCCTCAGTGACTATGACATGCTCTTGACCGAGCACCTGGTGCAGGGGGTCGATGTCTGGCTCAACACCCCCCGACGGCCCTGGGAGGCATGCGGTACCAGCGGCATGAAAGTGCTGGTCAATGGCGGCCTCAATCTCTCCGAACTGGACGGCTGGTGGGCGGAGGCCTATGCGCCCGAGTTGGGCTGGGCCTTGGGGGACGGTCGGGAACATGACAATGATCCCGCCTGGGACGCGGCCGAAGCCGAGGCGCTTTACACCCTCCTCGAACAACAGGTGGTCCCGGAATTTTATCGCCGCGACGAGCAAGGCATTCCCACGGACTGGGTGACGCGGATGCGGGAAAGCATGGCGCTTTTGACTCCAAGATTTTCCGCCAACCGCACGGTGCGCGAATACACCGAGCTTCATTACCTACCGGCCGCGACCGCATACCTAAAAAGGGTTGCCGACCAGGGCGCGCTGGCCAGGCAATTAGTAGACTGGGAACACACCCTGAAAGAGAAATGGTCCACTCTGCGCTTTGGCGAAGCCAAGGTCCAGACCGATGGTGACCGGCACCTCTTTGAGGCGGAGGTATATCTCGACGATCTCGATCCCAACTGCGTGCGCGTCGAGCTGTATGCCGATGGACTCGAGGGCCAAGCGCCACTGCGACAAGAGATGCAGAGCCTGCGTCCAATGACCGGCGCCTCGGGCGGTTATGTTTACGGCACGTCGGTGTCGGTGTCGGCGTCCCGCCCTGCAACGGACTATACGGCCCGCGTCATTCCGCATTGTGAAGGGGTCGCCGTCCCACTGGAAAGTGCCCTAATCCTCTGGCAGCGATGATAAAATCGACGGTGAAAAAGATGATGAACAACCGCGGAAATTACAACAACCTGCACATACTCGGCTGCGAGGAAGGAGACACCATCACCCCTCCCTTCGACATGACGGTCCGGAACGATCTCGACCGTTACCTTCTGATAATGGATACTACCGACCGGCGAGCAGGGTCTCTCTCTGCAGCAGCCGCTCTGGGAAAAGCTGGTCAAGGACCGGCAATATATCAACCAACACTCCGGGACCTTCCGATGATCCGCATCTGAAAAAGGAGCAACCCAATGAATGAAGTCAATAGCACCCAGCCCAACACTTCCGAAGCAAAACCAACAACCACGGACGATCTCAAATCCCTGCCTATGCCGGAATTGCAGGTCAAGCTTGAGTCGTCGTCGGCCGGCCTCAGCCAAGCGGAGGCTCAGAAACGGCTGACCAGCTATGGTCCGAACGAGATCGAAGAAACGACAATCAATCCGTTCCTGAAATTCCTTACCTATTTCTGGGGACCGATCCCCTGGATGATCGAGGCGGCCGTGATCCTTTCGGCGATAGACCGGCATTGGCCGGACTTCACAATCATCCTCGTTTTGCTCCTCGTCAACGGGGTGGTCGGATTCTGGGAGGAACACCAGGCCGGAAACGCCATCGCCGCGCTGAAGGCCAGGCTGGCGGTCAAGGCCCGGGTGAAACGGGATGGCAAGTGGGTCACCCAGCCGGCACGGGAACTGGTCCCGGGTGACATTATCCGCCTGCGTCTTGGTGACATCGTTCCGGCGGACGCGCGCCTGCTCGCCGGCGACCCCATCGAGGTCGACCAGGCGGCGCTGACCGGCGAATCGTTGCCGGCCACGCGTCAAGCCGGTGAAGCGGTGTTCTCCGGCTCGATCGTCCGCCAGGGCGAAGCGGAGGCAATGGTGTATGCCACCGGCAGTGGCACATACTTCGGCAAGACTGCGCAACTGGTTCAGGAAACGCAGACCACCAGCCATTTTCAACGCGCGGTATTGAAGATCGGCAATTACCTGATCATCCTGGCGGTCGCCCTGGTGGCGGTGATTATCATGGTCGCGCTGTTTCGCGGCGACCATATCCTCACCACCCTGCAGTTCGCCCTGGTGCTGACCGTGGCGGCGATTCCCGTGGCAATGCCCACGGTACTGTCGGTGACCATGGCGGTCGGCTCCCGCCTGCTGGCCAGGAAAGAGGCAATCGTCACCCGACTGGCGTCCATCGAGGAATTGGCCGGCGTGGACGTGCTCTGCTCGGACAAAACCGGCACCCTGACCCAGAACAAGCTGACGCTGGACGCCCCGTTCACCGTCGACAACGTCACCGCCGAACAGGTCATCCTGAGCGCCGCGCTGGCGTCACGCCCCGAGAACAAGGACACCATCGACCTGGCCGTGCTGGGCGGACTGAAGGACGAACAGGTCTTGTCCGGCTACGAGGTTTTGCATTTCCAGCCCTTCGACCCGGTGCATAAACGCACGGAGGTCACCGTCAAGGGACCGGACGGCACGGAATTCAGGACGACCAAAGGCGCGCCGCAGGTGATCCTGGAATTGTCGGCCGATGCCGCGCAAGTCAAGCCCGCCGTCGAGCGGGCGGTCAACGATTTCGCGGCACGCGGATTTCGCTCCCTGGGGGTGGCGCAAACCGGTAAAGACGGCGCCTGGCGGTTTCTGGGGGTTCTGCCCCTGTTCGATCCGCCACGCGAACAGGCCAAGTCGACCATTGCCAGCGCGCGGCAAATGGGGGTCAACGTCAAGATGGTAACGGGCGACGCCTTGGCCATCGCCCAGGAAACCGCCAAAAAATTAGGCCTGGGTACCGATATTCTCGATGCGGCAGGATTTGGCGACACCAAGCATCACGAGACCGCCCAACTGGCGGAGTCCATCGAGAAGGCCAACGGCTTTGCCCAGGTCTTCCCCGAACACAAGTTCCACATTGTCGATGTCCTGCAGCAACGCGGCCACATCGTCGGCATGACCGGCGACGGGGTGAACGACGCCCCGGCGCTGAAGAAGGCGGACTGCGGCATCGCCGTTTCCGGCGCCACGGACGCGGCGCGCGCGGCGGCGGACATCGTGCTGATGACCTCCGGCCTGTCGGTGATCATCGACGCGGTCAGGGAAAGCCGGAAAATCTTCCAGCGGATGAACAGCTACGCGATCTACCGCATCGCCGAGACACTGCGGGTACTGCTGTTCATGACCCTGTCCATCCTGGTCTTCAACTTTTACCCGGTCACGGCGGTGATGATCGTCTTTCTGGCCCTGCTCAACGACGGCCCCATCCTGGCCATCGCTTCCGACAACGCCATCGCCTCGAACCAACCGGAAAAATGGGATATGCCGTTAGTGCTGGGCATCGCTACGGTACTAGGGGTAGCCGGGGTGTTTGCCTCTTTCGGCCTGTTCTATATCGGCGAGCGCGAGTTTAATCTCGGCCGCGACCTGCTGCAGACCTTCATGTTCCTGAAGCTGGCGGTAGCGGGCCACCTGACGATTTTCGTAACCAGAACCCGAGGACCATTCTGGTCCCGTCGCCCCTCCCCCTTATTGCTCTGGTCGGCGATCAGCACCAAGCTAGTGGCCACCTTTGCCGCCGTTTACGGATGGTTCATGACACCAATCGGCTGGGGGTGGGCGGGCCTAATCTGGGGTTATGCGCTGTTGTGGTTTCTGCTCAACGACCAGGTAAAAATGATCGCCTACCGTATCCTGGCGCCGGTCAAGTCCGGAACGAACGGCTGAAATTTGGAATTCTCTATATAAATAATTTGCGCCGCTCGCCACCTTTTCAAAAGGAAATTTGTTACAATCAATCTAGAGTTTATTTGCGTAAGTTTGGCAATCATAATCAAAAGGCAGGCTATGGCCCCGACACTGGCTGATTTTCTTCGGGACAATCTTTTTCTGGCTTCCCTCGATCTTTCGGGGGAACAGAAAAAGCTTCTCGCCAAAACTATCGAAGAGGGATTTCTCCCTCAATTCCTGGAGAGGATTATCCTTGAATCGGAGGATATCCTGGCCATCGATCCGAACCTTGAGCGCCGGACCATCCTTGAGCTGGCGGCGGCGAAAATCGTCAAAGACCTCGAGGCGGAGGCGGCATCGATCAGGCTCCTCGACGCCCGGACCTTGAAGATGCTTTCCTTCGGCTCTTTCGGCCTGGAAGATTTCGAGCGGGCCTCCACCGTCCCTGCCTCTAAATCGATTGCCGGTCTTGTGGTCCAGAGAGGCCGCAGTATCGTGGTGCCGAACATCAAGAAGGATCCGCTCTATCAGTCAAAAAAGATCATCGCCACCAAGGGATTCAATTCCCTGATCGCCGTGCCCTTGCAGATCCCGAGCTTTGTCGGGGAGGCCAGTGACATCCAGGGTTCGCTGCAGATCTACTATCGGGAAGAAGATCGCCGGTTTTCCAAAATCGAAGTGATCCTGGCAGAAATGCTGGCCCGTCGGGTCAGCCATGTCCTGGCCCGAAAAAAAATATTGGACCTGAAAAAGCTCAACGATTCGAAAGAGAAAATCACCGACAAGATATTCATCAAACTCAGTAAAAGGGAGGGGATCAAACTTAAGGACTTCTTCAATCTCATCATGCCCGAAACAGATGAGTTCCTGCACTTTTACAGCTGCCTGCTTTTTACCGTTTCGGAAGATCTCAATCATATCCAGCTCGAAGCCGCCTACCCGCTCGACAGAACCTATTACGAGCCGGGTTACTCTTTTACCGTCGAGCACCATGGTTCTTTCCGGACCGTGATCCATGACCTCAAAGAATTTGCCGATAGGCCCCATGAGAGGCTCCACCCCAATTATCTGCTGGTCAAGAATCCTGCCAGAAGCGAACTTACCTCTTCCGGCTTAAGGGCATTTGTCAAGGAGCATGAGATCCATTCCATTCTCATGGTGCCCCTGCGTGTGGCGGAAAAGACCCGTCACATCCTGACTTTCTACGCAGTCGACCAAAAGCAGCTCTTCCGTGAAGACGAAATAGAGCTCTTGACCTTTCTGGGTAAGGAGATAATGAAGGCCTCGACCCTGGAATTCTTAAGCGATACCATCCATGACTTCAAAAATCCGGCCATAGCCGTGGCCGGTTTTGCCGAACGCGCCAAGAGGCTGGCCGCAAGATGCGATATGGAAGAGGCGGATATAGAGAAACTGCGCCGCTATCTTGGTATTATCGGCCGGGAATCGGCCAGAATGCAGGACATCGCCCTGACCATCGGCAGCGAGGGGCGCACGGAGGTTGTCGACCTCGGCCGGACGGCCCGGCAAAGGTTTCTGCTTAACGAGGAGGTTATTGCCCGGTCGCAGAGAAAAAACATCACCGCCGAGTCTTCGTGCCGAGAGGAGAGGCTCCTGGTTCTATGTCCGCTTTACAGCCTCGAACGGGTCCTCGACAATCTGCTCAACAATGCTACCAAGGCCATCCCAGCCGAAGGGGGCAGACTGGCCATGAACTGCTTTCGGGAAGAACGGATGGCCTGCGTCACGGTAAGCAACACCGGCCTAATCTCCGCCGACCAGTTCGAGCAGATCAAAAAAGGCGCAGTCCAGGGCCGCGGCCTCAATATAATCACCAGGTTTGCCCAGACCAACCACGGCAAACTAGAAATCGACCGGAGCGGCAACGATACCGTCATCACCATCAAACTGCCGCTGCACGAACAATAGGTTTTTCCCAGAAAAATATCCAGAGAACTATAGACGCAATGAGTAGAGCCAGCAAAATAAAAGGGGCTCGCTCACTCTTGATTTTTTTGGCAAATTTCCCCGTCCTGAAACCCTATTCTTCAGCGCATCTTCTCTTAAAACTGTTTTAAAACTCTTTAATACATATAGCTAGATGCCGGTTTATTTTTTCTTTTCGGGGGAAATTGGTCTTCTTGACAACGCTTCTGCCACAGTGATAGCACTTAATAATAATGAAGCAGGAGTTGCTATTGAAAATCCATAACAAAAGAGAGGTATTGACATGAGGTGCGGATTCATACTGGCGTTAACCGGCATACTCGT
>Ga0209919_1001719_pt1 | contig 10361 bp, 6 predicted proteins | sample SalPon2A_C_D2_MG_FD_185721 | JGI IMG/M metagenome (GOLD analysis project Ga0209919, IMG submission 185721) | Soil microbial communities from South San Francisco under conditions of wetland restoration - Salt Pond MetaG R2A_C_D2_MG (SPAdes)... | ecosystem: Environmental > Terrestrial > Soil >... | reverse complement strand
TCCGTTCGGGCCTTCCGGTACGTTTAATGGCTTTGATTTTTGTCAGCCAGTCACCCGGAAAATCGACTATATTTTCGTGAAGAACCCAGTGAAGTGTCACGTACTAAAATACGCGGTTTTAAGCGATTCCAAAGACTGTCGGTACCCATCGGATCATTTGCCGGTTTATGCTGAAATTAAATTTTAAAAGACTCTCATCGCTCTCAAAATAATAGACAACTATTTTCATAAGTATGAGAAAGCCAATCACGGATGATTAGAAGCCGAACGTTCAGGAATGTTTAAGTATCAGGAATGACATTCTTGTTTTTAGATCGCAAATTTTAGAAATTATGAAGTGGGTGAACATGAATAGGTTTCTATGATTCCGTTGATTGGATTGCTTTTTCGGCATACCATGGAGGCTGATTGTGTGAGCGTTTGCCAGAAGGAATAGTAGTCGGTAAGTTTGAGTAAAAGTCAAAATAAAATGAATTTAGGGAGAATAATTGTACCTGTTTTAGCAATAGTCGTTTTGCAAATTGTAGGGTGTTCATCACCTCAAAAGCATGAGGTAGCAAAGCATCCTCTTCCGGCGTCAGCTGATACCAACGTGGTTTTGCCACCGGCGTGGGCTTTTGGTGTTTTGTATGGTGGATACACCAACCAACAGCAAACAATCGAGCGAATCCAGAAAATTGAAGCGCATGATTATCCGATTGATGCCTATTGGATCGATTCCTGGTTCTGGAGCTTTGACGATCATGGAATTGGGCCTGAAAAGTTCATCGATTTTGTGGCGGACACCGTCAGTTTCCCCGACCGGAAAGCCATGTGGAATTTCATGCAGGAACGGCACATCAAAGGTGGCTTTTGGGTGTGGGACTGCATCCTGAAGACGGGAAATGAGGAGGCTTTCAATGCTTTTGATGAGAAGGGGTATTTCTCAAAAGTATACCTGAATAAAAACTCGTGGCATAACAAGGGAACCAGTACCGCCATGTTTCAGGAAGCCAACAAGCATCCAGGGACACTTTGTGGAAACATCGACTTTAACCGTCCGAAGGCGGTGGCTTTATTCAAAAAAAATATGAAGCATTTTTTCGAAGAAGGAGCCGATTTCCTAAAACTCGATCGAACGGATAAAATAAGCGTCTGCAAAGCGATGTTTGAAATGAGCCAGGAATTTGGAAAGGAAACGAAAGGTCGCGGTTTCCTTTTGTCGCATTCCGGTGGTACCAACAACGATGAATATAAACGCTATCCAACCAAATGGACAGACGATACCCGTTCGGATTGGACGGTTGAAAAGCCAACCAAGAAGTTTGATCCGTGGGTGCCACGAGTGGCTTTCAAAGAAACCATTGCCATGTACATTGATTCTGATCAGGCAACCAGCAAAATCCCGTTTTTGACCAACGATACCGGTGGTTTTGATATGGGAAAAACGGATTCTCCCGATGAAGAACTGTACATTCGCTGGCTGGAATTTTCCATGTTCACGCCCATCACCGAAGTCTTTTCACAACCCGAAAATCCAACCAGCAACTTGGCTTACAATTATTCCGAAAAAGCAGATTCCATCTTTCGGTTTTATTCCCATTTGCGTATGCAGTTGTTCCCATACATCTATTCCTATGCCCATTTAACACGATTGAATGGGGTGAATATGATTCGGAAAATTTCCGATCATTTGTACGAATACCAGTTGGGAAAAGAAATGTTGGTGGCGCCGGTCTATCAGCAAGGAGCCACATCGCGCGAAGTGTATTTGCCTGAAGGGAAATGGTACAATTACTGGATTGGAAAAGTGGCGGATGGCGGTGATTCTCTTTTGGTGGATGCCCCGTTAAACCAAATCCCACTATTTGTTCGCCAGGGAGCAATCATTCCCAGACGGAATTATGCGTCTTCGATTGAAAAAGGAACAAACGATACGCTTCAACTTCAACTTTATACTGGTTCTGAATCTTCGTTTTCTTTGATTGAAGATGATGGCACGAGCAACGATTATTTGAAAGGTATTTATGCCGAATCTAAACTTCAACTAAAAGACACAACTAATGCAGATGTGCTTACAATTCATCCTGCTTCTGGAAGTTTTTCAGGGATGAAGGATCAACGGGTTTGGCAACTTCAGATTAGAAGCGAAAAACCAGTAGCCGAAATTAATATGAATGGAAAATCACTGGCATTTCAAAAAAACGGTGGCTATGTTGTGACTGATCACTTTTCGGCATCAAAGCATGACAAAACAACAATTCGAATTAGCTATTAAAATCAGGAAATAAACATTTCATAAAAGAGTATGGCCAGAAAACCATACTCTTTTAAGTTTTCTTTCAAAAAACGCCGGGCTTTGGTCATGTGATCTTCTACTGTTTTGATGGAGATCTCTAATTCTTCGGCAATCGCTTTATTTGTGTAGCCCTTTTCTTTACTCAAGATATAGATTCGCTGCCGCTGTTGAGGCAATTGACTCACCAGTTTTTGAACTTCTTCCGAAAGTAGCTTGTAATCCACTTGTTCCGCAGTGTCCGAACTGTTTTTCACGGCTCGCTGCTTCAAATATTCCAGATATTCTCTTTCTGATATTTTTTTCCGGAAAGTTGAAATTATCGTGTTTTTGGCGATCGTAAAGAGAAAAGCTTCCAGGCTCATTTCTTCTTTTAACGATTCACGTTTGTCCCACAATCGAATAAAAACCTCCTGAATGACATCGAGCGTATCCGCTTCGGATTTTAGATACCCAAAGGCAAATCGGTAGAGCCGTTCGCTGTATTCAGTGTAAAGCTTATTCAATGCGTTCTTGTCACCCGCTTTAAATCGATTTACAAGTTTGTCATCCATAAGGTTAATTCGCACAAATGAGAGTATAAAATTACAAATTTGTTTTATTTTAACAGAAACAACAATTTTTTGAAGAAATAAAAAAAAAATGAACAGCGGGCAGGGGTAAGTTTCTGGTTAGGCGTATACCAAGTGTAATCTATCAATCATGAAGTCATTTTTTCGAAAATATATCGACAATAATTGCTCGGATCAGGATTTTAAGTCGTTCGTTCAATGGATGGCTGATCCCGAATATCAGGATCAAGTAGAAGAGCAGATGGAGGAGGATTGGCATCAGCAGACTGTCGAGCAAAAAGTCCCCGATTTGACCAGCACCTTGCATGAAATTCATTTGGAGATTAGTGGAGAAGAACACGGACCCAGTAAAAAACACAAGTTAGTTAAGTACCTGACCCGTGCTGCTGCTATTTTATTTGTTCCACTGGCACTTGCTTTTCTGTACCAACTATTTGGTCATTCTTCTGACATTTATCAAACCTTATCAACGCCACTGGCGTCAAAGACGACTTTTACATTACCAGATGGATCAAAAGTGTGGCTCAATGCCGGATCTACTATTAAATTTCCACTAGAATTTAATGGTGATACCAGAATGGTTGAACTAACAGGAGAAGCCTTTTTCGATGTGAAGAAAAGCCATCATCCGTTTTTGGTTAAAACCTCATCGTTTACGGTTAAGGTTTTAGGAACTGCTTTTGATGTGATGACCTATCGCAATGAAATGCCGGCTGTCACCCTGGAAAGAGGCCGTGTAATGTTGACAACAAAATCAAACAAAACCGAATATTTAAAGCCTGGTCAACAGGCGGTGATCGATACGCTGAGACAGGCTATTTCACTGAATAATGTAGATGCCAAACTTTATTCAGCCTGGATTCATCATCAACTGATCTTTAAAAACGAACCTTTGAAAAATGTTGTCAAACGGCTTGAGAGATGGTACAATATTGACATTGTTGTCAACGATCAGACCTTAATGAATAAACGGATGACAGCCAACATCGAGTTTGAATCAATTCGGGAAGTCATGGGATTAATGAAACTGGCTTTACCAATCAATTATAAGTATAACAAAGACCTGCGCAAGCTGGTTATTTCAAGAAGTAACTAAATTAAATGCGAATGTATTTTTAAACGATTTGCCTATGTAACAAACGCACTCACATGGAGCTCATCCATGGAAAAATGAAAGTGGGGAAGCCGCGAACCTCCCCACCGGTGAAAAATAATTTTTTAAAATTATTAATCTTAACAATTCAAACTTATGAAAAAAAATGTACTGGAGAAACCTCGTTTGGGGAAATTCTTCTTTAAACTTCTTATGATTATGAAGCTAAGTGTTTTTCTTTTATGCTTTTCGGTTCTTTCGGCTTTTGCCACAGGAACTTACTCGCAAACAAAAACCACTAAACTATCTCTGATGGTTCAGAATGAATCCATCGAAAATGTGCTGAAAACAATCGAAGATCAGAGTGTCTACCGTTTCTTTTATTCTGGTAATATCAATACGGACAAAAAAGTGTCCATCACTAGCCGCGACATGGACATTGAATCGGTTTTGAATGAAATTCTGAAAGGAACAAACATCGGTTATAAAATTGTCGGCCGACAAGTGGCTTTATTCAACAAGGATGAAAACGGATTTTCCTCATCCATGAAGCAGACAAAACAAATAAGTGGCACAGTTACGAATGAAAGCAGGGAACCCATTCCCGGGGTGACTGTGGTTGTCAAAGGTACGACCAACGGTACGATTACAGATGTTGATGGAAACTATGTCCTGTCTGATGTTCCCACTAATGCAATCCTGGTTTATTCATTCGTAGGAATGAAGAAGCAAGAAGTGGCCCTCACCGGACAAAATACGGTGAATGTTGTCATGCAGGAAGAAACCATTGGATTGAATGAAGTTGTCGCTATTGGTTATGGAAGTGTAAGAAGAGCCGATGTTACCGGTTCTATTTCTTCCATTAGTTCGAAAGATTTTAACCTTGGATTGACTGTTGCCCCTGAACAATTGATGCAGGGAAAAGTTGCTGGTGTTAACATTATTCAAAATAGTGGACAACCCGGTTCTGCATCTACAGTTCGTATTCGTGGATCCAGCTCGGTTTCAGCCGGTAATGATCCATTGTATGTGGTTGATGGCGTTCCATTACAATTCAGCTCAGCCAACAAATATGTCAATGTTGCCGGGGAGTCGAGTACCTCTCCATTTTCTTCAGAAGGTTCCAACCCATTAAATGCTATTAATCCCTCTGATATCGAGTCAATTGAAGTTTTGAAAGATGCTTCTGCAACGGCCATTTATGGATCAAGGGGAGCAAATGGGGTAATCATTATCACAACGAAAAGTAAAAACTTTGGCGATGCGATTACTTATGATACCTATGTTGGTGCATCAGCAATCCGCAAACAATTAGATGTTTTATCAGCTGATCAATACCGCAATTATGCCCAAAGTAATAATTTACCATTTCCTGACGAAGGTGCTAACACGAACTGGCAGGATGTGATTTTCCGTACAGGCTTAAGTCAAAACCACAACCTTTCATTTGGCGGAGGTTCGAAAACAAGCAATTACCGGGCCTCCTTAGGTTACAATTCTCAACAAGGTATTATTGAGTCGTCTTCAATTAAAAAATATACAGCCCGCCTGAATGCAAGCCAAACAGGAATGGACGGTAAATTAAAAGTTGACATCAATATGACTTATGGGAAAATATTTGATGACCTGACACCCATTTCTTCCAATATTGGGAACGAAGGTGGTAACATTTTAAAAGATGCCATTCGCTGGGCGCCAACACTTCCTGTTTATAATGCTGATGGAAGTTATTATCAAATTGGAGAATTGCGTGTCAACCCGCTTTCCTGGGCTACTGAGATTGATGATCAACGCAATACGAATTTGTTTCTGGGAAATGCGAGCGCAGAGTTTGAAATTATTAAAGAACTGAAAGTTAAAGTGAACCTTGGTCACGACGATCAAATTATTAACCGTTATACCTCTGTTCCTGCAACTCATCCAATCGGTGAGGCAGAGAACGGACGGGCTTCAATCAGCAAACTGCAAAATTCAAGTAATTTGATTGAAACAACTTTGACATTCAACAAAGATTTCTCTGAAAACAGCAGTTTGACAGCTCTTGCCGGTTACTCTTTCCAGCGCTTTGTCACTGAGAACACATTTTCCGCAGCAAATCAATTTGTGTCCACCTCAGTGAAATGGAATTTGATGCAATCGGGTAGCATGATTTCAAATACCTCATACAAGTCGGCTAACCGTTTGGCATCCATGTACGCCCGGTTGAATTATAAGCTTTATGATCGTTATTTGTTTACGTTCACCCTGCGACGTGATGGTTCCAGTCGTTTTGGTGGCAACAACCAATATGGTTTGTTCCCATCCGGTGCTTTTGCCTGGAAATTGTCTGACGAGCCGTTCTTTAATAGTTCCAGGATCAGTAATATGAAAGTGCGTCTGGGATATGGTGTAACTGGTAACCAGGAAATACCAAATGACTTGTTCCGGGAGCAATTATCAATTTCCGGATCGAACGTGTATGTGTTGGGTGGAACCGCTATTCCAAGTGTTTTGCCAAGCAATTACCCCAACCCCGACCTGAAATGGGAGACGACAGCTCAGTCCAATGTCGGAATTGATTTTGGATTGTGGGATCAGCGTTTAACGGGGTCGTTGGATGTCTATAAAAAGCATACGACTGACCTTTTGTTGGAATTTTCAACCGCCTCTCCTTCTGTTGTTCAAAGTCAATGGGCGAATGTTGGTGAAGTAGAAAACAATGGATTTGAATTGTCATTGGATGGAAAGATTATCCGCCAGAATGATTTCCAATGGAATGCAAGCATCAATTTCTCAACCAACAAAAATGAAGTGATTACGCTATCAAACGATAATTTCTCACGCGATGAAATTTTAGTCAATGCGACATCCGGCGTTGTAAGTAATGGAACTTCAACACAGATCATCAAGCCAGGAGAAGCATTGGGTACTTTCTATGGTCGCAAATACACTGGGCTTGACGCTGATGGCATGGAAACATACCAGGATGCTGATGGCGATGGTGTTGCTGATCTGGTTGTGATTGGAAATGCGAATCCGGATTTTACCTACGGAATTACCAACAACTTCTTCTGGAAAAATTTCGATTTGTCCATTAATTTGAGAGGTGTTGTCGGAAACGATGTATACAATAATACAGCAGCTGAATTCTCTTACGTCAATGCGACACCTGGTGTAAATATTCTTCAGTCTGCTCTTGATTTGGGAATGAGCAGGAGTCAGATTTCACAGTTTTCATCAAGATGGATTGAAAATGCAAGTTACCTGCGATTGGATAATATGAATGTTGGTTACACCTTCAATACAAATCATATTTCATTCTTATCAAAAGCCCGGGTTTACCTGACCGGACAGAACCTATTCGTAATCACAAATTATTCCGGTTTTGATCCAGAAGTACGTACCAACACAAATCGTGGTGGTGTTGCTCCAATTGGTATTGACTATTTGTCGTATCCCAGACCTCGTATTTTTATGCTTGGAGCAAGTTTGGCATTTTAAACAGAAGGAAGATTAACGATTAAAATTTAAGATTATGAAATATTTAAAACAATTAAATAAAAAATTGATTCTGGGTATCTCCTTCTTGCTGCTTTTGTTCTCCAATTGTTCGCTTGAGGAAGGTGTCTATTCAATTTACACGCCAGACAGCTTTTATTCGAATGATCAGCAAGTGCTTTCATCGTTGTCAGGAGCTTATCGGAACTTTGCCAGTATCCCAACATTTGGAGCTCCTTATCGTGTATTGGAATGTTGTACAGACCAGGTAGTTGTGCATGGTAAAATTCAAGGATGGTGGGCTAATAGCTCTTTTGAACAATTGGCAGAACATAAGTGGGATGCAAGTCATGGTTATCTCTGGAGCATGTGGAATACCTTGTTTACAACTGTAGGACAAGCCAATGCACTTATCGCCTCATTGGATGCCTCTGGATTGGACAATGTTGTTGGTGCAAAAGCTGAGCTGCGTGCGCTGCGCGCTTATGCCTATTTCTACCTGATGGATTTATATGGAAACGTACCTATTTTCACGTTGCCAAAGGTTGATCCAAACAATTTGCCGGATCAAAATACACGAACTGAAGTTTTCGACTTTGTTATAAAAGAACTGACTGAGGCTGTTGTTGATCTGCCTTCACAAAATGATGTGGGTGATGAGTATTACGGTCGGTTGACAAAAGAAGCGGTGTACAGTTTGTTGGCCATGGTTTACCTGAATGCCGAAGTGTACACTGGAACAGCACATTGGGACGATGTGATCACCTACACGGATAAAGTCATCAACTCTGGAGCATTCGAGTTGCTTGATAATTATGCGGATAACTTTGTTTATAATAACGAAGGCAATAAAGAGATGATTTGGGGTGGTGTTTACACGCCGGATGTGACTGGTGGAATTGGTCACCCAATTGTGCAAAAAGTAATGCCAGGTATCGGTGGTGGGTTGTTTGGTTTACCATACACGCCACAGGATGGTTTTGGGACACGACCCTCCGTAGCTGCTTTATATGAAGCGCAGGATGATCGTTTCAAAATGTTTATGATGCCTGGGCCACTGATTGATCCAAGGAATGGTGACACGGTCATGGTTGAGAAAATTGTTCCCGACGGTAATTCGCAATTATATGATCCTGCAACATCGACCGAGGGACCGGTTCCTTATGTGATTATTAATGCAACGGGTATTCGAAATCAACCGATGAATGCTGGTATCAAGTGGTTGAAATGGGGACTCGATCCGAATACGAACGGTGGTAACGCCGGTAATGACATTGCCTTTTTCCGCTTGGCTGGTGTTATTTTGATGAAAGCTGAAGCATTGGCTCGCAAAGGCGAAATGAGTGCTGCTTTACCACTGGTGAACCAAATCAGGGAAAGAAGCCATGCTACGCCATTGACTTCATTGACGTTGAATGATGTGTTTGAAGAACGGGGCCGTGAGCTGACATTCGAAATGAAGCGGAGGAACGACTTGGTCCGTTTCGGAAAATTCAACGATGCCTGGGAGTTCAAAGAAGCCTCATCCGACGACCACTGGAACCTTTTCCCAATACCTAAACGAGCTATCGACTCGAATAATAAACTGCAACAAAACCCAGGATATTAATCCTGAACAGTATAGCAAACAGCCCGAAAGACCGTTAATTTCGGGCTGTTTCTTGTTTTTGATATTTGTTTGTACTTTTAATTGCTTCTTTTTACCAGAGAAGAAATTGCTTTAACGCAATTGCTGATTCAACCTAACACTAAACCAACATAACATGAAAAAGACAACTGTTCTTTGTGTTCCTTTTTCGGATGATTTATTTTTGATTCGAATTGGAGCGATCAAAATCTTATTAGTTACCATTCTTTCATTATTTCTACTTACAAAAAGTTTTTCACAGGTCGTTGAAGGCGTCGATTATTCCTCGCGGGCAAATGTCTATAAAACGTTCGATATGGATGGCGAAGACATCTTTGGCCAGCGCTTCCCTGCCGAAAATTTCACCTTTAAAGACCGGGTGACAGGTGTGACGATCAATGCGCTGACGACTTCCCGCCACAAAAATGTGAAAATGTACCAAACGCATCCGCAATGGACAGCCGATGGCAAATACATTGTTTTCACTTCCGATCGGACTTCAACACGCGGTGAACATGATGTGCAGTATTATGCCGTTTCCATGGATAATTTCGAAATTGTCCAAATTACAACCGGAAAGCGGGGGCGTGACCTCCATTTGGGCTGGCATAAAAACGACGCATTTATGATGCATGGCAATCAGTTGATTCAGATTGATTTGGGGCGGCTTTTGAGCGACAGTGAACAGGACAAGGTTGGCAAGCCGGAAGATTATGAAACCATTTTAGCAACGGTTCCCGATACCATTCAGCCAACAGGCCTGGCGCTGGATGCCAAAGAAAACCGGATTTATTTTTCAAGCCGGCTGGCCAAGGATTTGTCAGCTATTTATAGCGTCGATTTTATAAGTGGTAAAACAACCAGGTTGCTGGAAGTACCATTCCGCATTGGGCATATTCAAGCCAATCCATATCGAACTGGCCAGGTCATGTACTGCTGGGAAACGGGAGGCGATTCGCCCCAGCGCATTTGGTACATGACCGTGGATGACAATGGGAAAGTCAGCAATCGACCGGTTTACAATGAGCGCGACGACGACTGGGTGACCCACGAAGTATTTATGGGACCGGACGAAATCCTTTTTCATTTAATGGGGCATCTGGATCGCTTAAAGAAAAATCAAACGGGTTTGTTCTCTTTGAACCTGCGAAATGACAAATTAACGTTTCATGGACAGACAACAGCCGATTGGGGCGGCTATTGGCACTGCAACGCCACAGCCGATGGCAAATGGATGGTTGCCGATACCTTCGATGGAAAACTTTACCGGATCAATGCGTCAGATAACAACGACGTGGTGCTGCTCACTCAAGGACA
>Ga0209919_1001713_pt1 | contig 10382 bp, 8 predicted proteins | sample SalPon2A_C_D2_MG_FD_185721 | JGI IMG/M metagenome (GOLD analysis project Ga0209919, IMG submission 185721) | Soil microbial communities from South San Francisco under conditions of wetland restoration - Salt Pond MetaG R2A_C_D2_MG (SPAdes)... | ecosystem: Environmental > Terrestrial > Soil >... | reverse complement strand
GCGCGACGCCTGGCTGGGGGCGGTGGCTGCCGCCGTCCTGTTCGAGGCCGGCAAGTGGGTGCTCGGCAGATACCTGGCGCACAGCGCCGTGGCCTCGGCGTACGGCGCTGCCGGCTCGTTCATCATCGTGTTGCTGTGGATCTACTGGTCGGCGCAGATCTTCTTCCTCGGCGCCGAGCTGGCGCGGTCCTGGGCGAAGATCCACGGCCACCCCGACGTCGACCTGGGGAACGGGCCCGGCGGCTCCGGGCCACCCGCGCGGGAGCCCGACGCTCCCCCCCGCCGCGGCCGGAGCGGAAGGCCCTCCGCGAAGGCAGGCGCGCCTGCCGGGCCCGGCTCCGGCCCGGCGCCGCCGCCTGGCACTAGCTCGAGCTATCGGTCCCCGCCACGCGGTCGTACCAGGGGCCCCTGGAATCGTTGAGCAGCATCGCGATCTCCGCGGCTTCGGCGAACTGCAGCCGGGTGAGCTCGTCGGTGACCGCCTCCCCGTCGCCCGAGAGGACCACGTCCGCGAGCTCGGTGTCGGGGTCGACCTGCACCCCGAAGCGCTCGCCGTAGCTGGCCAGCACTCGACCCTGGTTCTCCAGGGCGGGGAGGTCCAGGTCTTCCAGGATGGCGTTCGCGCGGTCGATGTCCATGGTGTCCGCCTCCCTTCGTGGGGGCAGCCTAGACCCGTACCCGCCAGACGGGCGCGGCCCGCGCAACGTGCGCCGTGCACGCCACGCGGGGCGCGGCCCGCCGATCCGGCCGTCAGTTGGGCGCCGCCCCCGTGACCGTGAAGCTCAGCTCGAACGAGGGCAAGCGCTCGCCCGGGTGGTCGATGACGTTCAGCATCGGCAGCAGCAGGTAGTTGGCGTTGGCGGTGCTGACCGGGGCGCCGGGCCCCTTCAGCTCGCCCTTGTAGATGCTCGGGAAGATCCCGATGTAGTGCGTGCCCGCCGGGCCGGGCGCCTTGATGTGGATGGTCACGTCCCCCTGGCTGTTGAAGCCGCAGGCGTAACCGAAGGTGGCATTGTCCATCAGCACCGTGACGATGTTGGCCGTCTCCGACCAGCCGATGCCCTTGAGCCGGATGGTGATGTCGCCGCCGGGTGCCACGGTGCGCGGGGACACCTCGGCGACCGAGGGCTCGATGGTGTAGTCGACGCTCGCCCGGGCGTCGCCTGCCGTGGCCACGACGTGATGCACCCCGCCCAGGTCGTCAGGGGTGTCGAAGCGGTACGTGAAGGTGCCGTCGGCCGCGGCCGTGACGCTCGCGAAGTCGCGCGTCGATTCCTCGAAGCCCTGGCCGGAGATGCGGTTGCCCACCACCGTGCTCCAGGTCATCGACACGGCGGCGCCGGCCGGGAAGCCCGAACCGTGGAGCACGGTCGGGTCACCCACCTGGCCGGAGCCATGGTCGAGGCGCAAGGCAGGTCCCGAGCCGGCACCGCCGGCGGCGCCCTCCCGAGGCAGTCCCTGCGAGGCCGCCGGCGGTGGGATCACCGGGGCGCCGGGCGTGATGGTGAACACCGCGCCCTCCACCAGCGGCACGCCCGGGATGTAGATGGGCGCCTGTTGCTCGTTCAGATAGGGCGACGAGTGGGTGCCGACGATGGCCTGCAGCGTGTGCGGCCCGACGCTGCCGGTGGCGGGGAGGGTCACATCGGCCACGCCCCTGGTGCTGAGCCCCGAGAGCATGCCGGCGTCCGCACCGTCGTACTTGAGGTGCCATACCAGGTGGTAGAACTTGTAGCCCAGCCCCGTGACGTGGATGTGGATAGGCGTGCCCAACGGCCCGGAGCTCGGCGAGACGGTCATGTGCGGCGCGACCACGAAGCCCTGCCGGGCGAGCCTGGCGCCGTGCGTGTCGGTCAAGAACACGTTGTGGACGTAGCCGTAGTCCTCGGGCACGGTGAAGTGGAGATCGGCGGTGCCGTCCGCGGCCACCGTGGCGGTGGCCAGCGGGTGCTGGACCTCGGACGCGGTCACCCCGATGAAGTGCCCTCCGTTCACGTCCCAGGCGGCATCCGCGGTCTGCCAGGAGAGCGTCACCCGGGCTCCCGGCGTCAGCCCGGTACCGTGGGCGGCGACCGCCGTTCCCACGGGCCCGTGATCGGGCGTGAACGCCAGCTTGGGCGCTGCCCAGGCGCCGGCCGTCACCAGCAGCAGCCCGGCGGCGAAGGCCAGCCGCGCGGCAGCCCGGACGGCCGAGCGGGCCACGCGACCGGGACGCGGCGATATGCGGTGGTTCATGCGACCTCACGCTCCTCGAGACCCGCGGCGGGGTCCGCGCGAACGCCGGCGGGCCCGGCCGCGGCCGGAGACGGCGGCGCAGGCGGCCGGCACCTCCGAGATCGAACGGCCGCGGCTCCCTGCGTTCAGGCAGGGCCGCGGCCGCTGTTGGCTAGAAGGTCGGGTCAGGACGCCGTCAGGACTGCGGCTTCGCCACCGTCAGCTGGTTGAGGCCGACGTTCTGTCCGATGGGCGTGTACGCGTCCTTGTGGCCGTTGTTGTCGGTCACGGTCACCGTGTAGTTGTAGGTACCCGTGGAGGCGTCCGCGGCGATCTCCCATGCGCCGGTCCAGAAGTGGGTCTGACTGGCAGCAGGGGCACTCGGGGGGTGGGCGGAGTACTCCGCAGCGATGGTCTTGCCGCCGTCCAGGCTGATGGTCACCTTGATCCCGCGCTGCTGGATCTCGTCCGCCGTGACGCGTCCGCCCGTGGTCGCGTCGTACACCTCGACCTGGAACACCACCGATTCGCCAGGTTGGAACACGGTGTTCGACACGCACACGGGCCCCTTGGCCCCGGTGCCGCCGCGGACGGTGTTCATCTGCACGAAGTACGTGTTGGCGAAGGCCGACGTCGCCAGGACCGCCACCAAGACGGCCAACCACTTCACATGACGCATGACTCTCCCTCCGATCGTCACCTCGAGCGCGTTTTCGAGCGGATGCCCGAGCCCGTGGCCACTCTCCCCTCAACGGTAACAGCTACCGGGACATTCGACACCAGAGGACATTTGTCCCGGATGTGAGGCACCGCCCCGCCCGCCGCCGCCATCGCGCGGCGCCATCACGCGGTCCCGTCGCCGCCTCCCCGAGCGGCTCTCACCTGGGGCTCAAGCGCCTCACCTGAGGCAGGCCCACAATGGCCGGCGGCCACCACGGGCCATACGTAAGCTCGCATAACCTGTTAAGGAGGCCGCAATGTCCGTGCGTCCAACACTACTCGTCCTCCTGGCGCTTCCGCTGGCAGCGCTAGGTTTCGCCCAGTCGCTGCCCGCTACGCCCGTCAGCAGCGACTTCTCGCACGTCCTCGCGTCCGTCAACCTGCAACCCGGTCAGTCCGCCTCCATCACGGTGCCCGACGCCTACTTCAAGGGCGCCGCCCCCGGCGACATGACCATCTACATCCCCGTCGGGACCTTCAAGGACCCGGTGACGTTCCAGGTGCTGGCGGCGTCCAACAGCCACTGGGACGGCATGGCGAAGTCGGGGCAGAAGGTGGTCGCCAACTTCGCCTACCGCGTCTACGACCGGAAGACCCATCAGGTCGTCGGCAAGTTCCCGTCCGCCGTGCAGTACACCGTCGCCGACACCATGGTCGACAAGCACAGCGTGTACTGGGCGGTCAAGCCCGGGGCCACCCCGAGGCTCATCAACGCCAACAGCGCCAGCACCATCCAGGGCGACGTGCTCTCGCATCCGACGCCCACCGCGGCCGTCGGCTGGATCATCACGACGCCCACGGCCGACCTGGCGATGAAGGGCTCGGGATCCGGCAGCTCCATGTCGGGCAGCCAGTCCAGCACGGCCGGCTCGAGCAGCGGCGGCGGGTCGGGCGGCATGTAGCCGCCGACCCGATCAGCCTTCGTCGTAGAAGCGGCTGTTGAAGTAGTACTCGACGAGCAGCAGCTTCACGAACCCGGCGAGCGGCACGGCCAGCAGGGCGCCCAACACGCCGCCGAAGTGCAGGCCCAGCAGAAGAACGATGACCACGGTGGTGGGGTGCAACCGCGAGGTGCGCCCCAGCACCAATGGCTCCAGCACGTGACTCTCCAGCTGGTTGGCGATGGAGTACACCACCAGCACGCCGACGACGGTCCACAGGCCCATCGGCGCGGCCAGCAGCAGCGCCGGCGCGATGGAGATGATCGGGCCGAGGTAGGGCACGAGGTCGAAGAGCCCCCCCAGGAACGCCAGCGACAGCGCCAACGGCACGCCCAGGATGGTGAGGCCGATGCCGATGACCGCGCCCACCACGGTCGCAACCACGATCTGCCCGCGGAAGTAGCCGCCCACCGCCTGCTCGAACTTGTCGATGACCCCTGCCAGGAAGGGTTGGTAGGGCCTGGGCACCGCCAGCTTGAAGCTCCGGCTCACCCGCGAGAAGTCCGCCAGCAGGTACGCGGTGAGCGCCAGCAGCGCCAGCACGCGGACGAAATCGCCGACGATCGAGCGCAGCGTCTCGAAGAGTCCGCCCCCTGTGACGTACCTGGCGAACTGATCGAGGAAGCTGCTCGCCCAGCTGTTCAACTGACCATGGAGCCTGTCATAGGCCTGGACGAGCGTCGACTTCATGGACGCCGGAAGATGGGCCCCGAGGATGGCGCCGGGGACGTTCTGACTGACGGACTTGGCGTGCTGGATGAGGTCCGGCAGCTGACTGGGCAGGTTGCTCAGCTGCTCGAACAGCCGGTAGAACAGCAGTCCGAAGCCCCCCAGCACGACGAAGACGAGCAGGACCGACACCACGAACCCGATCCAACGTGTGTGGAACCGCCGGCTGCTCCACGACACCAGCGGATGCAGCAGGTAGGCGAACACGAAGGCGACGACCGCCACGAACCACACCCCGCGCGTGACGTACAGGAACCAGATGGCGGCCGCCGCCAGCACCAGCGCCACGACCACCCGCACCAGGGCGTTCCGCCACAGTCTGGTGAAGGCATCACGCATTCTGCAGGTCGCTCCTTCCTAGAGGGGGCGTCGAGCCGGGCGGCACCGCGGAACGGGCGCCCGAGATGGCGACCCGTCGCGCGCCGTCCCAACCACGTGGCGGGCACCCGGCGAGCGCGAGGCGTCCGGCAGGCCCACGGGCAATGTAGCGTGGGCCGGCGATGCGACGGGACGCCGTCCTCACGTGACGGGGGTCGTCGCCCGGCCGCTCGCCGCCTGGGGGCGGGGCGCGATGTGCGGTCTGCGCCGGGCGGGATGCCGTGCCGCCGGGCGGGCCTGCGCCGCTCGCCGCGGGATCTCCCGCATCGCGCTGCTGCCGGGTGAGGCCGGCCGCTCGGTAAGCCGAGCCCTCGGCCGGTGTGTACCGCTGTGGTACAATCAGCGTGTGTGACGGGGCCATGCCTCGCCGTTCCCCTCGAGCATCCTCACCAGCGTCCTCATACCGGGTCTCGGATGCCTGGCATCCGATTCCGGGACGCGCACACAGGCCCCCGCGCCGACCGCGAGGGCCGGAGAGCGTGGCACGCTCATCACGCCCGCCGCACGGAAGTGGTTGTGACCATGAACAGAGATGCGATGGAACACGCGCACGAGCAGGAGTACGAGCCCGAGACCGACACCTCCCTGACCCCCGGCCGGTCGGCCGAGAACGCGTCCGACCGGCAGCGCTCCCAGGCCACCGACGCCAACGATCTGCAGCGTTACCTGGGAGAGATCGGGCGCGTGCCACTGCTGAACCGCGAGGAGGAGGTGGCGCTGGCCCGCCGGGTCGAAGCCGGCAAGGAGGCCGAGGAGCGCCTCCGGCAGGAGGCCGAGACGCTGAGCGAGCGCGACAAGCGCGAGCTGACCCGCCTGCTGGGGGACGCCGAGGCCGCTCGCGAGGCGCTGGTGGAGGCGAACCTGCGCCTGGTGGTATCGGTCGCCAAGCGCTACCGCGGCCGCGGCCTGCCGATGCTGGACCTCATCCAGGAGGGGAACGCCGGCCTCATGCACGCGGTCGAGAAGTACGACGTCAACACCGGCTACAAGTTCTCGACCTACGCGGTGTGGTGGATCCGCCAGGCCGTGGTGCGGGCGCTGGCGAACGCCTCCCGCACCATCCGGCTGCCGGTGCACTTCCAGGAGACTCTCAACCGGCTCCGCACCACCGCGGACAAGCTCGAGCAGAACCTGGGCCGGCCGCCGACCCGCGAGGAGATCGCGGCCGCCCTGGGCGAGGGCTGGACGGTGGAGCGGGTCGACCACACGCTTCGCCAGGCGCGCGACACGCTCTCGCTGGAACGGCCCGTGGGCGACGAGGACGACACCTTCCTCGGCGACCTGCTGCCCGACCTGTCGGCGGTCGCGCCGGTCGAGCTCGCCAGCGACACGGCGCTCTCGGACAAGCTGGAGCAGCTCCTGCGCCGGCTCTCCGAGCGCGAGTCCGAGGTGCTCAGGCTGCGCTTCGGCCTGGTGGACGGCAAGCAGCACACCCTCGAAGACATCGGCCAGCACTACGGCATCACCCGGGAGGCGGTGCGGCAGGCCGAGGCCCGCGCTCTGCGCAAGCTGCAGTACCTGGCGCGTCGCGACGTGTCGCTCCGCGACTTCCTGGATTGAGCGCCGGCTCGCGACGCCGGAAGCGAATCGCCGAGGCAGGGGACCCGGCCTCCGGCGGCGACTGGGCCCGCGGCGCCGCATGGCCCGGCCTCAGCCCGGCTCGCCGATACGCCAGTGCCCGGGCGAGACCGGGTCCCCCAGCGGGCTCCTGGAGATGACGGGCGCAGGGGCCGCCGCGCCCCGCGGCAGGCCCTGCGGCATCGGCGCGCCGGCGTCGCCCGCCTCATCCCGCACGAAGCGCACCACTTCAGCGTGCTCGAGCGCGTAGACGGCGTCCTCGGCCACCTCACGCGAGACGCCGAGCCGAGAGCGGACGGCGGCTACCATGCGCTCCCGGCCGCGCGCCCTGGGCTCGTCGAGGCGGAAGCCGAACTCGTTCCGCAGGGCGCGGAGTGCATCGGACGGCTTGATGTCCCGCATGGGGTGCTCCCTTCCTGGATCCTCGCTTCCAGGATCCTCCTTCCAGGATCGTCCTTCCAGGATCGTCGCTACAGGGTCCCCCGCGCGAGGGTCTCGTGTCTTCGCCCGCAGCGCCCGGCAGCGGAGTGGCGGGCCGGGCCCGCCACCCACGCTCGTCGGGCCGCACCCCGGCTTGCGGGGAGTGCGGCCCGACGTTCCGTTTGGGATGCCGGCGGGGTGCCGGTCAGGCCGAGCTCACACGGCCGCCGAGGCGTGCTCGGCGCGTGCCGCGGCGTCCAGCAACGCACCCAGGCCGAGGGCGAGGGTAGCCACCAGGACCAGCGGCAGGCTCGCGGACGTGACCACGAGCGCGAGGATGCCGAGCGCCACGCCGCCCATGCCGATGAAGAGCACGGCGCCGAGCGAACCGCCGGCGGACTCGCGCGCGAGCGTCTTCACGCGCGGGCTGGCATCGGACGCTTCGATCATGATCTGCGAGATGCGCCCGATGCTGCGGCCGCTGGCGATCTCGACCGCTCCCAGGATGATGACGCCGATGGCGAGCAGCGACGGCCCCGCCACGCCAAGGAGGGCCAGCAACCCCAGGAGCGCGGCCGTCAAGCCACCGACGAACTCGGTGGTGACGCCGCCGCTCACCGGGAGCGCGCCCAACTGCCGGCGCTCGTCAGCGGACAAGCCCGCCCCGTAGCGCGACACTGCGGTGCCCTGTGCGGCTATCAGCGCGGCTCCCACGACGATGACGCCGATCTGGGCGAGAAGGTGCGGAAGCACGCCGGCCAGGCCGATGATGGCCACCACCGCACCGGCCGATCCGACCGTGGCTGCGGCGGCCTCGCCACCGACACCGCCCGTGGGCGCGCTTCGAGGGATGGACTTCATGGTCTGCTCGTCTGCCATCGTGATCCTCCTTTCCATCCGCCCCTTCGGGCGGAAGAGGACGTTAAAGGCAACGGCAACAACAAGGGCTTCTCTCGCTCTTGTCACGCGATCGCTACCCGATCACGCCAAGACCCTAGACCTCATCGCCGTCTCGATGTGCGTACAGGGCAACGTGTCCCAGCACACCATGCGGTCCCGCATCGAGGCCGCGGAGCGCGTCAGGGCGGGCATCGTCTATAGTTGCCGTGTCGTGATCATGCGGGAGCTCCGCTTGCTGGGCGAGCCGGTGGCCAGCTCGGACGGGGTGGAGCGGACCCTGGCACGCAAGGACGCCGCTCTGCTGGCGTACCTGACGCTCGCCGGCGCCGCCTCGCGCTCCAAGCTGGCGGGCCTGCTGTGGCCCGAGGCCGGAGAGGCCGGCGCCCGCGCCAACCTGCGGCAGCTGCTCAAGCGCCTGAAGGGCCGCCTGGGCGGGGGCATCGTCGTGCGGGACGACCCCCTGCGCCTGGCGGAGGACACGCGCGTCGACGTTGCCGAGGTGAAGGTGGCCGCTTTCCAGGGTCGCCGCGACCGGGTCCTCGCCGCCTCCGGCGTGCTGCTCGAGCCCTTCGACTACGACGACTGCCCGGCCTTCGAGGACTGGCTGTTCGCGGAGCGCGAGGAGCTGGACGGCCTCACCCGCACCGCGCTCGTCGAGGCGATCGCCGAGCTCGAGCGGAGCGGCGCGCTGGGCGAGGCGCTCCGGCTCGCCGAGGCCCTGATCCGCCGCGACCCCATCTCGGAGACCGCCCACACCACCGCCATGCGCCTCCACCTGGCCGCCGGCGACCGCGGCCTGGCGCTGGCCGCGTTCGAACGCCTCCACGACACGCTCGAGCGCGAGCTCGGGATCGCACCGTCGGCCGAGACCGTCGCCCTCGCCGAGGCGATCCGCCGGGGCGAGGCGGAAGCGCGGTCCGCGGCCCCCGCTGCCGCGGCCGAGCGCGGCATCCCCGCGACGCTGCTGCGTCCGCCCCGGCTGGTTGGCCGCGAAGCCGAGCTGGCCGAGCTCGACGCCGCCCTCGCCGCAGGCGCCACCGCCCTCGTCGCCGGCCCGGCCGGTGTGGGCAAGTCGCGGCTCGCCGAGGAGGCGCTCCGCGGGCCGGTGCTGCGCTGCGAGGGGCTCAGTCACGACACCGACGTGCCGCTGGCCACGCTGGACCGCGGCCTGGCCCGGTTCTGGCAAAGCTTCCCCGCCCTCGTTCCGCCCGGCGACGTCCTCGCCGACGTGGCGGCGCTGCTGCCGGGCGTGCAGGCCCTGACGCCGCGGCCGCGTCTCCCCCGACCTTCGGAGCCGCCCCCGGCGGGCGGCCGCAGCCGCTTCCGCGGCGCGCTGGCCAGGCTGCTGGGCACGCTCATGGAGCGCGGCGTGACCCTCCTCTGCGACGACCTCCACGCTTTCGACGCCGCCTCCTTCGAGGCCCTGATGGCCGCCGCCGAGGCCCTGCGCGGCGACGCCCGGGACCGACCGGCATGGCGGGCCGTCGCCTCGCTGAGGCCGGGCGAGCTCGCGCCGCAACGCCGCGCCGCTCTCGAGCGGGCCGTCGCGGGCGGGACGGCGCGCTGGATCACCCTGCGCCCGCTGACGCGCGACGCCGTCACCGCCCTCCTCGCCAGCCTCGAGCTCGGCGCCTTGCCGGCGGGGGCGGTCGACACGCTGGCGGCGCGCCTGCATCGGCACACCGGCGGCAACGTGCTGTTCGTGGTGGAGTGCCTCAAGGACCTGCTGGCCGCCGGCGGCCCGGCCGGCGACGAGGTGCGACTGCCCATGCCGCAGCGCGTGGGACAGATCATCCGCCAGCGCGTGGCGCGGCTGCCGGCCCCCGCCCAGCGTCTCGCCCTGGCCGCCGCGGTGGCGCAGGGCGCGTTCGACCTGACGGTGCTGGCGGCGATGCTGGATGCCGAGCCGCTCGGGCTGGAGGGCGAGCTGCGGGCGCTGGAGCAGGCGCAGGTCATCCACGAAGGCGCCTTCACCCACGACCTCATCGGCGAAGCCCTGCTGGAGACCGCGCCCGAGCCGGTGCGCCGCTACCTGGAGGGTCGCGCCGCGGAGGCGCTGGCGGGCGTCGACGCGGAGCCCGCGCTGGTCGCCCGGCACTGGCTCGACGCCGGCCGGTCCGGCGAGGCGCTGCCCTACCTGCTCCGGGCCGCCGGGCGCGCCGCGTCGCGCCTGGCCTACCGCGAGGCCGCCGGCGCGCTCTACCAGGCGGGCCGCATCCTGGCCGACGAGGGCCGCGAGGCGGAGGCGTTCGAGCGCCTGGCCGAGGCCTACGAGCTGGTCATCCACGCCAACTCCGGGGATGACGCCACCCGCATCATCGCCGCCCTGGAGAGGCTCGCCCGGACCCGCACCCAGCAGGCCACCGCCGCGCACGCCCGCGCCGGCCTGCTCGCCACCGGCGGCCACGGCGCCGAGGCGGAGGCGGCGGCGCGCCGCGGCCTGGAGGCGGCCCGGGACGCCGGCGACCCGGCGCTCGAGGGCCTGCTCGCCAACGACCTGGC
>Ga0209919_1001710_pt1 | contig 10389 bp, 4 predicted proteins | sample SalPon2A_C_D2_MG_FD_185721 | JGI IMG/M metagenome (GOLD analysis project Ga0209919, IMG submission 185721) | Soil microbial communities from South San Francisco under conditions of wetland restoration - Salt Pond MetaG R2A_C_D2_MG (SPAdes)... | ecosystem: Environmental > Terrestrial > Soil >... | reverse complement strand
GTAATGTGATCTTCGGCTCTTCTAGCATATTCCTGCGGTAAATTAAAGGCTTCACCTATTTTCTTTTGATAGATCTGATTTGAGTTTATTTTAAGCCGACTAAGAAGTGATTTATTTGAGGCTATAATTTTAAGCTGTTTGTCGAATATTAAAATTGGCTCAGCAATAGAATCGAATACAGAATTCAAAAACTTATTACTCTTCTTTATTCCAGAAATAAATTCAACTTCTTCACGTATCTCTTTAAAAAGCCAGATATACCCGGATATTGAATCCGAATTATCTTTTAATGCGGATATTTCTGTTTGTATATATTTTGGATATGCAGTTTGAGATTCTATAATCGTATCAAATTTTATATGTCCATTTTTAATTAAAGAATTTAATATTTTGTTTTTACGGCTATCGTGCATACTTCCCTGCACAATATCCATAGCATTTGTTCCTGGCAAACTTTCACTTTGAACTTCAAATATTTTCTCAATCCCCTTGTTAAAATCCGTTATTTTTAGATCTTCATCTGTAGTAATGACTGCATCAGAAAGGCGATTTAATAATTGATTCTGTGCAAATATCTTTTCCTCAGTATAGGCTTGCTTTGAAAGATCGCTCTTGATAGCAATATAATGTGTAATAATATTATTTTCATTTTTAAATGGTATAATTGTTTGTCCGTCCAAATAAACACTTCCATCTTTTCTTTTATTAAATAATTTACCTTTCCATACCCTGCCATTTTTTATAGTATCCCACATTTCCTCATAAAACTTTATATCCTGGATTCCGGATTTTAATATCCTGGGATTTTTCCCTATTACATCAGGTAATGAATATTGCGTGATTTTCAGAAATTCACTATTGACCCATTCTATTTTACCATCTGCATCCGTTATTACAACTGCATTTTTTATTACTTCCAGCGATGATCTAAATAGATTGAGTTCATCTTTTAAATTTTCTTTAATAGATTCATTAAGATTTCCCAGAATCAGGTCATTTTTTAATAATGATAATTTTAATTCGTATTTTTTTGATTGAAATTTATCTTTTAATCTTACTTCATCAATAAAACAATATGATTTTGAAATTATTTTTTTTAATTCATTATTCACTATATCTACGCTACCGGGATCTAATAAATCAGCAATAGAAATAATGTTAATAAGCTGTCTGCTATTTCCAAGTTCTTTTTCAAAAGCCTGGTTGACAGATCTGAGAATTCCTTCAGAGTCAATAACAAAATTTAAGTTTTTGGAATTATTATATATTTTAAAGATTAGATCAGGATTGTCAAAAATTTTTCCTTTTAACCGGGTAGTTTTATGCTGGGACTGTTTCACATTTATCTCGTATAATAAGTTTTAAGCTGACTCATTTTCCCCATTTAATAAGCCGATATTTGATAATAGCCGATGTTACCTGTCAGTAAGATTTAAATCTGAGTGTTTTTAATCCTGCCGAGGAACAGACCCTCAATTTTCGCCCAAATCAGGATTTTATCCGGATTTGAATAATTTTGTGCTAATTCGGGCACCTACTCATTATTCATAATTTTAGAAATTACCTTAATTTGGCTGCTATGTCAATAGCCATTTATCCTGTGGTAGGTTTGAGTTAGTTAACGGTCAAGTTATCCACATTATTATGTAAACTTGGGGTATTTCTTAATTTTGAGAATGCCAAAAATGTGGATGATAGCCGACGCTGCAAGGCCAGCCAACATAGGCTCAATCTCATTTATAATTGGAATTGATGAAAAGTATCCTTTTATAAAATAAAATGAAAGACTGAAAAGCACAGCGGCTATCATTTCAATCAGCAGGATTTTGTTATGGATTCTAATTTTGGTGTAATAAGCAGAAATGACAGGAACTATCATTCCCGGTATGCAGATAGAACCGACGGTATACCATATCTCAATAACAGAAGGAATTGTATAGGCGAGAATTGCAGCAACTATCCCGGAAATTATCAGTCCATAAACCGTGTACTGTTTCAGTTTCTTTTCAGAGGAATTTTTTGTCAACCTGAAAAAGAAATCCCTGCCGATCGTTGTTCCGCTCAAGAAAAGGAAACTATTCAGTGTTGAAATTATTGTTGCAAAAAGTCCGGCGTAGAAAATTCCCTTAAATCCGGGACCGAGAATTTTTTCCGCGAGTAAAGGAAACGCCAGAACAGGCTGGTCTGTATTCGGGATAACAGCGCGGGAATAAAGACCTGTCGAGGTTGTTAAAAAATCGAACAAAGCCCAGAAACAAATAGAGATTAAAATTCCCTTCACTGCTGTATTTCCATCTTTTGCTGCATAGCATCTCTGGTGAAACCCGGGATCTGCAAATGTCCACATCGCGATTAAAAACCAGACAATGATAAAAGTAGGGGAAGCTCCGCCGGTAAGCTGCAAATGTGTAGCTGGTAAATTGTTTGATAAAAAATCAGCTCCACCGAATTTTGTGTAACTGAAAACCAGGATAATTATAAAAGCAATAAACATCACAAAGAACTGGAAAGAGTCTGTAAAAACGCTGCTCCTGAATCCCCCTTTGAATAAATAAGACAATGAAATGAATAGACTGATTCCGAGTGAGATGAAAATATTCACTTTAAATATTAGAGAAATTAAAGCAGCGGTCATCAGTAAATAAGGAGCTGGTGAAACAAGTATAAAAACCAGCAATGCTGAAAAAAGCCCTGCTTTTTCACCGTAAATGTTTGAGAGTTTGTCGGGTATTGTAAACAGGGATGCTTCTCTTATTTTCTTTGCAAAAAAGAGCGCAAACAAAAACGCGAAAATATAATATGGAAATCCCTGCGTAAACCAGCTTGCCAGTCCGTAACGGTAGGTAAACTCACCCACTCCTAAAATTCCGCCGTACCATGCGGAAACATTTGTCAATACAAAAAGCAGCAGCCCGATTTTTCTGCCTGAGAGCAAATAATCGTCTGCATCAATTGAAGTTTTTTTACCCGAATAAAATCCGATGAGCACTAGTATTAGAAGGAAGCCAATTACAACAGCGATATCGGCAGGACTAAAAGTGACCATTTCCGCTCACTGTTTTAAAATCTCTTATTACAAAAACTTTTCCGCCGTTTATTTTTAATTTCATCCGGTTTCCGGTTGCAACATTACTTGTGCTTTCCTTTTCCCCGAATGGCAGTGCTTTATTTTCCAGGGGATATTTCAGTCCTGTAGAAGTAATTTTTGTTTTTTTATTAAATCCGTAAATAGAAAATATTTCATCTTTTATAGTTTTGAATTCAGCTGCACCGGTATGAGCAGTTAATAAGGATTTTTCTGCAATGATTTTCATTTTAATTTTATTGAAGAATTTTAACACGATCCCGAGATTACAGAACGAGTGATCGAGCCTGTCCCCTGTTACACCAACCAGTACAGCTTCTCCAATTTTCTTTTTAATTGCAAACTTCAGGCATTTTTCAACATCTGTGTCATTTTGTCTTTTTATCTTTACAATTTTTGACTTTTTATTAAAATATTTCTTTGTTTTATCGGTTATTGAATCGAGGTCGCCAATAATATAGTCCGGCACAACACCGAGTTTAAAAGCAGAATTTGCTCCGCCATCCGCACATATTATAGTTGAATAATTTTCTTTTTGAAGAAATTTCATCACCCCTATTGAAGGAGGTTTGCCGTTTGCTATAATTATGCATTTTTTCATTTTAATTAATGTTTCTTTGGGAGGGTTTGAAACCCTCCCCTGCAAAATACCTATTGAATCTAAAGCCCGATTTCCAATCCAACCAGGAAATTCCTGTCAGCGGCGGGAAAGAACTCCCCGCCTATTGCATTTGCCGAATACAATCTGTCAAAAGCATTATTTACCTGTACGTAAATTTTTGAAGACTCCAACGAGTTGAACAGTTTCCCTTTATAACTTATATAAATGTCGGCATTAAAATATGCATCATTTACATTATCTGCATAGCTTACAAAACCGGGATATTTATTTAAATAATCATCCAGGTTTTCACCGTAATTATCAGAATAGAATTTGCCAACATACCTTCCGGTGAACCTAAGGTAAAAATTATTTTTGTCGTATGTAATTCCAAAATTTGAGAGCAATTCAGGAAATCCGCTTATTTTATTCCCGCTTAGGTCCAGCTGTGCAGTTTCATAATTTGTAGTAGTTGAATTATAATACTGTATAAAAGTTTCGCCTTCGTTTATTTTATTGTTGCTGTATGTAGCATTTGCAAATGCTGTTAGTCCGTCAATAATTCTTACTGTGCCTGTAACCTCAATTCCTCCGTGTGTCGTTCTTTTGGCATTTCCTGTAATCGGCTGACCAAAAATATCTACTTTACCGTTTTTCACAATTTCATTATTAAAAATCATATAAAAAAGATTAAGAGAAAGTGAATAATCATTTTTGTAGATCGAAGTTCCAACTTCTATATCGTTCATTGTTTCAGGTTTAACAAAAGGTTTATCAAAGTTGTATGAACCGTCGTTGTTTTTTTCAAACTGCGGCGTTGATCCGCCTGCCGATTCGTCAGCATTATAATAATTTGATAAACGTGGTTCTCTCGATACCCGGGCAAATGAGAAATAAATGTTTTGATCCTTATTTAATTTATAATTTACTCCAACACGGGGATTAAAAAATAGATCACTTACATTAAAATTTGTTCCAATGTATTTTTCATCAAATAATTTGTAGTTGTGATAAGCTAATTGGATTTCTCCGAGAAAATTCCAGAAATCGTTTAATTTATAACTTTCATGTACAAACCCATTTATAATATCCTTGCCGCCTTTATAAAAATAATAGCGGTAGTCTTTTGTAACTCCGGCAGGAAGATTTTCTCCAAAACTAATTCCTCCCCAATGTTCGGAACGATGTCTTCTGAATTCACCTCCGACAATCAATTCACCGTTTAAATGTTTAAAGCTTACACGAGGTATCCAGCCATACTGGGTATTTTCAACCTGGGCACGGATCAACACATTCTGTGGATTTCCATTAGGATTAAAACCATTCTCGTGAGTTAATCTCAAATATGAAGTATCAGCCCAGGAACCGTCAAAGTCAAAAAATCCGTTTCCGACTACTAAAAACAAAGCGGAATTGATTGTAACATTATCACTCACATTAAATTCATTCAATAATTCATAATGAGGCTGTGAGAAGTTTTCAATTTCATCCGGTCTCCGCGCCAATGTATAAGTGTAATTATTTTGATCCGCTTCCCAGTATGAAAAATTATCTCTTCTTAGTTTTTTATCCTTCACCGCAAACTTCGGCAATCCTGTGTACGCCAGACCATCTTCAATTGGTCCCCCGTAAATATTCACCTGTGTTGTCAGATTTTCATCATATCTTACTGCTGATAAATAATAAGAATTAAATTTCACCCAAGACTTTTGCCTGTACCCGCTGCTTAATGTTTTTGAAAGTTTAGCATAAACAGAATATTTATTATTTGTTAACCCGCTTGAAAATTGCGCTGAATATTTCCTTGTGTTAAAACTGCCCAAAGAGACAGAAAATTGCTGCTTCGGTTTATTTGAAAATGTAGAAGTAATAATATTTATTGAACCGCCGATTGCCGGATATCCGGTTACACCTGAACCGGCTCCCCTCTGAACCTGTATTAATTCTGTACTGGCAAGCAGATCGGGAAAATCGAGCCAGTAAACGTTATTATCTTCTGGATCATTCTGAGGTATTCCGTTTATTGAGACAGATATTCTTCTCTGGTCAAATCCGCGGATACTTAAATAATTGTACCCGAGCCCGTTCCCGTTTTCAGAATAAAATGTTGTTGAAGGGAGTTGAGAAAGATATTCCGGAATATCCTGGTCGGTATAATTATCATCGATGTCTTTTCTTTTTATTTTATCAAATGCCAGTGGAGTGATTTTTTCTTTTCCAAGATTTCCCTCAACCAGGATTGTTTGTGAAGGAATTATTTTAGGTGACAGCCTGATCAACATTATGCTTTTAGAATCTGCTTTTGTGACAGTATAAGTAACCTGCGAATACCCGACATAACTAATTATTAAATCAGAATTTAATTGCAAATCATTTAAGCTGAATTGACCATCTTTATTTGAAATAGTGCCTGTTGATTTATCGGACGAAAGGTAGACATTAGCGCCACGCAGCGGCTGGTTTGTTTCACTGTCGACTACGCGACCGGTTATTGAAATGTTTTGTGCAAATATGGAAGAACAAACAAAAAGAAATAGACCAATTAAGTATTTCATTTTTTTACTCCTTTAAAATGAAAAAGCCGTTTCAGAGAAACGGCTAAAAAACTTAATAAGATCTTTGCCCATTTCCCTACGCTGGAATTACCCAGATCAGGTTTGAGGGTATTATCTCAGATATCCCGAAGATTCGGGATAACACCCCTAACGGCTGTTAGAATTAAATCATAATTTATTAAGAACTTTTAATACCAAAACAAACTTTAAAATTTCTCAGCTTCTATTCAACAATTAATTCCTGCCCTATAATAATTTTGTTACTTTTTAAATCGTTCGCTTCTTTCAACCTCGCAATTGTTGTGTTATATTGCTTTGCAATAGTATAAAGAGATTCACCAGTTGTCACTATATGCTTTCTTATCCCAACCATTAATTTTTTCCCGGAAGGTTCATTGGAAGAGACTTTCTCAGGAAGATCATTTATATCAACGTCTGAAAATATTTTCAATGTTTTTCCGGCTTTTATTCTGTTACTCCACATATTATTCCATTTTTTAATATCCGAAATCCTGACTTTATAAAGTTCTGCAATTTCACTTATTGTATCTCCTTCTTTGACCTGATAGTAATTAACATTTGCTGTAGTTTTCATGGTATTATCACCATAAGCGCTTGAACTATTACTATATATTTTCAGTACCTGCCCGGCAACAAGTCTGGCGCTCGTGAGTCCGTTCCATTTTTTAATTTGTACCGAAGGGACTCCAAATTTTTCAGCAAGTTCACTAATTGTGTCACCTCTTTTAATCCTGTATTTATATAAATGAGTGCTTGCCGGTGGAGTTTCATTTTCTGCAATATTTCTCGAAGAATTATCAGCAAGGACCTTCAATGTTTGCCCGACATAAATCCTCGAGCCCGAAAGATCATTCCATTCTTTGAGCGAATATATATCAACTCCATACTTAGCTGCTATATAACTCAAACTTTCACCTTTTATGATCTTATGATATGTCCAGGTATTAGAATTAGAAGCAATCCCGGATTTTGCAACTTCTTTTTCTGTTTCTGATTGATTATCAAGACTGGCATAAAAATCCTTTTTGCTTTCGGATACGTAAAGCGAAAGTTCCTGGCCAACCTGAATCACATTTGTATAAGGCAGATTATTCCAGTTTCTAATATCACTGACCCTTACATCAAATAACTGTGCTATTTTTAGTAGACTATCTTTTTTCTTTACATGGTAGGCAACTACTACTTTTCCTGCAGGAACTACAATTTTAGTTTCTCCTGTATTTTCATTTTCTGTTTCATTAACATCGGAATCAACGGATGCTATTTCATCAGGCGAAAGTTGATCACCGTATATTCTTGTTGAATCGCTTCCGATAGCCGCATATGGAGAAACATATCCATCTGAATTTTCTACTGCTAAAGCATTATCGTTTGAAGTATCAATTTCTGCTGTCTCTACATTAGTATTATAAGCATAATTATTAGTTGCGGCACTGGCCGGTACCGGTATTTTTAATTTAACTCCAATATATATTCTAGATCTAACAGATATATTATTTGCTTCTGCAAGATCATAAGTGGAAATTCCATATCGATATGCAATTCCAGATAAAGTTTCGCCTCTTCTAATTGTATGAACAAGAAAATTTCTTTGAGCAGATTTGGGAACATTTACCAGGCTTGCGGTCATTTTGTCCAAAGTTCCTTTCGGAATCTTCAATGAAAATCCATTAGGAAAGTTAGCCGGGGTACTCATTTGAGTCAATTCCGGATTCATATCCTGCAAAAGGTCAGCATCAATTCCCGATTTCTGAGCAAGATAATTAAGGTCTATGGCTTCATAAACCTTGCAGATATCGTAATCAAAAGGCTTTTCAAAATCTATATTTTCAAAACCGTATTTTGGGCGATCCATTGCTATAATGCAAACTGCAATATATTGCGGGACATAATTTCTGGTTTCTCTTGGTAAGTATCTCCTTGCCTTCCAAAAATCCGTACTTCCACTTCTCCTAATAGCTCTCGTTATTCTACCCTCACCTGCATTATATCCAGCAAGTACCAAATACCAATCTCCCAAATCATCATACAGATCTTTCAGATGTTTTGCTGCAGCCCGGGTGGCTTTTTCAGGATTACGTCTTTCATCATAATAAAAATTGGATTCAAGCCCGTACATTCTACCGGTTGATTTGACAAACTGCCACATTCCAACCGCACTTGCCCATGAACGTGCCGAAGGATTTAATCCGCTTTCAACCATACTTAAATAGGCAAGCTGAGTGGGTATTTTTTCTTCTTTAAAAATACGAGTAATCATAGGGAAGTATTTTCCCGATCTTTCAAACCAGATTTCCAAATGGCGTTTTCCACGTCCGGTGAAATAATCTAACCATTGTTCTACAATAGGATTTACTTCAAGAGGAACTTCGGCAGGAATAACCAGCGGCTTGTAATTTGCAAGTCCGGTTCCATCATTTTCATCAAGTTGCAATTCAGGAACTGTTTTTCCCATCCATTCTTCTAATGCAGCAAAGGATATATCTACAGGTAATTCCGGAAGGCTATCTACATATTTTTTATAATCATCTAGTATTGAGTTTTCCAGTTCTTCATAAGCTTCATTTTCTTCTATGCCAGGATAATAACTCAGACTATTAATTATTTTTAATGCGGATTCATAATTAGAAATGGTCTCTGTTGTAGAATCCAGTTCTTGTTTTGCCAGAGCATCTACATAATAATGCCTTGCTTGCTCAAGCATCTCTGAAACGATCCCTGTCTTTTTAACAGTGGGAGATTCATTTTGAGCTTCTTCTTTTACTAAATTTTTATTCCCGCTACAGGAATAGAAGAATATTGCTATAAATGAAGCTATAAAAAATAGTAGAGCATTTTTACTCATCCAGACTCCAAATTAAATTTATTTCGTGCGAATATAAGATTTAGTTTTCGCTTTATCAAGCTATATTTTAACTAAAGCTGGTAAAGCATTATAAAATAATTCATTATGCTTATTAAAATTCTAAAGCGGAATGTTTCCATGCTTCTTTTTAGGGTTTTTATCAACTTTTGTTTTTAAAAACCTGAATGAACTAACCAGTTTGCTTTTTGTTTCCCTTGGCAGAATTACATCATCAACATATCCTCTTTCTGCTGCAATATATGGATTAGCAAATTTTTCAATATATTCTGATAACTTATTATCCGTTTCTTTTTGAGGATCTTTTGCAGAAGAAATTTCCTTTTTAAAAATTATTTCAACTGCTCCTTTTGGTCCCATAACAGCAATTTCTGCAGATGGCCAGGCAAAATTAAAATCGCCACGAATATGCTTACTGTTCATCACATCATAAGCTCCGCCATAAGCTTTCCTGGTTATGATTGTTACTTTTGGAACAGTGGCTTCGCAAAAAGCATAAAGTAATTTTGAACCGTGGCGAATTATTCCCCCCCATTCCTGCTCAGTCCCCGGTAAAAAGCCTGGTACATCTTCAAGTACAAGTAAAGGGATATTAAATGCATCACAAAACCTTACAAATCTTGCACCTTTTGTTGATGCATTAATATCAAGAACTCCAGCCAAAACAGAAGGTTGATTTGCAACTATACCGATCGACATTCCTCCTATCCTGCCAAAACCGACAATAATGTTCCCAGCATAATTTTCATGTACTTCAAGAAAGTCGTTTTCATCAACGAGCAGATTAATAATTTCTTTCATATCATACGGTTTATTCGGATTGTCAGGAACAATATCATCCAGCTTTTTAATAGGAATTAATGATTCTTCATCAAAACTACTCTCAAGAGGTTTATCCATAAAATTAAGAGGTAAATAACCAATCAACTTCCTGATATTCAAAATTGTTTCAACTTCATTTTCAAAAATAAAATGAGCAACTCCACTTTTAGTTGCATGAGTCTCGGCTCCACCAAGGTCCTCAAAAGTTACATCTTCATGAGTTACAGTTTTTACAACATTCGGTCCTGTAACAAACATATGGCTTGTATGTTTGACCATAAAAATAAAATCAGTAATTGCAGGAGAATATACAGCACCACCTGCACATGGCCCAAGTATAGCAGATATCTGTGGTACAACTCCGGATGCAAGTGTATTTAAGAGAAATATATCAGCATAACCTCCAAGACTTACTACACCTTCCTGTATTCTTGCGCCACCT
>Ga0209919_1001709_pt1 | contig 10390 bp, 9 predicted proteins | sample SalPon2A_C_D2_MG_FD_185721 | JGI IMG/M metagenome (GOLD analysis project Ga0209919, IMG submission 185721) | Soil microbial communities from South San Francisco under conditions of wetland restoration - Salt Pond MetaG R2A_C_D2_MG (SPAdes)... | ecosystem: Environmental > Terrestrial > Soil >... | reverse complement strand
CGGCAACGCCCTGGCGTTGGCCTGCTCAGTCCCCTGGATCAAACGCTCGGTGGGGTTCGTCGGCGTTTCGGACGGCTGGCAGGATCTTTCGGGCCACCACCAGCTGAACTGGGACTATACCCTGGCCGAAAACGGCAATGTCGCCATGACCGCCGAGATTGACCTGCAGGCCAGCCAGGGGGAGTTTCTATTGGCCCTGGGACTAGGACGCAACAGCGCCGAAGCGGGCAACCGAGCCCGGGCCGCTCTCCAGGACGGCTTTGCCACGGCCCAGGCGGTCTATCTCCAGGAGTGGCAGGACTGGCAGAATCAGCTGCTCCCGCTCGATTCGGAAACTTCAGGGGAGCGAGAAAACCTCTACCGGGTCAGTACCGCTGTTATGCGGGTTCACGAAGCGTTCAATTTTCCCGGCGGTCTCATCGCCAGCCTGTCGATTCCCTGGGGCTTCAGCAAGGGGGACAACGACCTGGGCGGTTATCACCTCGCATGGCCGCGAGACCTGGTCGAGTCAGCGGGCGGCCTGCTGGCGGCAGGAGCCAAAAATGAAGTCCGCCGGGTGCTCGGTTTTTTACAGGTCACCCAGGAGGCGGATGGGCACTGGCCCCAGAATATGTGGTTGGACGGTTCTCCTTACTGGCATGGTATCCAGATGGACGAGACCGCGTTGCCGATCCTGCTGGTCGACCTGGCACACCGCGAGCGGGCGCTATCGGCAACGGACCTGGACCGGTTCTGGCCGATGGTCCGGAGCGCCGCAGGCTACCTGGTCCGGAGCGGTCCGGTCAGTCCCCAGGACCGCTGGGAAGAGGACCCCGGATATTCGCCTTTTACGATCGCGGCCGAAATTGCCGCACTGCTGGCGGCGGCTGATCATGCCGAGTTACAGCAGGAAACTGCCCTTGCCAGCTATCTGCGCGATACGGCAGATGCCTGGTACACCTCTATCGACCGCTGGATGTACGTGACGGGCACCGACTGGTGCAGGGACTACCAGGTGCAGGGCTATTACGTACGGATAGCACCGATCGAATTCGAGGACGGTACAGTGCGCTTTCAGAAGAGCGTTCCGGTCAAGAACGTCGCTCCTGCTCAGGCCGAGAGTCCAGCCTGTCATCTGGTCAGCCCCGATGCCCTGGCGCTCGTCCGCTTTGGCTTGCGGAAAGCCGACGACCCACGCATAGTCGATACGCTGAAGGTCGTCGATGCGCTGCTCAAGACCGAGACCCCGAGCGGACCCGTCTGGCACCGTTACAATGGCGACGGATACGGCGAGCACGCCGATGGACAACCCTTCGATGGTACCGGCATCGGCCGAGCCTGGCCGCTGTTGACTGGCGAACGGGCTCATTTCGAGTTGGCGGCCGGCCATCATGGAGAGGCAAGACGGTTGCTGGACACCCTGGAGTCTTTTGCCGGGTCCGAAGGTCTCCTTCCCGAACAGATCTGGGACGCTCCTGATCTGCCGGAACGGGAATTGTTTTTCGGTCGGCCGTCCGGTTCGGCCATGCCGCTGGTCTGGGCCCACGCCGAACATCTCAAACTGCTTCGCTCCCTGCACGATGGGCGGCTTTTCGATCTGCCGCCGCAGACCATCCAACGCTACCTGGTGAACAAGATCGAATCGCCTTACCAAATCTGGCGTTTCAATCACAAGATTCGTTCTGTCGCGGCAGGCAATATCCTGCGAATCGAGACGCTCTCTCCTGCCGTCATTCACTGGAGCGCCGATGACTGGACAACGTCACTGGATAACGCGACACACGATACAGGACTTGCGCTTCATGTTGCTGACCTGGCGACGGCATCGCTGGCAGCGGGAGGTCAGGTCAAATTCACCATTCGCTGGTTGGAAACAGGGCGCTGGGCAGGGGCTGACTTCATGGTTTCAATCACTGCCGAGGAGTAAGGAGTTTCGTTGCGGGTCGTGCCTGATCCGCTGGACATTCCCATGTCCAGCAGGGGACAATTGAAAAAGTCCGGCCGCCAGCAGACGGTCGGACACATGAATTGGAGTAGGACGATAACGATCTAGCTCTGTTCGATCACCTGGTTCAGTTCTTCAAGTAATTCCTCAAGGTTAACCTTGTGAACCCCCGCCCCATGCTCCAATTCCTCGAGTGATGCCATCTGACATTCGTTGCAGTCGAGGCCGAATTTCTTGAACACCGAGATGGTCCGCGGATGTCGACTGATCACATCGCCTATTGTCATGTCCTTGTCGATCATGGGCGCTCTCCTGGTTAGAGATTGAATTTTTTCTGCAGGGCCGCCTTGACCGGGCCCGGTACAAAACTGTCGATATCGCCGCCCAGGGAGGCGACTTCCTTGACGATTGATGAGCTGAGATAGCCATAGGGAACCGAGGTCATCATGAACAGCGTTTCGACCTCATCCTTGACCGCGTGGTTCATCTGGGCGATCTGAAATTCATATTCGAAGTCGGAGACCGCCCGGAGTCCGCGGAGAATGACTCGCGCCCCCTTGGCCACCACATAATCAACCAGCAGCCCGTCAAAAGTATCAACCTGCAGGCGTGGGTTGTCACCAACCGTTTCCCGAATCATGGTGAGACGTTCATCGGTTGAAAACAAGCCTTTTTTTTCGGAATTGCGCGCGACGGCAACAATGACCTGGTCAAAGACCTCAAGTCCGCGGTGGATGATATCCAGATGACCATGGGTGATCGGATCGAACGACCCGGGGTAGATGGCAATGTGGCGATTCATGACAATCGTGATGACTCCGTTGGCGAAAAAATGGACATCCGCGTTGATCCGTATTTGCGTTCCTGGTCAAGGGCAAGCTTACCATAGCTTGCCTGCAATGCTTCACTTAAACCGGTTTCGACACAAACCAGGCTCTTCTCATGCAGACACCCTGCAGCCGCCAGGCTGGTCAGGATCTGGTCGGCAAGCCCCTGGTTATAGGGTGGGTCAAGAAACACGACATCGAAAGTCCGACCGGGTGTCAATTGATCCAGGGCACGGGGGAGGCTGCCGCGGATAAACTCGGCCCGATCCTCCAGCTGGCAGCTTGCCAGGTTTTGCCGAACCAGCTTTTCTGCCGTCGCGGTCTGGTCGACCAGGATGGCGCTCGCAGCCCCGCGACTGAGAGCTTCAATCGCCATGGCCCCGGTCCCCGTACAGAGATCGAGAACGGTCCTGTCCTGCCAACTGCCAAGGCGACTGAAGAGCACGCTGAAAATGGCTTCCCTGGCACGGTCCGAGGTCGGCCGGATCGCGTCACCGGTAAAACTTTTGAGGGTTCGGCCTTTGGCGGTGCCGGCGATGATCCGCATGGTGTCAATCCTGTTGTAGGTACTCAAGTTATTGAAAAAGCTAGCACATGGCGAGATTTACGGTCAAGAAAATCTACATCGCGCCCTTGACAGATGGTCTTGAAAAGAGGAGAAATAGGGAGTCGTCATCACCCCTGACAAGGAATCAAGCCATGGAACGTCCCGATCTGGCCCCCTATGCAACCCTGAGCCGGAAAAGTCGCGGTCGGCAGCATTCGGAACTCTTCAAGGATGACCGACCGGCCTTCGAGCGCGATCGTGACCGGATCATCCATTGTGCTGCGTTTCGGCGCCTGGAGTACAAGACCCAGGTCTTTGTCAATCACGAGGGGGATTACTACCGGACCCGCCTGACCCACTCCCTGGAAGTCGCACAGATTGCCCGGGGGATTGCCCGACAGCTCAGCCTGAATGAAGATCTGACCGAGGCGCTGGCGCTGGCCCATGACCTGGGACATACGCCATTCGGGCACACCGGAGAAGAAACGCTCAACCGGCTGATGAAGAATTCTGGCGGTTTTGAACACAACCGGCAGTCGTTGCGGATTGTCGAACTGCTCGAAGAACGCTATCCTGGCTTCCAGGGACTCAATCTCTGCTGGGAGACCCGCGAGGGGATCATCAAGCATTCATCCGACTACGATCGCCCCGGTAGCAAGGCAGTTGCCGATTTTGCCCCGGATGAACGTCCCTCACTCGAAGCCCAGATCATCGATCTGGCCGATGAAATCGCCTACAACAACCATGATATCGATGACGGCCTGAAATCTGGCTTTATCTCCCTTGTTGACCTGAAGGCCGTAGCGATCTGGCAGGAAACCTGGGATCGGGTGGCCGATAAATATCCCGGCCTCGATGAAGAACGTCATATCTACCAGACGATCAGCCACCTGATCGGCTGTCTGATCGGTGACCTGGTCGAGAACGTCCGCCGACAGGTCATTGCCGGCAATATCAACTCCCCGGAGGCGGTGCGCAGCGCTCCCACCAGGCTGGTCGACTTCAGCCCTGAAATCCACCAGCAGAACCGGCAATTGAAGGTCTTCCTCTATCAGCGTCTCTACCGGCACTACAAGGTAGAACGAATGCGTCTCAAGGCCGAACGGTTTCTTTCGCAGTTGTTTGAAAACTACCTGGAAAACCCGACTCTGCTGCCAACGGCCTATCAGCAGAAATTCGATCAGCATGGCAAGGAGCGGGTGATCTGCGACTACCTGGCCGGGATGACCGACCGTTACGCCCTGGATGAATACAAGCGGCTGTTTGATCCCTACGAGCGGGTCTAGCCAGGTCTCAGGGGAGCTGGATCAGGGCCTCGTCCGATGAGCGGTAGAGCAGGATGGTTTTACCGAGAATCTGGGCGACTTGCCCTCCGGTGGCGCGACTCAGGCTCTCTGCCACCTCCTTGCGGTCCAGTATACAGCCCTCCTGAAGCCGGATCTTGATCAATTCGTGGCTGGTCAGCGCCTCTTCGACCGCGGCGATCAACGCAGCGCTCAATTCATCCTTGCCAACCATGACCACCGGCTGGAGATGATGACCAAGGCCACGCAGAAAGCGCACCTGTTTACCTGTCAGTTTCTTCATATAAACTCCTTTCTCTGGCAACGGCGGCCGATTATAGGGTAGATGCGCCGCAAGTCCAAGTAAAATAAGCCCTTGTCGGACCCAGGACCAAGTAGCCCGGATTGCTTTCTTTGTGCTATCTTTCAGTCATGAGAAAAGCACTCATTATCAGTTCAGGCGTTCTGTTGCTCGGAGTCTGTTGCCTGCTGTTCGGGTGTGGCAACTTGGGGTATTATCTCCAGTCGGCCAGCGGTCAGCTGGAGATCCTCTCTAAACGACGTCCCATCTCTGAACTGCTGGCCGACACAAAGACCGACGCTGAGTTAAAGAAACGGCTGCGGCTCGCCCTGGAAATTCGTGAATTCGCCTCAACCGAAATGGGCCTGCCGGACAACGAGAGTTACCGTTCCTATGCCGACCTGAAGCGCCCCTACGTGGTCTGGAACGTGGTGGCGACCCCGGAGTTTTCCCTGCAACCCGAAACCTGGTGTTTTCCCATCGTCGGTTGCCTGCCGTATCGCGGCTATTATCATGAGGCCGATGCCAAAGAATTCGCGGCTGGACTTGAGCAAGCCGGCCTCGATACGGCGACCTACGGCGTTGCCGCCTACTCGACGCTGAAATGGTTTTCCGACCCGATACTCAACACCTTCAGCGGCTACTCGGAGGAGTACCTGGCCGGCATGATTTTCCACGAACTGGCGCATCAGCAGGTCTATATCGCCGGCCAGGCCGATTTCAACGAGGCCTATGCGAAAACGGTGGAAAGGGTTGGCGTGGCGCGCTGGTTCGAGTACAAAGGCGACCCTGAACAAGCCGTCCGTGCTGCCCGGATGCAGGCGATCAACCGGGAGTTTGTCGATCTGGTCATGGCGACGCGCCAGGTACTGCAACAACTCTACCGCTCCGGGCGCGCAGTAGAGACGATGCGGGCGGAGAAAAGCCGGGTCATCAAGGATTTTCAGAACCACCTGCGGAAATTCCGCAAGCAGCACAAGTTGACCCGCGGCTATGATAAGTGGCTGGCAGCGGAGTTGAACAATGCCCTGTTTGCGTCGGTCAGTACCTACCATGAACTGGGGCCGGCCTTCGAACAACTACTGGTCCTGAAGAACAACAACCTGCCGGCATTTCACCGCGAGGTTGCCCGGATCGCCAGGCTCGACGCGAACGAGCGAAAGCGGGTTCTCGAGCATCTCTCCAGTCTCTACCTGGCCGCACAAAAAGAGGCCGGTTCAAACCTGTAGCAGACCGTTTCCGGACCAATTCGCTTCGGTAGAAGCCCGGTCCTGTCGGGCTTTTCGACTTTACAATTCAGGGGCTTTTCTGTATCGTTCCGGTTTGCCAGTTTGCAGCAGAACTCCACTCACCCGAGTTATTCATGAAGCTAGAAAATATACGTAACTTCTCCATCATCGCGCACATCGACCACGGCAAATCGACCCTCGCCGACCGGCTCCTCGAGGAGACCGGAACCCTGACCGCGCGCGAGCGAACCGACCAGTTTCTCGACAAAATGGAACTGGAGAAGGAACGCGGTATCACTATCAAGGCCCAGGCGGTTCGTCTCAAGTACCGGGCCCAGGACGGCCAGGACTATATCCTGAACCTGATCGACACCCCCGGGCATGTCGATTTTACCTACGAAGTCAGTCGTTCACTGACCGCTTGCGAAGGCGCCTTGCTGGTGGTTGATGCTTCGCAGGGGGTTGAGGCGCAAACCCTGGCCAACGTCTACCTGGCGCTGGACCAGGACCTGGAGGTTTTCCCGGTTCTGAACAAGATCGACCTGCCGAGTGCCGAGCCGGAACGGGTCAAAGAAGAGATCGAGGAGATTATCGGTCTCGATACCTCGGACGCCGTGGTTGCTAGCGCCAAGGAGGGGATCGGCATCCAGGATATCCTCGAATCGATCGTCCGGAAGGTGCCGCCGCCGAAAGGGACGGCTGCCGGCAAGCTCAAGGCGCTGATCTTTGACTCCTGGTATGACTCCTACCAGGGGGTTATCGTCCTGACCCGGATCTTCGACGGCACCATCCGCAAGGGCGAGAAGATCCAGCTGATGGCCAGCCGGCGCAGCTACGAGGTGCTCAAGGTCGGGGTGTTTTCGCCGCACCCGGTCGAGGTTGCCGAGCTTGGTCCCGGCGAAGTCGGTTTTATTATTGCCGGCATCAAGGTCGTTCAGGATGCCAAAGTCGGCGACACGATCACCCATCTGCACCAGCCGGCCGATGCTGCCTTGCCAGGCTTCAAGGAAGTCAAGCCGATGGTTTTTTCCGGTCTGTACCCGGTCGACACGGCTGACTACGAAGACCTGCGCGATGCTCTGGAAAAGCTGCGACTGAACGATTCCTCCTTTACCTTCGAACCGGAAAATTCGGTAGCGCTTGGGTTTGGTTTCCGCTGCGGCTTCCTCGGCCTGTTGCACATGGAAATTATCCAGGAACGTCTCGAGCGGGAGTTCGGCGTTGACCTGATTACCACCGCTCCGACCGTCGTCTACAAGGTGACCACCACCAAGGGTGAGCTGATCCGGGTCGAAAGCGCCAACAAGCTGCCGGACGTGCAGTACATCGACAAGATCGAAGAACCCTTTATCCTCGCCTCGGTTCACGTGCCGAATGAGTTTGTCGGCGCGGTGCTGGCACTGTGCGAAGAGAAGCGCGGTATCCAGCGCGAGATCAAGTACCTGACCTCGTCCCGGGTTGCCGTGGTTTACGAATTGCCGTTCAACGAGATCGTACTCGATTTCTATGACCGGCTCAAATCGATCACGCGCGGTTATGCATCGCTCGATTATGAGCCGATCGATTACCGTCTGAGTGAACTGGTCCGCCTGAATATCATGATCAACGGTGAAGTGGTCGATGCGTTGTCGCTGATCGTGCATCGCGACAAGGCCCAGTATCGAGGCCGCGAACTGGCGGCCAAAATGAAAGAATTTATCCCACGCCAACAGTTCGAGGTCGCCATCCAGGCGGCTATCGGCAACAAGGTGATCGCCCGTGAGACCGTCAAGGCGCTGCGCAAGGATGTGACCGCCAAATGTTACGGTGGTGATATTTCGCGCAAGCGTAAACTCCTGGAAAAGCAGAAAGAGGGGAAGAAGCGGATGAAACAGGTCGGCAGTGTCGAACTTCCCCAGGAAGCTTTTCTGGCCATCCTGAAAGTCAAAGAGCAGAAATGATGAATTTATTGTTCTGGAAGAAACCGGCTCCGACCGGGGAAATCGTCAGAAAGTCGAAGACCCGGGAGTGGATCGAAGCGATCGTCGTCGCGGTGATCCTGGCTTTGATCATCCGGACCTTCATCGTCCAGGCATTCAAGATTCCGTCAGGATCGATGGAGGATACCCTGTTGATCGGCGACCATCTGTTGGTCAGTAAGTTCAGCTACGGGATTCCGATTCCGTTCACCGACACACGGGTTCTGGAACTGCAACATCCGGAACGAGGTGATATCATCGTTTTCGAGTTCCCGGAAGATCGCAACAAATCCTACTTCGAACGACGTGATTTCATCAAGCGGGTCATCGGCACCCCGGGAGACACGATTGCAGTTCGTAACAAGACGGTCTATGTCAACGGTAAACCCTTCGTGATTCCTGCGGAAGTCCACAAGGAGTCGACCACCGTCGGTCCGCAGTATGGCCCGCGTGATTTTATGGAACCGGTCACGGTGCCGGAAGGTCACTATTTTGTCATGGGGGATAACCGCGATCGGTCCTATGACAGCCGCTTCTGGGGCTTCGTTCCGATGGAGAACATCAAGGGCAAGGCCTTTATCAAGTACTGGTCCTGGGATTCGAACGAGAATATGCCGCGTTGGAACCGGATCGGTCGACTGATCCATTAGTTGCCCGGTTGGAAGAACCAAGGCAGCCATCGTATCTCGAGAGTCGGGAGCCGATGACCAAGAAAAGTGTTTTAGCGGTTGACTTCATATTGACCCGAATGTAGTATCGAAAAAATTGTTTCACGCGTCCCTTTTAAGTTAATCCAGAGAGGTTAACAAAGGCGGCTATCATGCACCTAGCAAAACCCCCAAAAACCATACCTGTACCTTTCTGCGCGCGCCGCGGAAAGGTATTTTTTTATTCCCGCAGTCTTCCCAGGAGGTGTTCATGGCTAATCCCGAAACCGTGATCCTCAACCAGTCCGGCATGGAACGGGCCCTGACCCGCATTGCCCATGAAATCCTTGAACGCAACAAGGGGACCGAAAATCTGGTTCTGGTCGGAATCCGCTCCGGCGGCGACCTGCTGGCAGCTGAGCTGCAGCAGCGCATCGCCCGCATCGAAGGGGTCGAAGTGCCGCTCGGGGCGATTGATATTACCATGTATCGCGACGATATCAGCTCGCGCGGCAACCTGCCGGTCGGCAAGACCGACATTCCGGTCAATCTGGACGGCAAACAGGTGATCCTGGTCGATGACGTGCTCTATACCGGGCGCACCATCCGGGCGGCGATGGACGCCGTGATCGACCTCGGCCGACCGCAGAACATCCAGCTGGCGGTACTGATCGACCGCGGTCATCGCGAACTGCCGATCCGCCCCGATTATGTCGGTCGCAACGTGCCGACGGCCAAAGAAGAGAATATCCAGGTGGTGTTCGACGCGCAAAACGTGCCGGTCGAAGTCAGCCTGGTCAAGCCTTAGCCTGCGGAGGTCCAGATGCCATTTGCCCACAAACACATCCTCGGGATCGAACAGCTTTCACGGGAAGACATTATCCAGATTCTCGATACCGCGGAAAGCTTCAAGGAGATCAACAGCAGGGAGATCAAGAAGGTCCCAACCCTGCGCGGCCAGACCATCATCAACCTGTTTTTCGAAGCCAGCACCAGGACCCGGACCTCGTTCGAGATTGCCGGCAAGCGACTTTCGGCCGACACGGTCAATATAGCCGCCTCGTCCTCGTCGGTGGTCAAGGGGGAAACCCTGGAGGACACCGCCCAGAACCTTGAAGCGATGCTGCCTGACATCATCGTCATGCGCCATTCGGCCTCCGGCGCCCCGCACTACCTGGCGGAGCGGCTGAACTGCTCGATTATCAACGCCGGCGACGGCGCCCACGAGCACCCCAGTCAGGCCCTGCTCGATCTCTTCACCATGCGGGAAAAGAAGGGCCGCCTCGAAGGACTCAAGGTCGCCATCATCGGCGATATCACCCACAGCCGGGTCGTCCGCTCCAACCTCTATGCTCTCAACAAGGTCGGCGCCGAGGTTCGCCTGGCCGGTCCCGGTACCATGGTACCGCCGGGGATCGAAAAACTCGGGGCCAAGGTGTTCACCACGATCGACGATGCGATCCGTGGCGCCGACGTCGTGATGATGCTGCGGATCCAGCTGGAACGGCAGGGCAATACCATGCTGCCGAGCCTGCGGGAATACAGCCGCTTCTACGGTCTGAACCCAGACAACCTCAAGCTGGCCAAACCGGACGCGCTGGTCATGCATCCCGGGCCGATGAACCGTGGCGTCGAGATCTCCTCGGTCGTCGCCGACGGCCCGCAAAACGTGAT
>Ga0209919_1001708_pt1 | contig 10392 bp, 12 predicted proteins | sample SalPon2A_C_D2_MG_FD_185721 | JGI IMG/M metagenome (GOLD analysis project Ga0209919, IMG submission 185721) | Soil microbial communities from South San Francisco under conditions of wetland restoration - Salt Pond MetaG R2A_C_D2_MG (SPAdes)... | ecosystem: Environmental > Terrestrial > Soil >... | reverse complement strand
CAAATCATACTGATTCTGTGGTTTTGTGAGATCTACCATTTATCTATCACCTTAAGGGCCAAATATTCCGGTGCCGCCCAGCGCCATCGCCCCGCCTAGCCCGGCAACAGAATTCCACAAGTTACTGGACGCCTGGTTCTGACTTGCAATATTAGACATCTGCGCGTTTAAGGACATGTTCGCCGGCCCCATGACGTCTACAGGCTGGTAGGGGATCGCACTCCCGCCCATCGCTGTGATCAAGCGGTTATAGTCCTGCATGACCCGGTTATCCGCTGTCCCCTGCGCGGCTTGTGCGGCCATTAGGTCAGCCCTCGACCTCTGGTCCCCAATGGGTCTGTAGTAGTCCCCGTAGACGTCAGAGCCCTCAGGAATACCCCGGTTGACCATAGACTGTTGAAAGCGGTCGGTTTCCTGTTGTCTATAAGGGTCGAGCAACTGGTTGTACCGGGACATGTAATCATCGGCGTATCCTTGATAAGCGTCCCCGCTGAATTGTTTATCAAACAAACTCTGTAGCTCGGGGGAAAACTCAAACCCTACAGACGTTGCAGAATCATCGAATCCCGAAAGATAGTCGTTATACCCTGACTGATAATCGGGCTGGGTTGTGATACCCCCTGAGCCCATATAGCCCCCGCCCTGGGATGAGAGCTTACCCCTATTGCGATAGAAATTATCAGGAGGGCTCCCGTCCTGGATGGTTGGCTGCATGGGGTTCTTCTGCTTCCACTCATCAAAACTTAACGGGTTGGGCTTGTTAAAGGTGTACGACCCGAAGGGCGTGGTCTGGTCGAGCCGGTTGATGTTTGCTTGCGCCTGCACCAATGGCCTCAAGTCTTCGATGTTCGGCAGCGAAGCATTTCCGCCACCACCAAATATACTGTCAAATAATCCCATATTACTCTCTCGTCGCCACCCAGCTACCATCTTTCTGTTTGACAGCCTTGGCGGGTTTTTTCATCAATTCGTTGATACTCTCAAGCCCTGATTTCGTCTGGTCTATCTCGTTTTTCAAAGCCCCGAAAGCCTGGAGATTCGCTTGCTGTTGTGCCTCGAATGTTTGCGAGATAGCGTTAATCAATTCGCCCAATTGCTCGTTTTTCTCCTCGGGGATTCGGACTATCGCGTCCAGCTGGGCCTTAAACCTCTCCAGCTGCCCCGCAAGCTCGTTTTTGTCCTGCTGCGCCCTGACCGAAATATCACCCCGGATTTTAGACTCCTGGAGCTTTAACGCGGTTCGCTCATTGGAGATAGCCAGCTTTTTCTCCGTATCGAACAACTTTCCCTGTAGTTGCTGAATTTCCTTACCGGCCTGCTCCTGCATCCCCTGGACTTGCTCCTGCATCTGCATTTGCATCTGTTGCTTGGCCTGCTTGAATTGCGAGGCCATCGCTTTCATCCGTGGGTCTTGATCGTCACCGCCCATTTCGTCTAATGTATCCTCTAATGTTCTCCCTACCTTAAATCCTCTCACCGCAAACCCTAATAGCTCAGTCGCAAAGTTAGCGGGCATAAAGCCCTGCGCCACCATCGGACCTGCCGTGCCCATAAACTCAGTAACGGCTTTAACCAGTTCGACCCGGTTCTGCTTCTCTTGCGACGCGTCCTCGGCAATCGTGGAGTCTGTCTCTATGTCAATCCGATACGATCTCATCAGATCATCCTGGATGATCTGGTAGACCTCACCGGACAGCTCCATACCCGTCATTTTGGATAACGTCTGGGGCTCGAAGTTCTCCACCATGATTTCAGCCTTGATCCGTAACAGGTCACGGATGAACATCTGGACTTTCTTCTGCCGGTTCTGCAATCTCATAGATCCGAATTGCGTCTTTAACTGCTGTGCGCCAAGGGTCTCACTAGCTTCACTAGTGCCGCGCATGATGTCCGCGATACCCGTGATTTCATAGATCGTTTGTTTGATTTCCTCGCGCTGCTTGTACAAACCAATCAAGACTTTCTGTATCTCCTCGATCGGCATGATCGCGAAGACTTTCTTCAGGTCGCCTTGTGTCCCTTGCCCTAAAAGCTTGGAGAAATCAGCCACGGGGTAGAATGAACCGTCATCGGCGTTCTCTAAATTCTGGAGTTCCTTAAATGCCCCGTCATATACCCCCCGATATCTCAATTGCTCGGTGAGATGCGCGATCCGGTTCGTGATCGTGTCCAGTTCATCCGCCTGGTCCTGGTAAAAGCAATAATCCGGGATAGGGATGAACTTGCCGTTCTTCAGTGTTGACATCAAAGGCTTGGGGAACGGATAGTAGTTTTCCAGCTTCAGCGGGTCTTCCGTGTCCTTTAGAATATCCTCATATCCGTCCGCAATCTCGATATTCATTCGGTTCTTTTTATCGAATATCTCATACACCAGGGCCCTGCCGCCGTCTTCCTTTTCAGGATCGGTCTTCTCGCCCTTGTCCGTATAATTCAGCGGAATGTCATTATGCTTAGGGTAATGCTCTTTCAACTCATCCTTGGTCATGTAATGCTCTATCGCACACCAGCCCACTTCCTCCCATCTCGGGGCCGGCTGCCAGCGAAACCGCTTCCAGTTCACGGGCTCGGTCTGGACCTCTTCATAGACCAGCTCTTCAACAGGGTCACCCTCGACATAAGCCCCGAGGCCGTCCATCTGGTATTCCGTGATCTCCTCGTCACCCTTGAACATGCCGTATTCCATCTGCATGACATCGTTATAGCCCTTCTCCCGCTGATCAAGATAAATCGGCGGCCCGGACTTTGTATCGAAATATGGCTCGTAACGACAGCGGATCAATCCCATGCCCGCGATCAGATTATCATCCAACGACATACCGATAGCCCCATCGAAATCATAGGTATCGATACAATAGCTCAAAGCCCGTTCGGTCAGTTCAGCCGCTTTCTTGCCATTGGGGTCACGGTCCAGAAACCGTCTACGCACATCAGGGACAGGGGTCTTGGCATAAAGGGCAGACTTGATCGTTTCGACGTTCGACCACAGGATATTAAACTTGGAATCGCTGCGCTTCTGCTCGTCCTCGTAGCGCTCGACCACTTTCTCGGCCTTTTTCCTGAACTCACCGTGGATCTTGTCCTCACGTTCGAGTTCTTTGATCCAGTCCTTAGCGGTTTTCATCCAACTTTTCCGCTATTAGATTAGAAAGCTTTTCCACTTCTTTTTGTGCTCGGGCTTTGCTTTCCTCGATCCATCCAAACCCAGCTAACCACTCATCTGCCGATATATCGCTTTCCGGTCTACAGGACGGCGCATATTCAGCGTCTTCGATAACTAATTCAAAATCATCATTGCACGCGCCCAGTGAATCGAAGTAATCCTGCACATATTCATAATCGGGGGCGTTATACCACTTACCGCCCATACGTTTGCACAAGTATAGAATAGCGCCAGTTTCCTTGTTTCTTAAATATAATCTGTTATTGGCCATCAAATCCTCTGTCGTCTCTTCTTCACAGGTCTATCCAGTTGCATCAGTTCGGCTATCGTCTTCTGTTGAGTGATTGGAATAGTTTTCTTCTTCTCGGGCTCTCTCGCAGCCCAGGTCTGGTGTATGGCTCTGCCGATCAGTCCACAGGTGTCCACACAGTCATCGTATCTCGCACCCGGAAATCTGACTAGTTGGTCTATCACACGCCTGGCCCAGTCGGTCCTCGGGAATCGCACCTTGCCCATTGAAGCTAAGGCTTGAAAGTTCCGCGCCCTTGCGAACTTATCCCCAATGGTCGGCAGCCATTCCAGCCTTGTGTATATCTTCCGGTCCTGCATACGTTTGATCAAATGCGGCTCTACCGCTCTCCTGATAACACCAGACTCCCCCACGGCTACATAAGCCTGTGAGATGTCCACCATGTCCAACAAGGCATCAATCCAGTAATCGGATGACTCCTGGGCGCTGTACCAGTTCACCGCGTAGATATTGTCCTGTGGATCAACACCCCAATCGGCTATTTCCGTGTAGTCCGGGTCTTCGCCCTCGGCCTCCTCAGTCACCGCATCGTCGTGGGTGATATATCGATTCAGGTTTTCAGGTAAATCATCGTAGAACTCGAACCATTCCCGTTGAAAGTACGTTCCGCCCTCAGGGCTAGGGGTTTGTTGGTATAACGCCGCCCAGTTACGCATGTCTCCCGCGGTCTGTGCGGCTTTTGTCTGCTCCCAATACTCAGGGGTAAACCATTCAGGCCATAGCCAGGCACCTGCTTCACGTCCTAGCGGGTCGTTCTTGCCCTCTTCGGCCTCTGCCTGTAATGAGATAACCTTCCATGTCTTCCCATCAAATCCCTCGAAATCACCTGATTCTCCGTCCCAATCCTCCGGTAAGATCCTGCCTGAGATATCATCCTCTACCCAGCGGGTCTGAATAACAATAACGGCGTATCCCGGCTTACCCCGCGAGAGAAAATCCGACTTGAACCACTGCCAGGCCGTCTCCTTGACGGTCTCTGAATCAGCCTCCTTGCGTCCCTTTACAGGGTCGTCAATGATTAACAAATCACCCCGGCGGCCCGTGATAGAGCCATCCACACCACAAGACTTATATCCCCCGCCTAATCGGGTCTCCCATTCACCCTTGGCCCTGGTATCGTCTGATATCGGCGCATCCGGGAATAATCTACTGTGCTCGTCCGACAGGATAAGGCTTCTGCACTTCTTACCGAATAACTCAGAAAGATCAGCCGAATAACTACCGCATATCACCGATCTACCAGGGTACTTACCCAAATAGTAAGCAGGGCCTCTCACCGTGCTGTAGGTGGATTTAGCACTGCCTGGGGGCATGAATACTAGTAAGCGGTCGTTTCTCCCGTCTATTACGTCCTGATAGGCATCACACAGAATAACATGGTGCTCTGCCGGTGGTTCGTCAGGCGCTACATACTCGCAGTAATCAGTGAAGCGCTTTCTGGCTTGTCTTCGCCTTAGAAGCTCTTGTGCGTTGTCCTGCAAGCACTGCGCGGCTTTCTTCAATTCTTTCTTCGAGTTCTGCATCAGTTAATTCGCTAGCCGCCTTTTCTCGGTGTTCCACTCCCAAGGTTTGATGTGGCTTCCCATACCCCCTGTCTAGCAATGAATTAGCAGCGGCAAGCTCTGTAGCGGGTAATCCACAAGATAGCAACTCGACGAGTTTCTGTATCGCTTCAGGGCCGCGCTCTTGGGCTAGTTCTCTAACCTCTGCGATTATCTTTGGTCTACCGCCGGGATTTCCTGATTGTCCTTTCTTAAATGGCATTGTTAGTTTTTGTTCTCAATAGAAATCGTTGGTTGTGTTAGCCATTGGGTTTGACCTTCTTCGAGTACCATTCGAATTTATCGGTTTTTGGATTCAACCTAAATCCGCATTCAATCCAACTCCACTCCCTCGTTATTGGATTGTATTTAGGTAATTTATGTTCTTGGGTGGGTAGAATTTTAACCATTAGGTCTTAACCATGTCTTTTGGGGGTTCCAGTTACCTTTAAATTCTCGTCTGAATATCGCCCAGATGCTATAAGGGTGGATTCTTCGCTCGGCGATTTGCCTTTGACGCTCTTGTTCCTTGATCTTCTCGATTGCCTGTTTTCTATTCATAGTATGCTTAACAGTGCGTTAATGGCGGCTTCGTCTTCCTGTATTCTATCATTAATCGCCTTTTCTAGCCTGTGGATCTGGGCCAATGTGTTCCTGATGGCCTTGGCATGTTCGAAGTCGTTTTCTATTCGAACTACCTTTTCAACTCGTTTTACAACCTTCCTGACCCTTTGTTTTATCTCGGGTTCTTCTACCTGTTCAGCCTGGTCGACGAGCTTCTCGACCAATTCAAGAATGGATTCGTCTTTCTTCCTGACCTTTGACTTAACGTAAGTCGGTGGGACGTAACCACCGTAGGTCTTGCGGGTGGATACAATCTCTATCCCGCCGCCGGAACTATATGCCTCTAGTTGACTTGTTCCGCCAATTGCCCTTTCACGAGTGATCCCACCCGTGGAGCTAAAGGCTTCAATCTGGGAAGTCCCGCCAATTTCATTAATCCCGGCAGCGGCGAGTATCCCGTAATAACCGTAGCCGATGGTTTGGCGGTCGGCCTGGGCTAGCGTCCCGTCAGGAACAACTGAGGGGCCGAGAAACGCCAACCCCAGACAGGCAACAGACGCCCTCTTCCTAAGGCTGTCTATAGCCATCAGGTGCTATCGGGTAGTTTTACCACAACGTCAGTCGTCACCCGGACAGGTTCATCAGTGGCTATCGTAGTGCTCGAAAGTCCTAACTCGTTGGTCGGGTCGGTGAATCTGACAACCTCTGCATCCGCACTCGTGGCTATGGTGGCGTAAGTACACGTCCCGGCGTTAGCAGGGGTCTCGTCGTCGGTATAGTTTCCCTCGTCGTATGTAATCGCCTCAGCCCCTGAGACAGTACCCACTACGCCGTTAGATGCCGCGTAAACAAGAGTCGCCAGAACCGTATCGTCCGAGGCATGGAGGTTCAATTTATGGCTAGCCCCTATCTGGTTCTCGTTCAATTCATCGGCCATCGCATTCGAAGCGGTTGAAGACACGGTTACGGTCATATCGCATTCCCTTCGGATTCACTATACGTAGTGCCGTCATCCGATAAGTCTTTCTCCCACTCAGCCGCACCCCCGTCGTCGTAAAAGGTCTTCTTCGTCGCGGTTACGTCAACTTGGTTTCTCAAGGCCATAAACAAGTAACCTAGCTTATCAATCGGCGCTTCATTTGCAGCAGGTACTCCACTTGGCTCTGTGTGGGCCGTGGTGGTGATTTTCTCGACCTCGGTCTGTATCGTCGCGGTTTCCGATTTGACCGCGATAACATCAGCCGCCACATTCGTTCCAGCGGCATTAGTCACCACAGCGTCATACATGGTTTCCGTGTTAGCTCCGGGATCGCCGATGGCCTGACCAAATGTACCGCCGGTTTGATGACCGGTTGCGTCTTCGTCCCATACCGCGTCGGCGTTTTCTGCAGCTGTCGGCAAGGCGTCGAGTTGAGTATCGAGATCAGCACTCGCCATTCCTACCGCAGACCTGATACTTGCTGCATCAAGATCATTTAATCCGTTAATGTCTGAAGTCAGCTCTGCCCGTGTCGGAGGATCATAGTCTGAAATAGCTGTGTCTGCTTCGGCGTTAATCGACGCCAGAGCCGTTGCATTCCAGGTTGCCGTGCCATCGGACTTGGGTACTTTCGCGAGTTCAGCAGCCGTCCCCGGCGCGTAGTTGCCCTGTGTGGTTGCCAAGGTCACACCATCACTTCCTGTGATTGTATCCAGGTCCGTTTGTGCTGTTGATAACGCTGACGCGGTAGCCAATCCAGATTGAATCTCCGTTACCGCACCCGCCGCGAGTTCGCTCGCCCCTATCGCGTCGGCGGCTATCTTGGCAGCTGTTATGGCGTCTGTGGCGATTTTAGCCGCCGTAATGGCATTACTGGCAATCGCTGTGGCCGTGATCGCGTTCGCCGCTATCGACGCGACGTTGACATCGTTAAACCGATTTTCAATCGAAAAAGTAAACAGCGCGGCATTAATCGTCGCGCCGTCTACTGTAGTTCCTTCCATCCTTACCATGTAGTCAGATCCAGTAACATAGTAAGCGTCTGCACTGGTGTCGATCGTGACTAAATGCGAGCCCGTTATAGAGTCGAAATCAATCGATATCGTTGCGCCGTCAGTCGTTGCTTGCGTGGTGGAGCCGTCTTTATGGACCTTTAAATCCGCGTCAACCAGATTGGTTATGGTCACAGAGGCGCTGGGATCATTACTATCAAACGTATTGAAGTAATGATAAACCGTTGCATCTTCGGCGAAATTGCCTACCCAGGGAATCAAATCGGGCCTCCAAATGGACCATAAAAGGGATTGTTAAACACGCCTTTCGGGGTAGCAGTGGCGGCAGTCGCCGCATTGATCCGAAATGCGACCATCATAATCCCGGAACCATTGCCCCCGGACCAGCCGGTTGTAACCGTTCCGCTGCCGGTTTTTGTCGAGCTCGCAACCTCAACCGCACCGTCTGTATTTGAAAACCGCTCGGTGTTCGATTCGTTGACAGATACGCTTGTCTGCCCAAGTGCGTGATCGCTGACCATATCGTCGCTATTGACGCTGGTTGTATCGATCGAAACCGAACTGCCGGTCGTTTCGTTGCTTTGCTCGCCTCCTGTTGGCGTTGTCTGGTCTACCCCGTCATACGCCTCCGCAGCACAAACAACCCCGATACAGTTAGTATTAGCGGTTGAGGTTCCTTGCGCGGCTGAAGTCGCGGGTGCGACAACATAGCCGTCAGTTAAAACTGCATCACCAGAGCCGCCGTAAATCGTTTCGTTAAAAGTTATGATTTCGGCATCGACCGCACCACTATCCCAAGTCACAGTTACATCGCTAATGGTCCCGGTATCGAACGCGCTGCCCTTTATAATCGCGAGACGGTTCGATCCCGATGGCGTAATATTGCCGCTGCTTACAGAGCTTGCGCTCGCTGCGTGATTGTCATTGGCCGTAACGAAGCCAACCGAATTATGCCTTGCGGTTCTAACGGTTTCGCGCGTCGCTACGAAATTAATATCAATCTCAGCGCGCAAATCGACCAGGCATTCCATGACGACCCGTATTAGCATTCCTTCCCGTAGGCGCTTCGTGAAAAGCGTTGTTTCTGGTCCTGGGACCAAGGGCGTGCCGTCCCCGATGACACTGCCGGGCGCGAATGCCATCGGCAACGAGCCGCCAAGTGTGCCGCACATACCGATACAATCCCAGGATTGCCCATTGTCCGCAGAAGCCCATAACCACAAACGAGCCACCTCGTCGCGGTTGACTATGACTTTTTGCTCTTTTTGCGTAACCGGATCGATTATTCCGGTTTCTTCGGCCCTGCCATCGCCGGCACGTTTTGTCCAGCCATCCCGGAGAATTCGAACGCTGGCAGCGTTGAAGCCGCTCGGGATTATTATCCCGCCTTTGGTTTCCTCACTGGTTTGGTGAACTCCGCGCGTGAAATCACGGCCGGGGAGAATAATTTCTGCCATGATTACCTCAAGACCCGATTCAAATTGTCTGTTTGCGGATTTTGTCTGTTATACTCAATTTGATAGTCTCTCTATAAATCTGACGGCTACCGGCGCGAATTGAATCACTGCGAATATCCCGAAATGATCCAGTTCACCCTTCAATCCCTCCCATTAATATTACGGATTTCAATGCGGCGAATCCGACCATCGTTTTCTCGGATATCCTGCTCATTGCGCCTGACCTTTTCATTAACACCATTCAGCTTTTCAGACATGCCGGCCACTGATTCACCGATTTCAACCTGACCCTTTTTTATGTCCACAACATCTGATCTAAAAGATTGCTGGGTCGCCGTAATCGTGTTGAGCTTATCCATAGTGAGATAACCCCCTACCGCTATCATCGCCGGTAACAGGAACCGGAGAATAAACCCAACCATATTGAGTGTGTCTTTTGTTGCCCCGTTCATGGTTGCCATCAAGATACCCTCCAGTAGTTATACTGGCGGCCTGTCCTTTGTCTTTGAACCGAAACTGGAATTGATCCAAAACCCGATCGCGTCTTTCACGGAGCCGGTCAGCGTACCCATTTGACTGCCGAGCATGCCTTCGATCCATGCAACCGCCACGGCAAGCCAATCGGGCAAACCCACCGGCGCAGCAATGCCCATCTTCCCAGCGCCCCAAAGCATCAGCACTACCAGCCCGGCAATGAAAGAGATCATCATTATCGTGAAAATGCCGAGCAGAAAATACGTGACGTTTTTCTGTACCCGCAGGTCAGGGTGCCCGGGAATTACGGCGCTCATGCCGAATGATCCCGGTCCAGCAGTTCTTGGATCTGGTCAGAGTTGGCCTGTAGTACCTCAGCCAGTTTCTCGTCGGTCATGTCGGGGTTGTTCTTCGCGGCAGCGTATTGCTCGGCGGTAATCCCGAATTGTGTCAGGGCGCGGACCAGGCTGATGATTCCGGCTATGTCGCTCATTGTAAGCCCTCCTCTACGGTTGATAGAATCGAATCAATACATTGAAACCTCGATGTGCTGGTCTCACAGGCGGCAATATCTCCGTAAAAATCACTGGTGCCGCTCAGAAGATTGTTGGCACGTATCAGCAAGGTCAGATATTCATCGCCCCTGGACTCGCTCAGCGCGCCCAAAGCCTGCGCCCGCTCGACCTGCTTGGCAACAGCCACGATCTGATCGGACGTGAAAGCCGTGGCGTTATTGGGCTTCTCCTGGAACATGGCGCAGCCGGTGATCAGTGCTGCAAACAGAATTGCAATCAGATATTTCATGGTGCCTCCGGGTCGATAATCTCTAGTTCAAATGGTTCGAAATTCATTGCTGCTGTAACTTTAGATAATGCTGCGCGAGAAGCCAACAAA
>Ga0209919_1001705_pt1 | contig 10398 bp, 3 predicted proteins | sample SalPon2A_C_D2_MG_FD_185721 | JGI IMG/M metagenome (GOLD analysis project Ga0209919, IMG submission 185721) | Soil microbial communities from South San Francisco under conditions of wetland restoration - Salt Pond MetaG R2A_C_D2_MG (SPAdes)... | ecosystem: Environmental > Terrestrial > Soil >... | reverse complement strand
ACCGGCAGAACCGGTGGCGAATTTCCTATTGATGTTCAGACTCCTTATGAATGGCCCAAAAATACCGGACAGGTATACTTGGCACTTACCGGATTAATCCTTGGTGGAGAAGTCACAGATAGTAAAGGGAAGATTCAGCAAATTATAGATGTTCCCGATTACCGTTCTTCACCTCAGGGTACAAGCTGGAACCTTGAACCAATACCGGGATATTCTTCTCCTGTTGATGGAAAAAATACAATTGCAAATAGTCTGGATTCAGATACGTGGCCTTCCGAATGGCCGGATAAACTTAACGATCAAAGTGATCCGGGCTGGAAAGGAAGCTGGAACGGATATTTTGGTAAAAATATTTTTAATGCCGACCAGGAACTTTTTGCAAAAGCATCTGATGACAGGTATGACCGCTACGCTGATTATTTCCCTGACACTACTGACCTTACAAGGAAGGGACTCGGTATTATTGTTGACCAGAGAACACTTGCATGGTCTCAACTTTTAGTACAGGACGATGTGTTCCTTCTTTATACTTTAAGAAATGACGGCACAAAAGATATTCCTAAAATGGGCGTAACAATTTGGTTTGCTGATTTTGTAGGCGGCAATGGTGATTCTAATGATGATTTAGCAAACTTCGATATTCTAGGAAGGTTTCTTTGGTCACGTGATAGTGATAATAGAGCACCCGATTTCGGTGCAGATCCTGTTGGTGCCGTTGCTTTATCTTTCCTCGAAACACCCGGAAACTCTACTGATAGAATTGATAATGATGGTGATGGTGAAGCAAATGGGCCAAAAGTTTCCGACGCGATGCTGGTTGGAGAAATTCCTGATAATGGTATAGACGATAATGGTAACGGACTGATTGATGAGAACCAGACGCACGTTCCTTTTGGATCTCAACCCGGTACTACTTATGCAAATGGTCTTGATGATAATAATAATGGTGAAATTAATAGCCCGGTGGTAACTCAGCAAATGATAGATGATGCCTCAACAGATAAATGGCACCGTTGGCCTCCAAGCCCTGAAACAGATGCTGTACAACAGGGACAGGTATGGCTGATAGAACTTACCCAGAGTGATTTAGGAAAGAAATTCAAAGATAATATTGACAACGATGACAATTCGAATAGTTCTACAAGTTATAATAACCTTCCTGCCATAACCCAGGCGATGATTGATCAGGCGGCTTCTGATAAATATCATCGTTACAGAGTTCCTGGTACTGATGTAATTCTTTACAACGTTACTCAGGCTTCGCTAGGGAAAAAATATTTAAACAAAAATGGATTGAGAGATGTTGGTGTCGATGAAAATATAGATGAGATGATTGATGAGTCAAGAACAGATGGAATTGATAACGATGGCGACTGGAATTCCTTAACCGATGATGTAGGTTTGGATGGAGTTGCTGGTACGAGTGATGTAGGAGAAGGAGATGGCAAACCTACTTCGGGCATCGGTACAGGCAGACCCGGTGAACCTCACGTGGATCTTACTGATGTTAAAGAAACAGATCAAATAGGTATAACTAACGCACAAAGAATAGCGGCTGGGGCTTTAACTATTAATAGTGATGCACAGATGTGGTTTGATTTTATGATCCCGGGAAAATATTTTGATCCTGCTGTTGTATCAGCGGGGGAATATGACCTTTTTGTTTCATCCGGTTTGTTCCCAATGAAAGCAGGAGATGTGCAACCGTTTTCTATGGTTGTAATATTGGTAAACGGGCCGGTTATCGATCCGGGCGGCACTTTAAGAAGAAATGAAGTACTCAAGAAAAGAAAAAGGGCACAGGAAACATATCAAAATAATTATAGGTTTGCTGTTGCCCCTCCAGCTCCTATATTAACAGCAGTGCCGGGAGACAATAAAGTAACTTTATATTGGGACGATGCTGCTGAAAGTTCATATGATGCGTTTACCGCGAATATTGGTGGTGATGGCCATCACTTTGAAGGCTACAGAATATACAGAGCATCTGATCCTGCATTTCTTGATGCAACAAATATTACCAACGGTTTTGGTACAAAACTATTCCTGACTCCATTAAAGGTTTTTGATCTGAAGGACGGCATTACCGGGTTTGATTCCGTTGGCATAGATGGAATTCATTATTATCTCGGAGATGATTCAGGATTGAAGCATTCATATATAGACAGTACTGCAAAGGATGGCTTCACGTATTATTATGCAGTTGTTTCATATAGTAAGGGATTTGCAGCTGGTGGAATATTACCTGCTGAAAGCCCCGTTAGAATTAACCTGAAAGCCGATGGCTCAGTAAAACTAGGGCCAAATGTTGCCAGGGTAAGTCCGGAAGCAGTTTCGGCTGGCTATGTAGGGGCTACACTTGGAGATATAAAGTTAGTAGATGGGACTACTACAAGCACGGTATTTTATGAAATTGTTGATCCTCATGAAATAAAAAATGCACATGATTATTTTATTACATTTGAGGATACTTTGATCATAACCCCGGGTTATCCTGACACATTAAAAACAAAAAATTATACGCTGACAGATTCAACAACGAACACAGTGCTAATTAATAAGAATCAATTTTTCAGCAATTCTTACGAACAGCCTATAGTTGATGGATTTAAGTTAAGTTTTAACAGTGAAGCATCGGTGCAATTAGACAACACTACTTCAGGATGGAATAGTAAAAACTTACCGCCATTTGTGTTTGAGAAATTTGTTGCTCCGGGTAAGAGTGGAGAATTAAGACCAAATGATTATAAAGTATTCTTTGGCAATGTGGGGATAGATACATCTTTATCATTTAGTTATTTTGGAGTCCCGTTTCCCTCTGAACCGGTTAATTTTAGAGTATACGATAATTCTAGTAAGCAGTTTATCAAATTTGGATTTTTGGATATTGACAAGTCTGATGGCAGCGGTAAATTAAGTGCAAAAGGGACAAAAAAAGATAGAATCGTGTTCTTGGAAAAAAATACTCAAGATTCGCTTGTAACAACCTGGTGGTTTTATCTAAAGACAGAGCCTGATTCAACACAGACTAACCCTCAACCGGGTGATACGGCCTATATATATCTTAAAAAACCGTTCTTATCATCGGATATTTTTAAATTTACTTCTAAGTCTTCTACAGTAGATAATAATTTGGCTAAAACTTCTCTTAGTGCTATTAAGGTAGTTCCAAATCCGTATTTGGGCTCCGCTATGTGGGAAGTTAAAAATCCTTATACCTCAGGAAGAGGACCCAGATCATTACACTTTACTCATCTTCCCGCTAAATGTACTATCAGGATTTTTACAGTTGATGGAGAACTTGTAAACACAATAGAACACAGCAGTGCCATCGATAATGGAACAGAAGATTGGAATATGTTGACTAAAGATAACTTAGCTATTTCATACGGTGTGTATATATATCACGTAGAAGCACCCGGAATAGGAGAAAAAATTGGCAAATTTGCCGTTATAAAGTAGCCTGCTTAGGCAGATAAATTCTTAGAAAAATTTGAAAACTTGAAATTATTCAAGGAGCTGTAAAGTGTCGACTAAAAAAATAATTTTCATCAGCACTATAGCCATAATATTTATGGCTGGTGGTATCTTTGCGCAAAAGGTTTCCAAAACTGGTACAACGGCTGCAAAATTTCTGAGTCTTGGAATAGGACCAAGAGCAAACGCAATGGGCGGGGCTTTTAGTTCTATTGCGGATGATGCTTCTGCTATTTACTGGAACCCGGCTGGTATTGCTTACGCGGACCAGTTTCAGGGTATATTCACTTACTCAGATATGTTTGCAGACATTAAACTGAGTTACTTTGGTGCCATTATTCCTGCGGGCAATTACGGCAACTTTGCGGTAAGCGTTACAGCTTTGAATTATGGTGAATTACAGGTAACAACAGAGAACCAACCTGAAGGTACAGGTGAAACTTTTTCACCGGGCAGTTATGCTTTTGGAATTTCATATGCAAGGTTTATAACTGAGGATTTTGCTGTTGGTGGGTCGGCTAAACTTGTTACGGAAAAGATTTATCATTCTAGTGCCACTGGAATTTCATTTGATGTCGGTACAATCTTTAAAACGCCTTTTTATGGAATAAGGTTTGCCAGCAGCATTACAAACTACGGCACAAAAATGCAAATGTCCGGGGATGATTTATTAATTCGTTATGATGTCGATCCCCAAAGAGCCGGTAGTAACAATACTGTAGATGCTAATATTGCCACAGAAAAATTTGATCTTCCATTGAGATTGCAAATCGGACTTTCAAGAGACTTTATTTTTCTTGATAACCAGAGATTTACATTGGCAGTTGATGGCATAGTACCAAACGATAATGATCAGTCAGTTAATATTGGTGGTGAACTTGCTCTCTTTAATGAAATGATATCACTTCGTGGTGGCTATAAATCCTTGTTCCTAAAAGATAGTCAGGAAGGATTGACTCTTGGAATCGGGTTTAAATATAACAGACCCGGATTTATTAATGTAAGTATCGATTATGCGTACCAGAAATTTGATTACTTGGGAAACATAAATACATTTGGCATTATTCTTAAGTTCTGAAAATGATCTAAATAATATTTTCCATTTTTATATGGAAAATTCTTTAATAACTAATAACTAAGGAGCTTCATATGAAAAAATACCTTCTACTACTCGGGGTGTTTTTGTTTGTGGGCTTTACTTCACTACAGGCACAAATCAATGTCACTTTTAAAGTTGACATGTCTCGCTGGCAGGAGTTGGGAAAATTTAATCCTGCTGTCGATTCGGTAAAATGTGTAGGAGATGTAAGCCCAAATAGTTGGGATCCTGCAGCAAACATCGGTATGACAAGAACCGGTGGTATCGGCGCGGATTCTTCTGTCTATTATATTACATATGCTGTAAGTCCAAGTGCTTCATTTGGATACAAATATGCAATAGGTAATGACTGGAACAGAGATGAAAAGGATCTTGGGGGAGATGGCAACAGGCATCTTGTTACAGGAACAGTTGATAGTACTCTTGCAACTGTCTGGTTCGATGATATAAGTGGTGGCTTTAGACATGTTACATTCACTGCAGATATGACATTACCAATTAAGCAGGGTAATGTTATTCCCGGAGTAACAAAAGTTTATATTGCCGGTTCTTTCACTGATTGGGGAACCAGCGCAAGAGAAATGACAGCATCAGCTACCGATTCCACTTATAGCTATATGACCATTGTTCCGGATGATAGTGTAGCTTCAGGTGATACTTTATTTTTCAAATATGTCTATAGTGCGGGCGCTGCATCAGCAGGTACCTGGGAAAGTCCGCAAAATACTAATCCCGATAATAATAGGAAGTTCTTTGTTCCTGAAAAAGATTCTTCTTCATTTTCAGCTTATTGGAATGATGATAATCCTAATGTCACACTAGCGACTGGAACAATTAATTTTCAAGTTGATATGACAGCGATGATAAGAATAGGTATCTTTGATCCTGCTAAGGATAGTGTTTTAATCAGCGGGGGCTTTAATGGCTGGACAACAGATGCCACAGATGCCTTCTTAACTCAGAACCCGGTAAATGACAGTTTATATTTTATAAGCCATACTTTTACAAATGAAGCTGTTGGAACTGTTGAACCATTTAAATTTGTTAGAGTAAATCGTAGTGCTACTGGCGTTGATACAATCTGGACAGATGGATATGAGAGACCTCTCCAGTGGCGGGGTAGTAATAGGTTAGTTACTTTTAATGGTGACGCGAGTAAAGATACAACAGATTATTATGATGGAGTTAATCCTGATTGGGTTGTACCTTCTGGAACTAACCTACAAGTTAAATTTACTGTTGATATGAACCCTGCAATGGATGTAAATGCACAGGGTCCGAACGTATTTAATCCAGCGACAGATTCTGTGTTTTTTGTTTCTGAACAACCTGCATTTAGAGTTTCTCAAGGATGGTATTATACAAATGGTGCTGATACTTCTACGTACTTTAAATTAACTGCGGATGGGAATGGTATCTATAGTGGTACGCTTACTCTAAAAGAGCCAACCTTTAATGCTTTCGAATACATATATGCCTGGAAAAAAGCAGATGGAACCTGGGTAAATGAACCAATCAGTTTTGGCGTTGAATCCAGAGTAAGGTATGTAGGGCAAGATGTTGCAAATCATTTTCCAATCAATCCCTGGATAATGCCTCAAGATACCTGGACAAACAATCCTCTGAAACCAAATGACCAGGAAAAAGATCCATATGATTCTTATAATAACTATACAGGATTGAAACAGGAAAAAGTTCAGCCGCTTACATATAGCATGGATCAAAATTATCCGAATCCGTTCAATCCTTCAACAAACATCAGGTTTAGCATTCAGAAAGCAGGTCTGGTATCGTTGAAGATATATAATGTATTGGGTCAGGAAGTGACAACATTGTTAAATAGTGAATTATCTGCTGGAACTTACACATATAGTTTTGATGCTTCAAAACTTAGCAGTGGAATCTATTTCTATACGATTCATTCTAACAATTTTTCTCTCACAAAGAAAATGATCCTGTTGAAGTAATTTTACTTTAACAAACAAAAAAAGCCCCGATTTTTCGGGGCTTTTTTATTTATAGTAATCTGATTATTATTTAATTGCGGCTGTTAGTTGTGCTTTTAGTGCTTTAGCTTCATTATAACCCGGATTAATTTCAAGAGCCTTATTTACAGTTTCCAGAGCTTTTTTAAAGTTTCCTTCTCCTACATAGCAACCTGATAAATTATATAAAACCTGGGCATCTTTGCTGTTAAAATTCAAGCTTTCAATTAAATATTTTTTTGCTTGTTGATTATTATTTCTTGATAGACTAATAATTCCTATCCATTTTGTAGAAAAAGAATCCGGTCGCAAATCATATTTCTTTTTTAAATAAGTATAAGCCTGGTCATACATTTTATTATTCATTAATACATTGGCTGTATAATCGTAGTAGCTTAATATTATCGGGTACTGCGTAATAAGGACGTTCATTACAGCAAGGAAAGATTTCATATCTTTTCTAGTCGCATACCACTCTGCAAGCTCCCGATGGGCTTTCTCCCAGTTTGAATCTTCAACCAGGAATTTGGCAGCAACGGAATCAACATGGTCTCTAGGTTGTAAGACTTTATAATCAGGCAATTTCTGATCTTTTTCAATAAAAGGCCAATCATTCTTAAGAAGTTTAATCCTATATTTTCCAATTACAGAATCTAATCTGCAAAAACTAAAATTTGCTACTGTAACGCTGTCCTGTATTCTGTTAGAAATATTCAGCGGTTTGGATATTGGCAAAAAATTATATTTCTGTATTGACTGGAAAAATATATCTCCCATTAATTGGTAACCTGCCAGGGTCGGATGAAGCTGATCGGTAAATATATTATTTCCTACTATATTATCCGGGCTTACTGCATTATATGTCGAATCAACATTAGCGATTGGATAGTTAAATTCTTTCCCTAGTTTGTAGATAATTTTATTCATTTTACCCGGTGCTCTGAAACGGAGCGCATCAAGATCACGGGCATATTTAAATAACGAATCAGCTAACGAGTAAGAGCCTTGTTGTAGTTTATCTTTAGCTTCATTGTAAATCTTATCAGCAGGTGGGTAACCATTTTCAGAAATTGAGACGAAGGGTGCTTGATCTTTTAAATTGCTGCTCAATGTTCCTAATATTACCGGAACATTGACTTCTTTTGCCATTTTCAGTACATCAGTCATATTACCTTCAAACTGAGCCAGTCCTTTTAAGTATATATCAGAATTAAACCCAATAAACTGATTCTTTGCCATTCTTGACATTAGTGTTCCGGTTATATGTTTCCGGCCAGATAATAATTTTGCGCCCGATTTAATCACATCTCTTAATAGCTGAAAAGTTTTAAAACGTTCAAGGCTAATAACTGCATTAACAATTGTTCTGGATGTTCCGAGATTTTCCATCGAACCCACACCAAGAGCTCCATAATATTCATTATGGCCCGCATAAATCAAAATCAAATCTGGTTTTTGCTCCAGGATTCCAGGCATAAGATCTCGGATAGTATAACTGTTAACAGCAGTCATACTACAATTTACTACCTCTATTCTCGAATGAGGATAAACCAGCGATAATCTGTCCTGAAGATAATTTGAAAATGAGCCGATAGGTAAAAAAGGATAACCTGCAGCACTGCTGCCTCCCAAAACAAAAACCCTGAATGTACTATCTGTTTTTACTTCATCAAATGCGTTCTGATTTGAATATGGTACGCTCTTAGTGTTGAAAAAATATTTATGGGCAATATCTGTATTTAAAACTAACTTGCCTTTCGTAACATTTACCCACTGTGTGAAATCGTATCCGTAATTAAAAATTCTTAATCCCGCTTCGAGTAAGACAAAAAATAAAATAGGGATTATTATAAGAGCTAAATAGAATGATTTTTTAACAGGCTTTTTAGGTATTGAATCTAAATATTCATCAACTTCTTTTTTTGTGACATTTAAATCCTTGGCAAGTTTTTCTGCAGAATGTTTCCCCTTATGATTCTCAATCCATTTTTTTTGTTTATTTGTGAGGCTCACTTTTATTCCCAGTAGAATTAATGGTTTTCTAGATTGATATTTATATAAGAAAAATACCCAAAATATCAGCTGATACCAAGCTTCAAAACTTGCCCATAAATGCCCTGTTTTAGCTTAAATCAAAGGAAAAATCCACATTTCATTCATTTAAAAATGTTATATTTAATCATTGAAAATGGATAGCAAAAGTTCCGTCTTATTCGATTTTAAACCTTTTTTTAGAATGTATATACTAGGAATATCAGCTTTTTATCACGATAGCGCAGCCTGTCTTATTAAAGACGGTGAAATAATTTCTGCCGCTCAGGAAGAAAGATTCACGCGAAGAAAGCACGATCATAACTTTCCACTTAATGCAATTGAATTTTGTCTTGATAACAGCAATATAAAAATCAGTGATCTCGAATTAATAACATTTTACGATAAACCATTTCTGAAATTTGAACGACTTCTCGAAAGTTATCTTAGCTATGCGCCGAGAGGAATTAAGTCATTCATAAAATCTATGCCTCTTTGGATAAAAGAAAAGCTCTGGATGAAAGAGTATATAAAGAATGAACTGAAATATGAAGGCAAGATAATATTTCCTGAACATCACGAATCACACGCGGCTTCTGCATTTTATCCTTCCCCTTTTGAGGAGGCGGCTATTTTAACAATGGATGGTGTTGGGGAGTGGACAACCACTAGTTTTGGAGCTGGCAGAAATAATAATATTGAAATACTGGCTGATATAAAATTCCCGCATTCTCTGGGGCTTCTTTATTCTGCATTTACCTACTATACTGGTTTCAAAGTTAATTCAGGTGAATATAAGGTAATGGGGCTGGCACCGTATGGCTCGCCGAAATATAAAGATTTAATTCTGCAGGAAGTAATCGATGTTAAAGAGGACGGCTCATTTAGATTAAATATGGAATATTTTGATTATGTTTTTGGCCTTACTATGACCAACAAAAAATTTGATAGTCTTTTCGGAGGGCCGGCTCGTAAACCTGAATCAAAGTTGACTCAAAAGGAAATGGACCTTGCCCGATCACTTCAGGATGTTACTGAGGAAATAGTATTAAAATTAGGGAAACATGTATACAAAGAAACCGGGTTAAAAAATCTTACAATGGCGGGAGGAGTAGCGCTTAATTGTGTAGCTAACGGAAAACTTCTTCGGGAAGGCCCGTTCGAAAATATTTGGATTCAACCTGCCTCCGGTGATGCAGGTGGTGCACTGGGCGCTGCTCTTGTAGGCTGGCATAATTATTTGGGAAATCCAAGGACTGTGGATCTGAATGATTCGCAAAAAGGCTCTTACCTTGGACCGGAATTTTCAAACGACCAAATTTTAGAATTTCTTAACAAAAATGGGATTAAATTTTCGGAAATAAATACAGAAGATATTTCACGAAAAGTATCTGGTTTAATTGCACAGGAAAAAGTAATTGGTTGGTTCCAGGGAAGGATGGAATTCGGGCCGAGAGCACTTGGTGCAAGGTCAATTATTGGCGATGCGCGCTCTCCCAAAATGCAGGCACAAATGAATTTGAAAATAAAATTCAGAGAAAGTTTTCGTCCATTTGCTCCATCCGTCCTCGCCGATAAGATTTCAGAGTATTTTGATATTGATGTGGAAAGCCCTTATATGCTTCTGGTAGCCAACGTAAAAAAAGAAAAACAAAAGCAGATGAGCGAAGATGAAAAGAAATTATTCGGGATAGAGAAATTAAATATTATTAGGTCTGATATCCCGGCAGTTACTCATATCGATTATTCTGCAAGAATTCAATCTGTTAATGAAAAAACAAATAAACTTTATTACGATCTAATTAA
>Ga0209919_1001703_pt1 | contig 10413 bp, 10 predicted proteins | sample SalPon2A_C_D2_MG_FD_185721 | JGI IMG/M metagenome (GOLD analysis project Ga0209919, IMG submission 185721) | Soil microbial communities from South San Francisco under conditions of wetland restoration - Salt Pond MetaG R2A_C_D2_MG (SPAdes)... | ecosystem: Environmental > Terrestrial > Soil >... | reverse complement strand
GCAATTGGCCATGATAACCTCGTTGCCGAGAATGCAATCGTGCGCCACATGGGCATATGCCATCATCAGGCAGCGATCACCGATGCGGGTTACCATGCCCCCACCCTCGGTCCCGGCGTTGACAGTAACATTTTCCCGGAAGGTGTTGTCATTACCTATAATGACTTCCGAATCTTCTCCGTGATATTTCAGATCCTGAGGCTCATGGCCGATGCATGCGAAGGGAAACACTCTGTTACCGGAACCCATGGTCGTGTGGCCGGTAACCACGGCATGTGAAATCAGTTCGGTACGGTCTCCGAGAATGACATTCGGTCCCACAAGACAATGCGGACCAATCCTGACGCCAGTCCCTAGCCGGGCTTCGCTATCGACAATAGCTGTCGGATGGATGGTGCTCATGCCTCGTCCTGCGCCACCAGTGTTGCCATGAGCGTACCCTCGCAAACCAGTTCGCCATCCACAAATGCCTCGCCACGCAACTTCCACATAAAGCCCCGGCGTTTCAGGCAGGTCAGTTCAAAAATAACCTGATCCCCGGGTCGTACGGGTTTACGAAAGCGCACGCCATCAATGGCGGTAAAATAGACAAGGAACTCGCGGTCATCCTCCACCGATTCAAAGGCAAGAATACCTCCGGCCTGGGCCATGGCTTCAACCAGCAGAACGCCGGGCATGATGGGGTGGTTGGGGAAGTGACCGGTGAACTGGGGTTCATTATAGCTTACATTCTTCAATGCCCGGATGGATTTTTCCTTCTCGAAATCCAGCACCTTGTCGATCAGTAGAAATGGATAGCGATGCGGCAAGCGAGCCATGATTTCTTCAATATTCAACGCCGGCATAAAAACTCCCCTTACTTTCAAAATTAACTATTTTTAGCATCCGGAAACGCAGGCTTTGCTATTTTATATCAAGCCGTTTCACAAGTTCCGGCAAGCGGCGCATCACAGCTGCCACCTTGAACCACAAGCGATGTGGCATGGCGGGATTTCCCGCATACGTACCTCCCGCATCCAGATCGCTGATGATCCCCGATTTTCCGGCTATGCGGCAGCCGTCGCCAACATGGATGTGCCCCGCGAAGGCTGAGTGGCCGCCAACCTGGCAGCCTTTGCCAATTGAGGTCGAACCGGCCACCGCTGTTAATCCGGCCATTATGCTGAAATCCCCAATCCGAACATTGTGTCCGATCTGCATCAGGTTATCGAGTTTGACTCCACGGCCAATCACCGTGTCATCAATAGCGCCGCGATCTATGCAGGTATTTGCGCCTACTTCCACGCCATCCCGCAAGATAACCCGGCCGACCTGCGGGATTTTCAGATGTTCACTTCCGCTCCATGCGTAACCGAATCCATCGGAACCGATCACGGCTCCCGGCTGCAAGGTTACATTGTCTTCCAGAATACAGCCATGGCAAACAACTGCACGCGCAAGAATCCGGCAACCTTCACCGATCTCCACATCGCTTTCAATGATGCAGCCGGGGCCGATGCTGCTGCCTGCACCAATGCGGGCGCCCGCCTGAATCACAGCATGCGCTTCGACATCGACATCCGCAGCAACATATGCTGTCGGATCAACTGCGGCCGTGGCATGGCGAAAGCCGGAGGTTTTCTTTTCTGGATAAAAAATTCGCTGTAACCGGGTAAAGGCCAGATAGGGATCCGCCACGCGGATGACATCTATTCCTTCGGGTGCCTTTATCCCATCTGCAAGCAACAGCAGTCCTGCCTTCGTACTGGTCAATTCTGACTTGTATTTTACATTGGCCAGAAATGAGGCTTCGCTCTCACCTGCAGAGGCTAGTGTATTGACGGCTGAAATAAGGGCCGATCCCTTACCTTCAAGCTTTCCGTCAACCAGCTCTGCAATCGTTTTTGGTGAGAGAGGGGGCACGCAATAACCGGTTTATTTCGCGTCCAGAAGCTTGGTAATGCTGGCTGTTACATCGTGTTTCGGATCTACATAAAGAAACGCGGATCGGGCCATAATCATGTCGTATCCGCCCTTCTGGCCAAAGGATTTCATAACCTTCTGGAATTTGGCACCGACATTCATGTCCAGTCGGTTCTTCTCAGCCACCAGCTGTTCCTGTGCGTCCTGCTGCTTACGCTGAAGATCCTTGCGCATTTCCTTTAGTGACTGCTGCTTCTGGGCCAGCCGATCCGGCGACATGGCCATGGACTGTCCCATCAGATCCTTCTCCGACTGGTTGATCTTATCAAGCAGTACGTTCAGCTCCTTCTGCTTCTTGGACTGCAGAGCCTCCAGGCTTTTGATGCCAGCCTGATAATCCGCGGTATTCTCAACCGCGCTTTTCACGTCCACATAGCCTACCTTGAGATCAGCTGCTCCTGCAGCACCTGGTAGATAAAGAGCCATAGCCAGGGCGCTGCCCAGCATCATTGCACGCATATTCCTTTTATTCATTTATCAACCCCTTTTTTATGCAACTAAAATGTTCCGCCAACGGCGAATTCAAAACTCTTCAAGATATCACCCTGAACCTTGCGGATCGGGAAGCCCCATACAAAGGAAATTGGCCCTATCGGAGATACCCACTCTACTCCGAATCCTGCCGAAGTTCTCACTTTTGATAAAGCAAATGATTCGTTGATACTAAGTGGCGGCGCACCGGGATAGGTTGCACTGGCCTTACCCCAGAGCGTGCCGGCATCAGCAAAGAACACTGCGCGGAAGCCAGACGTTCTCATGTACGGGAAGGGCGTAAAAAAGTTGAGCGAAGCACGCACCATATGATCGCCGCCGATGGCTTCCCCGTTCTGGTCCCGTAAGGATATGCCATAGGAGTCAAAGCCTCTCATGCTACCAATACCGCCCATCGAATAGCGCCTGGATAGCATGATATTATGGCCTGAATAGCCATTAATGATACTTGCCTCAAAGGAAGGGTTCAGCACGAAATCCTTTTTTTCTCCGAACGGGAAATAAGATGAGGAGGAAGCAGCGACCTCCCAGAAGCGGTTGCTGCCGCCCAGCCCGGCAACGCTCACTCTGAGCGCTTCATGGTGTCCATCAGATGCCGCAATGTATTTGTCGCGGCTATCCCAACTCAAGGTCTGGCTCAGCTCACCGACTGTCTGGGTCCCAAGCTGGGCTTTCAGCAGAATGGATGATGAAGGCAGAATGCCGGTAAGAGACGTCGAGCTGTACTGATAACCGATATTGTAGTGGACATGGTCGCTCAGTGGTATGCCGAAGCTAACCCCGCCGCCCTGGGAGCTCGTCTTGTAGGTTAATGTCGATATCGGATCGCTCTTGGACTTAGACGCGTTCAGTGAGGCGCTCATGTTCTTGCCAAGAAAATAGGGATCGGTAAAACTGGCTGTAAAATTCTGTGTTTTGGCGCCGAATGTTCCGTTGAGACTCCCCTGATATCCTTTGCCTAACAAATTATTCTCGGACAATTTGGCGGTGAAGATCAGCTTTTCAAGCTGCGAGTAACCAATGCCAAAGGTAAATGAACCGGATTTCTTTTCGGTGACATCGACTTTCATCTTCACCTTGTTGCCATCGGCACCGCGCGGGAGTGATACGCGCACATCTTCATACAGAGGCGAGCGAGTCAGTTCTTCCTTGCTGCGATTGATCTGGCTGGCTGAGTAACGGGAAGCCTCGGACTGTTTCAGCGTGCGGCGCACCACATTGTCCTCAGTCTTTTCGTTGCCTGCGATTTCAATGCGCTCGACATAAACCTCGCGGCCCTTTTCAATGTCCAGTTCCACTGCGACGGTGTTATCAAGAAGATTGCGCTTGAACAATGGCGTTACCGTGGCAAAGGCATAGCCTTCGTCGCCCACCCTTTCAGTAACCGCCTGCAGGGTATCCCTTAGCTTTTGCAATGAATAGATATCACCTTTTTCCAGCTTCACCAGGTTCATCAACGTCTGCTCATCGGGCACAATATCACCTTTGAGTGAAACATTATCAATCCGGTATTGCGGACCCTCCGACAAGGCGAATGTGAGATCAAAATGCTGCTTGTCTTCAGACATGGCCAGTCTGGATGACTCAAGCCGGACATCCAGGTAGCCATTGTTCTGATAGTGTTCAAGCAGCATCTGGCCGTCAGCACCAAATCGTTTCTGGTCAAATACATCCCGGTCATTAAACCAGGTGAGCAAATCGGATTTCCTCGATGCAATCGCATCACTTAACTCAGACGCAGAAAAGGCATGGTTGCCGATAAACCCGATTCTCTGGATGCGTGTCACATCACCTTCGCGAATATTGATATCCACATTGACCCTGCCATCGGCCAGTGGCGTGGGCACAAAGTCAACCTGAACCTGATAATATCCCTTTTTCAGATAACCCTTGCGAATGGTATTCCTGTCCTGCCTGATATATTCGGGACTGAAAACGAGCCCGGGTTTAAGCTTCAGCCTCAACTTGAGATCCTTGCTCTTCACCTCTTTGTTGCCATGAAAATTCAGCTTGGCAATCAGTGGATATTCCTTCACCCGGTATACCAGATGTACACCCGTCTGGGTTCGGCTGCCTTCCACTCGCACATCGGAGAAATCTCCGCTTTTGAACAGGCGCCGAACATCCTGACTGATTGTTTTCCGGCTGAGGGGCTGCCCGACCCGCGATTCAATGCGGGCAAGAATGGTTTCATTTTCGACAACATGGTTGCCGGCAACATCAATCGAGAGAATCTGCGGAGCATGATCATCCGCTGCCGACGCAATGAACGAAACAGCCATGATGGGCAACACTGCCAGCAGATAGAGCAGCCTTATGAAACTTCTGTGCATGCTAACCCCTAAACAGTCTTGAAATATCGTTATAAAATGCGAATACCATCAATGCAATAATCAGCAACAGGCCTATCATCTGCGTCTTTTCCATAACCTTTGGAGCCAGAGGCCTGCCACGCAGCTTTTCCAGTCCAAGGTAAACCAGATGTCCGCCATCAAGAATGGGAATAGGCAACAAATTCAAAACTCCGAGATTGACTGAGATAAGGGCCAGAAATGTCAAAAATGAAACCAGCCCAAGCTCAGCCGTTTTTCCTGCCAGCTGAGCTATCGCAATTGGTCCGCCGAGGTTATCCGGTGAAATTGCTGCTGTCAGCATTTTGCCAAACACCTGCAGGGTAAGAGCGCTCATTTCCCAGGTTCGCACAAACCCGTACTGCAAACCCTGCAGCGCATTCATACGATAGGTTTCCGTCCCATTGACGGATCTGGAAGTCAAGCGGACGCCAATTTTTCCCTGCTGCTGCTCATCTTTCTCCGGCACGATCTGCAACTGAAACAGGATATTGTCCCTTGTTACGGCGACATCCATAGGGCTGCCGGCATGGCTTTTAATCTGGGAAATAAACTGTTGGATATCGGAGACCTGCTGTCCGTTCACCTGCTCTACAATATCGCCATCTTTCAAGCCTGCCCGCTCTGCAGGCGATCCGGCAACAACATGATCAATAATAAGCGAAAGCCCCGGGTCAAAACCCAATAACTCATCAGCTACATTCAACAGCAGAGGATCTTTATCCGGTACTGGCACGTGAAGGCGCAAATCCATGGATTCAGAGTCGCGCAGAATACTCAGGCTGACGTCCTCACCGACTTCGGATTTTAGAAACTCCTCCATCTGTTGCCACGAATGTACATCCTTTCCGTCAACCGCCTGAACCCTGTCGCCGACAAGAATCCCCGCCTGTTCGGCGATGGATGCCGGAGCAATATGGCCTACAACAGGTGGCAATACAGTCTGTCCGAGCCAGCCAATCATCATATAGGCAACGATGGCAAATAAGAAATTGAACCCAGGGCCGGCAACTGAAACAGCAGCACGCTTCCATACGGGCTGAACATCAAAGGCCCGCTTTTTATCCGCCTCACTGAGCTCAACCTTGGCCTCATCGCCCTGCTCATCCGGGTTTTCACCGAGCATCTTCACGTAGCCGCCCAGAGGAATGGCCGCAATCACATACAGTACTTCCCTGTCCCTGCTGCGCCAGGAAACCAGTGCGGGACCGAAACCGATGGAAAACTTTTCAACCTTGATACCGAGCTTGCGGGCCACAATAAAATGGCCGAACTCATGCACAGCAATGAGTAATGCAATGGCGACGACAAACGATAAGGTTGTGTGTAACAATTCTATCATGCGTTCATCACCTCAACTGCCAGCTTCCTAGCCTTGCCGTCATGAAACCATACGTCATCGAGTTGTCCAACGGGGATATTTTCCACCCTGTCGAGAACCTTTTCGACAGTGTTGACGATATCGGTAAAGGAAATCCTGTGTTCGCGGAATGCCTGATTGGCAACTTCATTGGCAGCGTTCATCGATATGGCCAGTGAATCTTCGCCGCGCATCACATGCTGCACCAGGCGCATGGCCGGAAAACGCCGCTCATCCACAGCCTGGAAATCAAGTGTACCATTGGTAGCCAGATTCAACCAGTCGATGCCGCTTGTCAGACGCGGCTCCGCCTGCATGGCATAGGCAATGGGCATACGCATATCCGGCATTGCTAACTGAGCCAGCATGGAGCCGTCAGAGTATTCAACCAGCGCATGCACGATACTCTGTGGATGGATAATGGCAGATAACTGTTCAGGCCGGCAATCAAACAGCCATTTCGCTTCAATTAATTCCAGCGCCTTGTTCATCATCGTGGCTGAATCAACACTGATTTTTGCACCCATATCCCAGTTGGGATGAGCAACTGCCTGTTCGGGAGTTACGTCTGCCAGCGTGGAGGGATCGCGATCCCGGAACGGGCCTCCCGATGCAGTCAGGATGATGCGCGTAACGGATGCACGGTCGTGACCAACCAGACACTGGTGCACCGCCGCATGCTCGGAATCGACCGGCACAATGGTAGCGCCCGATTCGCGGGCGGTGCGCATGAAGATATTCCCTGCCGTGACCAGGCATTCCTTATTGGCAAGGCCGACGCGCTTACCGGCACGGACAGCGGCCAATGTAGCAGGAATTCCCGCAGAGCCGACCATGGCAGCCATTACCATATCTACTTCAGATGCCGAAGACAGTTCTATCGCCGCATCCATGCCTGCTTCCAGACGCACACCGGCAGGCAACTGGCCCTTCATTTTTTCGGCAGCGGATGCATCAGTCATCACGACCCACTGCGGGTGCAACTGACTGGCCAATTCAAGCATCCTGCCAGTGTTTTGATGGCCCACAAGCGCATGGGCCGAGAATTTGTCCGGATGCAGCCGAATAACACCGGCGGTGCTGCGGCCAATGGATCCAGTGGCACCGAGTATGGTCAGACGCTTCACAGCATGCTCCAGCCAACCCAGGCCACAGGCACTGCCATGATGATGGCATCCATGCGATCCAGCACACCGCCATGGCCCGGCAGCAGTCTGCCGCTGTCTTTGGCGCCAACCATGCGCTTGAGGGACGATTCAGACAGATCTCCCAGTACACCGGCTATGACAATGAGCAATGCCAGCAGGGAAGCGGGTAAAAGCGGCAGGATATCCCAGAATACCCAGCAGAACGTCGCCACCGGAACGCCTGCGATCACGCCACCCAGCAGTCCCTCAACTGATTTTCCCGGACTGATGGCGGGGCACAGCTTGTTTCTCCCCCATTTGCGACCAACAAAATACGCTGCGACATCAGAAGCCCATACAGCGAGGCACACACCAATGATCAACCCCTGCCCTGCCTCAGAAACATGTGTAACGGCGATCACAAAAGCAAAGGCAAACAGCCAAGAAAACATCCAGATCGCTCCGATAAAATTCGCAAATGAGGATGCATGGCTGCGGCTGGAAAGGACAAACAGGAAAAACCATGCAAACACTATCAACAACAGCTGCCCCATTTGCGGTTGATAGAAAAATGCAATCCAGAGCGCCAGTGAGCTCAGGATATAGCCCGCTGGATGGTGCAGCTTCATCAGAATAACAAGCTCGCATGTTGTCACAAAGCCGAGCAGAGCCAGGCCGCATGTAAACCAGAATTGGGAGGCATGGAAATACCACGCCCATACAACCACCACCAGGATCAGCGCGGTGATGATGCGTTTGCTTAATTCATTCATGTGCTTAGCTGCTCGCTTGTTTTGCCGAAGCGGCGTTCTCTGGATGCGTAATCATGCAGGGCCTTCTCGAGTTCCTGGCGTGAAAAGTCTGGCCACAGGCAATCAGTAAAAAACAGTTCCGCATAGGCAGCATCCCAAAGGTGAAAGTTGGATATGCGTTTCTCACCACCTGTCCGGATCAGCAAATCGACAGGGGCGAGATCATGACGCCATAGTAAGGTGCGAAGAGCTTCGGGATTAAGCTTATCAATCATCGATTCGGGATCAGGGGACGCCAGAAGTTTGCGTGCGAAATCCTGAACTCCGGCAATGATTTCCTGTTGGCCACCGTAATTCAGGCAAAGAATCAGGGTAATGCCGGTATTCTGGCGGGTTTCCGCACAGGCCTTGTCCACAGCGCGACGCGCTGCTGATGGCAAAGCGGTTATATCCCCCAGCACACGAAGGCGTACATTTTTTTCAAGCATCATCGGAACTTCACGAGGCAACAGGGTGGATAGCAAGCCCATCAGGCCGCGCACTTCCAGTTTGGGGCGTTCCCAGTTTTCGGTTGAAAAAGCGAATAATGAGAGTTGTTTTATACCAAGATCGTCGGCCCATTCCACGATGTCACGAGCCCGGGCTGCGCCTTCACGGTGACCATCCAGACGTCGCTTTCCCCGCGCTTTGGCCCAGCGACCATTGCCATCCATAACGATGCCTACATGGCATGGAATCGTTGGCTTGAGCACCAGGGTTGATGAGGCCATTAAACGGTCAGTATATCTTTTTCTTTATGTTCGATGATCAAATCGATATCGGCAATAAACCCGTCGGTAATTTTCTGAATTCTGTCCTGCAGGCGCTTACCCTCATCTTCGGAAAGCCCCTCATCCTTCACCTGCATTTTTACCTCGTCATTGGCATCGCGGCGGATATTGCGAATGGATACCTTCGCTTTTTCAGCCACATTGCGCACCTGTTTGACCAGATCCCTGCGCCGATCCTCGGTCAGTTCAGGCAAAACGATACGCACCACATCACCGTCACTGGATGGATTCAGGCCAAGGTCAGATTTAAGAATCGACTTCTCAATATCTGCAATCAGGCTTTTCTCCCAGGGAGCAATGACCAGCATGCGTGGCTCAGGAACGGAAATGTTCCCCACCTGCGACAAAGGTACTTCAGAGCCATAATACGACACCCGCACATGCTCCAGTAATGCCGCATTGGCGCGACCGGTTCGTATGGTAGCGAGTTCTGATTTGAGCGCTGCAATGGATTTCTCCATGCGACTCTTGATATTGTCAAACATGTTAATCCTCCCGCACAAGCGTGCCGACAGATTCTCCGGCAACAGCCTTAAGCATTTGTCCCGGGGTTGTCACGTCAAACACGACAATCGGCATGTGGTTGTCACGACACAAGGACATGGCTGTAGCATCCATGACACCCAGTCGTTTGGTCAATGCTTCGGTAAAGGTGAGGGTTTCATAGCGGCGGGCATTCGGGTTCTTGGCAGGGTCTGCTGTGTAAACCCCATCCACCTTGGTGCCTTTCAGAACTGCATCCGCCTGAATCTCCATGGCACGCAGGCTGGCTGCGGTATCGGTGGTGAAATATGGATTGCCTGTTCCGGCAGCAAAAATGAGGACCCGTCCTTTTTCAAGGTGGCGCAATGCACGTCGGCGAATATAAGGCTCCGCCACTTCCTGAATATGCAAGGCTGAAATAACCCGAACCACTGCACCATGCCGTTCAATGGCGTCCTGCAATGCAATGGCATTCATGACTGTAGCCAGCATACCCATATAATCGGCACTGGCCCGGTCCATGCCCGATGCTGTGCCGCTCATACCGCGGAAAATGTTTCCGCCGCCAATAACGATAGCAAGCTCAACACCGGATTCTTTTACCTCGATGAGTTCACGTGCCAGCCGATCTATGGTTCCGGTATCGATACCGTAGGGCGTTTGCCCCATCAGCACTTCGCCGGAAAGTTTCAGCAACACCCGTTTGTACGGGTGCTGCCTGTGACTTTCGGATTCGCCCGCCACTCGATCCATAAGGATCAGGCGCCCTTAACCTGGGCTGCCACTTCAGCAGCAAAGTCGGATTCCTCTTTCTCGATACCTTCACCCAGCTGGAAGCGAGCCATGGAAACAATGCTGGCCTTGCCAATCGCCTTGCCAACCTTTTTATCAGTGTCCATGACAAAATCCTGTTCCAGCAGACATACGTCGGAATAGAACTTGTTCAGCTGACCGCCAACAATCTTGTCAACGATTTCAGCCGGCTTGCCACTTGCCATGGCGCGTTCCGAAAGAACCGCTTTCTCACGGGCAACCGCTTCCGCATCAACGTCATCC
>Ga0209919_1001701_pt1 | contig 10420 bp, 13 predicted proteins | sample SalPon2A_C_D2_MG_FD_185721 | JGI IMG/M metagenome (GOLD analysis project Ga0209919, IMG submission 185721) | Soil microbial communities from South San Francisco under conditions of wetland restoration - Salt Pond MetaG R2A_C_D2_MG (SPAdes)... | ecosystem: Environmental > Terrestrial > Soil >... | reverse complement strand
ATTGGCCTCCTCCTCGGTGCGCGCCTGCTCTGCGCGCCTGAGCTCGAGCTCGGTGACCATGCGCTCGCGCGCGATTCGACCCGCTTCGGCCGCGGCATCCATGCGCGCCTGCGCCGCCCGCTGCGCTTCGCGCTCGGCCGCCAGCCGTGCTTGCGCCGATTCCAGCGCCCGCGCTTCGGCTCCCGCGCGCGTGCGCGCCTGCCGCATCGCTTCTTCCTCCAGCGCGCGCTGCTCCTCCGCCAGCGCCTTACCGAGGCGGTCGGACGCGATGCGCGACTCGGCCTCGGCGTGCGCCATGCGGTCAAGCTCCGCCTGCTTGAGATTGTCGAGAATCTTGCTCATCGGCCCGCCCTGCGTGCGCCGCAAGCATAGCTCAGCCTCCGGCGCCGATGCACCATAATCCGCCCGATGACCTCGATCCTCAGCCCCGAGCTGGTCAACGGCCCGTTCGGCGATCCGACACTCTTCCTCGACTTCCGCTTCGAGCGCCGCGCGCTGCTTTTCGATCTCGGCGACCTGGCCGCCCTCGCGCCGCGCAAGATCCTGCGCCTCAGCGATGTTTTCGTTTCGCACGCGCACATGGACCACTTCGCGGGCTTCGACCGGCTGCTGCGCCTGTGCCTCGGCCGCGAAACCGCGGTCAGGCTTTACGGCCCGTCCGGATTCATCGAGCGCGTCGAGCACAAGCTGGCGGGCTACATCTGGAACCTGGTGCAGAACTACGCCACCGACTTCACCCTGGTCGCCCACGAGCTCGACGGCGAGCAGCTGCGCGCCGCGCGCTTTCGTTGCCACGGCCGCTTCCGGCGCGAGCCGCTGCCGCAGCGGGCGGCGCCGCAGGGCGTGCTGCTCGACGAGCCCGGCTTCCGCGTGCGCGCGGCAGTGCTCGAGCACGACGTCGAGTGCCTGGGCTTCGCCTTCGAGGAGAAGGTCCACGTCAACGTGTGGAAGAACCGCCTGCTCGAGATGGGGCTGCAGGCCGGACCCTGGCTGAACGAGCTCAAGCGCGCGGTGGCCGAGGACGCTCCCGACGACACGCCGGTGCTCGCGCACTGGCGCGACGACGCCGGCGAGCACCAGCGCCGGTATTCCCTCGGCGAGCTGAAGGCGAAGGTGCTGCGCCTGGTGCCGGGGCAGAAGCTCTGCTACGTCACCGACGTGGTCTACGGCGAGCACAACGCGCGCCGCATCGCGTCGCTCGCGTCCGGCGCCGACGTGCTGTTCATCGAATGCGTGTTCCTGCAGCAGGACGCCGAGCACGCCGCGCGAAAGTTCCACCTCACCGCGCGCCAGGCCGGCCTGCTCGCGCGCGCGGCGGGCGCGAAGCTGGTGGAGCCGTTCCACTTTTCGCCGCGCTACACCGAGCGCGAAGCCGAGCTGCGCGCCGAGCTCGAGCAGGCGCGCGGCGGCGGCTAGCGACCGTTACATCCTCGGCTCGCCCGGATGGGCGTGCGTCTTCTCGTACACCTCCTGGCACTTGATGCAGCGCAACGCCGTCGGATAGGCGCGCAGCCGCTCGAGGCCGATGTCGCCGCCGCACTCGGCGCAGCTGCCGTAGCTGCCGTCGGCGATGCGCGCGAGCGCGGCGTCGAGCTCGCGCACCGTGCGCATGTCGCGCGCCACCTCGGCGTTGTCCAGGCCCGAAAGGAGGTCGGCGATCGCCTCGTCGCCCAGGTCGGTCACCGAGCCCGCCACATCGGCGTAGCTCTCGTCGCGCGCGCGCGCCACGTCCTCCAACAGCTCGACGACCAGCTGCTGCCGCTGCTGCTTCAGCAGGCGCTCGAATTCGTCGAGCTGTTTGCCGGTCAGGGCCATCTGTGGTCTCCAGCGCTCAGGTTCATCCCGATTAGGCGCGGCGCCGCGGCGGCGGCCCTTGATCAAGGTCAAACGGCCGCCGCAGGAATGGAAAATCATGGTGCTGCAGGCGACGATCAACGTTAGCAGGCCAACCTGACATGGTCAAAGCCAAGCGCAAGCGGCGCCGCGCGAAGGCGCCCGCCAAGCCGTCGCAGCCCGGGCCGGACGAGGGGCGGCGCGCGCCGGAGGAGAACGGCTCGGTCCAGGATCCGCTCGAGGACTGGCCGGACGACGACGAGGATCGCTGGCTGCGCGAGCGCGGCGGCGTCGACATCGAGAAACCGGAAGAATAGACCAGCCCAGGAGCAACCCATGCCACCCAAGATCCCGCAAGTCGGCGCCCCGGATCCCGAGCGCAGGACCTCGCCGATCCTCGATGTCGACGACGAAGAAATCGATCCCGAGCTCGAGCTTGAAACCGGCGTGTGCTACTTCAACGACCTCGCCTACCCGCTCGGCGCGTACGTGCTGAGCGGCAGCGAGCTGCTGCACTGCGAGGAGCGCGGGGTGTGGGTGCGCAAGGGCGAGATCCGGACCGACTAGCCCTGCAGCTCCTGCAGCGTGCGAAGGTAGCCGATCACGTCCTCGCGGCTCAGCATGCCGAGCACGCGGCGGCCGGCCGTCACCGGAAGCTGGTTGACGCCGTCGCGGTCCATCAGCTGAAGCGCCGCCACGAGCCCGGTGTCGGGCCCTACGCATTGCGATTGCTCGAGCGGCAGCATGATCCGGTCGACGGTTGCGGTGGCCCACTCGGCGCGCGGCACCCGCTTCACCTGGTGCACGGTGACCAGGCCGAGGATGCGCCCGCCGCGGTCGACGAGAAAGCAGCGCTCGCCCCGCTCCAGCACGTGCTCGTCGACCAGCCGCTGCAGCGTGAGGTGAGCCGCGACCGTCGGGCAACGCCCGCCCATCGCCTGCGACACCGTATGTCCCGCGAGCAGCCCCTGGTAGGCGGCCTGCATCAGCTGCGCGCTCGCGGCGCTGTGCAGGAACCAGCCGATGAACGCGATCCAAAGGCCGCCTAGATTGCCGCCGAGGATTTCCCAGACTCCGAGCAGGATGAACCCGAGGCCGAAGCCCCGGCCGGCGTTGGCGGCGAAGACCGTGGCGCGCCTCAGATTGCGCGTGAACGCCCATACCGCGGCGCGCAGCACCCGCCCGCCGTCGAGCGGATAGCCGGGAATCAGGTTGAACAGCGCGACCGCGAGGTTCATGTAGGCGAGGTAGCGTGCCATCCCGAGCAGCGGCGGCAGCGCTTCGAGCAGAGGCTGCGCGGCGTAGAACAGCAGCGCCAGCGCCAGGCTCACGATCGGCCCCGCGATCGCAATGCGAAACTCGGCCTTCGCGCTGGGAGGCTCGCCGGCGATCTGGGCGACGCCACCGAACACGAACAGCGTGATGCTGCGCACCGGCACCTTGTAGCGCAGCGCCACCACCGAGTGTCCGAGCTCGTGCAGCAGCAGGCTGGCGAAGAACGCGACGGCCGTAACGACGCCCATCAGCCAGTACAGCGCGGGCGGCCAGCCGGCGAACTCGGCCGGAAAGTAGCTGCCTCCGAGCATCCAGGCGAGCAGGCCGAGGATCAAGAACCACGAATAATCCAGCCGGATGGGGATGCCGAAAACCTTGCCCAGCGGAACGCCTTGTTGGATGATCGGACCCTCCAGGTCAGCATGCTTGCCGTCGATCTTCGCCGATGACACGGCAGGCGGTTTGACCGCGATCAAGGCCGCGCCCGGCGGAACACATAGAGACTGGCCAGACCGAAGAAGAATTCCCGACTCCAGTGAAATCCGACCCCGCCCTCAGCCAGAAGAGTTACCGCAAGCTGGCGCCGCTTTACCGCAGCCTCGCGCCGCTGTACGACCTCATCTTCGGTGCGAGCCTGGCACCCGGTCGCCGCGCCGCGCTCGCGGCGCTCGACTGCCGCCCGGGCGAGCGGGTGCTCGAGGTGTGCGTCGGCACGGGGATGTCGCTGCCGCTCTATCCGCCGCAGGTGCGCGTAACCGGCATCGACGCGTCGCGCGAGATGCTCGCCAGAGCCGCCGCGCGCGTGGCAGCGCGGCGCCTGACGCAGGTCGAATCGCTGGTGCAGATGGACGCCGAGCGGCTGGCCTTTGCGGACGGCAGCTTCGACAAGGTGGCACTGATGTTCGCGCTTTCCGGACTGCCGGACCCGGTGCGCGCGGTGAACGAGATTCGCCGTGTTTGCCGCCCCGGCGGCAAGATCGTGATCGTGCAGCACTTTCGCAACTCCAGCGTTCTGCTGCGCCTGTGCGAGGTGTTTCTGGCACCCACGTACTGGCTGATGCGCTACCGCGCCGACATGAACCTGGAGCGCTTCGTCGCCTCGGCGAACCTGGACGTGGTCGAGACGCAGCGCGCCAACCTGTTCGGTTACGCGACGCTGCTCGCCTGCGTCAACCGCGCCCCGCCCGCGGCAGCCGCGCTTGATCCCGGTCAAACGGTTCGGTCCGCGCGGGTAGCAACATTCAAGACATGACGATCAGACCATCCATCCCGCTTCGAATAGCGAAGCGGGAGCGGCGTGAAGCTTGACACCAGCGCGCTTCAAGTGCCCTCGCCCGGCTCGCTGCCGCTCGAGATCGTCGAGCGCAAGGGCCTCGGCCATCCCGACACGATCTGCGACGCGCTGGCGGAGAACCTGAGCCGCGCGCTGTCGCGCGTTTATCTCGAGCGCTTCGGCGCGATCCTGCACCACAACGTCGACAAGGCCCTGCTGTGCGGCGGCGCGGCGCGGCCGGCGTTCGGCGGCGGCGAGGTCACCGAGCCGATCGAGATCTACCTCGCCGGGCGCGCGACCGCGCAGTTCCGGGGCGCGACGATCCCCGTGCACGAGATCGCGGTCGAGGAAAGCCGCCGCTGGCTGCGCGAGAACCTGCGCCACCTGGACGCCGAGCGCCAGGTGCGGATAAATCCGCGCATTCGCCCGACCTCGCCGGACCTCGCTGCGCTGTTCCTGCGCCAGCGTGAGGCCGGCGCGCCGCTCGCCAACGATACCTCGTTCGGGGTCGGCTTCGCGCCGCTCGACGCGCTCGAGCGCGCGGTGCTGGCCGTTGAGCGCGCTCTCAACTCGCCCGCGATCAAAGCCACGCAACCCGAGGTCGGCGAGGACATCAAGGTCATGGGCGTGCGTAGCCGCGGCGACGTTGCGCTCACCGTCGCCTGCGCGCTGGTCGGACGGCACGTCGCCGGCCTCGACGAATACCGGGCGAAGAAGGCACGCATCCGCGCAATCGCGGCCGAGGCAGCGGGCGCCGGAGCCGAGATCGCGGTCAACACCGCCGACGGCGACACCGCCGACAGCGTGTACCTGACGGTGACCGGTCTTTCGGCCGAGGCCGGCGACGACGGTCAGGTCGGCCGCGGCAACCGCGTCAACGGGCTGATCACGCCTTACCGCCCGATGAGCCTTGAAGCCGCGGCAGGCAAGAACCCCGTGAGCCACGTCGGCAAGCTGTACAACCTGCTCGCCAATCGCATTGCGCGCGCGCTGGTGGCGGAGATCGCCGGCGTACAGGAGGCCTATTGCTACCTGGTGAGCCGCATCGGCCAGCCGATCACCGAGCCGCAGCTGATCGACCTCAAGCTGCGGCTCGAGGATCCGGCCGCGCTCGCGGCGCTGCGGCCGCGCGTCGAAGACGTGGCGCGCTCACAGCTCGCCGGGGTGACGATTCTGTGGCGCGAGCTGCTCGAAGGACCGCAGCAGGTGTGGTGATCCGATCGGAACGCCGAAACCGCGGTATCGTGTGCCCACGTGGAAATGTTGAGAGGACAAAATATCGTGACCTACAAACGCATTCTCGTACCGGTCGACGGAAGCCGGGCTTCGAATTGTGGCCTGCGCGAGGCGATCCGGCTGGCCAAGGGGCAGAAGGCGAGCTTGCAGCTCGTGCACGTCGTGGACGAGCACACCGTGTTCGTGAGCGGCGCGGAGGTGGGCCCCTACATGACGAACCTGATGCTCGTGCTGAGAAAGTGGGGAAGCCAAGTACTGCGCACCGCCGAAGCGCTGGTGCGAAGGCAGGGCCTGAAATGCACGACCGTCCTGCTTGAAGCGCAGACCGCTCCCGCGGCGGACCTGATCGTTCGGCAAGCAAGGAAATCGGGCGCCGATCTTATCGTCATCGGCACCCACGGCCGGCGCGGGGTAAAGCGGCTGCTTATGGGCAGCGATGCAGAACAGATCGTGCGAACGGCGTCGGTTCCCGTCATGCTCGTGCGAGCGCCTAAGGCATAGGAAGTCGTGCCAAGGCGAGGTACGACGCGCTAGTCGATGCCGAGCCGGTCGTCGTCGTCGATCTGGGCCAGAAGCTCCTCGACGCGGCGCGCGCCGTCCTCGCTGCCGAGCACGTCGCGCGGCGTGCGCCCGCCAAGCTGGACGCTCGGCCGCTCGAGCCATTGGCGCGCCTTGGCCGCGTCGCCGAACACGCGCTCGGCGAGCTGCAGGATCTTCGCCGCGTTGTGCTCGTGCATTCAGGACTCTCCCCAGCGCAGCACCAGGCGGCCGTCACCCCGCGCCTCGAGCCGGGTGCCGAGCCGGCCGAGCGCGATGCGCAGCCACGCCGCATCGTCGTGCGCGGCGCGTTCGAGACGCATGCGGCGCAGGCGCATCGGGGTCAGCGCGAATTCCAGCAACCGGCCGCTGTCGGCATCGAGCGTCGGAAAGTACATGAGCGAAAGCTCCGGCCGGAACGCCTCGTAGCCCTCGATTCCCTCGTAGTCCGTGATCAGGTCGCCGCAGCCGTACAGGATCGGGCGACCGCGATGCATCTCGATGCCCTTGGCGTGGTGCGAAGAGTGGCCGTGCACCACGTCGACTACCCCGGCGTCGATCAGCGCGCGCGCGAATACGCGCTGCTCCGGCGCGACGTCGTAGCCCCAGTTGCCGCCCCAGTGGATCGAGGCCACCACGATGTCGCCTTCGCGCCGGTGCGCGGCGATACGCCGTGCGACCGCTTCGGCACTGCGCGCCGACAAATCCTCGAGCAGGCTCACGCCGGGGCGCCGCGCTGCGGCGGCCCAGTCGCGCGGCACGCCGCTGGTCTCGCTGGCCAGGCCGAACACCAGCACGCGGCCACCCTGCCGGCACTCGATCACCGCCGGCGCCTGCGCCTCGGCCGCGTCGCGCCCCGCACCCGCGGTGCGCAACCCTGCAGCGTGAAGCGTGGCAAGCGTTTCCGTCAGGCCCGCCCTGCCCCAGTCCAGCACGTGGTTGTTGGCGAGCACGCAGCAGTCGAGCGCGGCGGCGCCGAGGCACGGCACGTTGCCCGGGTGCATGCGGTAATGGATGCCCTTGTGCGGCCAGGCCTCGTCGCTCGCGGTCACGGCGGTCTCGAGATTGACGATGCGCGCGTCCGGGTTCACGCGCTCGAGCTCCGCCAACGCGTCGCCCCAGATGTAATCGAACCCCACCGGCCGCGCAAACGCGCCGCTCGCGCGCTCGGCGAGCGCGACGTACTCGAGCGCCGAACGCAGGTACGGCTCGAACAGCCGGGGGTCGCCCGGCCGCGGCAGGATCTGGTCGATCCCGCGTCCGGTCATGACGTCTCCGGCCAGAAACAGAGTGACGGCGCGCGCGCGGATTGGGTCGGTTGTCACGACGACCTCCAGGCTTTTCCGACATGCTGGCGCCGCCACCGCAGGTCGGCTTGACTTGCGTCAAAGGGCCGTTCGCGCGCGCGCCAACAATATCGTCACGGCCGGTTCCGAACGCAGAGAGGACGCAACGTCCCACGCCTCGCCGCTCAGCGCCCGCGAAGCCGCGCTGGGCTATCTCAGCCGCGGCTGGTCGGTGATTCCGATCGAGCACCGCGCCAAGCGTCCGCTCGTGGCGTGGCTCGAGTTCCAGAGCCGTTGCGCCTCGGCGCGCGAGGTCGACGGCTGGTTCGCGCGCTGGCCGGAAGCCAACGTCGGAATCGTCACCGGGCGCATCTCCGCGCTGGTGGTGATCGACGTCGATGCCGGGCACGGCGGCGAACCAAGCATCGCCCGGCTGGAGTCCGGGCACGGCCCGTTGCCCGCCACCCTCGAGGCGCTGACCGGCGGCGGCGGTCGCCATCTGTACTTCGCCTACCCGGGCGGCCGGGTCGGCAATCGCGTCGGGCTGTTCCCCGGCGTCGACCTGCGCGGCGACGGCGGCTGCGTGGTCGCACCGCCGTCGCTGCACCCGAGCGGACGCCGCTACGCTTGGGCGCGCGCGCGCTCGCCCGACGAGGCGCAGCTTGCGCCGCTGCCGGCCTGGCTGCTGCACGAAAGCGGCGCCAAGCGCGCCGGCCACTCGCCTGAGCATTGGCGCCGGCTGGTGCGCGAGGGCGTTGCTGAAGGCGAGCGCAACGCCACGCTCGCCTCGCTCGCGGGCCACCTGCTGCGGCACGAGGTCGATCCGGAGGTTGTGATGGAGCTGCTGCTGGCGTGGAACCGCGCGCGCTGCCGGCCGCCGCTGGCGGATGCCGAGGTGGCCGGCGTGGTCGAAAGCATCACGCGCCTGCATCACGACGAATGACCCCGATCCAGGAGCTGCTGCACCGGATCCGCTGGGACCCCGCGTTCGGCAAGGGCGCCTTCGCGGCGGCCGAGGAGGGCGGTTTGATCAAGGTCAATGCCAGCCCCGGGGCGACGGATATCGTGAAAGCGTCATGCAGCACGAAGGACCGGACCTCATGCAAATCCCCCTCCAGATCACCGTGCGTCACATGCCGACCTCGGACGCGCTCGAGGCGCGAATCCGCGACCAGGCCGCGAAGCTCGAGGAATTCCACCCTCATCTGATCAGCTGCCGGGTCACGGTCGAGGAGATCGCGCGCCACCAGCAACAGGGGCGGCAGTTCCAGGTGCGCATCGATGCGCATGTGCCGGGGCGGGAGATCGCCGCAAGCCGCGACCACCACGAGGACGTGTACGTCGCGCTGCGCGACGCGTTCGCCGCGGTGACGCGCCAGCTCGAGGAGGACGCGCGCGTCAAGCGCGGCGAGGTCAAGCTGCACGAGGTCCCGCAGCACGGGCGCGTCGCGCGGCTGCTCGCCGACGAAGGCTACGGCTTCATCGCCACGCCGGACGGACGCGAGCTCTACTTCAGCCGGGAAAACGTGGTCGAGCCCTCGTTCGACAATCTCGAGGTCGGTGCCGCGGTGCAGTTCATCGAGGAGCCGGCGGCCGAAGGGATGCAAGCGAAGCGCGTCAGCGTCGGCAAGCACGGGCCGCTGCCCTGAGATGTCCGAAGGATCATCCGCAACGAAAGGTCAGTCATGAAACCGGATCACGGAAATTTTCGCCTGCTGCGCAGGGACGAGCTGCGCCAGGAGCTGGTGCACGACAGCTATAAGAGCAAGGGCAAGCTGCCCGAGCCGACGCGCTGCCCGGATTGCGGCGCCACTTACCATCGCGGGCGCTGGACCTGGGAGCCCGCGCCCGCCGGCGCCCATGAGCAGCTCTGCCCGGCCTGCCACCGCACGCGCGACAAGTTCCCCGCCGGCTTCGTTTCGCTCGGCGGCAAGCTGTTCGCCGCCCACCGCGACGAGGTCATGAGCTTGGCGCGCCACTGCGAGGCGAACGAGAAATCGCGCCACCCGCTCGAGCGCATCATGACGATCGAGGAAAGCGCCGATGGCGTGCTGATCACCACCACCGGCACGCACCTGGCGCGCGAAATCGCCGAGCACGCGCACGACGCGTACCAGGGCGCGCTTGAGTTCCACTACAACAAGGCCGACAATCTGCTGAGGGCGACCTGGCACGACTGATCCGGCGCCACGGAGGACCCGCGGCATGACCGAACGTCGGCGCCACAGCGTCAAGGCCTACGGCAACCAGGCATTTCTCAACAGCAAGGATGCGCGCGCGCTGCGCATCCTGGCCGAGTACCTCGAGCCGAAGAGCCGCTTCGAGCACCACAAGGTTGACGACACCATCGTCTTCATGGGCTCGGCGCGGATCAAGCCGCGCGACCAGGCCGAGGCGGCGTTGCGCCAGGCCCAGCTCGGCGAAGGCGACCCGGAGCGGGCGCAGGCCGAGCTGCGCATGTCGGAGTACTACGAGGCGGCACGCGAGCTTGCGTTCCGGCTCACCGGATGGTCAAAGGGACTCGACTCGAAGGAGCGCCGCTTCGTGGTCTGCACCGGCGGCGGCCCCGGCATCATGGAGGCCGCCAACCGCGGCGCCGCCGACGCGCGCGGAATGAACGTCGGCCTGACGATCTCGATTCCGATCGAGGAATTCGACAACCGCTACGTGACGCGCGAGCTCGCGTTCCACTTTCACTACTTCTTCATGCGCAAGTTCTGGTTCACCTACCTGGCGAAGGCGGTGATCGTGTTTCCGGGCGGCTTCGGCACCCTCGACGAGCTGTTCGAGCTGCTGACGCTGGTGCAGACGCGCAAGATGACCAAGCCGATGCCGATCGTGCTGTTCGGCACGCGCTACTGGCGCGAGGTGATCAATTTCGACGCCCTGGTCGCGCACGGCACGATCGACGCCAAGGACGTCGGGCTGGTGCACCGCACCGACTCGGTCGACGACGCCTACGATTGGATCGTCGCCCGGC
>Ga0209919_1001699_pt1 | contig 10441 bp, 5 predicted proteins | sample SalPon2A_C_D2_MG_FD_185721 | JGI IMG/M metagenome (GOLD analysis project Ga0209919, IMG submission 185721) | Soil microbial communities from South San Francisco under conditions of wetland restoration - Salt Pond MetaG R2A_C_D2_MG (SPAdes)... | ecosystem: Environmental > Terrestrial > Soil >... | reverse complement strand
CTTCTTTGAAGTGTCCGCTACAACGGGGTAGAACCCCCCTACTAACGTTCGGCTTAGTAAAGAGCGCCTCGTGACGTATTTTCGTGCCCGGGATTTTGCAGGGTCGATGGTTGAGTTTGTGCATGACCCGCACTGACTGTCCTGCGTGATGGTACTGAAATCCATACCTTTGGGGAAATACTGGAAGATGAGGCCGTTGGTAGGTTCGTTGCCCTGGTGATGACGTGGTGAGTGACAAATGCCTTGTCGTTATTCTAGATGGCCGTATGCATGCACTGATTTGAAATCAGAGAGCAGGAGCGCTACGGCCTTGGCAACCGCCTTGGATTGCGTTCTTTTGCATGAGCAATCATGCGTGTACATGGATTGATGCTCGTTGAGCGTGATCGGCGCCTGGCGATGAGCTTTGCCAATGATGGTGTCCATTTTTCAGTTGCCGATATGCTCCTTGCGGGCGACGAATTCCCGGGCGGTTTTCGATCGAGGCTATGGCGATAGATCCACTCATGGTTCAAGCGCATCCCGCCGGGCCCCAAGGTAGATACTGATCTGCTCCGGCTCCAGTCTTCTCGTAGCCGGGCTTTGGTCTGATGCCAGAGCGAGGTGTGGCGCACGGGGCCGGTGGCTGGTCTGGCGACGCCTCAGAGCCCGATATTGGGCTCCCGGCTGCGCCACAGCCCGCGGGTTGTCATGGATTTGTGCACGCCCACAATTCCGTCAATCTCGCTTTGGCGATGATCGGCTTTGATCAGGGCATAAATCTAGTAAAGTTGGAGCTCGGTGAGCTGCGTATAGTCTTTTATCAGTGTCTCTTGTTTTTTTGACGGAACTAAGGGCATAGATGCTGGCGCAGTTCGCCTTTTATTTCGACCGGCTGAGTTGCACTTCAGAGTTGAATTCACTAAATAAACCAGTCCGTATATAGAGTTTTCATGAGGATCTTTATCCTTGGGATTCTCTTCGTGTGTGCTCGTCTTTCATTCAAGCGGTGAGGATGTCGCTACAGCTGGCTAACAGTGTCGTTTTTCGAAAGCAGTTCTTGAAAGCGTGAATCGGCGCGCAGAGGGTTCCACACTGGATCTGTTTCCAACAGTGAGATTGAAAGCACTAATCCGGTCGGCATGGACAAAAGTTTCTTAAGTATAATCAGCGCCTTGCGGGGTTCTTCTGTTCGAACATATATTTTTGCCAAAGCGGCTGCATATAAAGGGCCGTCAACGGCATCCTGTGAGGTTGATAGTAGGGAGGTGGCGCGATTGCCATCACGTATGGCTTCCTTTTTCTTGTCGAGCCCAGCTTCGGCCAATCCTAACGAACTCCATAAATCGGGATTGTCGGGCTGGGTCTGCAGGGCTTGTTTTAGTTCCCTGGCCGCCTTTTCGTACGCCTGTCGCGCCTGTGTTTTATTGTCCATCTGCGCCCATGCTTCAGCTTGATAGAGGCTTTTCGGAATTTCTCCTACCATATTGGGGCCTTGGACCCAGTCTGGCGCATTTTTAATTTTTTTCAAGGCCATGGCTGGTTTGTGAGCTAGGCTATCGATCTGGAATTCGATTACGGATACCAACCCCTGTCGGTCTACACCATTAGGAATCCTATCAAGTGCCTTGCGGGCTTGTGTTTTCTTTCCATCCAGAAGTAAAGCCCAGGTATTGTAGATGTAGGCATCGTAGTAGTAAGGTTCGATGGCGAGCGTCAGATCGAATTGTTGTTCGGCGGCGGTGTATTTGCGAAGAGACATCAGGGTCAACCCAATGTTATAGGGCCAACGCGGATTATGCGGATCGAGTGTTGCGGCCTTGCGGAGTCCGGTAAGAGTCTGGTGTAGTTCGCCTTGTCTCCGGTGTATGTACGCGATAGCTGCAATCACGCTTGCATTGTTGGGCAGGTTTTGACGCGCACGATCAAATTGATTGAGTGCGGCAGCATAGTTCCGGTGAATGTAATATTCGACAAAGCCCATCGCAACATGTGCCTGGGGTAAATTGGGCTGGAGGGCGAGTGCTCGCTTTGCAGCTCTTTCGGCAGCAACGGTATTCTTTTCACGTAAATTCAGAGCATACCAGTAGGCGTAACTGCGCAGGTAGGAAAGACGGGCCCAGGCAAGCGCAAAATTTGGGTCGAGTCGTAGGGCATGTTTATAGAGAGACACGGCTTTTGCGACGATTTCGGGTGGATTCTTGGCGTTGCTGTGGTCGGTGACTTGGGCGGAAAAATAACCAGCCTTGAGAAAAAGATCATACGCTTGCGGGTTTTTGGTTGGAGCAATCGAGATACGTGCCCTTTCCGAGGGTAGTAGTTTGGCCTTGAGGGCAGCTGTAACTTGTTCCGCGACGTCGTTTTCCACGTCAAAAACATTATCCAGTGTGCGGGTATAGGCTTGAGCCCAAATGTGATTGTCGGTTCTGGCGTCTATCAGCTGCACGTTGATAAGCACCTGGTTGCCTGCCTTTTGTACGCTACCTTCGAGTATGCTTGTTACGCCAAGCTGTTTGCCTACTTCCTTCAAATTCTGCGGATGACTAGGATATTGTTGGGTGGATGTGCGTGAAATCACGTGCAAATCGCCTATACCGGACAGTTTGGTAAGGATCGTATCCTGTATACCCCCGGCAAAATAGGCATTGGCTTTGCTTGGGCTCAGATTCTCGAATGGCAGCACCGCAATGGAGCGAGCGGATTCGCCTGACTGTAAGGTCGGGGCATTGATAGAAAAATGCCAGAGCAGGAGGCCTGCGACAGCAAGAAATATGCCGGCCATGGCCGCAGAAGCTGCTAACCGTGCGCGTCGTCCCAGAATTTTCCGCGGGGAGGCGCCTTCCCCGGGTGAAGCCAGTTCGGTATCCGACGCCCCTTTGCTGCGGGTTTCCACTGCTGCGATGAAACGGTATCCGTGACCTCTGACCGTCTCAATGTAGCGTGGTTCGCGGCGGTTATCGTCCAATGCCTTGCGGAGTGCGTTCACGTTCCAGGTGAGGTTGGATTCCTCGACAACGGTGTCTGGCCAGAGAACCTTGATCAGGTCATCCCTATTCTGAAGGTGGCCTGCTGAGCGCAACAGGGTCAGCAAGAGGTCAAAAGTTTTCCCGGCCAAGGGTATGGAGGTGTTATTGCGATAGAGCAAACGTTCTTCAGCATCCAATAGGAAGGGTCTGAATATGTATAGTTCTTTGTTTTTAATGAAATTTTCTTCGCTCATTCGTGCCGGCCAAAAAAAGGGTGGACAAAGCAAAAAACAACCTGCAATAAATACAGATTAAAGGCGATTTTCCGATCTTCTCGCCAATAATACCAAGCATTGGGTTATACCCGGAAGAACTTGCGTGGGGTGGGCGAGGTGCGATAAGGCATTCCATTCCGTTTGTGCGTCCGACCGGCCCCACGGATGGAGCTATGGTGGACATGCGTTTCAGAGTCGACAATAGGAAGACTGTTATGAAAAAAGTGTTAGCTGTCGTTATGGCAGGGTGCGGAACTTTGCTGCTGGCAACGGTTGCCATTGTGCCGTCTTCATTTGCTTCGCAGATCGGACCGAAAGCGGTCCCAAAGTCCGGTATGCATGCCGGAATTAGCGGGAGTGGATTGACGGCGATCATGCGGGAGACTGGATCAAGGTCTCGTTTTGTGACGATGCCTCCACAGGTGGCTCCCGCTCTGCTTGATCAGGCCACCAAGCTTGGGGCGCACTCGCCTATCGATCGTATCCACCTGACTTTGAGTTTGAAGTTGCGTAACGTAGAGCGGCTTCGAAATTTTCTGAAGCAGGTTCAGGATCCGCGGAGTACTCTTTATCATCACTTTTTGACTCCTTCCGAATTCATCGATCAATATGGTCCCAGTCAGGAACAGGTGGCCATCGTGACCGATTTTCTCAAACGTCGCGGTATCACAGTGCTAAATGTTTCTTCTAATCATATCCTGATTCATACAGAGGCATCTACGGCTGTCTATGAGCATGCTTTCGGGATCATGATCAACGATTACCAGCTTAAGGACCGCACGTTCTTAAGTACGACCGATCGTCCCAAGCTGACCTCGCAAGTAGCGCCGATTGTCCAGAACGTTATCGGTTTGAACAACGCTGTCGTTTTGAGGCCATTCAACCATGTGAAAACGCGTGTGCTGAGTAGCCAATCTTCGGTTGCCAATGCGCCGCCGCCGGCCAGTTCCGCCTACTACAACCCAGCGCAGATAGCGAAAGCTTACGAGTGGCCGTCGATCTTCAAGTCGGTGAACGGGGCAGGCGTTACCATCGCTATTCTGACCGCCGATAGCTCCGATCTTTCGGCTGACGATTACAACGGCTTCTGGGACGCGTACGGCCTGCCTTCGCATGCGGTTAGCGTCATTCCCGTGGATGGGGACAACGGAGTTACCGATGGCACGATCGAGACGCTGCTGGACATGGAATGGAGCGGGGCGATGGGGCCGGGGGCAAACGAAAATGTTTATGTGGCCGCCGATCCCTCTTTCAGCACCTTTATCGATACATTCAACCAGTTTGTTAACGATAATACCGCCCAGGTCATGACGACGAGTTGGGGGGCTCCGGAAAGTTCCTGGGGACGATCCATCAATACAGCCGATGCGATTTTCGTTCAGGCTGCCGCGCAGGGTATTTCCATGTTTGCCGCAGCAGGTGACAACGGATCCAGTGACGGTACGCGTAGCGACAACGTGGCGGATTACCCGTCTTCGAGCCCGTATATCACGGCGTCCAATGGCACCGAGTTGAAGGCTGACGTCAACGGCAACTACGAGTCGGAGACTGCATGGAGCAATACGGGCGGTGCCGTCAGCCAGTATTTCTCGGAGCCGTCCTGGCAGACGGGGGCGGGTGTGCCCGCTAACGGTTGGCGCAATAATTCCGATATGGCGCTCAATGCTGGTCCTGATTATCCTTATCTGATCCGTTATCGAGGTAATTGGGGGGCAGTATATGGCACCAGTGCAGTGGCCCCGCAGTTTGCCGGATTATTCGCCATCGGCATTACGGACAACGGGGGAGTGTCGCTTGGCCAATCCAATCAGTTGATTTACAACGACGTCAACGCCGGGAATTATGCCAGCGATTTCAGGGATGTCACATCGGGTAGCAACGGCGCCTTCAACGCGGGTCCAGACTGGGATCATCCCACCGGTTGGGGCAGTCCCCGTGTCGTGAGCCTGCTGTCGCATCTTGGCGTACAAGGACCGAGCGGGACCGTCGAGGGTATGGTTACCGACGCCTCGACAGGTGATCCGATTGCCGGCGCCATTGTGATGTTGACGCCTGGAGGCAAACGGACTCAGACCGATGGCAATGGTCACTATTCCAAGCTGGTTGCCGCGGGTACATATACCGTCACAGCCAGCGATTATGGCTATGCGGACCAATCGAACTCGGTTACGATTGCCGATGGCAGTGACGTGGAGCAGGATTTTTCGCTCGGGCCGGCCCAGATGGCAGAACTATCGGGGCACGTGACCGATGGTTCCGGCCATGGGTACGGGTTGTATGCCGATATCCATATCACGACGCCCACTTTCGGGCAAGTGGCGGATATTTGGACTGATCCGAAAACCGGGGCTTACAGCGTGTCATTGCCCAAGGGCAACCAATATTCCGTGAGTGTCACTGCGGCGTTCGACGGCTATGAACCGGGGTCCGCCGACGTGACGCTGTCCGGGGATATGACACAAGATTTTGTCCTGCCCATCACCACCGCATGTGCGGCGCCCGGTTATAACTTCACTCTTGGCGGGCTGGGCGAAGATTTCAACAGCCGGTTCCCCCCTTCCGGTTGGAGTGTTACCAATAACGTGAGGGGCTCGTCCGTCGTCTGGAACACTGATGGCTACTGGGGCGATCAAAACTGGACCGGAGGCACTGGTGCAGCCGCCACTGCGGATAGCAATAACGCGGCGAATTTTTACAGCTACTTCGGGGCCTACGACACCTCCTTGGTTTCGCCGTTGGTGGATGTCAGTACGCTTTCCGCCAACCCTGTGCTGACTTATTCATTGAACTATCACAATTACAGTACGGACGCGCTTGATGTGGATATCAGCGTCGATGGTGGTGCGTGGAATACCGTCCAGCATTTGACGAACCCGAATTACGGTGGCCTGTATGAGCTTCCGGGCGTGGTCGAAAAAGTCCAATTGGGGCCCTACATTCCAGCTGGAACGTCAACGATGCAGCTTCGTTGGCGTTACTACGACCTGGTCACAGGGCGCTTCTCTCAGGATTGGTATGCTGAGGTGGACGACGTTGGTATCGGCAGCTGCCAACCGGTTGTGGGCGGTCTGGTCTACGGCCAGGTCAAAGACGGCAACACGGGCGACGGCGTGGTCGGGGCGACCATTTCCGACGATCAGAGTGACAGCATAAAGACGATCAGCAATCCCGACGATCCCAATTTGCCGAGTGGCAGCTACCTGTTGTTCACTCCCTCGGGTTCTCGCACTCTAACCGCGACCGGCAAAAACTACACGTCGGCAACAGCGCAGCTTTCCATGAGCAGCAATGCCGTGCTGACGCAGGACTTTGTGTTGCAGGCGGGCCGTATTGAAACCGATCCCGGCGAGATCTCGTTGCATGTCATGGTGAACAGCCAGAAGCAGATGCAGCTCGCGGTCAACAACATCGGCCAGGCTCAGGCACAATTCAAGCTCTGGACCATCAATGCACCGGCACCAGCGACCGGAATCCAGGCCAGTGGGGCATCTCTGCAACTGATTCACTGCGATCAGTTATCGCCGGGTAGTCTGATGGCGCAATCCGGCACAAGCGCGAATTGCGATACAAGCGCTGCAACCGGTGTAGTGCCTAACGATGCCCCCTGGACGTCAATTGCCGATTACCCCGTACCGGTCATGGACAGTTCTGCGGCTCGGGACACCGATACCGGACTGGTCTATTCGGTAGGCGGAACCGATACCCACAGTACATATGCCATGGGATATGTCTACGATCCGAATGCCGATCAATGGAGTTCCATCGCCAGCATGCCCGACCCGGTGGAAAAACCCGCGGTTGCGTTTATCAATGGAAAGCTCTATGTCGCCGATGGCTGGGATTCGAAAGGCAATCCCACGGCGGCACTGCAGATCTACGATCCTGCTACCGATACCTGGTCGACGGGACCTGATAATCCGAACCCCCTGGGAGGTGGCGCCGCGGCGACGGTGCTGGAAGGCAAACTGTATCTGATCGGCGGATGTCCCAACGGTTTCGACTGCGGGGCCACCACGGTCGAAGCCTACGATCCGGGGACGCAATCATGGAGTTCAGGTACGGATTACCCGAATCCTATTTCCTGGGAGAGTTGCGGCAGCATCAACGACGGTATCTACTGCGCCGGCGGCGTTTCGAGCAAGCAGGCCTATGCCAACGGCTATGCTTATGACCCCGGACTGGACAAGTGGTCGCCGATTGCCGCCATGCCGCTGGATTTGTGGGGTTCGGGGTATGTCGCAGCGAATGGCCAGTTGCTGGTTTCGGGCGGTTCATCTCGCAATGGGACGATTATTACCAACCAGGGGTATGCCTACGATCCGAACAGCAACAGCTGGACGGCATTGCCCAATTCAAATGCCAGTGTCTTCCGGGCCGGCAGCGCTTGCGGGTTCTACAAGATCGGCGGTTCTGCTGGCGGGGGCGGTGCGCCCGTAACAAGCGATGAAGTTCTGCCGGGCTACGATGATTGTGGCAAGCCGCCTTCGATCCCCTGGCTTACGGTGGCGCCCGAGTCCGGGACAGTTGCTGCCGGTGCCTCGGACAGCCTGGGACTGACATTTGACGGCACCGGACAGGCTGAATTCACCACGTCGCAGGCCTACCTCAAGTTGACCGGTAATACGCCTTACCGAGCCTCTATCGTGCCGATCCAGGTGACCTGGGATCCTCAACCCGTGGCGTTGCGTACCACGGTTGAGTTGCTGCCTGATCCCGTGAAAAAGAGCCAGTATGCCGTGTTCACTATCGGTATAGAAAACCTTGCGGTTCAGGGCGATGGTGCCGCGAGCCAGGTGGTGGTGAACTTCCCGCTGCCGCCGGGGCTGGCATACGTTCCGCAAAGCGGTACCGGGTGCTCGGCGTCCGCGAATGTGGTGACTTGTGACGTCGGCAATCTGGCCCAGGGTGAGGGAAAGGACATCATCCTGGTGGCGCAGGCCAACCAGACCGGTGCTTTCCAGGCCGAGGTAACGGCACAGGGGCGTGAGCCGCAGGACACCAACTATTCGGGCAAGAACGTGGGCAACGTTTCCGGTTCGGTGGGATCCTCCGGCGGCAAGGGCACGGGCGGCGGTATAGCCGGCATCGGTTGGCAGGTTCTGGCCTTGCTCTTCGCTCTGGCACTGGTTGCGGGCCTGCGGCGCAAGGCTATCCGGCAAAGCTAGCAAGAACTTCTCTCCCATAACTCCTGTGGGTGATATTTGGGGGTGGCTGTAAAGGATACGGCCGCCCCCTTCTTTTGGACAGTTGCCTGCCGCCTTTCGTCATTCCTGATTCGACCGATTCGAGTCCAGCACCTATGATCCGATTGCCACCAGGACACATCGATCAGAGACGACGGGGGGACTGCCCTTTTAGACGCTGTTATCGCGGCCGCCATGGCGGGTTCTGGACGTGTGGGGCTGTCTGCCGCTATCATCATCCCTGATTTGACCGATTTTGAGTCCCGCGCCCTTGCTTGCACTTTACCCCGGCACTTTTGACCCCATCACCAACGGTCACGAGGACCTGGTGCGGCGCGCCGTCGGGGTGTTCGACCGTGTGATTGTGGCGGTGGCCGCGGATTCGACCAAGCAGCCCCTGTTCCCGGACGATCGGCGGCTGCACCTTGCCCGGACCGTGTTTGCCGACGAGTCGCGCGTCGAAGTGGCGGGTTTCTCGGGCTTGACCATACACTACGCGCGGGAGCGCGGGGCCGGCGCGATTCTGCGTGGATTGCGGGCGGTATCGGATTTCGAATTCGAGTTTCAGCTTGCGATCATGAATCGGCGGCTGGAACCTCGGATAGAAACCATTTTCCTCACGCCCGGCGAGAGCACCACCTTCATTTCTTCTACACTGGTGCGGGAAATCGCTCGGCTCGGGGGCAACGTGGACGAATTCGTGCATCCATGCGTCAGCAAGGCGCTTGCGGAACTATACAGCCGGCAGGAAAGCTCATGAAACGATCAATCACGCTGTGGGCGGGTCTCGTGCTCGCAACCGTCATGGTGCCGGCCGTTGCGCGGGCGGCGAACGATGTGGACAGTCTGGGAGCCGCCATCCGTTTCGAACGCTACCAGACCGACCTGGATATCGGTCCCGGCACATACACGGCCCAGGTGGACGAGGTCGGGCTTGCTATACGCCAGTATTTCGGCCGGGATTTCTCGATGGCCATGGAGGTGGGGTATACCGATATCTCGTACGATAACAATCCCGCCGCAGCCAATTTTTCTCCGAGCGGCGCCTACGGGCGATTGACCGCACGTTATCAATGGTGGGTCGTTTCCCATTTCGCACTCGATTTCACGGCGGCCGGCGCTTACCATCGCCTGAGCAATTCCAATAGCAGCGGCACCTTCGTGGACCGCTGGTGGTCGTATCATGTGGCGGCTGGACCGCGTTACAGCATGCGCTGGTTCAGCGCCGAGGCGGGGCTGGTTTATCGGCACGCCTCGGGCGATGAGCAGTCTCCGTCAAACGGCACGCAGTCACTCAATTTTTCCCGCACTACCAACCCGTATCTCGATCTCGACTTTACCGTGGTAAAAGACGGCACCGTTGGCCTGCATGTCGAGGGTGGCGCCCGGCAAAGCGTATCGCTGGTATTCGGCTATCGTTTCGTTTCGCCGTGAGCCCCGATTCCGTTGCCGCTCGCCAACTGACCAAGCGCCTGCTGCGCGCCTGCGGCCGTGCGATCGAGGACTACGGCATGATCGCCGATGGCGACCGGGTGATGGTGTGCCTGTCGGGTGGCAAGGATTCCTATACGCTGCTCGACATGCTGCTCGAACTGCAGAGACGGGCGCCGGTCAGGTTCGAATTGCAGGCCGTCAACCTCGACCAGAAACAGCCGGGATTCCCCGAGCACGTGTTGCCCGAATACCTGGCCTCACGCGGCGTGCCGTACCGGATCCTGGAGCAGGATACCTACAGCGTGGTAAAGGAGAAAATACCCGAGGGGAAGACCCAGTGCGGACTGTGCTCGCGTCTGCGCCGGGGCGTGCTCTACAGCTATGCCTCCGAGCAGGGTTTTACCCGCATAGCACTCGGCCATCACATGGACGATGTCCTGGAGACGTTTTTCCTCAATCTTTTTTATGCCGGGCGCATCAAGTCCATGCCGCCCAAGCTGCTGAGCGACGATCGCGAGAACATGGTGATTCGCCCGCTGTATTACTGCCGGGAACGCGATATCGAAAAATACGCGGCGATGCGGGAATTCCCCGTCATTCCCTG
>Ga0209919_1001698_pt1 | contig 10445 bp, 11 predicted proteins | sample SalPon2A_C_D2_MG_FD_185721 | JGI IMG/M metagenome (GOLD analysis project Ga0209919, IMG submission 185721) | Soil microbial communities from South San Francisco under conditions of wetland restoration - Salt Pond MetaG R2A_C_D2_MG (SPAdes)... | ecosystem: Environmental > Terrestrial > Soil >... | reverse complement strand
CCTGACTGCAAATAAATAACAAGATCAGGTTTACGAAGGTTCCTTGATAAAAGCGGGAAAATGCTTTCATAAAGTTTTAATTCTTCTCCGTTCAGGTTTAGGTAAGCAAAAATCCGGTCTTTTTCAAACACATAATCACTGACATGAAATTCTGTAAACAGGTTTTCCTGGTTAAGCTCCTGTTGCTGTTTATAACGATTAATCAAAAAAAACATCTGGGTCTGGAATGCGTAGCGTTTCCTCTCGGCATAAAACTTTTCAAGAAAAGGATTTGCCTCAAATTGCTCAAGCACAAGTTCAGCATTTAGCCGTTCTTTAATTTTCCTTGCCAGTGATGTTTTACCGGCACCGATTACGCCTTCAATTGCAATAAAATTTACTTGTTTCTTTTTGTCCAATTTACAGCCTGGAATTAGTTAAGAATTTTCTGATGCAATATTCTGATTATACTCTTTTCAGATTCGGATATACAAATATCCGAAATTTTTTGCTTTAAAACAGGATGTATTAAGTCGGGGTCAATCTCGCAAAGAGGCGTTAAAACAAAGTCTCTTTCCGGAATTCCTTTGTGGGGAACGGTAATTTCTTCATCAGAATATATTATTTCGTTAAAAAAAAGGATATCAATATCTATTTCCCTGGGCCCCCATTTGAAAGTTTCTTTTCTTCCGGTTTCTTTTTCAAGATTTTTAGCAAATTTTAACAGATTATGCAGGTCTAAATTAGTCTCAACTTTAATAACCGCATTAATAAAATTATCCTGATTTTTGACCCCAAAAGGTTTCGTTTCATAGATTGATGATGTTTTTAGTATTCTAAAATCAGAACTAATTTTAATCCCGTTCACTGCATTTTTTAGATGCTCTAACTTATCACCTTTATTTGAACCAAGTGCTATGTAAACAGTATTTCCGATCGATTTTTCCTTTCTTACAATTCATCTTTTGATTTTACTATTTCTACTTCCACACAATCCACAACTCCACCCATCGGAGGATTATGTTTTCTGACCCTGACAGCTACTTTTCCAATTTGCGGAAAATTTTCGAGTAATTCATTAGCAATTGTAGTTGCCAACGCTTCAATCAAATAATATTTTTTCTCCAGAGCCAGCCTGTACATAAACTCATAAACTTTCTGGTAATCAATCGTTTGTTTTAAACTATCTTTATTAGCAGCCTCACTAAAGTCTGTATAAATATCAACATCTGCTTCGAATTTTCCGCCTACACTCTGTTCCTCCGAAAGAACCCCATGATAGCCGTAAAAAGTAGCATTCTTAATTCTGATTATATTTTGCATGGCTTTTCCAAAAAATGTTTTAATTTGAGAGCTGTTGTTTTTTTAATAAGCTTATTTTCCTCATCGACCTGATATTGCCCAGCGTGGCTGAAAGTACTCCCAGCAGAACCAGGAAACTTCCTATTAAATGTCTTGCTGATAATTCCTCACTAAGAAATATCCATCCTAAAATTAATGCAATTATAGGGGTAATAAAAGCTATTAACGACAAAACAATTACACTTACCCTTTTTAGTAGCCAATAATAAGACGTAAACGTTACAAGACTTCCGAAAAGTGCGAGGTAAGCAACAGACAGATAGCCTGAAGATGTAAATTCCACTTTACTCATATCTTCAAAGAAATATCCTATTAATGTCATTACAACACCGGCAATTATCATTGGAACAAGATTCATAGATAGCGGGTGAAGATTTCCACCATATTTCTTGATAGTAACCTGCAAACCTCCCTGCATTATTGCGCTAATAACCACAGCAAGCATTCCAGGTAAATATATAGGGATATCTCCAATCAGATTTTCAGAAAAAATAACAAGTAATCCTGCAAAACCTAGCACAATCCCAATAATTTTATGTGCTCCAACTTTTTCGCTGGCAATAAAATAATAGGAGAAAATTGCAACAAAAAACGGGTTTACAGCAAAAAGCACTGATGCCAGTCCGGATGGAACAAATTGCTCACCCCAGTAAACCAGGCCAAAAGGAATAACAAAAGAAAAAAAGCCCATTAACAAATAAAGAGTTACTGAGAGTTTATCTGTTTGAATTTTTATTCCCTTAAATTTCATTAAGGAATAAATAAATACTGATGCCAACAGAAACCTGAATCCTGCTGAGAGGAAAGGTGTGAAAGAATCAAGACTGATTCTTATTGCCATCCACGTGGAGCCCCAGATTATACAGGCAATTGCATAAACAATAATAATTTTTACAATAGTCTTCTGCATTAATTTTCCCTGAGGGCAATTACTCCCAGTGATCTTCCTGACTTTTTCCCGTCTCTTCTGTAAGAATGAAGAAGATCAGCCTCTTCGAAAGTACATAATTCTGAAATTTCAACCTGGTCCATTTTCAATCCGTAGTCCATCAGCATCTGGTAATTGGCACCAGCTACATCGAGCAGGAATTTGTCGCCCTTCCTGCTCAAAAATTGTTCATTAAAAAGTTCGGCTACTTCCCTGCCCACTTCATAATTCCTGCGGCATATAGAGGGCCCAATGTATACAACGAGATCCTTTTTACAGGAATCGAATTTTTGACCGAGCATAAGGAGAGTTTTTAAAAGGATTTTTTTCTCCGTGCCTCTCCATCCTGAGTGAACCCCGGCTATAATTTTTTTCTTATTATCATAAATAAATACGGGCGTACAATCAGCAACACCTATTGCGAGACCTAGATCACACTTATCTGTAATCATTGCATCACTTTCTTCAGGTGTCATCGGTTTATCAATATATCTTATAATATCGCTATGGGTTTGTTTTTGCAAAACAATTCTGTTAGGATTCAGTTTAAGTTCCTTAAAAAACATTCGCCTGTTTTCTTTAACAATTTCTTCGTTGTCACCAACTGAAAGAGAAAGATTAAAGAAATATGGGGCAGGTCTTTCCAGGCCTATTTTTGTGCTGAACCCGAATATAACTTCAGGATATTTGCTGAAAATTTCAGAACGAATTATTTGCATCGGACCAATTAATTTAATTGAATAGGCTCCAATTTAGCAATTTTTTATTTAACAAGAGAAATTAACCGGTAATTAATAAGAACACTATATATCCCGGAGCTCAATTGAGAGTATAGGCTTTTAGTGTTATATTATGTGCTCATTTAAGATAAAATAAAGGCAATAAAGTTGAAAATAATGGTCTGTAACGATGATGGAATTGATTCGCCCGGGATACAGGTTCTTGCGGAATCATTGCAGGAATTAGCCGAAGTAATAGTAATAGCACCTCTAAATGAACAAAGTGCAATAGGGCACGCAATAACTATGCATTACCCTTTACGCGTGACGGAAAACTTTAAGAATGGCAAATTTTTTGGATATGCGGTTGACGGAACACCAGCAGATTGTGTGAAAATAGGTGTAAGAAATCTAATGAAAGAGCCTCCTGATCTGGTTGTCTCGGGAATTAATCATGGTTCAAACACTGCAATTAATATAATTTATTCAGGCACTGTTTCGGCAGCAAGAGAAGCTGCAATAATGGACATTCCCTCAATTGCTATTTCAGTAACAAATCATTCTGTAAAAGATTTTAAGTATGCAGGAAAAGTTGCGAGACTTCTGGCCAAAGAACTGGCCGGGAAAGATATTCCTTTGGGAACATTGCTAAACGTAAATGTACCGGATGTGACAGAAGAGAAAATTAAAGGGATCATCCTTACGAAACAGGGTAAATCAAAATGGGATGATATTTATGAAAGAAGGCAGGATCCCTATGGAAAAGATTATTATTGGTTAACCGGAAATCTGCTTGAAGTTGATACGGATATTGAGACCGATCAAGCCGCAATTAAAAACAATTATGTTTCTGTTACTCCTGTTCATTTCGATCTTACAGATTATGAAACTTTTAATAAAATGAAAAAATGGGGAATTGAGGAAGTCTTCAATGGCAAAAAAGATTAATATTTTCCAGATTGATGCATTTACAGACCAACCGTTTGGCGGAAATCCTGCTGGCGTAACTTTCGGAGAAGAATTAGATAAAAATGAAATGCAATTAATAGCTAAGGAAATGAACCTTGCAGAGACCGCATATCTTTCAAAATCTGATAAAGCTGATTATCACCTGCGATGGTTTACTCCAACTGTGGAAGTTGAACTTTGCGGCCACGCTACAATTGCATCACTACATTTTTTAAATGAAAATAACCTGATAAAAGATGGGCAGGAAATTTCATTTGAGACATTATCGGGGAAACTAAAATGTAAATTTGAAAACGGCAAATATTTTATGCAGGTCCCTATCTATTCGATGGAGGAATTTACAGGATGCAAAGAAGAAATACTTGACTGCCTGGGTATTGACCGTAACGATGTTGATGATAAAATACCTTTTGTACTTGCCGGGAATAAATATCTTTATATAAATATAGAATCCTTAAAGTCTTTGCACGATCTCAAACCAGATTACAAAACCCTTAATCAGATAAATAATTCTAAAAAAGAATTTGAAGCAGCAGCGATTTATACTTTGGATACTGTAGACAAAGACAGTTTTGCACATTCCAGATTTTTTGCTCCTTTTTATGGAATTGACGAGGACCCGGTAACTGGTTCTATGAATGGCCCCTTGGTACAAGCTCTGATTAAAGCCGGCATTATTAAAGACAATGGGGAATGGCTAAATTATACATTTGAACAGGGCGATGTTCTTGGGAGAAAAGGCAGAGTTGGAGTCAGATATAACAGTGATAAGAAAGATCTTTATATTTCCGGAAACGCCGTCACAATATTTAAAGCAGAAATGGCTTTTTAATGTTTGATTTTGAAAAAGTTAATCTTGTACTTTCTTCCAATTCCGTTTTCTTTACCTTAATATTAATATTCCTGGTAGCATACGCAGTTTATGTTTACCGCTTTACTGTACCAGCAATCAGCAATTCTAAGAAAGTTTTTTTAATTATCCTGCGTTCGGCTGCAATAATATTACTACTCTTTGTTTTTTTTGAACCGATTCTATCTTTTAGTAAAAAAATAGAATTAAAACCGGTAAATCTGTTTTTTATTGATAACTCAAGATCCTTAAATATAAAAGACGGTACTAAAAGAGAAGATACTATTAATAATTTTTTAAAGAATCTGGAAAGTAATGATATATCAAAATCAGCAGATTTGTTTTCATTCGGCAATAATGTAAAAAAGATAAACCAGGATAGCTTATCACGTCTTAATTTTTCGGAAAGCAGTACAGATTTTTCAAAAATATTTTCCTACCTAAAAAGTTCAAACAAAGATATATCATCACTTACAATTGTTAGTGACGGAGAAATCACAGAAGGGACAAATCCTTTATTTTTAGCCGAAAAATTAAACATCCCGGTCTACACTATAGGCATCGGTGACTCAACTAAAAAGAACGATATTTCTGTAAAATCTGTACTCTATAATCAATTTATTTATTCCGAAACACGAACCACAGTTCTTGGAACGATAACAAATAATGGATTTGGTAATAGAAATGTAAAAATTTCTTTGCAGGAAAATGGGAAGACAGTTGATCAAAGAAATCTGACTCTTTCTCAGGAAGGTATTCAAACTATAAAGATGAATTATACACCCGTTTCAAGTGGAGAGAAAAAACTAACTTTTTTAGTTAGCAGGATTGACGGTGAGTTTTCTAAAGAAAACAATAAAAAAATATTTTACGTAAAAGTTTTGAGCAATAAAGTTAAGGTTTTGGTAATTGCAGGCTCTCCGTCACCGGATTTATCATTTATCAAGAATACATTGTCGCATGATAAAAACCTGCAGGTTAATTCAATAACACAGACTTCACAGAATAAGTTTTTAGAAAATAATAACCAGGAAGAATTGCTTGACAGTGCCGATGTATTATTTCTAATAGACTTTCCCACTACAAACACTCCCCTAAATCTAATGGCACGAATTAAAAGTCTTATTACAAAACAAGATAAACCATATTTCTTCAAAGTGAGTGCACAAACAGATTTTCAAAGATTAAAAACCTTAGAACAGGTTCTCCCTTTTACATTTCAAAACAGGGTTTCTACTCCATACGAAGTTCAGCCAAATTTACTGGCATCAGAAATCAGTAATCCGTTAATTCAGAATAATTCATCAAACTTAGTTGCTGCGTGGAATAATCTGCCTCCGGTTTTACAACCAGATGCACTATTAACTGCAAAACCTGAAAGCGAAATTATCTCAAAAATTGTAATAAACAATGTACCTGTAAACCGACCATTACTGCTGTCCAGAAAACTAGGCAGGAAAAGATCGATTGCTGTGCTTGCAAACAACCTCTGGCGGTGGGAGCTTCAGACCGCTACAAAAGATTCTGATCTTTTTGAAAGATTTATTTTAAATAGTGTTAAATGGCTCAATAATACTGAAGAACAAAAACAGGTAGCAATCAAAACGACAAAAAAGATATATTCCACAGGTGAAAGGATTGAATTTACGGGACAGGTTTATGATGAATCATTCAACCCCGTTTCTGATGCTGAAATAAATATTAAAATAAAAAGTGGCAAAGAGAATTATAATGTATCTATGAACTCGCTTGGCACTGGACTTTACGACGGATTCCTTGATACGAAACAGCCGGGAGACTATGTATTTACAGGATCAGCTAAAATAAATGGGAAAATAATAGGTAAAGATTCCGGCAAATTTAACATCGGTGAAGTTAATATTGAATTTGTAAACACCAGGATGAATTACGATTTTCTGAACTCACTATCACGCACAACAGGCGGTAAATTTTTCTTTCCCTCCAAACAGAGTGAGCTATTTAATATTCTCAATATAAAAGCGAAACAATCTGCAAAAACAAAAATTGAGACAAGTGAATTTAATCTTTGGTCAAACGAATGGTTGATGGCAATTATTATTTTATTATTTGCAATCGAGTGGTTTTTCAGAAAAAGATTTGGCATGTTGTAAAAAAAATAATTCGGGGATATGCTTCCTTCTATTAATAATTTATTAGATTTTTTTCTTCCTTCATTTTGCGCACACTGCCGCATAAAATTAAAAACCAATGAGGAATATATTTGTGCTGAGTGCTTACAAAATATCAACATTGGGGATGAAGAAAGAAAAAGAATGGAATTTGAAAGAAAGTTCGGAGACAAAAATATAATTTCTGGATTTATTACGCACTTCATATTTGAAAAAGACCGTGAATTGCAATCCTTAATCCATTTATTAAAATATAATAACAAATTCAGAATTGGGATTTACCTGGGAAAAATTTTAGCAGAGTCAAATTCAGAGTTTTTTACAAGGAGAAAAATTGACCTTATCGTACCGGTTCCCTTGCACCAACTCAAAAAGGCTGAAAGAGGTTACAATCAGGCATATTACATTGCGAAAGGTATCAGCCGTTTTGCTGAAATCCCTCATAATGAAAACACCATAAAAAGGAAAAAATTTACCCGGACGCAAACAAAACTCAGCTTGTCTGAACGTGAAGAAAATGTTAAAAATGCTTTTAAAAAACGAAGACACGCAAATGTGGAAGAGAAAAATATATTCCTTGTAGATGATGTAATAACAACAGGAGCTACCATAAACGAATGTGGGAAAACTCTCCTCGAAGGTGGGGCTAATAAAGTATTTGCCGGTTCAGTTGCTCTTGCTGATTAAAATTTGATACCCTTACATCCTTTCTGGTGCATTAACACTCAATATGGACAAACCATTTTTTAATACAATTTTCGTGGCCTCAGCTAATGCTATCCTGGCTTCGGCAAGTTTCTTTTCGGTGCCTATTATCCTGCAGAAAGTGTAAAATTTATGGAACGCTGCCGCCAACTCTTCAAGGTAACTGCATATCCTGTGGGTTTCATAAAACTGGGCACTGAGCAAGACCTCATTTCTAAACTGATGAAGTTTTTTCAACAATTGCTGTTCTTCATCCATTGTTAATAGACTGAGATAATCAACAGATGCCTGAAGCTTTTCTTTTTCTGCCATTTTAAGAATTGAACAAATTCTTGCATGTGCGTACTGTAAGTAGAATACGGGGTTTTCATCATTTTGTTTTTTTGCAACTGCAAGGTCAAAATTCATATGAGTTGTAATATTTCTCATATTGAAAAAATATCTGACTACATCACTTCCCACTTCCTCAATCAGCTGATCAAGAGTAACATAGTTTGCTTTCCGGGTTGACATTTTTACAACTTCCCCGTTTTCAAGAATGGTCACGAACTGGTGAATAAGAACTTTTACTTTTCCCGGATTATAACCAAGTGAGGAAATTCCGGCCAAAACATCGGGAAAAGTTGCATTATGATCAGAGCCAAAAAGATCAATTATAAGGTCGTAATTTCTTTCAAATTTAGTAATGTGGTAGGCAATATCGGGCAGCCTGTAAGTCGGTTCCCCGGTTGATTTTATAATTACTTTGTCCTGTTTATCTGCAGAAGAATTATCCTCGCCCATTTCACTAAGCTTCAACCAAACAGCACCATCTTTTTCATAAGAAAGATTTTTGTCCTTAAAAACATCTATCAGCTTTTGAATCCTTCCTTCTTCATACAAAGTATTCTCATTAAAGAAGATTTTATGATCAATTTTTAGCGAATGAAGAGTTCTCTTAATATCTTCAAATATTTCTTTTTCAGCTACGGCTTTAAATATACCTTCAGCGGATTCTTCTTTTAATTTATCATTATGTTCATCAAATAGTTTTTTTGCTATTTCTTTTATGTATTCGCCCTGATAATAATCTTCGGGAAAAATAATTTTTTCACCAAGCAATTCCAGGTATCTGTATTTTACCGAATCACCAAGAACTCTCATCTGCCTTCCGGCATTATTAAAATAATATTCCCTGTCAACATCGTATCCAATCCATTCCAGAAGATTTGCTATAGTATCTCCGCATACAGCATTTCTTCCATGACCAACTGTCAGTGGTCCGGTAGGGTTGGCAGATACAAATTCGACATTGGCTTTTTTACCCTTAAATTTTTCTGATTTACCAAAACTGTCATTTTCTGTTCTTATTTCCTTTATTATTTCCGCAACAAATGCCGGCTTAAAAAAGAAATTAATAAATCCCGGTCCGGCAATTTCAATTTTTTCAATAATATCAGGATCAGGTTTTAGGTTCTGAATAATTTCATTGGCAATTTCCTTAGGATTTTTTCTCAGCTGTTTTGTTAACAGCATAGCTACGTTGCATGAAAGATCTCCGTGAGTTTCAATCTTAGGAATTTCAAATGTATAATTCTGATCTTTCAGATAAGTAAGGCTTTCAGACGCTGTTTCAAAAATTGTATTAAGATATTTTTTCAATTGTTTTCCAGGATTCAAGTTAGAAATGGATAAAAAGATCACTACTAAAATATGAATTATTTCTTTTTTGTACCCGATCCCTTTTTAGAGACTTTGGATGTTTTAGTCGTAGTCTTTTTTGTTGCCATACTTGTGGCTTTTTTGACACCTTTTTTAACTGCATTAGCTTTTTTCGGGTTTTGGGATACAGTACTTTTTTCTTTCTTTTCCTTTGCTTTTACCATCGTTGGGTCTTCAATCTTAAGAAGTGGAGCATCACCCCACAGTTTTTCAAGATTATAAAATGCCCTGGAATCTTTTTTAAAGACGTGAACAACCACATCTACATAATCGAGCAAGACCCAACTCAGGGAACTATATCCTTCACGGTGCCAGGGTTTTATTCCGTCGTCTCTAAGTTTTTTATCGATATCATCAGCAATGGCTTTTACCTGTGTATCAGAATCCGCTGAACATATAACAAAATAATCCGCAAAAGAAGCGATCTTCGATAAATCCATTACCAGTACGTCGAAACCTTTCTTTTCAAACATCTGATCTGCAATTCTTAAAGCAAGCTTTTTTGATTCCAATTTTCCCTCTTAATTATATGGTTTTAAACTAAAATAATCTTTCCCGATAACTACCGAACAATCAAGTAAATAGTCACTATTTATTTGCTGTACAATATTTTTTTCATCAATACCAAGAGCCGCGGCAACTTTTTTCGCATTTACCTTATTACCTGTTCTGTCAATTACAATCGATTTGTCCATATCAAAAGAAGTATAATTACCGACCTGTACAACATCAAAATTATTATTGCGCAGATACCCTGTAATTTTATCAGCAATTCCTGAAACACCACAGCCATTCAGCACTTCAACCTGAACAATTGCAGCCGCTTTATTCTGATCTGCCTCTACAAGGTTTTCATTTCCACCAATAATTTTATCAAAAAGGGAGTAACACATAAAAATGATTATTACTCCCAAAAGTACAATAGTAAAATTTAGAAATAAATTTGATGAGGAAGTTTTTAGATCTTTCTGAGGTGCCCTTTTAGAGGATTTATTTACCTTCAATTATTCTCGCTTTATTCTCAATTATAATTCAAGTTTCAAAAATATATTCTAATTGTCATCAGATTGATTACTATTCCA
>Ga0209919_1001697_pt1 | contig 10456 bp, 10 predicted proteins | sample SalPon2A_C_D2_MG_FD_185721 | JGI IMG/M metagenome (GOLD analysis project Ga0209919, IMG submission 185721) | Soil microbial communities from South San Francisco under conditions of wetland restoration - Salt Pond MetaG R2A_C_D2_MG (SPAdes)... | ecosystem: Environmental > Terrestrial > Soil >... | reverse complement strand
GCATTCCGGTCATCTATTTTGTCAAGGGGGGTGGCGGCATGCTCGAGCTGGTCAAGGAAGCCGGTGCCGACGTGCTCGGTCTCGACTGGCATGTCAACCTCGGCAAGGCCCGGGATATCCTCGGCCCGGATGTCGCCGTGCAGGGCAACCTCGACCCGACCGTGCTTTATGCACCGAAGGATTACATCGAGAATGAAGTCCAGCGGATTCTCGACGAGAACGCCGACCGGCCCGGGTTCATTTTCAACCTCGGCCACGGCATCCTGCCGACCGTGCCGCCGGAGAATGCGATTCATATGGTCGAGTGCGTCCATCGTCTCAGTCAGAAGTAGGCTTCGCCTAAAGCCCTGTGGCGGCGTTTCACCCAGACGAATCCACTCAACGTAGCTGCCGCTACGCTTCGCGGATGAATCCTCGCAAGCCTTGCCACAGAACTTTATGCTGTACCTTTGGAGGTTGCGTTATAAACAGAGGGACAGAATTTCTTATTCTGTCCCTTTTTCGTGAGGGTCTTGTTCCATGTCGGAGACGAAACCACTCGGCCTGGTCCTGCTCAATATGGGCGGCCCCGACTCGCTTGCTGCGGTCGAACCGTTTCTCTACAACCTGTTCTCCGATCGGGAGCTGATTCGGCTGCCGGCCGGGGCGCTACTGCAAAAGCCTTTCGCCAAACTGATTTCCCACTTTCGTGCCAAGCATGTCCGGGAGAATTACCGGGCTATTGGCGGTGCATCGCCGCTCCTCGACTGGACGCAAAAACAGGCGGCTGGGATCGCCGCTGAACTGGGTAGCCAAGTCAAACCCTACGTGGTGATGCGTTACTGGGCGCCGCGTGCCGAGCCGGTACTGCGGCGGATGGCAGCGGACGGCATCGAACAGGCGGTGGTGCTCTCGATGTATCCCCACTACACCGCCGCCACTACCGGCAGCAGCCTGAACGATTTTCGCCTGGCGGCGGCAGCCGTTTATCCCCAACTGAAATTCACCTCTATCGATCAATGGTATGACTGGCCCGGTTACCTCGATGCCCTGGCCAACCGGATCCGACAGGGGCTGGAGTCTTATCACGAACTGATGCGCGACGGGGTGCCGATCCTGTTTTCTGCCCATGCCCTGCCGCAGAAATTCATCGATCGCGGCGATCCGTACCTGGAGCAGGTCATGGCGACGGTCAAGGGGGTCATGCAGAGGGTCGGTGAACGCCCCTGGTATCTCGGTTTCCAGAGCCGCAGCGGACCGGTGGAATGGATGTCCCCGGAGACGACCGAGGTGATGGCACAGCTTGCCGAAGAGGGACATGACAGCTTGCTGATCGTACCAATCTCCTTCGTTTCCGATCACATCGAAACCCTGCACGAGATCGACATCGAGTACCTCGAATTCGCCGAGAGCAAGGGCTTTCGCCATTATGTGCGGGCGCCGTCGCTCAACGATGGCGACGATTTTATCGCTGCCCTGGCCGACCTGGTCAAGCAGCACCTGGTGCAGTCGTGAAAACCTGCAGTGTCTGCAAAAAAGAGTTCGACCCTGCCCGGCAGCCAACCGATCCGGCCGAGCAGGCCGGGGTCTTTTTCGCCCGGGAAATGTACGACGATGCCGACCGGCTCTGTCTCACCTGCCTGGCCAACCGGGGACAGCTGGGGATGATGTACCTGCGGGAGTTTGATTGAGTCGGGCCCCGCTCCGTTTTCGTCCGATCCTCCAGGCCTCCGGTGGTTGACCGCCGGGGGTCTGGCTGTATCCGGACGGGTCGTCAATTGTTTTTGTGTTTGTCCGGTGCTCCGGGTAGAATGCACCGGAAATACTGGTGAAGCCCAGCCGGCCGATGCTCCGGGTCGCCGTACCCTAGAGGCCGACGGACGGGGAGGAGAGGATGAAGAAACTGGTCAGTTTGCTGGTCGGCTATTTTCTACGCGGACTGCTGGTAGTCGTACCGGCAGCGGTGACCATCTACGTGGTGGTGGAGCTGTTCCGCTTCATAGACGGGCTGCTGGCCCGGGCCCTTGGCCACTACCTGCCAGAGTACGGCGTGCTGCCCGGTCTCGGCATCCTGATGCTGGTGCTGCTGATCACCCTGCTCGGCGTCTTCGCCTCCAGCGTCATCGCCCAGCCGCTGCAGCGAGCGGCGGGCCGCACCCTCGACCGGATGCCGCTGATCAAAACTCTCTACTCAGCGATCAAGGACCTGCTTTCGGCTTTTGTCGGCACGGAGAAGCGCTTCGACCAGCCGGTGCTGGTGAAACTGGGGATGGAGTTGGGGGTCGAACGGATCGGCTTCATCACCAAGCCGGAGCTGGACGAGCTCGGCCTTGCCGACGACAAGGTGGCGGTCTACCTGCCGCATGCCTACGCCTGGTCGGGAAACCTGGTGATCGTGTCGCGTGCCCAGGTGACCCCGCTCGATGTCATGCCGGCCGAGGCGATGAAATTCATCGTCTCCGGCGGGGTATCGGCAGTGCAGGCGAAAGGTGTGGAGAGGAAGAAGCTGAAAAGTCCCAATGATGAGTGAAAGTGTTCAGCATTGCAGGGATTGTAAGAATAGCAGCGATTCGGTTTATTTGGGGGGGGTAGCCACAATGCAAGAGGATGTTATCTTGGGCATCAACCTCCTTTGACATGAGCAGCATACTGGTATAAATTGGCCAGGCGGGCCTTACATAGGGTTTGCGTGCAGAAGGTGGGGGGAGATGGTCGGCTCGCATTTCATCGAAAATCGAGAATAATTATTTAATCGCTGTTGTCGGTGTTGTGCTGACCAGCGATTTTTAGTTTCAGCTCCTGTTTTGACCGGCCTGTTAACTGGGACGCTTAAATAAATGACCACATCAAAAAAAATCCTCATTGCTGATGACCAGTTGTTTAACATTTTGGTGCTGGAGGATTTGTGCAAAGAGCTGGGGCATGAGACTGTTAAGGCCAAAAACGGCCGAGAGGCTGTGGCGCTTGCCCGCTCTGAACGTCCGGACTGCATCCTGATGGATGTGATAATGCCTGAGATGGGTGGTCTTGAAGCCACGACACAGTTGAAAAATGACAAGGATACGGCTCATATCCCCGTCATTATAATCACTGCTCTCGATTCCAGGAATGATCGGCTGGCCGGTATAGCCAACGGGGCTGATGATTTCCTGACCAAGCCGATCGACAAAGAGGAACTGGCTCTTCGGCTCAGAAACAATCTTCGCAACAAGGAGTTTCATGATTTTCTGGCAGAGCACAAACAGCTCTTGGAGATGCAGGTGGCGGAACGAACCAAGTGGCTACGAGAGGGCTATGTCGACACCATCCACCGGCTGGTGTTAGCTTCAGAATTTAAGGATGGGCACACTGGTGCCCATATCAAACGGATCAGTCATTACGCCAAGGAGATCGCTGAAGCCTGTAACCTGGGCAGTGAGTTTGCCGAGAGAATCTTTTATGCCTCGCCGATGCATGATATCGGCAAGGTGGCTATTCCAGATTCTATCCAGCAGAAACCGGGTCCGCTGACGGCTTTAGAGTGGCAAATTATGCAGACCCATACAACTATTGGCGCCGAAATTCTAGGCGGGTCAATATCACCGTATCTGCAGATGGCAGTGGATATCGCCAAACACCACCATGAGCGCTGGGACGGCAAAGGCTACCCAAACAGCCTGAAGGGAGAAGAAATTCCTCTCACCGCGCGAATCATGAATATCTGCGACCAGTATGATGCGCTCAGAAGCGAACGACCCTACAAACAGGCGTTTAGCCACGAGAAGACCTGCACCATTATTTTGCAGGGGAACAATCGTACCTCGCCAGCACACTTCGACCCAGAGGTGCTGGAGGTGTTTCGAAAATGCCGCGGAAGATTTGCTGATATTTATGAAGAATTGAGGGCTTGATAATCATTCAAATCAATGGAGAGTGTTATGTCTTGACTGGATATGCTTCTACATCACAATTCCTGTATTATTTATTGCACTCGTATGTTGTCCCAGAATTTCTCAGGGTTGATCGGCCACCCGCCCCAACGTGCGGCGTGGGGCGACTGTAGATCACAAACCCGCGTCCGCCAGTTTCTCCAGCAGCTTGCGTTGCGCGTCGGTCAAATTCTTCGGCACCTCTACCTCGATGACGGCAAACAGGTCGCCCGCCGCAGAGTGACCATGCCCCGGTACGCCGAAGCCTTTGAGGCGGATCTTGTTGCCGGCAGCGGTGCCGGCCTTGACCTTGACCCGCTTGGGGCCGTCCAGGGTCGGCACCTCGACGCTGGTGCCGAGGCAGATGCCGCTGAACGGGACCTGAACCCTGACGGAAAGATCCTGCCCTTCGCGGCTGAACTGTGAGTCCGTGTCAACCTGCAATTCCAGAAACAGATCACCGGCCGGTCCTCCTGACGGGCTTTTCCCCCCCTTGCCGGAGATCCGCAGTCGCTGGCCGGTTTCAACGCCGGCCGGTATGCGGACCTGAAGTTGCTCAACCCCCTGGTCGCTCTTGTAATCGATCCGCCGTTCGCCGCCCTGAATGGCCTGGCGAAAAGGGATCCGCAGGTTCATGACATAGTCCTGACCCTTGACCGGGCCACGGTGTCCCCGGCCGCCGTAAAAATGGCCGCGTCCGCCGCCGAACAGGTTGCTGAACAGATCATCGCCGGAGAAGCCGAATTCACGGAAAATATCATTGACGTTGGCATTGCGGAAGATGTCTTCCTGGGAAAAACGCTGGTGAAACGCGGCATCGCCGAACTGGTCGTACTGCTGGCGCTTGTCCTGGTCGGAGAGCACCGCATAGGCCTCGGAAATTTCCTTGAAACGTTCTTCGGCCTTGCTGTCCCCCGGGTTCTTGTCCGGATGGTATTTCAGCGCCAGTTTACGATAGGCTTTTTTGATTTCGGCCGGCGAGGCGGTTTTTGCCACGCCCAGCGTCGAATAATAGTCCTTACCCATGAAAGCTCCTTGCACAGATGCGCAGTTAATATAGTGATGCGGCCAGGCCGCGTCAAGGGTTGATCCGATCCCCGGCCGCCAGGAGCAAAGATCGGCTGAAATAGCTGAATAATTCACAGCCATGCAGAAATCGTGGAATAACGGCCCGCCTATGAATGAGTTCCACCACCTCTGCGTGACCGAAGCACCAGCATATTCGCGACAAGCCGGCCTCGAAGCGGCTAGCTGGTTCAAGCCCTTGCACGCTCCCGGCAGACCGGGTAGATCCGCACGGAGTTTTGTGCCAGGGGATTTTCTCACGTCTCTGTGTCGTTTTCGATGTCGAGCACGACAGCAGGACTTTTTCATGCTTCCCAGCATTCCGCACACGAACCGAGGTTCGTTTGGTGTTCGGTTGAATCCACTCGTCTGATCTGGTCGTTTCTGCTAAACTGCTTGGCAAGCCTTCAGTCTGCTTGAGGAGTTTATGGCCGCGGAAAAACAACGCAGTGGATTGTTCAGCAGCCTGTTTCTGATGTACCTGGTTCTGCTGATGCATGGTTTGGCGATTGTCCTGTTTGCCCTGCTGGTGGTATTTTTTCGCGGGGTGGTCACCTATCTGCCCTGGATCATGCTGGGTGGTGCCCTGCTGATCATACTGTCGGCCTGGATTTTCTGGCGCAAGTTCCGCAACAACCAGCGTGAGTTCAAAGAGATGCTTAATAACCCACTGTTGCGTGACCGTGCGGTCGAGCTGCGTTTTCTGGGCGGCGTTGCGACTGTGCGCCTGGGAGCTCCCGGACCTTCGTCAGTGCCACTGCCCGAGGTGATTGAATACCAGCAAACGGTCGTGCCGATCCCGCAACTGGAAGATGCCGAAGCGGCCCGGCTGAACAATCTGGCCCGCCTGATCAAGCTGCGCGACAAGGGGGAGCTGACCGAAAGCGAGTTCCAGGAGCTCAAGCAGCGGCTGTTGAACGCGGAAACGCAGGACGAATCCCGCGAACCCTACATTCAGCACTGAGCTAACCTCGTCCTTTGATCGAGCGATTGACTTCTTAGCCATTCCGGCGCTAAAGTTTTGCCATCCCCTGTAGCTGATGCTCATCCCATGGCAAAGGTGTGATGATGGTTGTCGAATCCATTTCAAAAGACCCGTATGACCTCGCCTTGCTGGTGACCGGTATTATACTGCTGCTGGTTGGCGGGTACCTGCTGCTGGGCAGGATCTGGCGCAAAACCAATCCGCTCCCCTATGTACGGAAAGACTACGGCTCGGCAGCGCAGCGGCGCTGGCTGCCGCAGATGAACGCAGCTTTCGGTGGGGACTATGATCTGCAGCTGGCCGTGCGTCTGGATGCTTTGCTGGCGGTCGACACAGCGCAACGCCGTAAGGCCGCAGAGCTTGCTGCGGCGAAACTTGGCGGACAACAGGTCGATTTTGTCCTGCTCGAGAAGGGGACGCTGGAACCGCGGGCGATCGTCCTGCTGCAGGAACCGGATCGATCGCAAGTCTTCTGCAACGCGGCGTTGCTGGCTTCCGGCTTGCCGGTGCTGCTGCTGCCGGCTGAACCGGTCCCGGCCGCGGCGGAACTTCGGAGCTTACTCAATCATGAGCTGACGCCAAGTTTTTCGGGCAAGCTGAGCGTTGAATCTGATGACTGGGTACTGGGCAGCCTGGTTTCGGACCACTCTGAGCCGGAACGGTGGTCACTTGGCGAAGCAAGGGCAAAGCCGCCGGCTCCGGTCGAAACTTCTGTTGCAGAACTCCCTTCTGCCGGACAATGGCCGCCCTGTCCGGAGTGCGGATCGCCACGGATGCCGCGTCGGGTCAACCGCGGCCGGCATGCCGGCCGTTACTTCCTGGTCTGTCAACGTTATCCGACCTGTCAACAGCTGCAGCCACTGAAGCCGAAGCAACTTCAATAGCCAGGCCAAGTGCTGTCAGTCGTCTGTTCGGCGTCGTGTCCTAGGGGTTGAGTCTGAGGTGGATTGTTTGCGCCAGTGCAATGGAAATCCCCGGCGCCGTGGCAAGTTCCGTGACCGATGCCTGCCTGATCCGCTTGAGACTGCCGAACTGTTTGATCAGTTGTTTGCGGCGTGCCGGCCCGATGCCGGGAATCTGTTCAAGCTGGGAGGTGAGGGTCTGCTTGGTGCGCAACTTGCGATGGTGGGTAATGGCAAACCGGTGGGCTTCATTGCGCAGCTGTTCGAGGAGAAACAGTGCGGCCGAACCCTGGCGCAAGGTGATAGGGTTCTTGCGCCCCGGACGGAAAAACCTCTCTTCACTTTTTTCGACCAGCTTCCCCCTGACGTTGGCAAAGACCCGACTCTTGGCGATGCCGATCGCATCAATCGTTTCCTGCAGTTCGAACTCCTCCAGCAGCAGCTGCAGTACGCCAAGCTGCCCCTTGCCGCCGTCGATCAGGATACAGTCGGGCAGCCCGGTTTCCAGTCCCCGTTTCAGCCGCCTCTTGATGACCTCTGCCAGTGAGGCAAAGTCGTTAGCCCCCGCGACTTCCCGAACCAGGTAGTGGCGGTATTCGCGAGGCGTTGGTTCACCGTCGAGCATGACCGCCATGCTGCCGACACTCTGTTGTCCCTGGAAGTTGGAAATGTCAAAACACTCTAGACGTTGCGGCAACCGCCGCAGCTGGAGGCGCTCCCGGATCTCGTCCAGCACCGCCAGCTTGGCGCTCTGTTGTTCACCTCGTTCACGGGCGGCTTCCGCAGCGTTGCGCTCGGCGAGCTTCAGCAGTTCGGTTTTACGCCCCCACTTGGGACAGGTCAGGTGCACCTTGCGGCCGCGTCGGTCGCTCAACCACTCCTCGATCAGCTCGGCTTCTGCAGGCTGAAATGGCAGGATGATTTCGTCCGGGACGATGACGTCGCGGTCATAATATTCCTGGAGAAACGAGCCCAGTAATTCATCTTCGGTAAAGCGCCATTCCAGTGGGAAGTTTCTGCGGCCGACCAGTTTGCCGCTGCGAATGAAGAGCAAGGAGATGAGCACCTCTCCCTGACTGCGGTGCAGGCCGATGACGTCCTGGTTGAGCGTCAGTGCATTGCTGACTTTTTGCTGCTCGACAGTCTTTTCGATGGCCTGGATCTGGTCACGCAGGGTGGCGGCCGCTTCAAAGTCCATTCTCTGTGCTGCCTGTTGCATGCGGGTTTGCAGCAGGTCGCGGATGCCGGAATCCCGCCCGGAGAGCAGGGCGACGACTCCATCAACCAGGAGCTGGTAGTCTGCGTTGCTGATTTTCCCGTGGCAGGGGGCGCTGCATTGGCCAATCTGGTGAAACAGGCAGGGTCGTCCCCGCTGCCGGCAGCGGTTAAGCGGGTAGTGGCGCAGGGGGAAGACCCGAAAAATTTCCTTGAGTGTTTCCTTGACCGCTCCGGCCGAGGTGTAGGGGCCGAAGTAGAGAGCTCCATCTGGCTTGACCTGGCGCACGATCTGCAGGGTCGGGAATTCCTCCTTGGGATTGAGCCGCAGGGAGACAAAGGTCTTGTCGTCGCGCAGGTGGATGTTGTAGCGGGGCCGGTGTTTCTTGATCAGGGTGTTTTCCAGCAGCAAGGCTTCCTTGGCGGTATCGGTGACGATGGTATCGATGGAATGCACGCGCTGGATCAGAAACCGGACCTGGGGTCTGCTGTCGCCGGATTTGGCAAAATAGTTGCGCAGCCTTTGCCGGAGGTTGTTGGCCTTGCCGACGTAGAGGACTTTTTGCCCCGGATCGCGCATCAGGTAGACCCCCGGCCGGGTCGGATAGGTCTCGGCCTGGAACTGGAAGGTTACGGCTGACGGGCTGGACATAGGAGGTCTCCGGGAGGGGCTGATTTTTCGACGATAACAACAGTGCAGTTGGCTGTCAACCGGCGTCGGAAAGCTTGTCGCACCAGGGGATTCAGGTATACTGGCCAGCAGGAGAACCGACGCAGTGACCCCGCAGGAGGAAGGATTGATCGATGAACAAACGACTGGGAATCCTGTTTGGGTTGCTGCTGCTGCCGGCAAGCTTGGTCTGGGCGGAGTATCAGACACTGGAGAAGGTGGCCAGGACTTATGCCGTGGCGCAGCCAGGCCTGCAGAGCTACAAGACGACGATCAACACTGACAAAATCGGTCAGCTGCTAGAGCAGATGACCGCTAAGCTGCCCGCAGACGCCCCACGGCCGCCGGTCCCGAAGGTGGTCAAATACTGGTCCCGGGCGACGGAGAGCTCGGTGATACGCGCCGAAGGGGGCAATGTTTTTCCGTATGTGCAGGAGATGGTCAAGCGGTTTTCGACCGAGCTTGCCATTGAACTGCGCTCTTTTCTGCTTCCGGTGGCCAAGGCTGGCGAACGGGCCGCCCTGCTGGAGAAGAGCCACATCAAACGGAGTGAAAACCTGCTGGGTGAGACGCGGATCGAAACCCTGGCCATCGAGTTTGCCGAGCCGGCCGATTTGCACGGAGCCTTTTATGGTTACGGATTGGCGATCCCCCAGCAGCAGATCAAACGCCTGGTGATCGATCTGGATCTTGGCCATGAGATTGTCCGGCGTTTTGAAGTGACAACCGCGGCCGGCGAGCTCCGCACGGTCGAAGTCCGCCACTTTGATATCCGCGGCGAAGAGCTACTGAACGAAATCCAGGTCACGTCGCCGGATGGTCTGGTGGATGACCGGTTCAAGGTGCGTTTTGATCTGGTTGAAGGCTTCTGGCTGCCGGTGCGGATGTATCATGATTCGCTGATGGGGAATCAGCGGGAATCGTTGTACGTCAAGTTCATCGATTATGAAGTCAATGCGGATCTTCCCGAGGATGTGAACAAGCTTCTGCAGCCCTGAATCCGGATCACCCGGCATGAGTCGGGCCTCCCGCTGACGGTGCATTTTTTGCTGGCGTTAATCGTGCCGCTTGCTATGATAACACTGTTTTATGTGATCTTGCCTTGCAGGAGGCGCGCGTGAATCCACTCTGGAGCAACATCTTCCGCAAGAAGCATGACGAGGAGTCCCTCGCGTTCTTCCTCGGCTCGGTTCCGGTATTTTCCGAAATGAACGCCCGGGAATTGAGTTACCTCGAATCCCGGGTGCATTCCCGTACCTACGACAGCAACGAAACCGTCTTTAGTGAAGGCGATCCCGGTTCCGGAATCTACATGATCCGAACCGGGGTGGTCCGTATTTTCTCCCATGACAGCAAGGGACGCGAGATCGAATATACGACCCTCGGCCCCGGCGATTTTTTTGGTGAGACGACCCTGACCGCTCCCGCCATGCGCGCCGCTTCGGCGCGAACGATCGAGAAAGCAGAATTGATCGGCCTGTTCCGGGCCGACCTGCTCGACACGGTGCAGAAGCACCCGGTGGTGGCCAACAAGATCCTGATCGGCCTGACCCGGGTCATGAGCGAGCGGCTGCAGGCGGCCGGCGACGAGATCCGGCGTCTGGAAAAGAATATCGCTGAAATGCACGTCACCGAGGCATCGTAACCGCCATGGCTGATCCGCGTGGACTGAATCGGACCCAGCTGCTCCTGCTGTTCCTGGTGCTGACCGCCGGTATCGCGACCGGCCTGG
>Ga0209919_1001694_pt1 | contig 10464 bp, 10 predicted proteins | sample SalPon2A_C_D2_MG_FD_185721 | JGI IMG/M metagenome (GOLD analysis project Ga0209919, IMG submission 185721) | Soil microbial communities from South San Francisco under conditions of wetland restoration - Salt Pond MetaG R2A_C_D2_MG (SPAdes)... | ecosystem: Environmental > Terrestrial > Soil >... | reverse complement strand
AAATACCGTTTTAATGTCGGTTACAGAAAGATTCCGGGAATTTGGGGTGATTTTGTCAATCGGAATGCCTCAAAGAAAACTGACATACGTTGTCTATCTGGAGACAATATTTCTTGCGATTATCGGTCTGGTATTTGGGAATATACTCGGGTATTTTATTAATTATTTTTTAATACTTCACCCAATAGTATTTGGCGGAGAGATTAAAAAACTATATGAGCTTTATCACTTTCTGCCGGAATTAAGGTCATCTCTGCAGGTTTCGATTTTCACAAATGTGTCTCTATCAATAATCGGTATTTCAATACTCTCCTGCCTGTACCCGGCTTACAAGGTCTATAAACTTGAACCATTGAAAGGAATAAGGCAGACTTAAAATGAAATTTATAATCAGGGAAAGACAATGTTGATAAAATTAGCATGGCGGAATATCTGGAGAAACAGGAGAAGATCACTGATTGTGCTGACTTCTGTAGTTGTTGGACTTGTTGCTATTGTTATCAGCGACGGGCTTTCAAACGGAATGATAGGCCAGATGTTATTTAACCAGATCAATCTAAATATTTCCCATATCCAGATTCATAAAAAAGGGTTCAATAATAATAAAACTGTAAAAAACTTTATCTCCGATTATAAAAAAGTTGATGAGGTTTTAAAAGATGATCCCTCCATAAAATCATACAGCAAAAGAGTTTTTATAACAGGAATTTTAAGTAGTGCGAACAATTCTTCCGGAGTAAATATTTATGGAATTGATCCCGAACAGGAAGCAAAAGTTTCGATAATAAAAAATTCAATGATAGAGGGAAGTTATTTAACAAAAAATAAGCGAGATATTATTATTGGGGAAAAACTGGCAGAAAAGCTTGAAGTTGAAATCGGTGATAAAGTTGTAGCTATGGCAAATACGCTCAAAGGAAATATCGGTTCAGAAGTTTTCAGAGTTGTGGGAATTTTTAAGACGGCAAGTTCAAAATTTGATAAAACTGCAATTTACATCCCGGCTGCAACCGAGCAGAACATGCTGAACATTGGCGATAAATATTATGAGTACGCAGTTATAACAAAAGATTATGACAAGGTTGATGAAACACAAAAATATCTTGAAGCAAAGCTTGGTGATAGTTTTGAAGTATTAAGTTATAAAGATTTATTGCCAATGCTGATCTATCAAATTGAACTTTATAAAGAGACAATGTGGATACTGAATGTAATTATAGGTCTTGCATTAATTTTTGGAATAATTAATTCCATGTTGATGTCTGTATTTGAAAGAATAAGAGAATTCGGCGTACTGATGTCAATAGGAATGAAAAACTCGAGAATTTATTTGATGATCGTAACAGAGGCTTTTATTATCGGTATTGTAGGAACTATTGTCGGGATAATTGTCGGACTTCTGCTGGAAATTCCACTTGCGCATACAGGAATTGATCTCAGCTTTTTTTCTTCAGGACTGGAGGCCTTTGGAATCGGAACAGTGATTTATCCGGTTCTTTCGATAGGGAATATTATGATGTCCTCTATTTTTATGCCTTTCGTTGCAATACTCGGAGCGCTTTACCCTGCGTATAAAGCAATTAAACTAGAACCAATTTACGCTATTTATTATGTGTAGAGGAATGGGCAGATATGGATATAATTGAGAGAAAATTTGTGCCTGAAATTGTTATAAAAGATTATTCAAAAGTTGCGTGGGTTTATGATATCTGGAGTTTATTAACCGAATCCCGGACTGCAGAAAAAGTACTTGAATTTGCAGAATTAATCGGGAATAAACAAATACTGGATGTTGCAGTTGGGACCGGGATGTTATTTAAGAAGATAGTTCTATTAAACAGTGATGGATTTACTGTAGGTATTGATATTTCCCCACCTATGTTGGAACACGCTAAGAAAAGGCTGCTGGGAATTAAAAATAAAAATTTCATTTTGAAAGAAGGTAGTGCCTACAATCTTCAGTATAGTGATAATCACTTTGACTTAGTAATTAATAATTATATGCTGGATTTATTACCAGAGGAAGATTTTGTAAAAATTCTTCGTGAATTTCACCGTGTTCTGAAACCTGGCGGGCGGCTGGTTGTTTCGTCCATGGCAACCGGGAGTAAATGGAACAACAAACTCTGGTATAAAATTTCCAGGAGTTTTCCAAGACTGATGACAAACTGTCGTCCGATCTCAATTGAGAAGTATATTAGGGAGTGTGCATTTGATAATATAAAATCGGTTTATATAACTCAAAACACATTTCCTTCTGAAGTAATTAAGGCTGACAAAAACTAATTTTAAAAAAAGAAAATGGAAATATTAAGAACATTAAATCTTGAAAAAACATACCAGGATAACGGAGTGCCTGTTCACGCAATAAAAGGAATTAACCTCAATATTGAAAAAGGAGAGTTCCTTGTAATAGCGGGGCCGTCCGGTTCCGGAAAGACCACGCTTTTAAATTTACTTGGAGCGCTGGACAAACCCACAAACGGGAAAGTATTTTTTGAAAACGAAGATCTTACTCAAAAAGATAAGAACGGACTTTCTTCACTACGGCTGCACAAACTCGGATTTATTTTCCAGGCATATAATTTAATCCCTGTTTTATCAGCTCTTGAAAACATTGAGTTCAGTATGATGCTGCTGGGAATTCCAGAAAGCGAAAGAGAAAGCAAAGCACTGGCACTTATGGATGAACTGGGAATTAAAGATCTTGCAGGCAAAAGGCCGAATGAAATGAGCGGCGGCCAGCAGCAAAGAGTTGCGGTTGCCAGGGCTATTGTAAATAATCCAACGGTTGTATTAGCAGATGAACCGACAGCAAACCTCGATTCTGTTACAGCAGGCCACTTGCTAGATTTGATGGAACAAATGAATAAAGATAAAAACATTACATTCATATTTTCATCGCACGATAAACAGGTGATGGACCGCGCAAAAAGGTTATTAATTCTGAAAGATGGAATTATTGAAAAATCCTGATTTGATTATGGGAAAAGATTATTCAAAAAGATTTCTTAGAAAACCAAACTTGTCATTTCGATCCTGCTTTAGCGGGAGAGAAATATTATTTCTTGTAAAAAATTTCTCAGTCACTAAGTTCCTTCGAGATGACATTGTAATTTTATCTTCAGCTATCAGGATATTTTTGTTCATCATATTCATTACTTCTTTTTCAAATACATTTGCTCAGTATAACATCTCTTTTTCAGGCTATGTTGTTGATTTGCCGGCTTACACTTACAGCACTGACAAGACAAGCCCACTATTGCAAAACGAAAATCAATTATTAAACCTTACAAGGTTAAGATTAAAGCCGCAGATCTTTTTATGGCCGGGTGCGAGAATAAATATTGAGTACGAGCTGGACGCAATCTTTGCTAAAAATGTTAATACTACTGAACTGAACCAGGCAGCGCAAAACCGTCAGCTCTTTAATATGAAATGGAATATTTCTTCGGGGGACAGATATAATCTAAGTCATTATATTGACAGACTTTACTTCCGGCAGGGGTTTGACTGGGGAAATATAATTGTCGGGAGGCAGCGCATCAGCTGGGGAACGGGAAGGATTTGGAATCCCACCGATCTTTTTAATCCTATAAATCCGGCTGATTTTAGCAAGATTGAAAAAGACGGTGCTGATGCTGTTTCTCTAACCTATTTTATGGGAAATTTTACTGATCTTAACATAGTCTATAATCCGCAGGATAAATTCAAAAAAAATAATGCAGCATTCAGATTCAGAACAAATTATGAGACTTTTGACCTGGCTTTGATTGGAGGCTACTTTGACAGAAGATATGTTGCAGGATTTGATTTTGCCGGGAACCTGTGGGTTGCCGGGATTCGTGGAGAGGGAATTATCTCTATGGATAATAATGACTTAAGTAAGAATTATACGAAACTTGTATTTGGAATTGATAACCAGTTCACATCAAAATTATATGCGTTAATTGAATATCAATACAATGGTGAAGGCATAACTGATAAGTATTCTTATGACTTAAATGCTTTAGCTAAAGGAAACATAATTAACCTCAACAGAAATTATTTGTTTATAAGCAGTAACTATCTTTTTACCCCACTGATAACCGGAACAATTTCTAATAATATCGATATAAATGATGGTAGCGGTTTTGTAAATATTTCGTGTTCATATTCTTTATCAGGTAATTCGGACCTAAGTTTAGGTAGTCTAATTACTTACGGAAAAGAATTTACAGAATACAGGTATTATCAGAACTCGGTTTACCTGCAGGCAGAATTATACTTTTAAGTAATAGATCTTTATATAAATAATTGTATTGCATGTTTCGCACTTATTGTTATTAATACAGTAGTGTATTTATGCGTTCCTTTTAATTATACTTTTTAAAAGTGTGGTATTAAGAAACGCGGAGGGTAAAATGAATCAACAAAAAATAAATAACTCTAACAATCAGGGAAACTGGTCCCGGTTTATTAACGATGTTATGCACGGCGAAAAATTAACAATCAAAAAGATTGATAAACATTTTTCAGTAAGTTCACCTTATCAATATCAATCTGCCGGCAAAACATTTAAACGGAAAGACATCGATAACAGGGAAGAAGTTTTTGAATCTACCTGTAGTGAAATGTGGATCGGTTGAAGTAAAATTTTTTTAAGTATTACCTTAACTAAAATTTCAGGGGAATAATACGTTCAGGTAATTTATGTCCCACGCATTTTAATTCTTGAATCACTCCCTTTTTTAACAGTATAAACTCCCGCAAGTATAATAACAGCAGCAATAAGAATTGTAAGATTAAGTTTTTCATCCAGTATTAGCCAGCCTAAAAACAAAGCTATTATCGGGTTTACATAAGCATAGGTTGAAACAAAAGATACCGGAAGATTTGCTATGGCGTAAATATAAGAACCGTACGCAATAAAGGATCCGAAAACCAGTAGATATAAAAATGAAAGCACACCATTTTGTGTAAGTTGAAGCGCAGAAGTTTCACCTAATGCAACGCCGAGTATTGATAAACCAACACCCGCAATCATCATTTGAAATGCAGCACCCATTAATGGATGGACAGATACTTTTTTATATTTTGAATAAAGTGTGCCGGATGACCAGCAGAAAACACCAAACAGAAGTCCTATTATTCCCGTTAAATATTGAGTGTTAAATAAAGCGGACAAATCAATGCCAAAGATTAATGTAACACCGGCCAGGCCAAGTAATACACCGAAAACGATTTTAAAATTTAACTTTGGACCTGTTGGCAGCAATGATTCAAGTCCGACAATCCACAATGGGACTGTAGTTATTAGCAATGCAGTAAGCCCGCTTGGGACCCATTGTTCTGCGAAAACCACTAAACCGTTTCCAAATCCAAGTAGTAAAATTCCAACAACCGCCAGATGTTTTATCTCCTTCTTTTCTGGTAATTTGTATCCACGTAGTTTTAAAATAACTATTAGTATTGGTCCTGCCACAAGCCAGCGTAAACCGGCAAAAAGAACGGGCGGAAAATCTTTTACTCCAATTCTTATTGCAAGATAAGTAGTTCCCCATATCAGGCATATCGCTGCCCAGGCAAGGTAAGCTCGTAAATTTTCTTTTGGCATTGTATATCCCTTATTAAGAAGGTCAAAAATAATGAAATTAAATATCAATTCAGAAATTATAATTTATGTAATTCCATATTTGTATTTTAGTATAAAACAAAGTCAACATTAATGATTAAATTGAAACTATGGAGAACAACCAGCTAAATGAATTTGTTAAAAAACTCCCAAAAACTCCCGGCATAATCGGGAAGGACGAATATTTTAATTCTGCTGTTCTAATTCCGCTGGTATTAATTGATAATGAATATCATTTCCTTTTTGAAAAAAGGGCAGCGTCAATCAGGCAGGGCGGAGAAATCTGTTTCCCCGGCGGTGAATATGATGAAAAGACAGATAAAGATTTTTTGGAAACTGCGATAAGGGAAACGGAAGAAGAACTCGGCCTGGATCGTAAACAGATTAAAATCCTTGGTAGTATGCATACTTTCCTGGGACCGATGGGTGTAACGGTTGATTCATTTGTTGCTTTGTTTGATATAAAAAAGATAGAAGACTTAGACATAGACAAGAATGAAGTAGAAAAAGTATTTACCGTGCCCGTTTCATTTTTTGAAAAAAATCAGCCGGATGAATATAAAATAAGACTTGAAATGCATTCACAATACGTCAACGATAAAGGAGAAAAGATAGATTTATTTCCGGTAGAACAGATTGGTCTCCCGGCCAAATATTCAAAACCACGATCCGGGAAAAGCCATAAAGTATATGTTTACCAAACAAAGCCTGATATAATCTGGGGAATAACCGCTGCTTTGATTCGTGAAGTTATCGGTAAAATTAATTCAGAATTATAGTACCATAATTATATCCGGATGACTTTCCAGTTTTTCATAAACTAAATCTCTTGCTGCTTCAGAGGAAACCATTATTTCCAAATTCAGGCTGAAGTATTTTTGGTTTTTACTAACATTTGACGGTGTAATTTCGTATTCAAGATTGAGAGATGACTCTTCAACCGCTGCTATTAGTTTGTCCAGATCATGTCCGATAATCTTGTAAGACCACTCACATGGGTATTTTATCTCAGGCCGCTCACTGTTTGAATCAAGTATCATTTTCTTCTAAATTAGTCGATTTTAATAGCTTTTTAGTTAACAAAATTAGTCCTATTGTTGAATTTTAAGCAATAAAATGGGGCGAAGTTCGTATATTTAATGTTACAAAATTTCTTTTTATGATGTGAATTTAGAATTATTAATATAATTAATAAATAACCAAGAAAATTTTAACAAAAAGTTTCAGGAGTTTCAAATGACAGAAATAGTTGATGTAATTGCTAGGGAGATACTAGATTCAAGAGGAAACCCGACATTAGAAGTAGAAGTATTATTAGAAAGCGGAGCTATTGGAAGAGCTGCGGTTCCAAGCGGTGCTTCAACAGGTGAACACGAGGCAGTGGAATTGAGAGACGGCGATAAAAATCGTTACGGGGGCAAAGGCGTTCTAAAAGCAGTTGACAACGTAAACGAAAAAATTGCTGATGATATTATTGAAATGGATGCAGCAGAACAAGTTGAATTAGATAATTATCTTATTGCTCTTGATGGTACCCCGAACAAATCAGTTCTCGGTGCAAACGCAATACTTGGTGTTTCACTCGCCTGCGCGAAGGCTGCTGCTGAAACACTCGAACTTCCGCTTTACAGGTATATTGGCGGGGTAAACGCAAAAACTTTGCCGGTACCGATGATGAATATTCTGAATGGTGGAAAGCATGCTGATAATAATGTAGATTTCCAGGAATTTATGATAATGCCGTTCGGTGCTGTTAGTTTTGCGGAAGCGCTAAGAATGGGAGCTGAAACATTTCATTCTTTGAAATCTGTTCTTTCAAAAAAAGGATATAATACAGCAGTTGGTGATGAAGGTGGATTTGCTCCAGATCTGAAATCTAATGAAGAAGCAATTGAAGTAATTCTGGAAGCCATTGAAAAAGCAGGATTAAAAACAGGGTCAGATATAGGGATAGCGCTTGACCCGGCCGCAAGCGAATTCTTTTTAAAAGAGAAAAACGCTTATCATTTTTTTAAATCTAAACCAAATGAAATTATAAGCATAGAAAAAATGGTTGACTACTGGGCTAACTGGGCAAAGCAGTACCCAATAGTTTCACTTGAAGATGCCCTTGCAGAAGATGACTGGGACGGATGGCAATTATTAACAGATAAACTTGGCGATAAAATTCAGCTTGTCGGCGATGATATTTTCGTAACAAATACTGAAAGACTTGCCCGTGGAATTGAAAAAGGTGTGGCCAACTCTATTCTTATTAAAGTTAACCAGATTGGTACGTTGACCGAAACACTGGATGCTATTGAAATGGCAAAGAGAGCCGGTTACACTAATGTTATCAGTCACAGATCCGGTGAGACTGAAGATACAACTATTGCCGATATTGCTGTTGCAACCAATGCCGGCCAGATAAAAACCGGTTCGCTTTCAAGAACGGACAGAATTGCAAAATATAATCAGTTACTGAGAATTGAAGAAGATTTATTTGAAGGAGCAATCTTCCCCGGACTTGACGCACTAAATTATAATTCTTAATTGTTTAGTAATCCCGGTTGGTTTTTCAGCCGGGATTTTTTTCGAAATTAAAAATACTCAGGGGTAATAAAATGCCTGCTAATGCACTACAAAATTGTGAAAACATAATTAAAAAAAACAAAATTGAAGTTATTGATCTTAAATGTATCGATTTGACAGGAAGACTTCACCATATTTCATTGCCGGTTTATCCGGGCATTCTTCAGAAGTTAATGAAATACGGCGTAGGATTCGACGGTTCCAGTTATGGTTTCCTGAAAGTAGAAAACAGTGATATGATAATGATTCCCGATTTAAACACAGCTGTTATCGACCCTTTTCGTGATGCACCAACACTCAGTTTCTATTCTCATATAGTTTTAACTGATGATAAACATACTCCTTACGCGCAGGATGCAAGGATGCTTGCAAAAAAAGCCGAAACACTCCTAAAAAAAATCACCGGGGCCGATAAAAGCTGGTGGGGTCCGGAATTTGAGTTTTACATTTTTTCAAATGTGGAATACGATACAAGAACTTCAAAGTCATATTATAAAGTTGAACACGAAGAAGAATTTTATAAAAAAGCTTATCACGCCGCAAACCCTTTCGATGTTTATGATGATTTCCGTGATGAAGCGTGTAAGATTATGAAAAAATTTGGAATAAATGTAAAGTATCACCATCACGAAGTTGGTGAAAGGGGACAGCAGGAAATTGAAACGTATTTTTCTGATCTGCTAACAACTGCAGATAATATTATTTCAGCAAAATATGTGTTGTTTAATTTTGCTCGTCAAAGAGATCTGTTTATTACATTTATGCCCAAGCCGATGTATCACCAGGCGGGTAACGGACTTCATCTGCATTTGTATCTTACTAAAAAAGGGAAAAATGCTTTTTATAAAAAAGGTGAATACGGAAATATTAATGAACTTGGTCGATTTTTTATTGGTGGAATGTTGAAACACGGACCCGCACTTTCCGCTTTTACAAATCCGAGTACAAATTCATATAAAAGACTTGTTCCCGGATTCGAAGCACCGGTTGCTTTAACTTACGGACAGGGCAACCGTGCCTCGGCAATAAGAATTCCGAAATATGTTTCGAATCCTGACGAAACCAGATTTGAATATAGACCGCCAGATGCAACTGCAAATCCATACTTAGCGCAGGTAGCAATGCTGCTGGCAGGAATAGATGGAGTTGTTAATAAAATTGATCCGGTTAAGGAAGGTTTTGGTCCGTATGATAAAAATTTTCTGAATGATAAGGATAATGAATCGATTCAATTTCTGCCAAGAAATCTTACAGAGGCTTTGGATGCATTAGCACTTGACAACGATTTCCTCAAGCGTGGTAATATTTTTAACGACGAACTTCTTGAACATTGGGTTAAGTTGAAACAGGAAGAGATTATGTCGATAGGTACAATGCCTCACCCATTTGAATACAAAATGTATTTTAATTTGTAGTGAATAGGGGAGTAATAATTCAATTACTCCCTTTCTTTTCTTAAATTATCCCGGAACTTTTAGCAAAGCTTATCGTTTCTTTTATTCCATCTTCGTATGAAGTCGGTTTAAAACTAAACTGCTTTTCAAATTTTGATGAATCAAAAATATAGTCATATTTATTCTGATATAACATCTCGTGAAGTTCGCCAATCTGTTTGCTGAAGAGCCCCGTTAATTTTATCATCCAACCTTTTAAAGTCATAGCTCCCGGTTTAACATTAAGATTTTCAGCTGCAATTTTAATAAATTCATCACCTGTTAATGCAGGTTTGGCTGTCGGCAAATGCCACATCTGATTCCAGGCAGAATCTGTTGTTGCCAGAAGATATAAAGCTTTCCCGCAATCAACTGTATATGTGTAAGAATGTTTTGGCTTTGTGTCTGCCAGCCATTGTGCTTTTTTACCCTTCGCAAGATTCTGTATTCCAAGGATAAATGGGACGCTTGATTTTTCGGAATACGGTCCGTAAAAATCGGCAGCGCGAGCAATTATAGCTTCGATATTTCCATTCTTTGTTTCGTCCTGAAGATATTTATTTAGTTTGGCTCTAAGTTCACCTTTTTTGCTGCAGGGATTGTATGGAGTCTCTTCTGTCATTGGCCCGTCAACTTTACCATAGGAATATATGTTATCAAAAAATATTAAACGCGCGTTTTTTTCTTTGCAGCTTTCTACCACATTTTGCATAATTTTGAACCATTGTTTTTCCCAGATAGAATAATCATAAGGAAGCCCAACAACAAGGTAAACTATTGAAGAATCTTCAATAACACTTAAAGTCTCATTCTTTTTTGTAAGATCGGCCTTTGCTACCTCAATTC
>Ga0209919_1001692_pt1 | contig 10467 bp, 12 predicted proteins | sample SalPon2A_C_D2_MG_FD_185721 | JGI IMG/M metagenome (GOLD analysis project Ga0209919, IMG submission 185721) | Soil microbial communities from South San Francisco under conditions of wetland restoration - Salt Pond MetaG R2A_C_D2_MG (SPAdes)... | ecosystem: Environmental > Terrestrial > Soil >... | reverse complement strand
TATGCGGCGAATGCCCCGCGGCTGGCGACTCTGGTGGAGGAAGCGACGCTGGTACGAGCGCAACCGGCGGCCACTGCGCCGCCTGCGCCTCGCCCGCCACGCCGCGCGCGGCGGCTTCTTCATCCGCATGCCGGTCGAGGGCGAGGTCCTCGAGGCGCTCGACGAAGGCCGGCTGAGGATCGGCGAGGGGACGCTGCTCGAGCCCGGCTGCTGGCTGACCCTGGCGCCGGAGGGGCGGATCGCGATCGGCGCCGGCTGCTTCCTCAACCGCAACACGATGCTGGCCGCGCAGGAGTCGATCGAGATCGGCGAGCACACGATGTTCGCCAACGGCTGCTTCGTCGGCGACGCCGAGCACCGCTTCGACGACCCGACCCGGCCGGTCACCTGGCAGGGCTTCACCAGCAAGGGTCCGGTGAGGATCGGCGCCAACTGCTGGTTCGGCGTCAACGTCGCCGTGACCAGCGGCGTGACGATCGGCGAGCGCTGCGTGATCGGCGCCAACTCAGTCGTCACCCGCGACATTCCGGCCGGCTCGATCGCCGCCGGTGCGCCCGCACGTGTGATCAAGGCCATTCAATTCCGCGAGACCTAGTGCCTATACTTCGAATCCGGCCGTGACCCGCAGCGAAGGGCATGGACCATCATGGACTCCGCACTCATTGACCGACCGCATGCTGCCGCAGGCGTGAAGCTCGTCCGGGCCAAGGACGAGTTGCGAGCGATCCTTGCCGCCGAGCGGGCGGCGGGGCGTTCGATCGGCCTGGTGCCGACGATGGGCTGCCTGCACGAGGGCCATGTCTCGCTGCTGCGCGCCGCCCGCGTCGAGTGCGACACGGTCGTGATGAGCCTGTTCGTCAACCCGACCCAGTTCGGCCCCGGCGAGGACCTCGAGCGCTACCCGCGCGACGAGCGGCGCGACGCCGAGCTGGCCGCCGAGGCCGGCGTCGACCTGATCTACGCGCCGCCGGTCGGCGAGGTCTACCCGCAGGGGTTCGAGACCACGGTCGAGGTCGGCGGGCTGACCGAGGTGCTCTGCGGCGACCCCGCGCGGCGCGGCCCGGAGCACTTCCGCGGCGTCACCACGGTCGTCGCCAAGCTGCTCAACAGCGTCCAGCCCGACGTCGCCTACTTCGGCCGCAAGGACGCCCAGCAGGTCGCCGTCATCCGTCGCATGGTGCGCGACCTCGACCTCCCCGTGCGGATCGAGGCGCTGCCGATCGTGCGCGAGCCCGACGGCCTGGCGATGAGCTCGCGCAACGCCTACCTGAGCGCCGCGGACCGCGAGCGGGCGACGGCGCTCTCGCGCGCCCTGCGCGAGGTCGAGCGGGTCGGGCGCGAGGACACGCTCGCCGCCGCGCTCGAGGCCGGCCGCCGCGTGCTCGCCGAGGCCGGGATCGAGCCCGAGTACCTAGAGGCCCGAGATCCAGAGAACTTGCAGCCGGTGACCGAGCTCAGCGAAGGCCCGGCCCTGGTGGCGCTAGCCGCCCAAATCGGCGAAGCCCGCCTAATCGACAACACCGAACTTCCCAAAGAGGAGGGGTAATGCAGAGGCAGATGCTGAAGTCGAAGATCCATCGGGCTACGGTGACCGACTGCGATGTCGACTACATCGGCTCGATCACGGTCGACACCGAGCTGATGGCGCAGGCCGACCTGATCACCAACGAGCAGGTCCACGTCTGGGACATCGACAACGGCGCCCGCTTCGTCACCTACGTGATCGACGGCGAGCCCGGCTCGGGCACGATGCAGGTCAACGGCGCCGCCGCTCACCTGACCCGGCCCGGCCACAAGATCATCGTCGCCTCCTTCGGCGCCTACGACGAGCGCGACATGCAGGCCTACGCGCCGGTGGTCGTCCACGTCGACGACGACAACGCGACGGTGGCCGTCGACAGCCGGCCGGAGGTGCTGCTTTCGCCCGAGGTCGTGGCGTGAGCGCGGCTAAGCCGGTCACCCTGCCGCGCCTGGCCGAGATGAAGGCGGCGGGCGAGCCGATCGTGATGGTCACCGCCTACGACTACCCGTCGGCCCAGGTCGCCGAGGAGGCCGGCGTCGACCTGGTGCTGGTCGGCGACACCGCGGCGATGGTCGTGCTCGGCTACCCCGGCACCGAGCCGGTCTCGATGGAGGAGATGATCACGCTCGGCAAAGCCGTGCGCCGCGGCACGAAGACCGCGCTGATGGTCGGCGACATGCCGATGGGCAGCTACGAGGCGAGCAACGAGCTCGCCGTGCAGAGCGCCCAGCGGCTGGTCAAGGAGACCGGCTGCCAGGTGGTCAAGCTGGAGGCGGGGGGGACCTCGGTCGAGCGCGCGCGGGCGATCGTCCGCGCCGGCATCCCGGTGATGGGCCATGTCGGCCTGACCCCGCAGACGGCGACCGCGCTGGGCGGCTACAAGACGCAGGGCAAGACCGCGCAGGGCGCGGTCCAGCTGCTCGAGGACGCGCTGGCGCTGCAGTCGGTCGGCTGCTTCTCGGTCGTCTTCGAGGCGGTGCCGGCGGCGATCGCAGAGTCGATCGCCGAGCGGCTCGAGATCCCGGCGATCGGGATCGGCGCCGGCCCGGCGACCGCCGGCCAGGTGCTCGTCTACCACGACCTGCTCGGGATCAGCACCGGGCGGGCGCCCAAATTCGTCAAGCGCTACGCCGAGATCCACGCCGCGATGGTCGAGGGCGTCGGCCGCTACGTCGAGGAGGTGCGCTCGCATCGCTTCCCCGCCGCCGAGCACATCTACTCGGTCGAGCCGGCCGAGCTGGCCGAATTCCAGCACTACCTGGAGCAGAAGGACGGCATCGGCTCGAAGCAGAGCTGGGACTGGGAGCCGCTGCCGTAGCGCTTAACATCGGCGCCGATGAGCCTCACGGCAGAGGAGCGACGCGCCGAGCTGGTCGAGCTGTACGAGGAGGTGCGGGGATGTACGAGGTGCCCCCTGCACGAGACGCGGACCAGGGCGGTCTTCGGCGCCGGCGATGCCGACGCCGGCGTGATGTTCGTCGGCGAGGCGCCGGGGGCCGAAGAGGACAGCCAGGGACTGCCGTTCGTCGGCCGCGCCGGGCGGCTGCTGAACGAGCTGCTCGAGGGGATCGGGCTGGCGCGCGAGGACGTCTTCATCGCCAACGTGCTGAAGAGCCGCCCGCCCGGCAACCGCGACCCCCAGCCGGCTGAGATCGAGGCCTGCAAGCCCTACCTGTTCGAGCAGGTGCGGCTGATCGAGCCGCGCGTCGTCTGCACCCTGGGCAACTTCGCGACCAAGCTGCTGAGCGGCAACCCGGCCGGGGTCACGCGCGTGCGGGGCACGCCGCAGGTACACGAGCTGGGTGGCCGCACGGTCTTCCTGCTGCCGCTGTTCCACCCGGCGGCGGGGCTGCGCACGCCGGCCGTCAAGGAGCAGCTTCGGGCGGACTTCGAGCTGCTGCCGCGGCTGCTGGAGGGGCCGCCTCCGGGTGGGGCCGCCGAGCAGGAGGAGGAGATCGAGCAGGGGCCGGCCCCCGGCCCGCCGCAGCCACCCGCCGACCAGCTCGACTTCTTCGGTTGAGCGGCGCGGCGCAGACGGTCGAGAGCGGCGCCGCCGCCGAGACCGAAGCGGTCGGCGCGCGGATCGCCGCCGGGCTCGGAGCCGGCGACGTCGTCGTCGTCAGCGGCGAGCTCGGCGCCGGCAAGACGACGCTGATCCGCGGCGCCTGCCGGGCGCTCGGGGTCGAGGGCCCGGTCACCTCGCCGACCTTCACGATCGGCCAGCGCTACGGCGGACGCCTGCCGGTCTCCCACCTCGACCTCTACCGGCTCGGCGGGCTCGAGGACGAGGACCCGGCGCTGCTCGACGACTACCTCGACCCGGCCTCGGTCGGCTTCGTCGAGTGGCCGGCCCTCGCCGCGCCGCAGCTCGCCGGCCACCGCGTGACCGCGGTCGAGATCGAGCATCTGGACGCCGAACGGCGGCGAATTGCCTGGCGCGCCGCATCGGCCCACGGATAGGCGTGTTTCGGAGAGGGAAGCCAGGGAAGCCGCTGTGTAGCATCGGCTCGCGCACGCAACCGAAGGAGGGACTCGTCACATGAAGGGACTGAAGACGCTGACCGCGATCGCGCTTGGGATCGCGCTGTTGGCCAGCGCCGCCCCCGCCGCCGCGAAGGGCGCCGCGTTCAGGCACTACGTCGCCTGCGGTCTCTCCGAAAAGGCGAAGCCCTCGCACCTCTGCCAGAAGCCGCGCAAGAAGGGCGCCTTCTTCCGCAGCAACCGCGCCGACGTCTTCTACACGGTCTGCGTCAAGTTCCCGACCAAGAAAAACCTCTGCGCGCCCAAACAGGAAGCGAAAAAGGGCACGCTCTACGTCAACAAGGTCACCTCGAACATCCCCGGCAAGCACAAGGTGACCTGGTTCGTGCAGGGCAAGCGGGTCGGTGTCTTCTTCTTCTTCATCCCCGAGCGCAGCCATAAGCGACACGCCAAGTAGCCGCGAGCCGGCGGTCCTCGGCTTCGACACGGCCACCGGCGACACCGCCGTCGCCGCCGTGCGCGGCGGCGAGCCGCTGCACGAGGCGCTGCTCGGGCTCTCCGAGAAGGGCGGCCCGCAGCACACCACGGCGCTGCTCGGCGAGGTCGAGCGGGCCGCCGCCGCGGCGGGCGGCTGGGACGCCGTCGGCCGGATCGCCGTCGGCGTCGGCCCCGGCTCGTTCACCGGCCTGCGGGTCGGCATCGCGACCGCCAGGGCGCTGGGCCTGAGCCGCGGCCTGCCGCTGAGCGGCGTCGGCACGCTCGACGCGCTCGCGCGTGGGCTCGGCGAGGCGGCGGGCGGGCGGGCGCGGGTCGCCGTGCTCGACGCCCGCCGTGGCGAGGTCGCGGCGGCGCTCTACTCCGGCGGCGGCGAGCTCGTCTGGGGTCCGGAGCTGAGCTCGCCCGAGCAGCTCGGCGAGAAACTTGCCGCGCTGCCCGAGACCGCGCTGTGCGGCGGATCGGGCGCGGTACGATTTCGACAGCAGTTGACGAGTCGGGCGGTCGATATCCCGGACGACGCCGACCCCGTCCACCGCGTCGCCGCGCGCCACATCTGCGCTCTGGCGGCCGGGCGGGAGGAGGACGAGTCCGGATCGCTCGCCCCGATCTACCTGAGGCCCCCCGATGCGGAACGGTGGCGTGAGCGAGACCCTCTCCAAGCAGCCGAGTGAGCTGAGCGGCGATCGGCCGGTGCGGCGGCTCGCCTACAGCGACCTGCCGGCGGTGATCTCGATCGAGCGCCGCTCCTTCCCGGCGCCCTGGTCGCTGGCGATGTTCGTACTCGAGCTCTCCAAGCCCACCGGCATCTGCCTCGCGGCGACCGACGGCGACGAGCTTCACGGCTACCTCGTCTGTTCGCGCTACGACCGCGTCTGGCACGTGATGAACGTCGCCGTCGCGCCGGAGCGCCGCCGCCGCGGCCTCGCCAGCACGATGATCTCGCGACTGATCGCCGAGGCCGGGCGGGAGCTGCCGTTCACGCTCGAGGTGCGGGTCTCCAACCGCGACGCGATCACGATGTACGAGAAGCTCGGCTTCCGCTCGGCCGGGGTGCGGCCACGCTACTACCAGGACAACGGCGAGGACGCCCTGATCATGTGGCTCGACTGAGCGGGGCGGCGGCGTGATCCTCGCGATCGAGACCTCCTGCGACGACACCTGCGCGGCAGTCGTCGACGGCGCCGAGATCCTCTCCAACGTGATCTCCTCGCAGGACGAGGCGCACGCGAAGTTCGGCGGGATCGTGCCCGAGGTGGCCTCGCGCCACCACCTCGACCTGGCGGTTCCCGTGGTGGAATCGGCCCTGGAGGAGGCGGGGGTTTCCCTCGACGAGATCGATTCCGTGGCGGTCACGGCCGGGCCGGGCCTGATCGGCGCTCTCCTGGTCGGGTTGTCCACCGCCAAGGCGCTCGCCGCGCCCCGCCGCCTGCCGCTGATCCCGGTCGACCACCTGCAGGGCCATGTCGCCGCCAACTTCCTCGCCCCCGAGCCGCTTGAGCCGCCCTTCCTCTGCCTGGTTGCGAGCGGCGGCCACACGCTGCTCGCGGGGGTGCGCGACCACGCCGGCCACGAGGTGCTCGGGCAGACGCTCGACGACGCCGCCGGCGAGGCCTTCGACAAGGTCGCCCGTCTGCTCGGGCTCGGCTTCCCGGGCGGGCCCGCTCTGCAGCGGCTGGCCGAGGACGGCGACCCGGAGGCGTTCGAGCTGCCGGTCGCGATGGCCCGCGACCCCGGCCTCGACTTCAGCTTCAGCGGCCTGAAGACGGCGCTCGTCTACCTCTGCCGCGACCTCGGCCCCGAGCAGGTGGCGGAGCGGCGCGCCGACCTCGCCGCGAGCTTCCAGGCGGCGGCGGTCGGCCAGCTGACGGCGAAACTGGCGCGGGCGCTGAAGCGCGGCGATTGGCAGGCGGTCGCGCTCGGCGGCGGCGTCGCCGCCAACGGGCCGCTGCGCGAGGCGGTCGCGGCGCTCTGCGAGGAGCGCGGCCTGCGGCTGAAGCTGGTGCCGCTGCGGCTCTGCACCGACAACGCGGCGATGATCGCCTCCGCGGCACGCTTCGCCCCGTCTCTGGCCTACCCCGAGTACCTCTCCTACGACGCCTTCGCCAGCAGTCGTCCACCGATTCCGGCATGACGGCGCAACTCGTCATCTACTCGCGACCGGGCTGTCACCTCTGCGAGCAGGCGCTGGAGGAGCTCGCCGCCCTGCACGGGGAGGGCTACCGCTTCGAGCTGCACGAGGTCGACATCGAGAGCGACGAAGGGCTGCTGCGGCGGATGCTCGAGCGTATCCCCGTGCTCGAGCTGAACGGCGAGGTCGTCTCCGAGCTGGTTCTCGACCAAACCTCCGTTCGGGCGCGGCTCGATACTGTGGGGGCCGATGATCGACCCGGCGGTGGAGGATCTTGAGGTGGGGGCTGGCCTGATCGGCGACGGCGAGCGCCTCTCGCTCGGCGTCGCGGCACGGCTCTCCCGCTACCTGCAGGTGCTCACCCAGGCGCGCAAGATGGGCCGCGAGACGATCTCCTCGCAGGAACTCTCCGAATACACGCACATCAACCCGACGCAGATCCGCCGCGATCTCTCGGGCTTCGGCAAGTTCGGCAAGCGCGGCGTCGGCTACAACGTCGAGTCGCTGGTCGCGGAGATCCGCAAGATCCTGCGCACCTCGGGGCAGCACAACATCGCCCTGTTCGGCGCCGGCAACCTCGGCCAGGCGATCGCCAGCTCCGACATCTTCGCCGACCACGGCTTCGAGGTCGTCGCGATGTTCGACATCAACCCCGAGGTGGTCGGCACACAGGTCGGCAAGCTCGAGGTGCTCGACTTCGGCGAGCTGGAGGCGGTCGTCGCCGAGCAGGAGATCGTCGTCGGCGTGCTCGCGGTGCCCGCCGCAGCCGCCCAGGCCGTCGCCGACAAGCTGGTCGAGGCCGGCGTGCGGATCATCTTCAACTACTCCGAGCAGCTGCTGCAGGTGCCGCCGGAAGTGACGGTACACACCTCCAGCCCCGCCGTCGACCTCCTCTACGCGCTCTACTTCTATCTGACCTAGGCGCCCGCGAAGGACCCCCTTTGTCCATCGACCTCGACCTGGCTCGGGAGAGATTCGAGTCCTCGACCGACTTCACGATCGGGCTCGAGGAGGAGTTCGCGATCCTCGACCCGGCGACGCTGGAGCTGGAGCACCGCTTCGAGGAGGTCTACGCCGCCTGCCAGGAGGACGACGTCCTGGCCGCCTCGGCGGCGGGCGAGCTGATCGCCTCGGAGATCGAGATCCGCTCCGGGCGCGCCGAGACCTTCGCCACGGCGGAAAAGGCGCAGCGCGAGCGCCGCCTGCGGCTGTTCGAGCTGGTCGACGGGATGGGGCTGGCGCTGGCGGCGATGGGCACCCACCCCTGGGCGAGCTACCTCGACCAGCGGATCATCGACACCCCCCACTACAACCGGCTGCGCGCCGAACTGGGCTGGGTCGCGCAGCGCAACAACACCTGGAGCCTGCACGTACACATGGGGGTGCGCGGCGCCGACCGGGCGATCGCGGTCTGCGACCGGCTGCGCGAGCTGCTGCCGCTGCTGCTCGCCGCCTCGGCCAACTCGCCCTTCCTCGACCGCCGCGACAGCGGCCTGCACACGGTGCGCACGGAGATCTTCACCCGCACCTTCCCGCGCTGCGGCGTGCCCAGCCCGTTCGTCGACTGGCGCAGCTACGCGGAGTTCGTCGCCATGTTGCAGCGCACCGGCACCGTGGTCGAGTCGACGCAGCTCTGGTGGAGCGTCCGCCCGCACCACGAATTCGGCACGGTCGAGGTGCGGATCTGCGACGCGCAGACGCGCGGCGAGGAGTCCTTCGGCCTGGCGGCCCTGATCGCCGCCTGCATCGCCCAGGCGGCGCTCGACTACGACGACGGCGGTTACGAGGCCGGGGGGGCGCCGCTGCGCGACCGCGAGATCGAGGAGAACCTCTGGCGGGCGATCCGCCACGGGATGAGCGGCCGGATGATCGACTTCCGCCGCGGCGAGGAGGTCGAGGCGCGGGCGGCGCTCGACGCGGTCCTGGAGTGGACGGCGCCGGCGCGGGGGGCGCTGGGCATCGAGCCGCGCCTGCCCGAGCGCAACGGCGCCGAGCGGGCGCGCGAGTCGCTCGACGCGGGGCTTGCCATGGAGGACATCTACCGCGACGCGGTGAAGGAGACCCACCGCACCTACACGGCCGCCAAACAGGCCGCGTAGGGCGGAAAACGCACCATCCGCAGGCCCTTATAGACTCCCGCGCCGCTTAAAACGACGGAGGAATCGAACTTGACCAGCTTCTTGACCGAATACGGAGTCGTCGTCGCGCTTGTCTGCGCCGGCGCGGCAGTTGTCTACGGACTTGTCATCACCCAGCGCCTGCTCAAGCGCTCGCCCGGCAACGACCGGATGCAGGAGATATCGGGCGCCGTGCAGGAAGGCGCCAGCGCCTACCTGCGGCGCCAGTACATGATCATCGCCGCGGTCGCGGTGCCGGTCGCGATCCTGCTCTGGGTCCTGCAGGACTACAAGACGGCGCTCGGCTTCGTGCTCGGCGGCGCCCTCTCCGGCGCGGCCGGCTTCATCGGGATGAACCTCTCGGTGCGGGCCAACTCCCGCGTCGCCGAGGCAGCCCGCGGCGGCGTGCCGCCGGCGCTCGACGTCGCCTTCAAAGGCGGCTCGGTCACCGGCCTGCTCGTCGTCGGCCTGGCGCTGTTCGGCGTCGCCGGCTACTTCGGCCTGCTCGTGCTCACCGGCTCCAGCGACAAGGAGGCGGTTGACGCGCTCGTCGGGCTCGGCTTCGGCGGCTCGCTGATCTCCGTCTTCGCCCGACTCGGCGGCGGCATCTTCACCAAGGCCGCCGACGTCGGCGCCGACCTGGTCGGCAAGGTCGAGGCGGGGATTCCCGAGGACGACCCCCGCAACCCGGCGGTGATCGCCGACAACGTCGGCGACAACGTCGGCGACTGCGCCGGCATGGCCGCCGACCTGTTCGAGACCTACGCGGTCACCTCGGTCGCCGTGATGCTGCTCGGCGTGCTCAGCTTCACCGGCGCCGCCGGCGAATTCTCGCGTGAGGTCGCGATCTTCCCGCTGGTGATCGGCGCCGTCGCGATCATCGCCTCGATCGTCGGCGCGCTCTCCGTGCGGACCAAATCCGACAAAGTCGAGGGCGCCCTCTACACCGGCATGATCGTCTCCGGCGTGCTCTCGATCGCCGCCTTCTACCCGATCACCAAGTGGCTGATGGACGACCCGGTTCGGCTCGGCCTCAGCACCGCAGCGAAGACGATCACGACCACCGACCTGTGGCTCTGCGCGGTGATCGGCGTCGCCGTCACGGCGCTGCTCTTCGTGATCACCGACTACTACACCTCGACCCGCTTCCGCCCGGTGAAGACGATCGCCGACGCCTCGGAGACGGGCCACGCGACGAACATCATCCAGGGCCTCGCCCAGGGCTTCCAGTCGACCGCCGCCCCGGCGCTGGTGATCGCGCTGGCGATCCTCGCGGCGAACGAGCTCGCCGGCATCTACGGCATCGGCATCGCCGTGATGGCGCAGCTCTCGCTCTGCGGCCTGATCGTCGCCCTCGATGCCTTCGGGCCGATCACCGACAACGCCGGCGGCATCGCCGAGATGGCGGAGCTGCCGGAGGATGTGCGCAACGTCACCGATCCGCTCGACGCGGTCGGCAACACGACCAAGGCGGTGACCAAGGGCTACGCGATCGGCTCCGCCGCTCTCGCGGCCCTGGTCCTGTTCGCGGCCTTCAAGAGCGAACTCGCCGGCGAGGCGCCGGCCGGCTTCGACCTCAACGGCCTGTTCAACCTCTCATCGCCCGATGTGTTGATCGGGCTGCTGGTCGGCGGGATCATGGTCTACCTGTTCGCGGCCTTCGCGATCGAGGCGGTCGGCCGCGCCGGCGGCCAGGTGGTCGAAGAGGTGCGCAAACAGTT
>Ga0209919_1001688_pt1 | contig 10485 bp, 6 predicted proteins | sample SalPon2A_C_D2_MG_FD_185721 | JGI IMG/M metagenome (GOLD analysis project Ga0209919, IMG submission 185721) | Soil microbial communities from South San Francisco under conditions of wetland restoration - Salt Pond MetaG R2A_C_D2_MG (SPAdes)... | ecosystem: Environmental > Terrestrial > Soil >... | reverse complement strand
GGCATCACCCACGGTGCGCCTGGCCTCAGCGTATCAGGTTGCAGGGGCCGGGCGAGGCCATGTCGGACCCCTATATCGGAGTTGTATCAAGGGGCTCTGGGGCCCGGCAAGGACGAATGTCCGGCCATCCGCGGCGGAGGCCCGAGGGCGTTGTCCATTCGGTGGTACAATGATCGTGGATCGAGGGGCCCCGGTCTGCGACCCCGGCTCCCCGCATCAAGCCCCCAGGGCGCTGTCCACGAGGCCGGCGTCAGCCCAGGGGGCTTTTCTCGTGGTTGCCGCTCGCCTGGTTGCCGCTCGCGTGGTTGCCGCCCTCGTGGTTTCGACGCGCCGGGTCCGGGCTCGGCGTCGCATCGAGGGTCACGGCGTCGTTCCAGCGGACCAGGATCACCGGGACGTCGAAGGTCGCCATCAAGCGCTCGCCCGCCTCTCCCTGCAGCGCCCCCGCGTCCATGGGCGCGAGCAGCGCGCCGGCGCGCTCGCGCCGCACCAGCGCGCGCAGCGCCGCCGGCCCCGCACCCGCCAGCAGGCGGATGCGCGTCGGCCCCACGCGTTGCGCGTCGAGGACGGCGCGCGCCTCCGCCTCACGCGCCGGTTGGGCCGGCCCGGGCGGCACCGCCAGCACCAGGGCGCCGGCGGCGTCCCCGGCCAGCTGGATGGCGGTCTCCAGGGTGTCTCGCCAGCGCGCCCCTTCCAGCAGCACCAGCAGCGGCGGGGTCAGCCGCGTTCCGTGCCGCGCCAGCAACATCGGCCCGCGCGCCAGGCGCAGCAGGCGCCCCGCCGTCTCCCCGAGCGCGCGCGTGCGCATCGGCGACCAGCCAGCCGCGCCGAGGCTCAACACGTCACCCTCGCCGGCGCACGCCAGGATCTCCGCCGTGACGTCGCCGCGGCGTACGAGGAAGCTCCACGGCACCTCGGCGCGCTCGGCGGAGGCGGCCACCAGCGCTTCCACCCGCCGCGCCAGGTCGTGCAGCCGGCGCTCGGTCTGAGCCACGTCCAGCGGCCGCACCATGCCGGAGAAGGCGCCGACCTCCCCCGCGAAGGGGAGTGCCGTGGCCTGCAGCAGGCGAAGGTCCTCCACGAACAGGGCCAGCACCTCAAGCCGCCGCGCGGCCGCCAGGTCGACCGCGGCCTGCAGTGCGGCCAGGCTGTGGGGCGAGGCATCGAGCGCCACCACGACACGCCTCGGTCGCCGCGATCCGGCGGTCACTGCCGTTCCTTGGCCGGCGCGCGTCCCTTCTTGCCGGCCCTGCTGCCGCTGCCGCCGCCGTGGTCGCCGCCGTTCCCGAACGCGGCCAGGTCGGCGGCCATGGTCCGCAGGCGGGCTTCCACGAGCGCGTTCACGCTGCCCTCGGGGAACCTGCCGTCGGCGCCGCGCTCGCCGGCGTCCACACCGGTGAGGAGCGTCAACCCCTGGTCGACGCTCGCGACCGGGTAGACGTGGAACCGGCCATCCCTGACGGCATCCACCACCCTGCGCTCGAGCATCAGCTGGGCGGCGTTGGCAGCGGGGATGAGCACCCCTTGCGCGCCGCTGAGGCCGCGCTCGACGCACAGGTCGAAGAAGCCTTCGATCTTCTCGTTCACGCCACCGATAGCCTGCACGTTGCCGTGCTGATCGACGGAGCCGGTGACTGCCAGGTCCTGCCGCAGCGGCACCTCTGCCAGGGCCGAGAGCAGCGCGTAGAGCTCGGCCGAGGAAGCGCTGTCGCCGTCCACGCCGCCGTAGGACTGCTCGAACACCAGGGTCGCCGCCAGCGACAGCGGGCTGTCGTCGGCGTACCGGGCGCCGAGGAAGCCGGCGAGGATGAGCACGCCCTTGCTGTGCAGCGGCCCGCCCAGCTCGACCTCGCGCTCGATGTCGGTCACCTCGCCGCGTCCCATGCGCACGCGCGCTGTGATGCGACTGGGATGGCCGAACGCGGTGGGGCCGAGCTGCACCACCGACAGGCCGTTGACCTGTCCGACCTGCGCGCCCTCGGTGTCCACGTGCAAGGTGCCGCGCACCACGGCCTCCTGCAGGCGCGCCTTGAGGCGGCCCGCGCGGTAGATCTGCTGCTCGACGGCCCGCCGCACGTGCTCGGCCCGTACCGGCGTGCTGTCGCCGGCATGGAAGGCGGCCTCGCGCAGCAGGTCGACCAGCGGGCCGGTGCGGGCGCTGAGGCGCTCGGCGTCGCCGGCGAGGCGGGCCGCCTGGTCGATGACCGCCGCCACCGCGTCGGCGTGGAACGTCGGCAGCCCGGCGTCCTTCACCAGCGCGGCGATGAGCGCGGCGTACGCTGCCTGGTGGTCGGTCGTGCGCGGCATCTCGTCGTCGAAGTCCGCGGCGATCTTGAAGAGATCGAGGAACTCCGGATCGTAGGCACAGAGCAGGTAGTACAGCAGGCGGTCGCCGACCAGCGCCACCTTGACGTCCAGCGGGGCGGGCTCGGGCTCGAGTGAGACCGTGCTGACCAGCCCCAGGCTCTGCCCCAGGGACTCGATGCGCAGCTGGCGCGCCTTCAGCGCCCGCTTGAGCGCGCCCCAGGCGTAGGGCTGCTCGAGGACCTTGCGCGCGTCGAGCAGCAGGAAGCCGCCGTTGGCGCGATGGAGCGCGCCGGCCCGGATGAGGTTGAAGTCGGTGACGAGCGTGCCCATCTGGGCCACGTACTCCACCCGGCCCACCAGGTTGGTGTAGCTGGGGTTGTCCTCGCTGACGACGGGAGCCGCCTCCGCGCCGCTGTGGTCGACCAGCACGTTGACCCGGAAGCGGCGGCGGAAGGCCTCCCGCTCGCCGCCGTCGCCCATACCGCCGTCGCTGCTCTGGTCGCTGCCGTGGCCGTGCGGCTTCAGCACGCGCGCGGCGCTCTCGATGAGCTCCTTGCGCACCGCCTCCAGGTGGCGGGCAACGGCGTCCTGGTCGGCGAAGGCCGCCTTCACCTCCTCGACCAGGTGGCCCACGGCGGCATCGCTGATCTCGTGATCGAGCGCCCGGACCTGCTCGCGACGCTCGCGGTCCCAGGCAGGCATGGCACGGAGCACCTTCTGGAGCTCTTGCTGCAGCTCCTCGATGTCGGACCGGACGCCGGCCTGCTCGGCTTCGGGCAGCTTGGCGAAGTCGTCCGAGTCCAGCACCTCCCCGTCGCGCATGGGCGCGAACACCATGCCGACGGGCGTGGCGAGCATCGCCAGTCCGCGCGTCTTCGCCTGCTCCTGGATGCGTTTGAAGCCGGCCTCGGGCTTCTCCTTGAAGCTGTCCTCGATGGCCTTCAGCCGCGCCTGGTACTCCTCGCTCTCGAACGCCGCGGGCAGGGCGGTCAGCACCTCGTCCATGAGGTCGTCCATGGCCCGGCGCAGCTCCGGCCCGCGGCCGGGCGGCAGGAAGACGGCGCGCGGGCGCGTCGCGTCCGCGAAGTCGTGCAGGTAGACGAGGTCGTCGGGAACCCGACGGGCCCTGGCCTGCCGGCGGAGCGCCCGCTCCACCACGAAGTGGCGGCCGGTACCGGGCTCGCCCAGGGCGTAGACGTTGAAGCCGTCATGCTCCATGCCGAGGCCTACGGCGAGGGCGCTCTCCGCCCGCTCCTGCCCCAGCACCACGAGCTGCGCCGCGGCCTCGTCGGTGGTCTCGAATGGCAGGGATGCGGGGTCCGCCTCACGGCGCAACGCCTCGAAGGTCAACGCGACGGGATTGGCCACCCTGCCTCACCTTCCTCGGTGAGCGGCGCACGCTCGCGGCCGCGGCCGACGTGTCGCGACGGGCGCCGCGGGGAGCGGCGAACGTACTGTCGGAGCGGCAGCCGCCCCACCTCGGCTCAGTGTAGGTCCGCGGTCCTGCGGCCGGGGCGCAGCCGCGGCCGCGCGGCGACACGGGGGACCGGCCGGCGGATCCGGTGGCGGCACGGCAAGGGAAGGGCCCTCGCCCGACCGGGCGGGGCCGCTGGGGATCGTCACCGAGACGCTGTGGGGAGCTGACATGAGAGCAACCCTCATCGCCTTTTCCTGCTCAGTCGGTGCTCCGCCTCGAGCCGTGGCAGGGGGGAGTTACTCGGTCGAGCCTCCAGTGGGATCAGGGTTGCTCATCGAGAAGTGGTCTTTTTCCTCTATATCCCAGACCTCCTTCCGCCTGTGATGATAGACCCCACCCGGCCGGGCCGGTAGGGTCGTGCGCCATGGAAAGGCGCCCCGAGGTGCGCTATGATGAGAGCTTGGAGCGCCGCCACGTTGCGGCGCTCGTTCGCGTTCCGGCCGGGACACGGCGGCCATCACCGTGGCCGGCACGGCGACCGCCCGACCCCGTGAGGCGGGGCCGGGCGGCGCGACGTAGGCTGCGCGAAGCCTTCTCAGCGCATGAACAGCCCGCCGAAGCCGGCGATGAGGCCGGCGAAGATCAGCGACACCGTGTTGATCACCTTGATGAGCGGGTTGATGGACGGGCCGGCGGTGTCCTTGTAGGGGTCGCCGACGGTGTCGCCCACCACGCTGGCGGCGTGAGCATCGGAGCCCTTCCCGCCGTAGTTGCCGTCCTCGATGAACTTCTTGGCGTTGTCCCAGGCGCCGCCGCCGTTGGCCATCATCAGCGCCATCGACAGCCCGCTGATGGTGACGCCGATGAGCACGCCCCCCATCGCGAGCGGCCCGAACAGCAGCCCGGTGAGCAGCGGCGTCGCCACCGCCAGGATGCCGGGGACGGCCATCTCCTTGAGCGCGGCGGCGGTGACGATGTCGACCGCCTTGCCGTAATCCGGCTTGCCGGTGCCGTCCATGATGCCGGGGATCTCGCGGAACTGGCGCCGCACCTCGGTGATGACGTGCCCGGCCGCCTTGCCCACCGACTCCATCAGGTAGGAGCTGAACAGGAAGGGGATCATCCCGCCGATGAGCAGGCCCACCAGCACCACCGGGTCGTTGAGGCGGAAGGCGCCGCCGCCGTACAGATCGGGGTTCACCAGCTTCACGCGCTCGGCGTAGTCGGCGAAGAGCACCAGCGCCGCGAGCGCCGCCGAGCCCACGGCGTAGCCCTTGGTGACGGCCTTGGTGGTGTTGCCGACGGCGTCCAGGGCGTCGGTGTGGGCGCGCACCTCCTCGGGCAGGTCGGCCATCTCGGCGATGCCGCCGGCGTTGTCGGTGATGGGCCCGTAGGTGTCCATCGCGACGACCATGCCCGCCACCGACAGCATGGACACCGCGGCGATGCCGATGCCGTAGAGGCCCGCCAGGGCCCAGGCGATGAACACCGCCAGCACCAGCACGATGACCGGCAGGGCGGTCGACTGCATGCCGACGGCCAGGCCGCTGATGATGTTGGTGGCGCTGCCGGTGGTGGAGGACTTGGCGATGCGCTGTACCGGCGCGTAGTGGGTGCCGGTGTAGTACTCGGTGATGACCATGATCAGCAGCGTCACCGCGATGCCGATCAGGCTGGCGCCGAAGATGCTACCCCAGCCCGCAGCGCGGTTCAGGACGCTGAAGTCGAAGCCGCGGAACATCAGGTAGCTGGCGAGCAGGAAACCCAGCGCGCTGATGCCCGCCGCGACGAAGACGCCGTTGTAGAGCGCGCTCATGATCTTGCCGCTCTTGGGCAGCCGCACCACCTGGGCGCCCACGATGCTGCCGAGGATGGCGATGGCGCCGACCACCAGCGGGTAGAGCACCAGGTTGGTGACGGCGTGCTCGCCGGGCAGCAGGTAGCCGAGGAAGACGGACCCGACGGCGGTCACGGCGTAGGTCTCGAACAGGTCGGCGCCCATGCCCGCGCAGTCGCCGACGTTGTCGCCCACGTTGTCGGCGATGACCGCGGGGTTGCGGGGGTCGTCCTCGGGGATGCCGGCTTCGACCTTCCCGACCAGGTCGGCGCCGACGTCGGCCGCCTTGGTGTAGATGCCGCCGCCGACGCGGGCGAAGAGGCTGATGAGGCTCGCCCCGAAGGCGTAGCCCACCAGCGGGGCGACCGGGTCGGCGAGCTTGAGGACGGTGTCGAACAGCCAGAAGAAGCCGGAGACGCCGAAGAGGGCCAGCCCGGCCACCGCCAGGCCCGCCACGGTGCCGCCGTTGAAGGCGAGCCGCAGGGCCGGAGCGAGGGCGCCGCGCGCCGCCTGGGCCACGCGCACGTTGGTGCGCACGGCGACGTTCATGCCGATGTAGCCGGCGGATGCCGAGAACAGCGCGCCGATCAGGAAGCCGACGGTCGTCCACCACCACAGCGTGGCGTCGTGGCCCCGGCTCGCCAGCGCCACGATGGCGAACAGCGCGGCGATGATGAGCGCCACGATGAAGATCGTCCGGTACTGCCGGTTCATGTACGCGGCCGCACCCTGGCGGACGCCGTCCGAGATCTCGACCATACGGGCGTCGCCGGTGGGCGCCGCCAGGATGGTTCGCGCCACCAGGGCGGCCGCCGCGAGGGCGATCAGCGCCGCGATGGGTACGAGGATGATGAGTCCGTCCATCTCGCCTCCAGTGTGAACACGTGCGTCCGTCGTGGCCGCCAGCGTCCCCTGCCGCGGGCGGGGGACCACCTCCGATTCGAAACGCAAGCGCGAGTGTACCACGCGCCCCGCAGGGGCGTTCCAGCCCCCAGGACGCGCCGCGGCGCGTGTTCGGGAGGCGGTGTAAGGTGGGCGTGACGCCGGAAGGAGGTCCTCATGAGCCCGCATCCCCTCGCCGGCGAGCCGGCTCCCCTGGAGCTGCTCGTCGACGTGCCCAAGCTCATCGCCAGCTACTACACGCTGCACCCCGATGCCGGCATGGCGGAGGAGCGCGTCGCCTTCGGCACCTCCGGCCACCGCGGGACGAGCTTCCACGCGAGCTTCAACGAGGACCACATCCTGGCCGTGGCGCAGGCCGTGTGCGAGTACCGCGCCCGCGAGGGCACCGACGGGCCGCTGGTGCTGGGGGCAGACACCCACGCGCTGTCGGAGCCGGCGCTGCGCAGCGCCATCGAGGTGTTCGTCGCCAACGAGGTGCACGTGGTGGCGGCCCTGGACTTCCAACCGGTACCGACGCCGGTCGTCTCGCACGCCATCCTGACCCGCAACGCCGAGCCGGGCGCCGCCCGCGCCGACGGCGTGGTCATCACCCCCTCGCACAACCCGCCCGGGGACGGCGGCTTCAAGTACAACCCGCCCCACGGCGGCCCCGCCGGCACGGCCGCCACCGGCTGGATCCAGCAGCGGGCCAACGCGCTCCTCGAGGCCGGGCTCCAGGGCGTGAAGCGCATGTCCTTCGCGCGGGCCGCGCCGCGCGTGCAGACCCGCGATCTGGTGGGCCCCTACGTCGAGGATCTCGGTACCGTGCTCGACCTCCAGGCGGTGAAGGAGAGCGGCCTGCGCATCGGCGTGGACCCGCTGGGCGGCTCGTCGCTCGCCTACTGGGAGCCGGTCGCGGAACGCTGGGGGCTCGACCTGAGCGTCGTCAACCGGCGCGTGGACCCCACCTTCGCCTTCATGCGCGTGGACCACGACGGCAAGATCCGCATGGACTGCTCGTCGCCCTACGCCATGGCCGGGTTGATCGACCTCAAGGGCGACTTCGACATCGCCTTCGGTACCGACCCCGACGCCGACCGCCACGGCATCGTCACCCCCTCCGTCGGCTTGATGAACCCCAACCACTACCTCAGCGTGGCGGTCGACTACCTCTTCCGTCATCGCCCGGACTGGCCGGAGGACGCCGCGGTCGGGAAGACGCTGGTGTCCAGCTCCATGATCGACCGCGTGGCGGACGCGCTCGGCCGGCCGCTGGCGGAGGTGCCGGTCGGGTTCAAGTACTTCGTGGACGGGCTGAAGAGCGGCCGCTACGGCTTCGGCGGCGAGGAGAGCGCCGGCGCTTCGTTCCTGCGATGCGACGGCACCGTGTGGACCACAGACAAGGACGGCCTGCTGCTGGGACTGCTGGCGGCGGAGATCACCGCCGTCACCGGCAAGGATCCGAGCGAGCTCTACCGCGCGCTGACCGCTCGCTTCGGCGAGCCGTGCTACGCGCGCAGCGACGCCCCCGCCAGCGCCGCCCAGAAGCGCGTGCTGGCGCACATGCAGCCGGATGCCGTGAAGGCCGACGCGCTGGCCGGGGACGCCATCCGCGCGCGCCTCACCACCGCCCCGGGGACCGGCGATGCCATCGGCGGGCTCAAGGTGGTCACCGATGGCGGCTGGTTCGCGGCCCGGCCCTCCGGCACGGAGGACGTCTACAAGATCTACGCGGAGAGCTTCCGCGGGGAGGAGCACCTGCGCCGGCTGCAGGAGGAGGCGAAGGGCCTCGTCCAGGCAACCTTCGAGGCCGCGGGCGCCTAGCCGTCGCGGCCGGCCGGGGGCCGCGCCCGGGTCGCCGGCGCGGGCCTCGGGCCGCGCGCGAGGGGCGCCTGCGACGCGCAAGTGACGATTTGTTCATTGTGGGAGCCGGGTCGGTACCGTAGGTTGTCGCCATGGCGAGCACCACCCCGGACAGCGCGGCGCATGGCCGCCCGCGCATGCGCTCCAGCGACATCGTGATCGACGACGAGCGGCTGAGCCTCGCGGCCAAGGGGGTGTTCGTGACCGTCACCTTGCTGGGCGCCGGGTGCCACATCGAGGAGCTGGCGCGGCACTGTCGCGACCAGGCCGGCAAGATCGAGGCCGCGGTGCAGGAGCTGGTGCGGCTCCGGTACGTGCGCCTGGACGGCAGCGCCATCTACTTCGAGGACGCGCCCCGCTTCGGTATCCCCGAGGCCTGACGGGCCCGGCGCCGGGGCCGCCCTCCCCGACAGCCACTCCGAGACAGCCAGCCTGGGACGATCGCTGTGGGGCCGCTGTTGTGAGACAGGTGCCGTTAGGCACCTGCCGATCCGGCAGCCGGCTCAGCCTTCAGGCTGCGGCACGCTCAGGATGGGGATGGCGCTGGAGCGGAGCAGCTGGTCCGCCCGGCTGCCGAGGAGCAACCCCAGCGCCGCCGAGTGGCGACGCACGCCGATGGCGATGACGTCGGCGCCGACCTCCTCGGCCACGGCCGGGAGCACCGTGACCGGGTTGCCGTGGCGCACGACGTGCCGCTCGGCGACGTCCCCGACGAGGCGATCCAGCGCGTCGGTGACGGTGCTCATGTAGTCCGGGTTGTTGCGCACCCGGTCGTCGTCCAGGACGTGCGCCACCACCAGCTTGATGCCGTGCTTGGCGAGCGCGCGGCAGCAGGCCCAGGCCTGATGGGAGGCCTCGCCGAAGTCCGTGGCGACCAGGATGCGCCGCACCTGCAGCGACGGAACCTCGTCGCGCACGGTGATGATCGGTGCCGGCGAGCGCCGCACCAGGCGCCCGGCGACGCCGCCCAGGAAGTAGTTGTCGAGCCGGTTGGCTCCGTGGGCGCCCATCACCACCAGGTCCGCGGAGCGGGTGGCGTCCAGCAGCTCCGTGAGCGGTTCGCCCCAGCGCAGCTCCGAGGTGGCGTCCGGCGCCGCCAGGTGGTCCAGCATGTTGCGCAGGCGGTCGACCTCCTCCTTGCGCGCTTCCTCGAGGCGGCGCGTCAGCTCCGGGCTGAGGCCGTCGAACTGCGGCTGCAGGTAGGGGTGCGCCGCGGTGCTCTCGAATCGCTGCTGGACGTGGACCAGATGCAGCTCGCCGCTCACGCGCTGCCGCAGGTCGCGGGCCAGCGCCAGGGCCTTCTCGGCCGTGCTCGAGAAGTCGGTGGGGTGCAAGATACGCATGGCGACCTCCGCTTCACCGGCGGCCAAGCCACTCGAGGTGGCGCCGCCGAGGCCCGCGACCGCCCCACGTGGCGCGTCGCCACGCAGCGGTCGCGGCAGGGGACCGGAGGCGGGGCGCCCCGGGTCGGCCCGGGCCGTCGCGCCTGACGCGGCCGCTCCGGGCGACCTCACTGTAGCAACGAGGCTCCCGCCCCCGGCAGGGTCTTTCGCCCGCGGCGGCGGCGTCCTTGGGGGCGGGCCCCGCGGGCGGCGCGGTGCCTCAACAGATGCGGGGGAGCTGCTCCTCCACCGGCATCTCCAACACCCTGCGGCTGCCGTAGGCCGTCTCGACCAGCGCCAGGCCCGCCGGCTCCACCAGCAGGTCGCCGATCACCGCCGCCCGCCTGCCGGCGGGATGCGCCCGAAGCGCGGCCAGGGCGGCGTCCGCTTCCTCCGCCGGGACGGCTGCCAGCAGCTTGCCCTCGTTGGCCGTCAGGAGCGGGTCGATGCCGAGCATCTCGCCGATCTCCATCACGTCCGCGCTGAGCGGCACCCGGGCGTCGAACACGCGCAAGCCGAGCGGCCGGCCGGCGACCATCTCGTTGGCGACCGCAGCCAGGCCTCCGCGGGTCAGGTCCCGCAGGAAGCGCGTTCCCGGCGCTGCCCGCAGCAGCGCCTCCACCAGGGACGCCAGCGGCATCACGTCGCTGCGCAGGCTGCCGGAGGGGTCGAGCCCCTGGCGAGCGGCCATCACCGCCATGCCGTGGTCGCCCAGGGTGCCGTTCACCAGCAGCACGTCGCCTGCCGTGAGCCGGTGGGGCCCGATATCGCGCCCTTCCGGAAGCCACCCCACGCCC
>Ga0209919_1001686_pt1 | contig 10489 bp, 10 predicted proteins | sample SalPon2A_C_D2_MG_FD_185721 | JGI IMG/M metagenome (GOLD analysis project Ga0209919, IMG submission 185721) | Soil microbial communities from South San Francisco under conditions of wetland restoration - Salt Pond MetaG R2A_C_D2_MG (SPAdes)... | ecosystem: Environmental > Terrestrial > Soil >... | reverse complement strand
GTGTTCAAATGCCACCCGGTCCCGTACCACCTGTGGATCCAGGCCGTTGATCTTGTTAACCTTTATGAGCGGAAAATATTTCTCACCTTCCTTGGGAGGGCGGACGTTGCCCAGTACGGTATCCCCTGTTTTCAGGCCAAAAAGCCGGATCTGCGACTGGGAAACGTAGATATCGTCGGGAGAGGACAAATAGTTGTAATCCGAAGACCGCAGGAAGCCGTAGCCGTCCTGCATAATGTCGAGAACGCCTTCGCTTTCAATAATGCTGTCAAATTCGTACTCCGGCTGTTTGTATTTGTTTTTCAGGTCTTTATCGTAGTTGCTGCTTTTCTCCTGCCCGTTCTTATTGTTGTGATGGGTGTTCCGCTTACCCTTGTTTTGAGGGGAACTGCCCTTCTGTTGATCTTTTTTATTATGGGATCCGCTTTGGTGTTTCTGCTGGTCTTTGGAATCCTGGTCCTGGCCGTTGTTTTGCTTGTTGTCAGTGTCTTTGGGTGAATTTCTGGGAACCCGTTCCTTTTTGGATTTGTGTTCAGATGGTTGGTCCTGGCTTGGGGAGTCTTCGTTGACAACTTTGGGGTTGCTGGCCTGTACATCGAGGATCTGATATACGAGGTCCAGTTTTTTCATGGTTTTGTACTTGGGTACGTTTAAATCCTTGGCAATGCCCTGAAGCTCGGGCAGCTTCTTTGCTTTTAAATCTGATATCTCAAACATTGAGTGTGTAATAAATGATTAACGTCAAAAAAATTTGAATTCTGAAGTATCGTGTTATTCGGTAATTACGGGGAAATGAAGTCCCTATCGGTAAGTACTATAGCTAATTACGCGACAATATTACAAATTATTTTCAATATTTCACCGATATTTTTTAAAAAGACCTGTATTTTTGCCCATCCTACAGAGAAATACGCAATGTTGCAAAGAATACAGACTGTATACATGTTGGTGGTGGCCATTTTGGCCGGCGTATTGCCTTTTTGGCTCAACCTGTGGACCGATGCAGCCGGGACGGAAATTTATGCGCAAAACGACCTGATGACCTCTTCCGTTTTCTATGGCTCTGCGGCCTTTGCGGTAATTGCAGTCATGCTCTATAAGTACCGCAAGAACCAGTTTATTTTAAACCGACTCAATATTGTATTAAACCTTTTTTTACTAGGATTTTTCGTTTACCGATCGCTAAATTTATCCGGAGAAACTCTCGTTTCAGAGAAGGGTATTGGGATGCTGATTCTGTTTTTTCTATCGTTTTTCTGGTCCTCGCCAACAGGGCCGTTAAGAAGGATGAAGATCTCGTAAAATCTGTTGATCGCCTACGTTGAACCTAACATCTTAGTAGTATTAGTGCGTCCCCCGTAGTAGAGCAGAGCTCACTACGGGGGTTTGCATTTGGGGCCAGGCTGAAAATCGAGCTGAGTGGCCGGATCCTCATTTACGGGCGGCAATCGGAGAGCTTCCGCACTAAGGGGAATGGACATTTCCTGAATATGATGGTATTTTGCAGTTTGCCAAAATATCTTTTGCGCGGGGAGGGGGGTACCCCCTCAAAAATCAGAAATCCTGGTTTTAAAATCCCCGGGGGTTCCAGGGCCGGGCCGTGGTGACCCGGTGGCGTAAATGACACCGGGCCCGGATCAGCTACCCTACCTGCCCGCCTTTCGGCATGCCGGTAATTCCGGGAGCCTCTTAGCGCTTCCCCAGTTCTATAACCTCCAGGTTTTTGATCTCCTCCCCCTCTATGGCGAACTGCAGCATGGTGCGCACCTGGTGCAACCCGATCCGCCCGCAGGCCCCGGGGTTCATATGCAATACGCCCAACTTCTTGTCCCACATCACCTTCAGGATGTGCGAATGCCCGCTTATAAACAACTTCGGGGGATTCGCCCGGATCTCCTCCCGGATCCTGGGGTCGTATTTACCTGGGTAGCCCCCGATATGGGTTATCCATACATCGACCCCTTCACAAAAGAAGCGCTGGTTCAACGGAAATTCCTTTCGGATCAGATGGTTATCTATATTCCCGTAAACCGCACGTAAGGGTTTTACAGCCGCCAGGGCGTCGCTAACTTCCAGGCTGCCAATGTCCCCCGCATGCCAGATGTGATCCGCATTTTTTGCGTATTTCAGGATGCTTTCGTCTATATGACCATGGGTATCGGAAAGCAGTAGGATTCGGGTCATTTTAGAAAATTTATTGAATTTTGGGAGGGCATGGCTCCGGTGGCCGTGCCAGGAGCCCTCCCGGTCTACTTCCGGGCGTATCGTAGAAACTGGTATCTTTGCCCTTGCAAAAATAACATAAACCTTGCGATTCTTCGTCCGTTTCTCATATTTCGGAAAAGCGTACCACGGATGGCAACGCCAACCCAACGCCATCACAGTGCAGGAAGTACTGGAAGACGCATTCAAAATCCTGCTGAATGCATCGGTACCCCTGGTTGCCGCCGGCCGAACCGATGCGGGGGTGCATGCCCGGGAGATGATGGCGCATGCGGATTTTGACCCACCGGAGGACATCCCTCATTTCATATACCGTCTCAATGCGCTCCTCCCCCCGGATATCGCGGTCCGGGAATTACTTGAAGTGAACGAAAAGGCCCACGCAAGGTTCGATGCCACGGAACGCAGGTACGAGTACTGGATAGTAAAGGAGAAAGATCCATTTTTTATGGATACGGCATTTTATGTGCCCGGTGACCTGGACCTGGACGCGATGAACAGCGCCGCTTCCCTGCTCCGGGAATATAAAGATTTTCGCTGCTTTTCCAGGTCAAATTCGGATGTTAAGACCTTTCTTTGCGACCTCCGGCAGGCAGAATGGTCCCGGCAGGGCCACCATTGGGTATTTAGCATTACAGCCGACCGTTTCCTGCGCAATATGGTGCGTGCGATTGTTGGAACCCTCCTCGAAGTAGGCCAGGGGAAACTGGGCCAGGAAGATGTTAAGGCAATACTAAAAAGCAGGGACCGGAGCAGGGCCGGGGTTTCTGTACCTGCAAAAGGATTATATTTGACACAGGTCAGCTATCCGGCTGACATCTTTAAACCCGGGACCTGAATATTTCTGTGGAATACCAGGGGACAATTGGAAAACCCGGGCAGGGGAAGGGCCATTCCCCACCCGAAAAACAACAAATGTATGAGTAAGGAAGGCGGGAAAGCATTCGATTATACACTCTTCAAGCGGTTGATGGCATTTACCCGTCCATACCGCCTTACATTCTACGGGGTGGCCCTGGCTGCCATCCTCATCTCCGCCTTTGCCGTATTACTGCCCATGGTAGTAGGGTGGATCATTGATCAGGCCATCAAACCAAGTGATCCGGAAAGGCTGTTGAACCTGGTCCTCCTTATGGCCATTGTCCTGGTATTGCAGGTCGTCAGCCAGCTGTTGTTCAATTATTATACGAACTGGCTGGGGGAGTCGGTGATCAGGGACATCCGAATCAACCTCTTTCAGCACATGCTGAGTTTTAAGAAGTCCTATTTCGACAATTCCTCCATCGGGGTCCTCGTCACCCGGGCCGTGGCGGATATGCAGCGCATTGGGGAAATTTTCAGCGAAGGTTTTTTTGTGATTGTGGCCGACCTCCTGAAAATGCTGGTGGTCGCCCTGGTTATGCTGCTACTCAACTGGAAACTGGCCCTCATTGTATTTGTACTTTTACCCCTGATCGTCTATGCCACCCGCCTCTTCCAGAAGGCCATGAAAACCGCCTTTATCGATGTCAGGGCCCAGGTTGCCTTCCTGAATTCCTTTGTGCAGGAAAGGCTGACCGGGATGAAGATCGTTCAGCTTTTCACGCGGGAACACCTGGAAAGCCAAAAATTCCGTAAGATCAATGAAAAGCATCAGAATGCCTGGCTCAAAACCGTCTGGTACAACTCCTTTTTCTTTCCGGTAGCCGATATTGTTTATTCCATTACCGTAGGGTTGATCGTATGGTATGGAGGGTTGCTTAATATCACCCAACTGGAGCAGAAGGAGTACGGGATCATCTTTACCTTTATCATGCTTTCAAGCGAATTATTCCGTCCGCTGCGGCAGATAGCCGATAAGTTCAACACCCTGCAGATGGGGATGGTCGCGGCTAACAGGGTATTCAATATCCTTGATATGAGCAGCCATATCCAGGACACCGGAACCCTTGAAAAGGAACAGGTTGAAGGGAATATAGTATTTTCCGATGTTCACTTCAGCTACATCCCGGGGGAAGAAGTTTTAAAAGGGGTATCCTTCGAGGTCCGGAAGGGGCAGACCATCGCCATTGTCGGGGCGACGGGCGCCGGAAAATCGACCATTATCAACTTACTGAACCGTTTCTACGAAATCCAAACGGGAACCATCATGATCGACGGGATCGATATCAAGGAGTACCGCCTGTCTTCCCTGAGGAAACATATCGCGATCGTCCTGCAGGATGTATTCCTTTTTGCGGATACCATCGCGAACAATATTTCCCTTAAAAATGAAGCGATCTCGGAGGAGGCGATCGAAGACGCGGCCAGGCAGATCGGGGTGCACGAATTTATCAGCAGCCTCCCGGGCGGCTACCAATACAACGTAAAGGAAAGGGGGACCATGCTCTCCAGCGGGCAGCGCCAGCTGATTGCCTTCCTGAGGGCCTATGTGACCAATCCTAGCATCCTGGTCCTGGATGAGGCGACCTCCTCTGTGGATACCTATACAGAGATGCTGATACAACAGGCGACAGAAAAAATCACGGAAGGCCGTACCTCTATCATTATCGCCCACCGGTTGGCCACGGTGAAGAAAGCCGATACCATCCTGGTGATGGAAGCCGGCCAGATCGTAGAAACCGGGACCCATCGCGAATTGCTCAAGAAGGGGGGATATTACAGCAACCTGTACGAAGCCCAGTTCCTCCAGGAGGAAGTGGCCTGATTTTTCTCAAATTATCCGTGTGGCCCTTTCAGCTCCTCAGGAGACACTACCCCGGTTATGATAAGCGTTATCATGATCAGGATGGAGAAAAGCAGATAAAGTGCTCCGAAGCTCATCAGGAACAGGCAGGCCCGAAAAAGAAACCACCCAATCCGGTACTCACCAATACGTTGGTAAGCGTAGAGGGCGTAGGCTATCATCAGTAAAAATCCTGAAAACCCGAAACTGGCATAGATTTCTGGCCATAAGAACAGTAAGCAAATGTTTACCGGCGTGGTTACAATGGTATACTGCGCCAGGATATAGGTTGAGGTTACTATATGCTCTGTAAAGAGATGGCGGCGTCGGTTCATGACCAGCCATCCGCAGAAGGCGAACAGGGGGATGATCAGGACAAAGATCAGGGCCTGGTAATCCAGTGCAGTGGTAAAGGTCTTCCTGAAAACCTCCTGGTTCATGCCCGAATGGAAGATATCCATATCGATGCTATTCTGGAACAATCTCTTTGTTAGGAAGACCTGAAACCCTGATAAGGTCAGTGCAATCCCGAAATAACTGATGGGATCCATGTACTTTTTACGGACGCCCTCGATATAACCTAGAATAACCTCCTGCGGCCGGCTGAACAGGTGGATGAGCGTACGTAGAAAGGTGTTGTCATAATTGAGGAAACGCTCCTGGAAATCCATCCAGAGGATTTTGAACGTGAGCCGGTTACGGATCACCTTGGCGCCGCACTGCAGGCAGAAATTGGTATCGGAAGTAAGTGGTCTTTGGCAATTTTTGCATTCCATAACCAAAAGGTTTATTGCAGGTCTTTCCTGATCATCATCCCCAACTCGGTAAAATCCTTGAACAACACAAACTCCCCGTTCTTGATATAGGATAACTGACCGGATTCCTCGCTGACCACCAGGGCAAGGGCGTCAGTCTTTTCCGTGATTCCTACTGCGGCGCGGTGCCTCAGTCCGAAGCGGAGGGGAATGGTTCGCTCCTTGGAAATGGGCAGGATCACCCGGGTGGCCACTATGAAATTCCCGCGGATGATTACGGCCCCGTCGTGCAGCGGGCTGTTTTTATAAAAAATACTCTCAATGATGGGCTGGTTGATTTCGATGTTCATGTCGTCGCCCGAACTACCCACAAAGTCCAGGGCATTGTTTTTTTCGAACACGAGGATGGCCCCGGTCTTGCTTTTGCACATTCGGTCGCAAGCCGAAAGAACAGCGTCTACATCCGTGATCGAGGAGATGCTTTCCTGCCGGAGGAATTTAAAAGGCCTGATGAACTTGCGGTTGCGGTTCTTTCCGAAGTTTGTGGAACCCAGCATCAGGAGGAACTTGCGGATTTCCTGCTGGAAAACGATGATCAGGGCAATCAGCCCCACAGACATAAAGCCTCCCAGCACACTGCTGATCATCTTCATCTGCAGGAGTTCGGTGAGCTTCCAGAACCCCCATACGATGACGATCCCTATAAAGATGTTGATGGCCCCGGTGCCCCGGACCAGTTTGTAGATGTAGTAGAGGAGAACGGCAACCAGCGTAATGTCTATAAGGTCGGTGATCTTGAAATCCAGAAAATCTATATAGTCCAAGCGATGCCGTTTTTGTAAATTTAGGAAATAAGGCCGATACCTGTCATCCTTCTTCCTGGTATTTATTTTCCAATGCTTTCCAGAGGGAAATGCACTCAACAGCTTCGCGGACATCATGTACCCTCAGGATACGGGCGCCTTTCAACAAGGCTGCCATATGCAGGGCCGTGCTTCCGCTAAGGGCCTGCTCTGCCGTTTGCCCCAGGGTCTTGTAGACCATGGATTTCCGGCTTAACCCGACCATGATGGGTAGTCCGGCCAGTGCCAGCTGATCCAGGTCGCGAACCAAGGCAAAGTTCTGTTCGGTTGTTTTGGCGAAACCGAAGCCCGGGTCGGCAATACAGTCTTTGATGCCATGCCCCCTGGCCACTTCCAGCCTTTCCGAAAAATAGTAAATGACCTCCCCGGGCAGGTCGTCATATTGCGTTTTTCCCTGCATATCAGCCGGGGTACCTTTCATATGCATCATGATATATGGGGCCTGGAATGGGGCAACAGCAGCCATCATCCGCGGATCCCGTATTCCGGCCGAAATATCGTTAATCATGGCCGCGCCAAAGTCCAGGCATTTTTTTGCCAGCCCGCTTCTGAAAGTGTCCACGGAAATCAGGATGCCCGGGAATGTCTTTAATAAAAATTCGAGCACAGGCAACAGGCGCGACGATTCTTCCTCTTCCGAAATATCCCTGGCCCCCGGGCGTGAACTGTAAGCCCCCAGGTCTATAAAGGCCGCTCCTTCTTCCAGCATCCTGGCCACCTGTTTGGCGGCCAGGTCCTTGCCGTTGAAACGGCCTCCGTCAAAGAAAGAATCCGGGGTAAGGTTCAGGATCCCCATTACCCTGGGCATTTGCAGGTCTACGAGTTGCCCGAGGCAGTTGATCGTCATAAGGAGGGAAGATTTTGGGGTTTTATGGCCTGTGGGCCTTTAAAACCGCTACTTTTGATCAATTCGAAATTTTAGGCGAAATTTACGCAAATTTAGGAAGAACTACATGCGGCAAACTTCGGAGCAGTACGACGCGGTCATAGAATCCTGCCGGGATTTGTTCAAAAAGAAAATGAAAGATTATGGCAGCGCCTGGCGCATCCTTCGCCTGCCTTCCCTTACCGATCAGATTTTTATCAAGGCCCAGCGCATACGCAGCTTACAGCAGAATAAGGTCCGCAAGGTTGATGAAGACGAACAGTCCGAATTTACAGGGATCATCAATTATTCTATCATGGCCCTTATCCAGATTGACAAAGGGGTGGCGGAACAACCGGACTTGCCGGAAGCGGAGGCCCTGCAGCTCTATGACGCTAAAGTGGTGGAGACCAAAGCCCTGATGGAAGATAAGAATCACGACTATGGGGAAGTCTGGCGCGAGATGCGGGTAAGTTCGCTTACCGATCTGATCCTTCAGAAATTACTCAGGGTAAAACAGATTGAAGACCATGAGGGAAAAACCCTGGTGAGTGAAGGGATCGCCGCAAACTATCAGGATATCATCAATTATTCGGTTTTTGCCATGATCCATTTGAATCCCAAATCGCAACTCCCATGAAATATTTGGTCGGCATAGCCAGAATACTTGTAGGCCTGCTCTTCATAATAAGCGGTCTTATAAAGTTGAACGACCCAGTGGGCTTTTCCTTTAAACTGGAGGAGTATTTCAGTCTGGGGGTGCTCAACCTGCCCTTCCTGATCCCGTATGCCCTGGCTATCGCCCTGTTCCTCGTGATCTTCGAGTTTATGCTGGGGGTCATGCTGTTACTGGGATTTCGAGTGCGATTTACGGTATGGAGCCTGCTGTTGATGATCATCTTCTTCACCTTCCTGACCTTTTATTCCGCCTATTTCAATAAGGTCACGGATTGCGGGTGTTTTGGGGATGCCATCAAACTCACTCCCTGGGAATCATTCAGTAAGGATGTGGTACTCCTGGTACTCATCCTCATTCTTTTCACCTGGTCGCGTTATATCACTCCTATCCTAAAACCCGCCCCGAGGTTATATGTCGTGTTGTTCTTCCTGCTGGCCTGCGGGCTCTTTGGAAATTACGTGCTCAACCACCTGCCGGTCGTTGATTTCCGGCCGTATAAAATAGGCGCCAACATCAGGGAGGGAATGACCATACCCCAAGGTGCCCCTAAACCCATCTTTGACTACGCCTGGACCTTCAGGGTAAACGGGGAGGATAAGACCATTGTCACCCACGGGGACTACCCGTCGGTGGACGGGGAATTCCTCGGGGTGGAGACTTCTGAGATACAGGAGGGTTACATTCCCCCCATCCACGATTTTACCATTGAAAGGGAGGGGCAGGACTATGCCGATGTTCTGCTGAGCGAACAAAACCTGGTCATGGTGATCGCTTATGACCTGGCACAGACCCGTGAAGAGGCTTTCCCGGAATTGAAAAACGTTACCGATCGCGCCATGGATAAGGGATATCGTGTAATCGGGATGTCTGCCTCGGACGAAGCCTTTGTATCAGGCCTGGTGCAAAAATACAAGCTTAATTTCCCTTTTTATTTTACAGACCAGACGACACTTAAAACAATTGTACGGTCTAATCCGGGGGTATTGGTGCTCCATAAGGGAACCATTGCCCAGAAAGTACATTATAACGACCTGGAGGAGTTGCAGTTTCCCTGACCACCCCTTCAGCAAATCTGAAATAGGCACAGACCTTTGGCAACGCCACAGTGTGCCGGGAAAGCCGGCAGAAAACGAACTAATTATAAATTGACAAACCAATTAGACCCATGAGAACCAAAATAGTAGCCGGAAACTGGAAAATGAATAAAAACCTCAACGAGACAGAGGAATTGCTTACGGAACTTTCGGCTAAACTTCCCGATACTGAAGCCGAGGTCATGGTGGCCCCGGCATTTGTGAACCTTGTGGATGCGCTCCGTACGCTGGAAGGATCCACCATTGAAGTAATTGCACAGAACATGCATTTTGCGGATAGCGGGGCTTACACGGGAGAAATCTCTGCGGATATGCTGCAGAGCATACAGGTGAATACAGTCATTCTTGGGCATTCGGAAAGGCGGACCTATTTCGGGGAAACGGATGAACTACTGGCTAAAAAAGTGGACACGGCCATAAATAAGAAAATGCGGGTTATTTTTTGTTTCGGGGAAGAATTGAAGGAACGCAAGGGGGGCGAACATTTTGAAGTGGTGAAGAAACAGCTTTCGAAAGCCCTATTTTCGCTCGATGCCGGGGCCTGGGATCAAATCATTCTGGCCTACGAACCTGTTTGGGCCATTGGTACGGGCGAGACCGCCAGCCCGGAGCAAGCCCAGGAAATGCACGCATTTATAAGGAAAACCCTGGCTACCGCCTACCATGAGTCCCTGGCCAATAAGGTGCCCATCCTGTACGGGGGCAGTGTAAAACCAAACAATGCGGCGGAAATCTTTACCAAACCAGACGTGGACGGTGGCCTGATTGGCGGCGCATCCCTGGTTGCGGATGATTTCCTGGCGATCGTCCGGGCGATATAGTTCCAGCTCTGTTCGCGTTGATCTTCCAGGACGGAGGGCTTCGCTAAGCCCCGATCCTATACAGTAAGCATATGTACATGGCCCTCAATTTTAAGATCCGTCCCCTGCAACCCACCACGGATATCCTTATTGCGCAATTGTCTGAACTGGGCTTTGAGGGTTTTGAGGAAACAGGAGACGGGCTACAGGCTTATATCCCGGAATCCGCCTGGAAGCAGGAACTGCTGCAGGAGATACAGATCCTGAAAAATGGGAAGTTTGAAATCGGGTATCAAGTCGGGAGGCTTCCCCGCAAGAACTGGAACGCCGTTTGGGAGAAGAGTTTCCAACCTATCGCCATTGGCCGGGATTGCCTGGTGCGCGCGCCATTCCATAAGGGGACGGGGGCGGCGTTCGAAATCGTGATCGAACCTAAAATGAGTTTCGGGACAGGCCATCACGAAACCACACGCCTCATGCTGGAATGGTTGCTGGAACTGGAAGTT
>Ga0209919_1001683_pt1 | contig 10501 bp, 11 predicted proteins | sample SalPon2A_C_D2_MG_FD_185721 | JGI IMG/M metagenome (GOLD analysis project Ga0209919, IMG submission 185721) | Soil microbial communities from South San Francisco under conditions of wetland restoration - Salt Pond MetaG R2A_C_D2_MG (SPAdes)... | ecosystem: Environmental > Terrestrial > Soil >... | reverse complement strand
TTTTCTGCCGGGGGCCTGAGGAGTTCTTCAGATTTGGCAGGGATGTTTTGCGGCTGGAATGGGATGAATGTCTGGGCAAGTATGTTTGGGAAAATCGGTTTCAGGATTGTTGCCGCCCCGCCGGAGGTGCCTTGCGGTGCCGATAGAAGCTAAAGCGCTCCGGCCGGGGGCTTGAAACTAAATAAACATCTGTTCGTCTTGCGGCACGTCACTTGCGCGCGACTCGCGGCGCCGGGAAAGGAAGAAATCGAGCCCCGCCTGGACGCCTTTCAAAACGGCGGACGCTTCCGAAACGGGACCGATGATGTTGCGCTGGACTGTGGCTGTAGTCTTATCCACTTTCTCCAGCACGTCGGTGATGGTCTGATCAACGCGAATCACCTGCAGCCGGAAGCGATCCAGCAGGTCATCGAGAACTTCATCGACGCTGCCGGTGCGTTCGCGCAGCACACGGGCCACTTCCGCCAGGTCGGCGGTGATGGAACGCAGAGGGTCTCGGGAGTTTCCCACGATCTCCGTCAATGACTCCGCCAGCGGATCGATACGACGGCTCATGTCGGCCCGAATGCCCACCACCTCTCCCTTGATTTTACGAATGGCCCTGTAAAGGCCAAACATAAAGAAAGCCTGCAGAACAATGGCTGCGGCGGCAATGATAATAAAAATCGTCAACACAGTCTCATGAGCCATACGCTACTCTCGGCCGCCCGAGCCACTGGCTGAAGAGTGGCTCACTAAGCCTCCTTGCCTTTCTCCTCTCTGTAGGCTTGCTTGCCAGCTTCAAGTGCGGCGGACAATTGTTCCTTCTGTTTGGCAACCGATCCCCGGGCCTTATCCACATAACCCTCGGCTCTCTCGCGGTACTCCTTGCTCTTTTCTGCTACCCGGTCTCTGCTTTCGCCGGCTCGCTGCGTGATGTAGTCGCGCGTCTCCTGGCCTGATTTCGGAGCAAAAAGGAGGGCCACAATTGCACCAATCCCTGCTCCAACCAGAAAGAACGCTACCTTCGACCCTCCGTTATTGTCACTCATTGACATCCTCCTGATTCTTCTTAGGCGACCAGCCTGGTCGCAAATTGCTTGCCCCGGTCAAAAGCATCCTCTGCTTGTCGGCGGATTTCCCGGCTTCGGTCGGCGACAAAATCAGCGCCATCCTCCGCGGCCCTGGAAATCAACTTTCGCGTCTGGCGTCCGCTCTGGGGGGCATAAAGGAGACCCATCGCCGTCCCAATGCCTACACCCGCACTCAGGATACCCAAACCATATAGCATGTTCTTTATCTTCATGGTTGACCTCCAATCTAGTGAGAGGATATCAGAGTCCATTCAGATTTTCAACAATAAACCTTATTAGTATTAAAGCAATTAATAATATACCGACCAGACTATTTATGTTCCTGACGCTTTCCGCTGTCCAGATATTCCATAATTTGTAGCGCCTGTTTTTGTGTCACAATTTGACACAGTTCGGCCTCACTCACCGATTTTAACTTGCCTAGGCTGCCAAAGTGCTCCAGGAGCTTTCGGGCCGTCCTCTCGCCAACACCCGGGATGTCCTGCAGCTCCGAGGCCAGTTCACGGCGGGTTCGGCGTTTCCGGTGGAAGGTCACGGCAAAACGGTGGGCCTCGTCTCGGATATGTTGGATCAGGTGCAATGCCGGTGAGTGATGGTCCAGGGCAATCGGCTCGTCCTCCCGGCCGTAAACATAAAGGATCTCTTCTTTCTTGGCGATACTGGCCAGCGGCTGGTTGATGATTCCAAGCCCGGCAAGTGCATCGGCCGCCGCGTGGAGTTGTCCGATGCCGCCGTCGATCAACACCAGATCAGGGAGCCGCTTGTTTTCGCGTTGCAGTCGGCTGTAGCGCCTGCCCACAACCTCGCGCATGCTGGCAAAATCGTCATTTTGCGGGACCGTCTTGATAATGAACTTGCGATAGTCGGATTTCTTCATTCGGCCCGCTTCGCACACCACCATTGAAGCCACGATATCGGTTCCCTGGATGTGAGAAATGTCAAACGCCTCGATCCTCCGGGGAGGCTTGTCCAGGTCGAGCGCCTCGGCCAGTTCCCCCAGCATCTCTTCTGTTTTCGGCTGAAGCACCCGGAATCGGCGTTCGAAAGAGTGGCGCGCGTTTCTGGCAACCAGTTCCACCAGCCCTCGTCGCCTGCCGGCATCCGGAGTATAGACGTGCACCGCCCGGCCGCGCTTTTCCGAGAGCATCTCTTCAAGGAGTTCCTGGTCTTCAAAACCCACCGGTATGAAGATTTCGCCCGGCACATACTGCTGGTCCAGATAGACCTGCTTCACCAGTGCCGAGAAAACATCGCCGAGGTCGGGCTCATCAAGATCTTCCCAAAAGAACTCGCGACGGTCCACAGTGCGGCCGTTGCGAAAATGGAAAAGGTCCACGGCCATCTGAGTTCCTTCGCGGTGGAAACCAAAGACGTCGAAGTCCTCGCCCGACGAGGCCGCCATCTTCTGCCGCTCGCGGAGCTGTTCAACGGTCAGCAGTTGATCACGATAGCGGCCAGCCTCTTCATAACGCTGCCCTTCCGAAGCTTGCATGATGCGTTTGTGGAGTTCCCTCACCAGCTCACTTTCGCGGCCTTCGAGAAACATCCGGACATCGCGCGCAGCTTCCGCGTATCGTTCCGGCGTGGTGAGCCCCTCAACGCACGGCCCCAGACAGCGCTTGATGTGGTACTGAAGGCAGGGGCGCGGATGGTATCGCCCCAAATCCACTTTGCACGAGGGCACAAAGAACCGGCGGTGAATCAGGTCCACAATCCGGTAAGCAAGCCCACCGGGGAAATACGGACCGTAATAGCGCGACCCGTCCTTCCGCAGTCGGCGGGTGACGTAGACGCGAGGGAAACGCTCGTGCAAAGTGAGCTTGATGTAGGGGTAGGTTTTGTCGTCGCGAAGCAGAACGTTGTAGCGAGGCTTGAACTGTTTGATCAGGTTGTTCTCAAGTGCAAGCGCTTCCTTTTCGTTGTCAACCAGAATGGTTTCGAGCTCCGCGGCCACGTCGAGCAGCCGGTCTCGTTTTTCGTCGCTGGGGCGCGATTCCTGAAAGTAGGAACGAACCCGGTGGCGCAATGACTTCGCCTTGCCCACATATATTGGGTGCCCGGCCGCATCCTTAAAAAGATAAACGCCCGGCCGCGCAGGCAAGTCTTCCGCTCTTTGTCTGAGAAGTTCATTCATGCTCGTTGCCCTGCTTTATCGACATTATCACCGATCACGTCGATCTGCGGAAAGGCATGGGTGTCGTCTACAAGGCGGAAGACACCACGCTCGGGCGGTTCGTTGCGCTCAAGTTCCTGCCCGATGAATTTGCAGGCGACCTGCAGAAGCTCGAACGCTTCCAGCGCGAAGCCCGCGCCGCTGCCGCGCTGAATCACCCGAACATCTGCACCATTTACGAAATCGGGGAACACGAAGGCCGGCCGTTCATTGCCATGGAATTGCTGGAAGGCCAGACGCTCAAACACCGCATCGAGGGCCGGCCCATCAAGCTGGACCTGTTGCTAGAATGGGCCATCGAAATGGCCGATGCGCTCGATGCTGCGCACCAGAAGGGAATCGTCCACCGCGACATCAAACCGGCAAACATTTTTGTCACCGCACGCGGCCAGGCCAAGATTCTCGATTTCGGTTTGGCGAAATTGACGACGTCCACTGCGGTGCCATCGTCGGCAGGCGCGTCAGCTGCTCCTACGGCAACATTCGATCGCGAAAATCTCACCAGCCCCGGCGCCACGGTGGGAACCGTGGCTTACATGAGCCCGGAGCAGGCACGGGGCGAAGCGCTCGATGCCCGCACGGACCTCTTCAGTTTCGGAGCGGTGCTCTACGAAATGGCCACCGGCCGGCAGGCGTTTGCAGGCGAAACCACGGCGGTAATCTTTGACGCGATCTTCAACCGCGAGCCTGCGCCAGCCTCTCGAATCAGCCCGGAAACACCGTCGGAATTGGACCGAATCATTAACCGTCTTCTTGAAAAAGACCGCGACCTGCGTTACCAGCACGCTTCGGAAGTACGCGCAGAATTGAAACGCCTGAAGCGTGACATCGGTTCCGGCCGTTCGGCAACTGTAGCGGTGGGCCTCGGCCCGGCAGCTGCCAATGTAGAGGCGGGTTTATCTCGCCAATCAGAAAGTGGGGGCGCGGTGCTGCCACTTCAGGCATCTGGCGCCAGCGCCGCACACGGCAGTTCCGATTCCCAGATGGTTGCCGCGCTGGTCAAGCGCCACAAGAAAGGGTTGTTTGCGGGCGTCGCCGTGGCTGTCTCTGCAATTGTGGCACTTGCCTGGCTGTTCCGCCCAGCACTCCCGCCGCCGACGGTTTCCGATTACACACAACTCACCCACGATGGGTTCCCCAAGCACTTGGTGGGGACGGATGGCTCGCGACTCTATTTGCGGGAAATTGGCCCGGGATACTCTCTCCCCATTGCCCAGGTGTCTGTTTCAGGCGGCAATGTCAGCCAGATTCACGCCCCATTGCAAAGCATGCATACCGTTAATGTGTCTGCGGACGGTTCGGAGCTGCTTGTAGTCAACAATCCAGGGTTAGCCAGTGAAGGCCCTCTATGAGCCTTGCCCGTACTTGGAGGTTCGCCGCGGCGGCTTGCGGACGCCGTAGGCCGTGACGGGGCGTGGTCTCCCAATGGGAAGAGATTGGTTTTCGCGAAAGGCAATGACCTGTATCTTGCCAATGCCAACGGAACACACTCCCACAGACTTGTTTCCGTCCAAGGCAGCCCACAGTGGCCTGCATGGTCACCTGACGGAAGGAGGATTCGATTTACCGTTGTCGATCCCAAGGCTTTGATCAGTTCAATCTGGCAGGTCTCCGCTGAGGGTACCAATCTCCAACAATTACTTCCCGGCTGGCATGTGCACGGCAGCAAATGTTGCGGCCAATGGATGCCGGACGGGAAGTATTTTGTTTTCCAAGCCACCCCGGAGGGGCGAAACCAGGCTGCTCAGATCTGGGCCTTGCGCGAGGCGGGAAGTTTTCTGCACAAGGTTGACCCTGCGCCGGTTTAACTGACCTCTGGAACCATAGCGTACGCTGACCCGCTACCGGGCAAGGCGGGCAAGAAGCTCTATGCCGTGGCAGGCTTGCTGCGCGGAGAGCTCGATCGGTACGACAGTAAAAGCAGGACTTTAGGGCCTTATCTTGGCGGCATTTCGGCGGGCGGCGTCGACTTCTCGAAAGACAGGGAATGGGTAGCTTACGCCTCCTTTCCTGATTCGACCTTGTGGCGTTGCAAAGCGGACGGTAGTGACAAGCTCCAGCTCAGCTACCCGCCGCTCCAGGCTGTTTCGCCTCGCTGGTCACCGGATGGAAAAGAAATTGCCTTTGATGCGATTCAGCCGGGCAAGCCAGCGCGCATTTACCTGGTTTCAGCCGATGGCGGAGCTCCCCACGAATTGATGCCCGGCGTCAATGAATCGCAGAGCCGGTATGATCCAGTGTGGTCGCCTGACGGTGGTTCCATAGCCTTCGGCGGTCAGGGTGGAGACCCAGACTCGGCCATTCACGTCCTTGACTTAAAGACAGGCCATGACTAGACGCTACCTGGCTCCAAGGGTCTGTTTCATCCGCGCTGGTCGCCTGACGGCCGCTACATAGCCGCTCAGGCCCCCCACGCGCTGGGATTGAGACTCTTTGACTTTAAGACGCAGGAGTGGTCGGTACTGACCAACCGCGGTGTCGCTGCATTCCCATCCCGGTCGCATGAAGGACGATACCTTTACTTCCTTGGCGCAGTAACGGGCCCGGGGGTCTACAGGATTCGCATTCCCGGCGGAAAAGTGGAGCAGGTGCTTGACCTGAAAGGGTTCCAGATGACGGGCTATTGGGGCCTCTGGATGGGCCTCACTCCTGACGATTCGCCGCTGTTGCTGAAAGACATCGGCACACAGGATATCGTCTCCATGGATTTTCACGCACCATAGCGCAGCAAAAAACCTGCCCCTGTTACCAGGATATCGGGTTGACTCCATTCCACCAGAGATAGAAAATCTGGGTATGCGCACCTTTCTCACTCCGCTCCTGCTTGGTGCCATGGCTCTCATGAGACTGACAATTTCTTTGCCCGCTCAGCACATGGCGCAGGACAACGGTGAACTCCAGCGCTCATACCATTACGTTCCGCCTTCGGCCAAACAATCAGTTGAGATTGGCAACTTCTATTTCAGCAGGAAGGATTATCGCGGGGCGCGCAGCCGTTACGAGGAAGCAGCCAAAGACGATCCTTACTATGCCCCCGCATATCTTGGACTGGGCAAGGTCTACGAAAAAACGGGCAAGAAGCAGAAAGCGCTCGATGCTTACCAGAAATATCTGAACGTACTTCCCTCACAGAAGCAGGCCGATGACGCAAAGGGCGTGCATAAAACCATACGCCGGCTGGAGCGCCAGCTCGCCCTTGAACACAAGCACCAGGCGGCGGCAGAGCAACCGTCTTCCTCTGCAAAAAAGTGAATTACTCGGCCAGGATGGGGCCTTTTTTGTCAAAGTAATTGTGGAGAATGTCCGCGGCGCGGTCAGCGTCTTCTTCCCTGACCATCAGCGAAACTTCCAGGACGGGCAGCATCTCTGCCGATGCCTCGCCCCCGAGAATAGAACGGATTCCACGCGCTTTCAAAAGGTTCCGTGCAAGGCTCGCGTCCAGTGAAGCTGTAGCGCCTGAGAATGTCCGTATCCTCACAATCTTCACGTGCGGGTCTTCATCCTCGGGCCCAGCTCCCACCAGAGCCCGAAACCACCCGCCAAACTCTTTGCCGGCTCCGCCTTCGGGGTCGACTTCGCTCTCCTCTTCGGGAGGAGAACCGGGAAGGAGATAAATCCCACAATCTTCGCACTCGCGGGTGCCTTCCACATACTCCGTCAGACAGTTGGGACAGTAGGGCATGGCGGGGAACCACCTTTCGAAGAGCTGTAATGGCTTGCAAACGCGGTCACCCATAGTATACCGCGCCAGGGCAGTACGTGGCCGAGAGAAGGTGTTTGTCAGACATCAACTGAATCGTCTTACCTGCCGCATGGCCCTGAGCTATAGTGCCATCCCACGGCCTCGGTCACGGGCCAACAATGAGAAAATCATCCAACGATTTCCAGAGGTTCACGCTTATGTGCTGTCCAAGGTTCCACGATAAAGTGCACTTGGCTCTCGCGACCGTCGCCGGGGTCTGCGTCCTGATGCTTTCATGCAAAACGCAACCTGCACCCCGCAAGACCCAGCCGCAATACGACCTGCTCATCAAAGGAGGACACATCCTCGACGGCACCGGCAGCACGTGGTACAAAGGCGACGTAGCCGTGAAAGACGGAAGAATCGCCATGATCAGACGGCTGGTGAACCCCAGCGCCTGGCGCCTGATTGGCGCCACGGGCTTCCGGGATGGGTGAACAACGAAGTCCGGAGTACCAGTGGCTGGCACGGCGTAATGGTGCTGCAGTGAAGAAGCCGGAAGACAAGCAGTACGAGGGCAAGCGGATGGACGAGATTGCGAAGGCGATGCATACCGACCCGGTGTCCGCTCTTTGCAACCTTCTGGTGAACGAAGGCGGGACAGCTTATGCCATCTACTTCAGCATGAGCGAGCTGGATGTCGAGCTGGCCATGAAGCAGCCGAGGCTGGGCATTGGTTCAGACGGAGCGGCGGTGAATCCCAACATGGCCTTTGCCGGCAAGCCCCACCCTTGATTCTATGGAACGTTTCCACGAGTGCTGGGCGTTTACGTTCGCGAGAGGCACGTCCTGACGCTAGCCGATGCCGCGCGCAAAATGACTTTCCTGCCCGCGCACATTACCGGACTCAAAGACCGCGGGCTGCTGGCGCCCGGCATTGCAGCGGACATCACCATCTTCAATCCACAAACCGTCAGCAACAACGCCCCGCTCGAAGACCCGCTGCAGTATCCGGTGGATATTCCCTATGTGATTGTCAAGGGAGTCGTGGTAATGGATAACGGCCAACACACCGGAGGAAAGCCGGGAGAAGTTCTTTACGGGCGAGGTAAAGATTAAAGCAGAACTCCGCCAAATCGAATCTCTGCCCGGCTGGCTTTTCAGGAAGATTTCCGAAGAAAGAATTCACCGGATAGGCGGCGAGCTACAGCGCAGCCGCTACTCAGGCAAGGGCGGATCCTCGATCAGCGCTTCCGCTGCCAGCGCCAAACGTTTCTGGAGTTCGTTAAGGTTGTCGGTAATCGACTTACGTTGTTGTTCGATTCCCGATTGAGAAATTTCCGAGAGCTGCTGCCTGAAGGTTTCAAGAGTATCATTCACAGAGGATTGGAAACTGGAGCTCGCGGCCTCCTGGTGTTCTCTCAAAAGCGAGGCTGCGGCATCGACCTTTTCGGAAAGTTCCTGCATCGCGGACCCGGAGACCTTTCTGACCTCTTCCGCCGCCCGGATTCCTGCCTCGCCCGCGTTCTGCTGGATGCGTTCCAGAAGATCGCGATACTGCCCTTCGGAAACTTCGACAAGCCGCGATTCAAACTGCGCAATGGTTTCATCCTGCGCCTTGCCCAAGCCCGCGCTGGCCGCTTCGACCTTCTCTTCGGCCAGTTGCAGGATGCGAGGTTCGACCGACTCCACAGCTTCTTCAACCATCGTGGAAATGTGCTCTTTAGAATCCGCCAGGATTCTCTCTCGAAATCCGCCGAGGTCCTGACCCTTGCCACTAAGCATCTCACCCACTCTCTTGAAGCCTTCCTCAACGGAGTCGTTTACGAGACGCCCGGTTTCCTGAATCCGCTGGACAGCTCCATCTGTCGCCTGTTGCAGCTGCTGGATTGAGGAGTCCGTGGCATTGGCCGCGGTCTGTTCCATTCTTGCCGAGAGCTCTGAACATTTCCTTGCCTCCAGATCAGACGACAGAGAGTCCATCCTGCGGATAAAATCCTGTGCTCTCTCTTCCTGCTCCTGGCTCAATCTCTCCAGCATTGCGGCAGTGGTATCATTCAGACGAGTCTCAATTCCGCCGAATGAACCTTCCAACTTCTCCTGGATTCTGCCTTCGAAGTTTTTCGCTGCCTCGTCGGCGACAGCACTCAGCCTCTCTGTGGATAACTTCGTCACCAAATCGGCGTTCTTATCACAGATCTGCTGCGCTGCCTCCTCGATGGAAGCGATCTGGTTTTGGAGGTATTCAGACGTTCCCTGAAAGCGCTCCTCCACCAGCTTCTCCTGCTCAGCAAGCAAATCCTGAATTTTCTGGTGGATGCTTCCGGTAACCAGGGCTGTTGCTTCCTCGACATAAGGTTCCAGTAGCTTTTCAATTTGCAATGGAATGGGAGTGCCGGTCCCTTTGCACGTCAACCAAACCCAGCGCGCAAATTCATCTGTCTGGGCGCGAACCAGTTCCGCAACGCGTTCCTGGCTCTGTTTTGTCACATTCATCTCAAGGCTTTGAGGCTCAATCTTTTCCTGCAATTTCAGCCGGTATTCACCGACCACTTGCTCGATCTGGCCACTCATTTGGTTCTGAAGGGCAGCCAGGGCAGCGCGGGCCTTTTCCTCGGCCTGTTTTGCCATCTCGGAGGCCGTCGTGGCGGAAAAGGCTTCCAGATCATTGCGGATCCGATCCTTCAATGTGGCACAATCCATGCGTGACACGGAGCTGTCTTCGCCAGGAGATGCGGCAACCCCTTCTGGAAGCTCCACGCCAGAAAGCTGCGAGATAGTCTGCAGCGCTTCCTGCAGCGTTTGCTCCACTCGCTCGATATCTGATTTCCAAGGGTGCTCGGAGTCCGCAGGTTGACTCAGACGCTTGGCCAGGCTTTTGGTATTGGCGCCACCGCGGATGGCACGGAGTTCATCAGCTAGAGACAGTGATCCCTTCATGGTCTTGTTTTGCCACTGGCCAAGTGCGCGTGATCCGGCTGCTGGTTATTGCGGAGTATGGGACATCGCGCCATGGTGACCGAGCGGCTCCTCCTTCTCGGGAATTTGGCCTTCATACATCAGCCTGACCAGAACTGCCAATCCACACTGGCGCTTAGTGGAAAAGAACTGTCCTGGGCCGCCCTTAAATTTCAAGAACATTCGGGATTGCCTTTCCACAGCCGCGATAAATGGCTGGCTCGTATTGGACCCTGGAAAAACCCCGAAAGCCTTCGCGCCACCACTGTTTAGACTTTTCAATTCAGCCTAATCAGGGCCAACGCACAAAAGATGTTGGGCAAGCCGTACCTGCCTCTCAGGAAGGAAATAGAAGCAGTTAACTAACCGCACATCAACGATATAATCACCCAATTTTTCCTCCAAGGTCAATCAGGTAAAGACCTGATTGACGCAAGCCTATATTATCTCACGAGTTAATGCACCTCAATGGGCCTCCGAAAGTGTCCGGACAAAAGTAATGAAGATTACACCTCAAAGTTTGTACCATCCTTTCGTGACGAAGCCCACCTCAAGAAAATTCAAATTAGCCTCGAAAAAAACTCCCGGCTGTGGTGTATGATTGTCGGACCATCC
>Ga0209919_1001682_pt1 | contig 10503 bp, 9 predicted proteins | sample SalPon2A_C_D2_MG_FD_185721 | JGI IMG/M metagenome (GOLD analysis project Ga0209919, IMG submission 185721) | Soil microbial communities from South San Francisco under conditions of wetland restoration - Salt Pond MetaG R2A_C_D2_MG (SPAdes)... | ecosystem: Environmental > Terrestrial > Soil >... | reverse complement strand
AGCAGCAGAAGCACCACCTCCCGCAAGCGGTTTGACCCCGAGTTGCGCCATCTGGGTCTGAAAATCTTCGTCGGGTACCGCAGGGCCGGGATCAGCGTCCCTCGCCGTCTGGGCAGAGGGCTCGGCCGGCGGAGAAACAGACACCCCCTTCAAATCCTTGAAGGGGGTGCTGCAAAACTCTTTGTCTGGCTTTTTCCTGGCCATCGGTTGTTCAACGGCGCACTATTTTGCGCCGTCCCTGGATCGCCTTGGTCTGGTGCTTGATCATGGCGCCGGGCTTCTCCAGGTGAAATTGCAGCCACATGTCGCCGTAACCTTTCATCTTCATCTTTTTGCCATCTTTGAGCAGGGCAATATTCTCCCGCATAATTTCAGTATTGTTAGCTTTTTTCAGACCTTTTTCAAGGACCTCGATCGCTTTGTTCCGTTCGCCAATCTTATCGAGACAGAAGGCGTAGACACAGTAGAGCATATCCTCTTTGCGATTGCCGGCGATGGCCTTTTCAAAGGTCTTGTTCATCAGACTGTTCTGGGTCCGGCGCATGTAGCAGATGCCCAGCATTGCCATGGCGATCCAGTGACGGACAAAACCTTGCTTCAAGTGCTCAAACGCTGCCGAGAAGTCCCGTTTCATGTAGAGTACCGAGCCGATCTGCGAATGGACCTGTTCCTTGACATAGAGCTGCCAAGAGGCGTACTTGAGCGCACCTTCAAGGGTCTTGACCGCCTTTTCGGTCCGCCCGGCCTGAAGATCCCGCTGCGCTGTCTCCATGACCGAATTGACTTTTTTCATGACATGGCGCATGAGCAGAAAAAAGACGATGGCAAACACGACCATTCCGGCCAGAACTGACAACCAGACATTGACGCCGGCAGCAAACTGCAAAATCAGGGAGGTGGCGAAACACAGGGCAACACCAATCAACAGGGAAAACATGGCGACTATATTCCTTTCAGATGACTTTATTCCAGGCAATCCGACCGGCGGTCAGACGTTCTTTTCGTTCACAGCTGCAGAGTGCTCCATACCATGCTCTGTACAGACCGTAGAGAAAGGCTTGCGAGTCTAACAAGCCGTTAGTCAAATGTCAAAAAATATGCTGTTCAGGCTGTCGGTCAAGCGGAGACCCGGCTCTGTTCCCCAGTCATACGTATCACGTCACCGCATCGGGGCTGGCAGGATTGGGAAATAGCGCACTTTTCAATTCCGTCCCGTTAGCTGGCGGGAATGTGCAGAGTCAACTTGTCACCAGGGTGGAGGATGTGGTCGGAGTCCAGTTTATTCCAGTTGCGAATCCGCGAGGTCGGCACATCGTACTTGCGGCCGATATCCCAGAGCGTGTCCCCGGACTTAACCAGATAAATGACCTTTTTCAATGGGCCCTTCGATCGCCTGGTTGGAGTTTTTGCCTGGCCACTGGTGGAAACCACCAGTTTTTGACCTGGCCGCAATAGGTTGCTCCAGCCAAGCCGGTTCCAGACTCGCAGCTGTTTTTCACTCACCCCGAACTTCTGCGATATTTTCCAGAGGCTGTCACCACTGCGAACCGTGTAAAACTTACGCCGGGTCCGAATATAGTCATCTTCCAGTTCCTGCAACGGCCGGGTCGTATAACCTTTTTTCAGGGGCAGGATCAGATCGGTGCCAACCTGCAGGACCCGTGGGTCACGAATACTGTTCAGCGCCATGATATCTGCGACTCGGATCCGGTGGCGTTTGGCCAGTTTGAGCAGAGTATCGCCGGGACGAATACGATGGCGCAGGTAACTGACCCGCTCGGCGGGATCCATGACCGAGTAGCGCTTGACAAACTTCTCGCGGCTACCGGCCGGAATCCGGATCTCATAGCCCTTGACCCCAGGCGGCGTGCACCAGCGCTTCAATTCGGGGTTCAGGGTCTTGATCAGGTCATAATCGGCGTCGCAGAGCCGCGCAACAACCTCCAGGTCGGTTTCCGAAGGGAGGGCGACTACCTCAAACTCGTAGGGAGCGAGGTAGTCCAGATCATTAAAACCGTACTTTTCCGGCTGCTTGGCGATCATCAGCACCGCCAGCAGCTTGGGGATATAATTTTTCGTCTCCTGCTGCAGAAACGAACCACGGGACAGAGTCCAGAAATCCCGGCTGTGGTACTTGCTGATCGCCCGGCTGATTTTGCCGCCACCGGCATTATAGGCCGCCACCGCCAAATACCAGTCACCGTCGAAGCGCTTATAGAGATCGGCAAGAAATCCGGCCGCGGCGTGAGTCGACTTTTCAAAGTCACGTCTCTCGTCATACCACCAGTCGATGGTCAAGCCATAACCCTGCCCGGTCTTTTCAATGAATTGCCATGGACCGACGGCATGCGCCCAGCTGTAGGCCCGCTCGTTGAACCCAGACTCGACCATGGCTAGGTAGGCCAAATCGCGCGGCAGGCCATGCTCGGTAAACACCTCGCGCATCATCGGCAGGAAGCGTCCGGAGCGTTGCAGCCAGCGGCTAAAAACCTGCTTGCCGGGGCCGGTATAAAAATCGATGAAGTAGCGAACCTTGTCATTCTCGACGACCGGAAAGTCAAACAGGGGGGTATTCGCGACGACCGTGACCCCTTCGTTGGTTGGCGGCGATTGGTCGATGCCGGCCAGCATCAGGTTGTCGGCCAGGGTTTCCAGATCGACATCAGCAGGATCTTCCGCCAATACGTCCGCCTGATCGGAACCAAGATCGATTCTGAGCAGAGAGATATTTTCGCCGGCAGCCTCGAGCGAGGAAATGTCACAGGGTTGGGACGCAACGACCGTGGACTCCGGTGTTGCGGCAGGGAAAATGTTGCGCAAAGCAGCCGGCTGGTTGGTGCAGCCAGCCGTCAACAACAGCGACAGCAACAGGGTGAAACGTCGGTAGATATCCATTCGGCCTCCAAACCGGCCTAAGGCTAAGCGAAAAAAGCTTATATGTCAAGGGGTTCCGTTTCGCCAAGCCAAAAGAGCCGCTCCAGTTCGTCGAGCAGCGGCTGAAAGGTTTTCCGCTGCAGGGCGCTTAAGGATAATGCTGAAAAGCGCCGACAGAGTGCCGCGACCTCGGCCTCGGGCAACTGGTCGATCTTGTTAAAGACCAGCAGCCGCCTGGTGTGCTGCAACGACAGCTCCTCCAGCACCTTCTCTACGGCCTGGATGTGCGCCTCGAACTGGGGGTTGGAAAGGTCGACCAGGTGCAGGATCAGGTCGGCATCTTCCATCTCCTCAAGGGTGGCACGAAACGCCCCAAACAGACTCTCAGGAAGATCGCGAATAAAACCGACCGTATCGGTGATGATCACCTCGTGCTCATTGGGAAACCGCAGCCGGCGGCTCGAGGTATCGAGAGTGGCAAACAGCAGGTCTTCGGTAAAGACTTCGCTCTGGGTCAGTGCATTGAGCAGCGTCGATTTGCCGGCGTTGGTATAACCGACAATCGAAATCACCGGAACCTCGCCACGGATCCGTTTCTGCCGCCGCTGACGACGCCCCTTGGAGAGATTCTTCAGCTGTTTTTCCAGGCGGCTGATCCGGTCGCGAATTCGCCGCCGGTCAGTTTCGAGCTTGGTCTCACCCGGTCCACGCCCGCCAATACCGCCCATCAGGCGAGACATGGCGGTGCCGCGCCCGGTCAGACGCGGCAGAATGTACTTCAACTGGGCCAGTTCGACCTGCACCTTGCCATCCAGGGTGTGGGCCCGCCGGGCGAAAATATCGAGGATCAGCTGTGAGCGGTCGATAACTTTCAGGTCGGTCAGTGCACCGATGGCGCGGACCTGTCCCGGGGTCAGGTCCTGATCAAAGATCAACAGGGTCGCCCGCCGCTGCAGGGCCCGGATGACCACCTCCTTGAGCTTCCCTTCCCCCATCAGGTAACGCGGATGAATCTTGTGCGCCCGCTGGATCACCTGGTCCAGCACGGCGACATCGGCCGTCCGGGCCAGCTCGGTCAACTCGTCGAGTCCGCGCTCGATCTCCAGGCGCGGTGCGGTGCTGACCGAAATCAGGATCCCCCGCTCTTCGCCCTCCTCCAGGGCGACGACCGCCTCCATCTGGCGCTCGAACTCGCGATCCAGGGCACGGATAAATGCCGAGAAGTCGAGATCAAACTGGTAAAAGGAGTCGGCCCTGAGCAACTCGACCTGGCGCTCCTCGGGATTGGGCGGCAGCAGGTGGGCGGCCTCGATCGCTCCTGGCAATCCGTCTGTCCCGACACCGATCGTGGCGATCAGGTCAAGCCGCAACAGCGACAGGTCATTGATGTCATCCTGGGAGAGCGGTTCCTGCTTGAGGTGGGTATGGATGCAGCGCAGCCCGCGCAGGCCACTGCGTCCGAGTCCGTATCCGGTCAGATCCGGGATCATGATCTCGCGGTCGTCGCCCAAAAGAACGTGCTGGATGACTCCCTGGCGATCGATCAGCACTCCGAGCTGGCGACGCAGTTCCTGCGACTGCTCGACGAGGAACCGCGCCAACTCGCCTGTGATGACCTGCTCAGGAGGAATTTTACGGCGATAGATGCGCTCCAACGCCTTGATCTGGCTGGCGCGCAAGCCGCTGGTTTGTCCGGCAATGAAATTTTTGGCCATAGGGGGACAGTCTAACGGGAGTTGTCAATGAAAGTAAAACGGAATGCTGTCGCAGTAGATCATTTCACAAAAAAGGGGCCCAAACGGGCCCCTTTCGGATCGCAATCTGTCCAAACGACTAGGCGCCCTGGATATTGTAACCACTATCGACATAGTGGATCTCGCCGGTCACCCCGGAGGCAAGGTCTGACAGCAGGTACATACTCGCCTTACCGACCTCTTCCTGCGAGACACAGCGCCGCAGCGGCGCCCGCTCGTCCATTAACTTGAGTTTTTCACGGAAGTTGGCAATTCCGGAGGCGGCCAGGGTCTTGATCGGGCCAGCCGAGATGCCATTGACCCGAATCCCCTGCTCGCCGAGTTCGGCGGCCAGGTAACGGACCGAGGCCTCCAGAGCCGCCTTGGCGACGCCCATGACGTTGTAGTTGGGAATCACCCGCGCCGCACCAAGGTAGGTCATGGTCAGGATGCTGCCACCGTTTTTCATCAGTGGCATGGCGCAACGGGTCATGTTGACCAGCGAGTAGGCACTGATATCCAGCGCCAGGGCAAAACCTTCACGGCTGGTCTGGCTGAAGCCATGCTTGAGATCTTCACGGTTGGCGAAAGCAATGGCGTGGACGGCAAAATCGATGCTGCCCCATTCTTTGCCGAGGGTGTCAAAGACGGCTTCCATCTCGCCATCGACGGCGACATCGCAGGGCAGAATAATTTTCGCCCCGAGACTTTCGGCCAGCGGTCGCACCCGCTTTTCCATTGCATCGTTCAGATAGGTAAAGGCGATTTCGGCCCCTTCGGCATGCAGCTGCTGAGCAATACCCCAGGCAATACTCAAATCATTGGCGACCCCAAGAATAACGCCGCGCTTACCCTCCATCAGACCCATCTTTTTCCTCCTTCAATAATAACGCTCATCGATAGGGCGTTTTAGCAGATAGCCGGCGAGAAAGCAAGCCTTCGCTTTACTTGCCATCGCTAACCGCTGCGGGCTTTGCATGGATCAGGTTAATGAGTTCGGCAGCGGGCTTTACCCCTGAAATCACACTGCCATCCGTCAAGACCATGGACGGCGTACCCAGTAAGCCGAGTTCGGCAGCCAGAGCCTTGGTCGCGTCGACTGCCGGGGTCGGACAAAGGTTGGCAGTCAGCTGTCGCACCCGATCGGTAAATTCCTTTTGCAGCGTGGCAATCTCGGTCTCCCGGCCGGACGCAGACTTTTGCAACTGGCGCAACTGGCCATGGAGATCGATCAACTCGAATCCTCCTTCGAGGGTCTGCAGCGACTTGCCACAGACAGCAGCCTGGGCAATCTGGTAGGCTTCCGGACCGTGCATATCGAGTGGGTTGAGCTTGATCAGAAAAGCGATGTTCGGGTCGCTGGCGACGACTGTTTTCAACTCCTTGTGCAACCGGGCGCAATAGGGACAGAGCGGATCGGTAAACACGATCACCCGTTGTTCGGCCATCGGGTCGCCCAGCACCAGGGCGTCCTCCAGCGGGATACTGGCGCGATCGACATGGGTGACCCGCTTGGGTTTGTTCTCCTTTTTCTCCTCTTCCGGAAGCCGATAGATATTTCCGGCAACGACAAATTTCTTGGAAAAGTCGACATAAAGCGGAAACTTCTTGCCGTTGTTCTCAACTTCAACCAGCCAGACTCCGGGCATCTCGGCAAATTCGACCCGAAGGACCTTTTCGACCGAGCCCTTGAAAAGTCCTTCGGCTTCCTTGACATCGAGGCTGTGACAATCACTGCAGGAACCGGCCCCGCAGCCTTCCTGACCAAAGGCAAAGGCCTGGGAAATGCTCAACAGCAGAAAGAAACTCAGACAGAGAATAATTCGCATGGCTGATTTTTGAACTCCTCAAAGGTAAATAGCTCGAGTGTAGGGTCCAACGATAACGACGCAGCATCATACCGTCAATAAATATCCAAGTGCAAGCCTTGCGCAGGGTTAGAATTTGCAATGTCCGGCTCAAACGAACTAAACTGACAGCAGATTAGCAACCCTACCTGTGGGCTGATTATGGACCCGATTTCCCTGATGGCGCTCTCTTTTGCCCTGGCCATGGATGCTTTCGCCGTGGCTCTGTGTACCGGGCTGGCGTTGCCGCGCCTGACGGGACGTCACCTGTTTCGACTCGGCTTTCACTTCGGGCTGTTTCAGGCCCTGATGCCGATCCTCGGTTGGCTGGCCGGCCTGACCATCCGGGAATGGATCGTCACTTTCGACCACTGGGTCGCCTTTGGTCTTTTGAGTCTGATTGGCGGCAAGATGCTCTGGGAGGCTTTGATGCTGGCCGAAGAGGAGCGTCACAGTGGTGACCCGACCCGCGGCATGACCATGGTCATGCTCTCGGTGGCGACCAGCATTGACGCCTTGGCGGTCGGCTTGACCCTGGCGACGCTGCAGATTTCAATCTGGCTTCCGGCACTGGTGATCGGGCTGGTCGCCGGAGGAATGACGGTGGTCGGTATGCTACTCGGCCGCCGGGTCGGCTGCAGCTGGGGGCCACGCGTCGAAGTTTTGGGCGGATTGATCCTGATCGGAATCGGCCTCAGAATCCTGTTCGAGCATCTTTCAGCGACCGGCTGACGTGATACCTCTGGCTTCGCTGGCGAATTTCCTCGACACAGGAGTAGGGAATCCGCTGCCCGCCACCACGACCGATTTCGAGATTTTCCCCCGGCAACCCGTGGAAGTCTGAACCTCCGGTAACAATCAGGTCCCGGCGCCTGGCTTCGGTCAGGTACCAGTCACTTTCGTTGCGGCTGGCCCCGGAGTTGTAAACCTCGACCCCATCCAAACCCAGTTCGACCAGTTCGTCCAGCAGCCCCCGAAAATCTTCCCGATCGCGGGTAATATACGGCGGATGCGCCAGGACCGCCACTCCACCTGCCTGGTGAATCAGATCGATCGCTTCGGAGATCGGAAAATAACGTTTCGGCACGTTGCAGGTCACCAGGTAACGCTTGAAGGCCTCTTCAGTCGATTTGACGATACCGGCTTCATGCAGTGCCAGGGCGATATGCGGCCGGCCGATGGTTCCACCGGCCAACTCCTGGACCCGGGCAAAGTCGAGCAACGGCTGGTTCTCCTCCGCCAGTTTGGTATTGACCCGCTCGACGATCTGTTGATTGCGAGATTCGCGAAACAGCTGAAATTCCTCGAGGACAGTCACCAGAGCCGGATGGTGATGGTCAAAATCATAGCCGAGCAGGTGTATATCCGGCCAGTGCCGCCAGGCCACCGAGAGTTCAACCCCGGACAGGATCTCAAGCTCCTGTCCGGCTCCGGCGGCCTTGAGCGCGTCGATACCGTCAATATTGTCATGATCAGCCAGGGCGATGGCCTTCAGACCGGCGGCGGCGGAACGCTGAACGACCTCGACCGGAGTCAGGGCGCCATCGGAACAGTTAGAGTGCAGGTGTAAATCGACATAGCCGGTCATGATGTTCTCCTTGCCAACATCTTAACCGGCTTTGCAGATGGCTGCAGATTTAATTTTTCCGATGGAATTTGTGCGGATAACGTTTGGGGGGGCAACACTAATTGACCGTTAAGACGACTCAATAACCCTCTTCGGGCAGATGGATTTTCAACAGGGCCTTGGCCCTGACGAGGGCCTCGCCTTCCTCACGAACTTCCCGGTAATCTTCGCAGGAAATGCAGGTACCGAGTTTCTTGGCAAAGGGTCAAAAAGCGCCGCCAGAAAACCGGCGGCGCCAAGATAAGAGTTGAGCCGGATCAGCAGTCCTTGAACTGCGGCTTGCGCTTTTCCAAAAACGCCCCCATCCCCTCTTTCTGATCGGCGGTCGAAAAACAGAGCCCGAACAGGTCGGCTTCGTAACGATAGGCCTTGGTGGATTCCATCTCCAGACCGTTGTCGATCGCCTCCTTGGCCAGCCGCAGGGCGGCCAGCGACTTGCCGGCCATCTGTCCGGCCATCTCGCGCGCAGACTGAATCAATTCGCCGGCCGGCACCACCTGGTTGACCAGGCCGATCCGGCAGGCTGCTTCGGCGCTGACCATGTTGCCGGTGAAGATCAACTCCTTGGCCCGTCCCTTGCCGACCAGCCGGGGGAGACGCTGGGTCCCCTGCCAGCCAGGAATGATGCCGAGGTTGATCTCCGGCTGACCGAGTTTGGCCGCATCGCTGGCGATGCGGATGTCGCAGGCCATGGCCAGTTCGCAGCCGCCGCCGAGGGCATAGCCGTTGATCGCCGCGATCACCGGTTTGGGGCAGGCTTCGATGGCGTTGAACACCGCCTGGGCCTGAAGCGCCATGTCGCGGGCCGCAAGCGAGCCGAGCGGTTGCATCACGGCGATATCGCCACCGGCGACGAAGGCCTTTTCTCCGGCGCCGGTGAGGATCACCACCCGCACCGAGTCATCGTTTTCGACCCCGAGGATGAAATCATGTAGCGCTGCGAGCAACGGCTGGTTGAGCGAATTGAGCGCCTTGGGCCGATTGATGGTGACCAGGGCGACACCATCCTGATTTTCTATCAGCAGCAATTTATCTTCCATGGATCCCTCCAATTCAGTCAAGCGTCACCACGGTGCGGCCGCGGATCTGTCCTTTAAGCATCTGGTTGATTTTCTCTTCGAGCCCTTCGAGCCCGCACTCCTCGGCCTGGGCGATCCCCTTTTCCGGTTTCCAGGGCCCAGCCAACTGGTTCCAGACCTGGCGCCGTGTCTCCAGCGCACATTCGACCGAGTCGATGCCGAGCAGACTCACCCCGCGGAGGATGAACGGAAACACGTTGACCGGCAGATCGGGCGAACCGACCAGCCCGCAGCAGGTCACGGTCCCGCCGTAGCAGGTCGCCTTGAGCGCTGCGGCGAGGGTTTCGCCGCCGACGCAGTCGACCACCCCGGCCCAACGTTCGGAGAGCATCGGCCGTTCGGCGTTTTCAATCACCGCCTGACGGTCGATCACCTCAGCGGCGCCGAGATCGGTCAGGAAATCATGTTCACTTGCCTTACCGGTCGAGGCCACCACCCGGTAACCGGCCCGGGCCAAGATTTCGGTCGCCAAGGAGCCGACACCACCCGTCGCGCCGGTCACCAGCACGTCGCCGCTTTGCGGCGTGACGCCGGCCTTGACCAGGGCCTGCACCGACAGCCCGGCGGTCAGTCCGGCCGTCCCCAGTGCCATGGCCTCCTTGGGTGAGAGACCTTGCGGCAGGGCCAGTGCCCATTGAGATGGGATGCGAATATACTGGCCAAAGCCGCCGGCGGTATTCATTCCCAGATCAAAGCCGGTCACCAGCACCTGGTCCCCAGCCTGGAAACTGCCGTCAGCACAACTGACCACGGTACCGGCAGCATCAATTCCCGGCGTATGGGGAAACTTGCGTGTTACCCCCTTGTTGCCAATGCTCGACAGGGCATCCTTGAAATTAAGCGAGGAGTAGGCAACCCGAACCAACAGCTCCCCTTCCGGCAAGTCGTCGATGCCGCGCTCGACGATGCTACGGACAAACTGCTTCGGTTCGCTCTCCTCGACCCGGAAGGCCTTGAAACGTTCGCTCATCTTTGATCTCCTTTGACGCAATATGATGGTTACCAATTGAAAGAGACTATGCACGATCAGTCATAGTGTGTATAATACTTTTCGTCAAGTACCTACTTTATTGTCAGTTAGTCACCAATAAGTAACCAATGGATAGACTTATGACTCCCCAACTCTCATCCAAGCAAACCAGCAATCAGGCAAATGGCAAGTCTGATCCGGTCAGTGACAACTATCGTTGCCCGGTCGAAGTAACCCTCGAAGTGATCGGTGGCAAGTGGAAAGCGGTTATCCTCTGGCATCTGACCTTCAAGACCCTCCGCTTCAGCCAGTTGCAACGCCGTCTGAGTGGCGTCACCCAGAAAATGCTCACCCAGCAGCTGCGCGAACTCGA
>Ga0209919_1001676_pt1 | contig 10548 bp, 8 predicted proteins | sample SalPon2A_C_D2_MG_FD_185721 | JGI IMG/M metagenome (GOLD analysis project Ga0209919, IMG submission 185721) | Soil microbial communities from South San Francisco under conditions of wetland restoration - Salt Pond MetaG R2A_C_D2_MG (SPAdes)... | ecosystem: Environmental > Terrestrial > Soil >... | reverse complement strand
TACCATTCCATCGTGAGGAGACCCATTGCTAAGTCGCTCAAATCTAATCATCAACATTTTGCCCTTGACGCCGCCGCCCCCTTCATAGATGCGCCAGCCGCCCGCTGGCCTCGGCTACGAACTGCTTTTTGGGGGTTTGCCCAGTATTGGTGGCTTGTCGTTCTCCGGTTGCTGAACAGGGCCATTCACCTTTGCAGTCTTTGGCTCGCGCCGGATCAGGGTTGGCTTGTTCTTGTTGGCCGCCAGTTGGACTTGATTTTCACGGTTGAGAATATTGTCCAGACGTTCCTGAACACGGTGAAAATCGGAGGTGGACACAAGGTAATCCTTGCGCCGCGGCAGAAGATTCTTGATTTCCTGCTCGATGCTGATGATTCGGGCTTTGGTGGGCGGATGGTCCATAAAAATGCTGGGCACGCTGCCCGGGGCGCTTCGCTCCCGCTGAATGATCTTGCTGAAAACGCCGAGAAATGCGTTTGGATCATAGCCCGCTTTCCACAAGTACTGCACACCAAGAAAATCGGCCTCATGCTCTTCATCCCGCGAGTATTTGAGAAAGGCCAACGGGACGGCGAAGTTGAGCCCTTGCGTTATGCCAAGATAAACGGGATAGGACATCGGAATGAACAGCAGAGGAATGGTGGCGTACTGGAGCAAATCACGCCGGGTCATGTTGGCAACAGCATGACGGCAGGCAACATGCCCGGTCTCATGCGCGAGGACTGCGGCAAGCTCCGCCTCGTTGTTCACAGCCTGCAGCAGGCCCGTATTGACAAAGATGAACCCGCCCGGCAGAGTCATGGCGTTGATTTGCGGTGACTGGATAACCCCAACCGTGACAGGAATCTTGGCATCGGAATTCTCGGCAATGTTCTGCTCGACCCGATTCACATATTCCGTGATCACCGGATCTTTGAGAATCTTGGACGAGCGATCAATCCGTTCAGCGTATCGCCTGCCAAGGGCCGTCGCTTTGGGAATGGAAATCAGGCTGCGCCGTGCAACACGCCTGTGCCCGATGCAGTAGACATCGTCCATCTTGTTCGGCGCTTTCCTGCAGGGCCTTACAGCGTCGGGAGGATTCACGGTTGCTGCCGCTGAAATCACGGCCAAAAGGAGAACGCTCAGTAAACCCCCGCTGAAAAATGATATCTTCCGTATGGAGGGTGTCCCACGCATTCTCATTGCATAAACTTGGATGACGAATCTGTTGCTGCGGGTTATCCGGGGCTGGCGCAGCGGGGAGCGATGACTTCATGGGTTGGGGTCCTCGGCTCTTAATTTTCATCGCGATTCCTGATTTTCAGATTCGGGCGCGTTCGCCTGATGGCGGCAGCACGTTTTGCAGTTGGGATTGAGCGCTGCCAGCCAGTTCAATATTCCTGCTCGGTGCTATACTGGGCGGGCCCGGCGAATCAACAAGGCGGCTGCTGCATGCAACGCGAGACAACCGATTCTTCCACTGACGGCGTTGTCTGGCCAAGGCGCCTCGTTTTCTGGCTGTCCTTTGCCTTGGCCATATTTCTGTGTCTCTGGTATCTGCTGGATTTTATCCTCCTGGTGTTTGCCGGCACCCTGCTTGCAATTGTTGTGCACGCCTGCGCCGACTGGTTGGATCGCCATACCTCCAAAATCATCAGCCACAGGCTCTCCTATGCGGCCATCGTCCTGGCCATCGTCCTGATCGTGGCTTCGGTGGCTTACTGGGTTGTACCGAGCGCCGTAGCTGAAATCAGCCAGGTTGCGCAGATCATTCCGAAATCCCTGGCGCAGGTCACTGCGTATTTGAACCAGAGAGCCTGGGGCGAGTACCTCGTCCAAGCCGCTCACGATTTTATGACGAAAACCGGCCAGGGGGAACAGTTCAGTCTGCTCACCACCGGAATCGAACGGGCCCTCGAAGGAGCTGTCGTAATCCTGGTGGTGGGACTTTACGGGGCGCTGAACGCACGGAGCTATGCGCAGGGTTTGCTGGAACTGGTGCCCAGCAGGCATCGCGCGCGCGTCAGGGAGGTTTCGCAGGCGGTCATTTACACGCTTCGCTGGTGGCTGATTGGGCAATTGATCCCGATGGTTGTTCTGGGTGTTGCCACTACAATTGGACTCGTGGTCCTAGGCGTTCCGATGGCACTTGTGTTGGGCCTCCTCACAGGATTGATGATCTTTATCCCCTACCTGGGCGTGTGGATCGCATTCATTCCCACCGTGCTGGTTTCATTGACCAAAGGCCCCAATACAATGATCGCCGTGGCGATTTTCTATCTGGCGATTCATGCCGTTGAGGGATATATCCTCGTGCCCCTGGTGCAGAAGCGGGCCGTGCTGTTGCCACCCATCGTGACGATCCTGGCACAACTCTTTATGTGGAAAATCTACGGGCTGCTGGGCGTCGCTCTGGCAACGCCGATAGCGGCTGCGTTGCTGGTTCTTGTCAAAACTGTTTATTTGCATGAGGAGGTTGAGACATAAGCGGTGCCTGCCGCCGCCGAGCTTTTCGAGCACGCCATAATGCGAAATGATGTTGCCGGTCACCCGAGGCGTCCCCACACTGGCGTGCTCCAATCATAGGAAGCACAGGGCGGGATGTCAACGCCACAGTCCGCGATTTGCAACATCCCGCCACGCAGGCTGATATAATGGGCAACCATTCCCTGGAGGGGGGCCAAAATGCAAAACGCTTTTCCCCGTCTGATTGTCACAGACAGTTCCGGAGGCGTGCGCGAAGTTGAAATCAACAAGCCAGAATTCACGCTGGGCCGGCAGAGTGACAACGACCTTGTGCTTTTTGAAAGCAGGATTTCCCGCCGGCATGCGCGCATCGTCAAAACTCCGCAGGGTTATCTGCTGGAAGACGTGGGCAGCCGCCACGGAACGTATGTGAACGGGACGCAGGTGGCCAGTTGCCTGCTGAAATCGGGCGACCAGATCAGCCTGGGCGTTGCGGACACCTATTCGCTTACATTTCTGGTGGAGGTGGCCGAGCTCCCGGGCCTGCTGGAGGAACTGGGCAAGCCCACCCAGAGCGCGGCCCCGAAGCTGCAACACCTGAACCTCCTGCTGCAGTTGGCCCAGACGCTCTATCGCTCGCCCAAACTGGAAACAGTGCTGACAGCCCTGCTGGATTCAGCGGTGGGCATCACGGGCGCGGACCGTGGCCTGCTGTTCCTGCGAGGGGCGGACGGCGAACTTTATCTGCGCATCGGGCGGGCGCGGGATGAAATCACCCTGGACCCGCTGCCGGATGATTATTCAAAAGCAGTGGTCAAGCGCGTGGCGGAAACCGGGCGCGAAGAGATGGTCCTGGAAGAAGCCGCAACCGGGCGTGCCACCAACGAAACGGTGACCATCCAGGGAAGCGTGCGGGGCGTGGTGGCCGTGCCGCTGCAAAGGTTTCCTGTGATGGACGCCCGCGGCGAATCGATGGCAGGCGTGGCGCCGGAACAACTGGGCGTGCTCTACCTTGACAGCCGCTCGGGAGCCACATCACTCACCGGGCTTGACCGCCAAGTGTTGCAAACCCTGGCCGTTGAAGGCGCCACGGTAATTGAAAATGCGCGGCTGCTGCGCCTGGCGCGCGAACAGGCACGCGTGCAGCACGACCTGGAACTGGCACGGAACATCCAGCAGGACCTGCTGCCGAAGACACTGCCCTGCAATCCATATTTCGGCGTCCACGCCTTTACGGTGCCCAGTTCCAGCGTGGGCGGCGATTACTATGACGCGGTGTGGCTGCCGCGGGACCGCTATGGATTTGTGGTGGCCGACGTCTCCGGCAAAGGGCTGACGGCCGCCATCCTCTCGGCCAACCTGCAGGGTGCTTTTGCCGCCATGGCTTCCGCCGATCTGGGATTGCCCGAAACTTTCAGTCGCGTGAACAACTTTCTGCGCCAGCGCTCGGGCGCGGCCATGTATGCCACCATGTTTTACGGCATCATCAGTCCCGATGGGGACTTCAACTTTGTGAATGCCGGGCACGCCTACCCGATGGTGGTCAGGAGCAACGGCGCCGTGGAAATACTCGAAACATCGAACTTCCCGCTGGGACTGTTCCCTGAAGTGAACTTCGAAGCCGGGAAGGTCCACCTGGAAACCGGTGATATCGTTCTGGTGTTTTCAGACGGATTGACCGAGGCGCAGAACTTCCGCAACGAACTCTTCGGCGAGTCCAGACTAAACAGCCTGGCCGGAGATTGCGCCAGGCTTCCTGCCGCCAGCGTGTCGGAGAAAATCCTGAAGTCAGTGAAAACTTTTGTGGGTAACGCGCCGCCCTCCGACGACCTGACCCTGGTGGTGCTGCGGTTTGGCAACATATAGCTGAAGGATGGAAAATTCAGTGATGAGTGGCCAGTGACAAGCCGAACTGAAATGGTAAGTTGTGATCGGTGATTGAGACAGTGAAAATTACGAATTCCGAGTTATGAATTACAATGGCAAAACGAAATGCGCCATGCGCGTATTGACGGAATCTAAACTCAAATTGAGGAAAGCTGCTATAAAGAGTTCTTTCGCCCCTCCAGGGCTGCGCGGGTTCGCGGCGTCATCTTGCCCCATAGCTCACGCTATGGGCTAAAATCTTCCGCCCCCATCGGGGGCTTATTAGCAGGCTGCCTTCAGCGGCCAGCGATCAGCCCTCACCACCCAGAACAGAGACTGCGCAATTCGCAACTCGTAATTTCCTTTGGTCACTCGCCACGTGTCACAGTGTTCTTCAGTAGTATCCCGGGCCGACCAGCCGCTCGATGCGCTTCTTGATGGGCGGGTGCGTGGAAAAAAGATTCGAGAACATTTCGCGGCCGGTGAGCGGCGCGCAGATGTACAAATGGGCCGTGGTGGGCGAAACCTGCATAGGCACGCGCTTGGACCATTCGTCAATTTTCTTCAGCGCCCGCGCCAGGCCCTGAGGGTTGCCGGTGATTTTGGCGCCGGTGGCGTCTGCCTGGTATTCACGCGAACGCGAAATGGCCAGCTGAATCAGGACGGCCGCAAGCGGCGCCAGAATCATCATGGCCAGAGCCGAGAGCGCGCCGCCTTCGCGGTCGTTCCCGCCACCGCCGAAGCCGAACATTTCTCCCCAGAAAACCATCCGGCCGATAAAGGTGATGGCGCCGGCCAGCGTGGCCACAATGGCGCTGGTGAGGATGTCGCGATTGCGCACGTGCCCAAGTTCGTGTGCCAGAACGCCCTCGATTTCCTGGTCGTCGCAGATATCCAGAATACCGCGTGTGACGGCTACCGAAGCGTGGTCGGGATTGCGGCCCGTGGCAAAAGCGTTGGGCGAATCGGTGGGAATCATGTAAATCTTCGGCACGGGGATGTTCGCCTTGCCGGCCAGGCGCTCGACAATCTGGTAAATGCGGGGGTTCTGTTCGCGCGAGATCGGGACGGCGCCGGAAGTCTTAAGCGCGATCTTGTCGGAAAAGAAATAGCTGCCGAAATTGAAGATCGCAGCGAACCCCAGGGCAATGATCATCCCTCTTTCGCCACCCCAGAGCTGGCCGATAAGCACCAGCACCACGGTCAGAAACGCCAGCAGCGCGGTTGTTTTAATGTTGTTCCACATGGTTTTTAAGGGCAGGATTTTGCCTGCCCTACCTCTCAACTATTGGATGCCGATTCGATTCCTGCCGTTTCACCCGGCGAGGAGCTTCCGGCAGCCTATTCCCCGCTGCTGACGGGATAACCTTTCTGGACCCAGTCCTGGCCAAAATTGTCGGCAATGTGTACCACTTTGACGTTGGTAAAACCCATCGCTTTCACCGCTTTAAAGGCCGGGCGAATGTTGGGACATTCCTGCCACGGGCAGCAGCCGCAATAAAGAATAATCGCCCGCTTATGCGAAACACCCTGAAGACATGTCTTGAGCCGGGCAATGCCGTTGGAGTTCCGCGCAGGGCCGCAATATTTCGAACCCGGAATATGCCCCTGGACATAAAGAGTTTCAAAGCCCACCTGCAACAATAGCGGCCTTTCGCTTGAGTTCTTAAGCTGTTTGGCCAGTGTGGCCGGTTGAATCACCTGGTTCTGGTTCCAGGGATTGGTGGCGGAAAAAGCGCAGGCGCTGGCAGCCAGACAAACGGCAGCAACCGCGCCCAGGATAAGGTACTTCTCGTGTAATCGGCGCTGGTACGACAGTAATGTTTTCCTCATGAATAAGATACTAACACGCGGCGAGTGCGACGAAGGATGAAGTGTGAAGTATGAAAAGGCCTGCGGGGAATAATGAGACGAACCGAAATGGTGATACCCACAGAGAGACGGCAAAATCCGTTCGGAGCCCGAATGGTATAATTTTTGCTGAGAGGGCGCCGGCGGGGCATCAGGCAAATGAAGTCACTTGAAGAATATCTTGACCTGGCTCAAAAGAACCACGGCCACATGTGTCCGGGGCAGGTGCTGGGCGTGCGAATGGCCATGCTGGGCCTCGGCAAGCTGGGCATCGCAGACCCGGACAAGCACCGCAAGCGCCTGCTGACCTTTGTTGAAATCGACCGCTGTGCCACAGACGCCGTCAGCCTGGTGACGGGTTGCCGGCTGGGGAAACGCTCGCTGAAATACCTCGATTACGGAAAAGTTGCGGCTACGTTTGTTGACCTCCAGACGCAGCAGGCCTTCCGGGTGGTGGCGCGCGACGACGCCCGGGAAAAAGCCAAAACGTTCGGCGGGAATCCCGGCGACCCTTACCGCCAGCAACTCGAGGCTTATAAGGTGCTGGACGATGATGAGCTTTTCAACGTCCAACAGGTCCGCGTGAAACTTCGTCCGGAGGACATGCCCGGGCGGCCGCGCAGCCGTGTGGCCTGCCAGGAGTGCGGCGAAGGCGTCAACGATGGCCGGGAGAGCCGCGTGAACGGCCGTCTTCTTTGCCGGAGTTGCGCCGGCGAAAGTTATTACGATGTGCTGGACGGCCGGTAGAGAACCTGCATGCGCCCGGTCCCAAACAGAATGGCCGAATGATGCCCGATTATCCGCAACTTGTTCGACGCCTCCGCTTTGATCCCCTGCCACCCATTTTCCTGAAGCAGCGCCGTTACTGGCCCGTGGCCACGCTCACTCTCATCGGGCTGTGCATCATCGTCTTTATCCTGGAAACGCTGGCGGGCGGCTCAAAAAATACCGGCGTCCTGCTGAACTTCGGCGCTTCCTACGCGCCCTACTTTCACCGGGGAGAACTCTGGCGGCTGGTGATGCCGATGTTTCTGCACATTGGCTGGTTCCACCTGACCGTCAACATGGCCGCGCTCTACCTGCTGGGGCCCATCCTGGAACGCATTTACGGTTACGCGCGCTTTTCAGTGATTTATGTGGGCGCGGGCATCACCGGTTCCTGGCTCTCCATGAGGATGACGAACAACGTCGCCGCCGGCGCTTCCGGGGCGATTATGGGCATCGCCGGGGCCATGCTGGTGGTGGGCTGGCTTTATCCCGAGGTGGTCCCGTGGCGCTGGAAAAGGATCTTCGGCTGGGGCATGGTGCTGCTGATTGGCCTGAACTACGCCATCGGGCTCAGCATGCCTAACGTGATCGACAACTGGGGACACACGGGAGGACTGGCGGGCGGCATTGTGCTGGCACTGCTGATTCCTCCTCCGCTGCCCTGGCGGCACCCTAGGTGGATGCTTGCCAGGCTTCCCAAGGCGGTGGTAATTCTGCCCATCGCCATCGTGGGGCTGGCCATGTTCGCCACGGCGCAGCACTATCGCACAACGCAACAAATCACCAGGTTGCTGAACCAGGGCAGCCACCTCTGGGAGCAGCACCAGGACGACCGCGCCCTTCAGCTTTTCCAGCAGGCGACGCGCAAATACCCCCGCGATGAGCGTCCCTACGAAGCGCTGGCGGCTCTTTACCTCAGCCAGAACCGGTTCAGCGACGCCATCCGCGAATACAGCCAGGCCCTGCGCCTCAGCCCCGGTTCGCCGGCGGCGCAACTGGGACTGGCGGCAGCCTACGCGCGCGACGGCCAGCAGGACAAAGCCCGCGGACTGCTGGAGGCCATTGTCGGGAAGGATCCCCGCACTTCGGAAACGCAACTGATGCTGGCCGATCTTTGCGCCCAGCAGAAACTGTATCCGGAAGCCATCCAGCATTATCAGAAAGCCATCCGGCTGAAGCCGGACTCCGCCACGGCCCGCAACAACCTGGCCTGGCTGCTGGCCACGGCTGATGACGCTCAATACCGCAATCCCGCGGAAGCGCTGGCGCTGGCGCAGCAGGCTGTAAAGCTCAGCCATTGGAAGGAACCCACTTTTATTGATACGCTGGCCGAGGCACTCTACGTGAACGGCGAGTACCAGCAGGCCGTGGAAACCCAGAAGAAAGCGCTGGCGCTCGATCCCGGTGACAAGACCATGCAGCAGCACATGGCCAGATTTCAGAAGGCCGCCGGGGCGTAAATCCACAGGCCGGAAGCTCTGGACGAACCGCTATCGCCACCTTGAAAATCCTAGTAGGATAAATGTCGCTATGCCTGAGTTTCTGAATGTGTACGGTTGGCTTCTTGACGAAGTTGCGGCGAGCGTCATTATCATCGTCGTTGCGCTTGTGCTGTCGACCGCCTTGGGGAGATTGATCGACAGGCTGTGCGCTTCGAAACACATGGCTCCGCTGATGGCAGGGCGTCTGCAGAGGTTTCGGCGCCTGACCATTTTCGGCCTGACCGTGCTGGTCCTGATGCAGGTGTTGGGTGTATTTGGCAGTGCCTGGGCCATGATTTCTGCGGGTCTGGCCGCTTTGGCCATCGGATTTATCGCTGCCTGGAGCATGTTGAGCAACGCAACGGCCGCGCTGCTGGTGCTGACTTTCCGCCCCTTTCGCCTGGGCGACACGGTGGAAATTCTCGAATCCAGTGGCGCCGGGCTCGGTGGACGAGTCATCGACATCAATCTGATGTACACCACCTTGAGCATGCAACAGGAGGAAGGTGAACACGCTCCGGGCCATCAGTTCCTGCAGATTCCGAACAGCCTGTTTTTCCAGAAGGTGCTGAGAACGCGGTCGCCGCACGCGCCCGGCAGCAAAGCCACGTTCTTTTCTTAGCAGGATTGCAGAGTTCGCATCGTTCGAAGTTTGCGGCTTTTTATTGTTTACACTGGGAACGCACTTGGCATGATGTCTCAGCCAACCACGCCAGGAGAACGGTCCTACATTCTGCTGACCGGCGCCACCGGCTACGTGGGCGGACGCCTGCTGAAAGCGCTTGAGGGCGCGGGCTATCGCGTTCGCTGCCTGGCACGCCGGCCGGAATTTCTGCGCGCGCGCGTTGGCCCCTCCACCGAAGTCGTCCAGGGAGACGTTCTGGACGCGAACTCCCTTGCGCCCGCGCTGGCCGGAATCGAGGCCGCCTACTACCTGGTCCATTCCATGGGCTCCGCCGGTTCCTTTGAGGAACAGGACCGGATTGCGGCATCGAATTTTGGAAAGGCGGCACGCGAGGACGGGACGGGGCGCATCATCTACCTGGGCGGGCTGGGTGAGCAGGGCAAGGGGCTTTCCGAACACCTGCGCAGCCGGCAGGAAGTGGGTGAAATCCTGCGCGAGTCGGGCGTGCCCGTCATCGAGTTCCGCTCGTCGGTGGTGATCGGCTCAGGCAGCGTCTCGTTTGAAATGGTGCGCGCGCTGGTGGACCGATTGCCCGTAATGATCTGTCCGAAATGGGTCCGAACTCTCACGCAGCCGATTGCAATAGAAGATGTCATCAGCTACCTGGTGGAGGCAGCCGAACTCCCGCTGGAAACAGGCAGCGAAATTTTTGAAATCGGCGGGGCGGATGCCGTTTCCTACGGCGACCTGATGCGGACCTATGCCGCCGAGCGCGGCCTGCGGCGGTGGATGATCCGGGTGCCCGTCCTCACGCCGTGGCTCTCCAGCCTGTGGCTGGGGCTGGTGACTCCTGTCTATGCGCGTGTGGGCCGCAAGCTGATTGAGGGCGTGCGCAATCCCACGGTGGTGAAAGATGACCGCGCGCTCCGGGTTTTCAGCGTGAGGCCGCGCGGCGTGCGCGAAGCCATTGCACGGGCGCTTGCAAACGAAGAGCAGGGCTTTGCCCAGACGCGCTGGTCAGACGCCCTCTCATCCGCCGGGGGCCGGAAAGCCTGGGCAGGCGTGCGACTGGGCAGCCGCATTGTTGACCAGAAGACGGCGGAGACAACGTTAAGCCCCGCTGCGGCGTTTGCGCCCATCCGCCGCATCGGCGGTCAAAACGGCTGGTACTTTGCAAACTTCCTCTGGCGGATTCGCGGCTTTATTGACCTGCTGGTGAGCGGAGTGGGACTGCGGCGCGGACGCCGAAACTCGGAATATCCGATGGTTGGCGACGCGCTGGACTTCTGGCGCGTGGAGGCGTATGAACCGGACCGGCGGCTGAGCCTGCTGGCGGAAATGAAGGTGCCGGGGCGCGCCTGGCTGGAGTTTGAAGTGGAACCCGTCGGCGGTGGTTCGGTTGTGCGGCAGACCGCCATCTTTGAGCCGGCGGGTCTTGCCGGGCTGGCTTACTGGTATCTGCTTTATCCCTTCCATGCCTGGATTTTTCGAGGGATGCTGCGGGAAATT
>Ga0209919_1001675_pt1 | contig 10556 bp, 8 predicted proteins | sample SalPon2A_C_D2_MG_FD_185721 | JGI IMG/M metagenome (GOLD analysis project Ga0209919, IMG submission 185721) | Soil microbial communities from South San Francisco under conditions of wetland restoration - Salt Pond MetaG R2A_C_D2_MG (SPAdes)... | ecosystem: Environmental > Terrestrial > Soil >... | reverse complement strand
TGACCGTGAACCGCTTCTGCTCCTCGGGCCTGCAGACCGTGGCGCTCGCCAGCCAGCGCATCATCCAGGGCGAGGCCGAGATCATGATCGCCGGCGGCGTCGAGTCGATCTCGTGCGTGCAGAACGAGGCGAACAAGCACATGATCCAGGAAGAGTGGCTGATGAAGAACAAGCCCGAGGTCTACTGGCCCATGCTGCAGACCGCGGAGATGGTGGCCAAGCGCTACAAGATCTCGCGCGAGGCGCAGGACCGCTACGGCGTCGAGAGCCAGCTCAAAGCCGCGAAGTCGCGCGCCGAGGGCAAGTTCAAGGACGAGATCGTCCCCATCACCACCAGGATGAAGGTGATCGACAAGACGACCAGCGTCGAAACGCTCAAGGACGTCACCGCGACCGAGGACGAAGGCATCCGTCCCGACACGACCTACGAGGGCGTGTCGCAGATCAAGCCCGCGATCGAGGGCGGCGTGATCGCCGCCGGCAACGCGAGCCAGTTCTCCGACGGCGCCTCGGCCCAGGTCGTGATGAGCGACAAGATGGCGGCCAAGAAGGGCTTGAAGCCGATGGGCGTGTTCCGCGGCTTCGCGGTGGCGGGCTGCGAGCCCGACGAGATGGGCATCGGCCCGGTGTTCGCGATCCCCAAGCTGCTGGCCCAGACCGGCAAGAAGATGGAAGACATCGGCCTGTGGGAGCTGAACGAGGCTTTCGCGGTGCAGGTCATCTACTGCCGCGACAAGCTCGGCATCCCAAATGACCGCCTCAACGTCGACGGCGGCGCGATCGCCGTCGGGCATCCCTACGGCGTCACCGGCAGCCGCCTGATCGGCCACGCGCTGATCGAGGGCAAGCGCCGCGGCGTGAAGTACGTGGTGGTGACGATGTGCATCGGCGGCGGCATGGGCGCGGCGGGGCTGTTCGAAGTCCTGTGAAGATCGCCATCGTCGGCTGCGGCGCGATGGGCTCGGTGTACGCCGGGCTGTTCGCCGCCGCCGGCCACGAGGTGTGGGCGATCGACCGCTGGCGCGAGCACGTCGAGGCGATGCGCGCTCGCGGCCTGCGGCTCGAGGGCGCATCGGGCGACCGCACGGTCACGCTGAACGCCACCGGCGAGGCGCGCGACGCCGGCCCCTGCGACCTGGTGATCATCGCCACCAAGGCCATGCAGGTCACGCACGCCGCCGAGGCGGCGCGCGCGCTGTTCGGGCCCGACACGGTGGCGCTTTCGATCCAGAACGGTCTCGGCGGACCCGATGCCGCAGCATCCGTTCTGGGAAAGGAAAAAGTCATCGTGGGCGTCGTCGGCGGCTTCGGCGCCTCGATGAAGGCTCCCGGCCACGCCCACCATAACGGCATGGAGCTGGTGCGGCTGGGCGAATTCGACGGCCCCATCACGCCGCGCCTGCAGAAGATCGCCGAGCTGTGGCAGGGCGCGGGCTTTCGCGTCAAGTGCTTCGACGACATCGACCAGCTGGTGTGGGAGAAGCTGATCTGCAACTGCGCCTATTCCGGCCCCTGCGGCATCACCGATCTCACCGTGATCGAAGTGATGGAGGACCCCGACCTGGCGCTGGTCTCGGCGGCGTGCGCGCGCGAAGCCTACGAAGTCGCGTTGAAGAAGAAGATCAAACTGGGCTTCAGCGATCCGGTCGCCTACGTGCGCGACTTCGGCTCCAAGATCCCGCACGCCCGGCCCTCGGTGCTGCTCGATCTGATGGCGAAACGCAAGTCCGAGATCGACGTCATCAACGGCGCGATCCCGCGCGTCGGCAGGGAGGTCGGCGTTCACGCGCCGGTGAACGAGACCGTCACCGCGCTGGTGCGCGAGAAGGAGCGGCGGCTGGGCTGCCGCTAAGCCAGGAACTCGAGAAGCAGCCGAACAACTTGGTCCGGCTTTTCCTGCTGCACCCAGTGCCCGGCGCCCTCGAGCAGGTGGCAGCCGCGCATTCGGGGGCAGGCGCTTTGCTGCATCGCCTCGAGCGCGCCGGGCACCTGGTAGACGCCCCAGTCGCTCGCGCCGGCGATGAAGGCGGACGGCACGTCGATCGTGCGGCCGAAGGCGTCCAGATCCTTGTTGCGTCCCTCGGTGCGGCAGCGGTACCACTGCAGGCCGCCCTGGAAGCCGGTTCGCTCGTACTCGGCGCTGTAGACGGCGAGCTCGTTCTCCGGCAGCCAGTTCGCGGCGCTCGATGGCATCTCGGGCACGATGGTCTCGGCCATCGTCTGGTCGAGGTCCATGATGTAGTAGGTCGGCATCTTCGCCAGCTCTTCGGCGCTCCACGATGCGAGCCGGAAGGGATTGTTGCCCTTCCAGTCGGCGCTCTTGTAGTGGAAGTACGCGCGCAGGAAGGCGTGCACGCCCTGCGCGCAATGCCACATGTCGGCGTTCGCGGCTCGCGTCGAGTAGTACCACTGGTAGTGCTTGCGCGGGCGCGGCAGCGCCGCGAGCGCGGCGTCGATGTCGCGCGTGGGGGCGCCGCCGAACGGGGCGCTCATCAGCACCACCGAGCGGAATACGTCCGGCTGCACCAGCGCGCAATTCGCCGCCACCGCGGCGCCGAAATCGTGCCCGATGACCGCCGCGACCGCGCGCCAGCCGAGCGCCGAGACCAGCCCCTGCGCGTCGCGCACCAGGTTGAGCAGGCGAAACGAGTCGACGTCGCCGTCGTAGGCGGCATCCCAGCCGGTGGTGCGGCCGTAGCCGCGCTGATCGGGCGCGACGACGTGAAAGCCCGCCGCGGCGAGCGCCGGCATTACCTTGCGCCAGCTGTAGGCGAGCTCGGGAAAACCGTGCAGCAGAAGCACGCCGGGCCGCCCCGGCTCGCCCGCTTCGAGCACGTGCATCGAAAGTCCGTTGCCGTTGTCGACGATGCGGTTACGCAAAATTCGACTCTGACCCCGATTTCTCTCAGCCCCGAAGGGCGGTGACGCGGAACGCGGGCACGGGGTGGGCGAAGCCGCGCAGCTGCAGCGGCCCGATCTGGTCGGTCTGCGCCAGTTGCCCGAGATCGGCCTCGGCCTGGCCGTCAACGATGATTTCCCCGGCGCGCGCTTCGCCGCACAGGCGCGCGGCGAGGTTCGGCACGTTGCCGATCGCCGCGTATTCCCAGCGCTGCTCGAAGCCGATCACCCCGAGCGTGGCCTCGCCCTGGGCGATGCCGATGCCGAGGCCCACCTCCTGCCCGAGCCTGGCCCAGGCCTGCGCGATCGGGGCGAAGGCATGCTGCAGGGCGAGCGCCATGCGCACCGAGCGCTCGGCGGCGTGGTCGACCGGGAACGGATCGTTGAAGAAGATCATCACGCCGTCGCCGGCGAAGTGCTCCAGCGTGCCGCCGAACTCGGCCACGATCCGCCCCAGCGTGGCGTGGTAGGCGCGCAGCAGCTCGAGCACCTCCTCCGGATCGGCGCGGTCGGTGAAGGCGGTGAAGCCACGCAGGTCGAGGAACACCGCCGTGATCTCGCGCCGGTGCGGGCGCAGGATGTCTTCGCCGCCGGCGACGATGGCGTCGGCAACCTGCGGCGAGAAGAAGCGCTTCAGCCGCCCGAGGCGCTGGATCGCGGTCACCTGCTGCCCGACGCGCTCCTCGAGCTTGGCGTTCCACTCCCGCAGCGCCTCGGCCTGGCGCCGCACCTCATCCTGCAGCGCCTTGACGCGCAGCAGCGACCTCACGCGCGCGAAGAGCTCGGTCCAGTTGACCGGCTTGGACAGGAAGTCGTCCGCGCCGGCCTCGATCCCCTTGACGCGTTCCGCCTGCGGATCGAGCGAGGTCACCAGCACCACCGGCAGCAGCGCGGTCCCTACGTCGGCGCGCAGGCGGCGGCACAGCTCGTAGCCGTCGACGCCCGGCATCATGATGTCCGACACCACCAGGTCGAGCGGCTCGCTGCGCACGATCTCGAGCGCCTTCTCGCCGTCGAGCGCGGTGCGCACCTGGTATCCGCGCTGGCCCAGCAGATCGGCCATCAGCTCGGCGTTGGTGCGCTGGTCGTCGACGACCAGGATGCGCCCCGTCGTCGGTTCCGCCGCGCCCATTTCAGAACACGATCACGCCGCGGGCGTTCTTGCCGGATTCGAGATCTGCGAACGCCTGCGGCGCCTCGTCGATCGAATAGCGCCGGGTGATCAGCTCATCGAGCTTGAGCTTGCCCTGCATGTACAGCCCGAGCATGCGCGGAAAGTCGACGCGCGGCACGCACGAGCCGAAGTAGCTGCCGGTGAGGGTTTTTTCCTCGAACGGCAGCGTCATCGTGCGCACGGCGGTCGAATCGCCGGGCTTGGCCACCCCGACCACCACCGCGACGCCGCCGCGCCCGATAGCCTTGTAGGCCGCAGCGGCGAGCTCGCCGCTACCGACGCACTCGAAGGCGTAGTCCGCGCCGCCGCCGGTGAGCTTCTTGAGCGGCTTGGTCAGGTCCTCGCCCGGCTTGGCGAGCAGCACGTCGGTGGCGCCGAACTTGCGCGCCAGCTCGAGCTTCGATTCCATCGCGTCGATGGCGACGATGCGAACCGCGCCGGCGATCGCCGCGCCCTGGATCACGTTGAGCCCGACCCCGCCGCAGCCGAACACCACCACGCTCGCACCCGGGACGACGCGCGCGGTGTTGAACACCGCACCCACGCCGGTGGTCACCGCGCAACCGACCAGCGCCGCGCGGTCGAACGGGATCTTGGGATCGATCTTGACCACGTTGTCGACGTGCAGCGTCGCGTACTCGGCCATCACGCCGCAGCCGGAGAAAATGTTGAGCGGCCGGCCCTGCGCATCTTTGGTGCGCAGCGTGCCGTCGGGAAGCGTGGTCAGGGCCTTGCCCTGCTCGACGCACAGCACCGGCCTGCCCATCGAGCAGAAGCGGCACTTGCCGCACATATAGATGAACGACGACACTACGTGGTCGCCGACGGCGAGCCCGGAAACGCCTTCGCCCACCGCGACCACCTCGCCCGCGGCCTCGTGGCCGAGCACCAGCGGCGGCGGCAGCGGGATGGTGCCGTTGGTCGCCGATAGATCAGAGTGACAGACGCCGCAGGCGCCGAGTTTTACCATCACTTCCCCGCGCTGGGGCGGGTCGACCGTGATCGACTCGACCACCACCGGCTTGTTCAATTCCCGGCACACCACGGCCTTTGCGGATTGCGCCATGCGATATATCCCTTTGTCCGATCTTGCCGCGGAGTATAGCGCGGCCCCTCGGCTAAAATACGCCTCTCGACAAGGAGGTCCAGATGCTCGTGCGCGACAAGTTCTATATCGGCGGCCAGTGGGTCGCCCCTTCCGGCAAGGAAGCAATCGACGTCCACAACGCCGGCAGCGGCGAGGTCATGGGGTGGGTGCCGGCCGGCGGCGACAAGGACGCAGAGGCGGCGGTGAAAGCCGCCCGCGGCGCGCTCGAGGCATGGTCGCAGACGCCGGTCGAGAAGCGTGCCGAATACCTGGACAAGATCTCCGCCGGCCTCAAGGCGCGCGCCGAAGAGATCGCCCGCACCATCGCGCACGAGGTGGGCATGCCGCTCAAGCTCGCCAACCGCATCCAGGTCGGCCTGCCGATCGCGAACTACGCCAACTACGCCAAGCTGGTCAGGGGCTTCAAGTTCGAGGAGCGCGTCGGCAACTCGGTCGTGGTGCGCGAGCCCGTCGGCGTGGTGGTCGCAATCACGCCCTGGAACTACCCGCTGCACCAGATCGCGCTCAAGGTCGCGCCCGCGCTGGCTGCCGGCTGCACCGTGGTGCTCAAGCCCTCGGAGATCGCGCCGTTCAACGCCTTCGCCCTGGCCGAGGTGATCGAGGCGGCGGGCCTGCCCAAAGGCGTGTTCAACCTGGTGACGGGCTTCGGCCAGACGGTGGGCGAGGCGCTGGTGCGCCACCCCGACGTCGACATGATCTCGTTCACCGGCTCGACGCGCGCCGGCAAGCGCATCTCCGAGCTCGCCGCGCAGGGCGTCAAGCGCGTTGCGCTCGAGCTCGGCGGCAAGTCGGCCTCGGTGATCCTCGAGGACGCCGACCTCGCCATCGCGGTGAAGAGCACCGTCAACGGCTGCTACCTCAACTCGGGACAGACCTGCACCGCGCTGACGAGGATGCTGGTGCCCGAATCGAAGTACGAGGAGGCGAAGAAGATCGCCGCCGAGGTCGCCAACGGCTTCACCCTCGGCGACCCGCTCGCCGAGACGACCAAGCTGGGGCCGCTCGCTTCGGCAGCGCAGGTCGAGCGCGTGCGGGCCTACATCCGCAAGGGCGTCGAGGAAGGCGCCGAGCTGCTCGCGGGCGGGGCGGAAACCCCGGACAACGTGCCGGCGGGCTACTTCGTCAAGCCGACCGTGTTCGGCAAGGTCAAGCCCGGCTCGACCATCGAGCAGGAGGAAATCTTCGGCCCGGTGCTTTCGATCGTCACCTACAAGGACGAGGAAGACGCCGTGCGCATCGCGAACGACACGCCTTACGGCCTGGCGGGCGCGGTATGGGGCAAGGACGAGGCGCGCGCGCAGAAGGTCGCGCGCCGCATCCGCGCCGGCCAGGTCGACGTCAACGGCGGCGCTTTCAACATGAACGCCCCCTTCGGCGGCTTCGGCCAGTCCGGCCACGGCCGCGAGGCCGGCACCTACGGCCTGGAAGAGTTCCTCGAGTACAAGTCGCTGCAGCTGAAGCAGTAGGCTCCGGCCGCCGTTTGACCCCGGTCAAACGGCCCCGGCCGCGGCTCGCTAGCCTAGGGCCATGGAGCGGCCGCGCATCATTCGCAAGCGCGCCGGCGAGCAGGCCGTCGCGCCCAACCTCGCCGACTACGCCGCGGCCCGCGCCGGCTTCAGCTGGGACGCGGCGCGGCGCGAGCTCGAGGGCCTGCCGGGCGGCGGGCTGAACATCGCCCACGAGGCGGTCGAGCGTCACGCGCGCAGCGACAAGGTCGCGTTCCGCTTCCTCGCGACGCAGGGCGGGCAGCGCGACGTCTCCTTCGCCGAGCTCTCGCGCCTTACCAGCCGCTTCGCCAACCTGCTGCGCGGCCTCGGCGTCGGGCCGGGCGAGCGCGTGTTCGTCCTCTCGGGGCGGATTCCGGAGCTGTACATCGCGGTGCTCGGCGCGCTGAAGAACGGCAGCGTGGTGTCGCCGCTGTTCTCTGCCTTCGGCCCCGAGCCGATCGCGACCCGCGTCAGGCTCGGCGAAGGCAAGCTGCTGGTCACCACCAGCGAGCTGTACCGGCGCAAGGTGGCGAAGGTTCGCGCCGAGCTGCCGACGCTCGAGCACGTGCTCGAGGTCGACACGCCCGAGTTCGCGCGCCTGATGGACCAGGCCTCCGACAAATTCGAGACTGCGCGCACCGAAGCCGAGGACATGGCGCTGCTGCATTTCACCAGCGGCACCACCGGCAAGCCGAAGGGCGCGGTGCACGTGCACGGCGCGGTGCTGACGCACTACGTCACCGGGCGCTACGCGCTCGACCTGCATCCCCAGGACGTGTTCTGGTGCACCGCCGACCCGGGCTGGGTGACCGGTACCTCGTACGGCATCATCGCGCCGCTGCTGCACGGGATCACCAGCGTGGTGGACGAGGCCGAGTTCGACGCCGAGCGCTGGTACCGTATCCTCGAGGAGCAGCGGGTCTCGGTCTGGTACACCGCGCCGACCGCGGTCCGGATGCTGATGAAGACCGGTGCCGAGCTCGCGCACAAGCGCGCCTACCCCGCGCTCAGGTTCGTCGCCAGCGTCGGCGAGCCGCTCAACCCGGAAGCGGTGTGGTGGGGCGAGGAGACTCTGGGGCTGCCGATCCACGACAACTGGTGGCAAACCGAGACCGGCGGCATCATGATCTCCAACTTCGCCGCGCTCGACGTCAAGCCGGGCTCGATGGGACTTCCGGTTCCGGGAGTCGAGGCCTGCATTGTCGAGCATCAGGAATCGGCCGAGCAGGTAAAGATCCTCGACCAGCCCGACGTCGAAGGCGAGCTGGCGCTCAAGGCCGGCTGGCCGTCGATGTTCCGCGGCTACCTGCACGAGGACGAGCGCTACCGCAAGTGTTTCCGCGACGGCTGGTACCTCAGCGGCGACCTCGCGAAGCGGGACGCCGAGGGCTACTACTGGTTCGTCGGCCGCGCCGACGACGTGATCAAGTCGGCCGGCCACCTGATCGGCCCGTTCGAGGTCGAAAGCGTGCTGATGGAGCACCCCGCGGTGGCCGAAGCAGGGGTGATCGGCAAGCCCGAGCCGACGGTCGGCCAGATCGTGAAGGCCTTCGTCTCCCTCAAGAAAGGCTTCGAGCCCTCTGAAGCCCTCAAGCTCGAGATCCTCGGCCACGCGCGCAAGCGCCTCGGCGCGGCCGTGGCGCCCAAGGAGATAGAAATCAAACCCTCGTTGCCCAAGACGCGCAGCGGAAAAATCATGCGCCGCCTGCTCAAGGCGCGCGAGCTGGGCCTGCCCGAGGGCGATACCTCGACGCTGGAGTCCGAATGACGATTGCTCCGCCGCCCGCCGGCCCGGTGCCGTGGCAGCCCGAGCTCGCGCTCGCGATGGTGCGCGACATGCTGCGCATCCGGCGCATGGAAGAGCGCGCCGCCGAGCTCTACGGCGAGCAGAAGATCCGCGGCTTCCTGCACCTGTACATCGGCGAGGAGGCGGTGGCCACCGGCGCGATCCACGCGCTCAAGGCCGAGGACAACATCGTCGCCACCTACCGCGAGCACGGCCATGCGCTGCTGCGCGGCATGCCGATGCGCACCATCCTGGCCGAGATGTACGGCAAGCGCGAGGGCTGCTCGCGCGGGCGCGGCGGCTCGATGCACCTGTTCGACGCCAAGCTCAGGCTGTACGGCGGCAACGCGATCGTCGCCGGCGGCCTGCCGCTCGCGGTCGGCCTCGCGCTCGCCGACAAGCTGCAGGGTGTCAGGCGCGTCACCGCCTGCTTCTTCGGCGAGGGGGCGATGGCCGAGGGCGCGTTCCACGAGGCGCTCAATCTCGCCGCGCTGTGGAAGGTGCCAGCGCTGTTCTGCTGCGAGAACAACCTCTACGCCATGGGCACCGCGCTCGCGAGGTCGGAGTCGCAGACCGACCTCTGCGCGAAGGCCGGCTCCTACGGCGTGCCGACCGCCAAGGTCGACGGCCAGGATATCGTCGCCGTGCACGAGGCGGCGAAGAAGGCGCAGCAGCACGTGCGCGCAGGCAAGGGGCCGTTCTTCGTCGAGTTCCAGACCTACCGCTACCGCGCGCACTCGATGTTCGATCCGGACCTGTACCGCGACAAGAAGGAAATCGAGGAGTGGAAGACGCGCGGGCCGCTGCACACCTTCACCGCGCGGCTCAAGGCCGAGAAAAAGCTGACCGAACAGCAGTTCCTTGCGCTCGACGCCGAAGTGGCGAAGGAAGTCGAGGACGCGGTGGCCTTCGCCGAGGCCGGCAGCTGGGAGCCGGTCGAGGACCTGACCAAGGACGTGACCGCGGCATGAGAAAGATCTCCTTCCGCGAGGCGATGCGCGAGGCGCATCGAGAGGCGCTCACCAATGACCCGCGCGTGTTCCTGATGGGCGAGGACGTTGGAAAGTACGGCGGCTCCTACGCGGTGTCCAAGGGCTTCCTCGAAGAGTTCGGCCCCGAGCGCATCCGCGACACTCCGCTGTCGGAGCTCGGCTTCACCGGCGCCGGCATCGGCGCCGCGCTCGGCGGCATGCGCCCGATCGTCGAGGTGATGACAGTCAACTTCAGCCTGCTCGCGCTCGACCAGATCGTCAACACGGCCTCGCTCTACCGCCACATGTCGGGCGGCCAGTTCTCGGTGCCGCTGGTGATCCGGATGGCGAGCGGCGCCGGGCGCCAGATCGGCGCCCAGCACTCGCACAGCCTGGAGAACTGGTACGCGCACATCCCCGGCATCAAGGTGCTCGCGCCGGCGACGGTGGAGGACGCGCGCGGCATGCTCGCGTCGGCGCTCGCCGACCCCGACCCGGTGATCATCTTCGAGCACGCAGAGCTCTACAACATGGAAGGCGAACTGCCCGAACCGTGGTCCACGGATATCAAGTCCGCAATGGTCAGAAAACCCGGTACTGCGGTGAGCCTGATCACCTACGGCGGCTCGCTGCCCAAGACGCTGAAGGCCGCCGACATGCTCGCCAAGGAAGGCGTCGACGCCGAGGTCGTCGACCTGCGGGTGCTGCGACCGCTCGATGACGAGACCATCATGGCCTCGGTCGCGAAATGCCGCCGCGCCGTGATCGTCGACGAGGGCTGGAAAACCGGCAGCCTGGCCGCCGAGCTGATGGCGAGGATCGTCGAGCAGGCCTTTTACGAGCTCGACGCCCCGCTCGCGCGCGTGTGCAGCGAGGAAGTGCCGATGCCCTACGCGAAGCACATGGAGCAGGCGGCGCTGCCGCAGTCGGACAAGATCGTCGCCGCGGCGAAAGGATTGTTCGGATGATGGAATTCAAGCTCCCCTCGCTCGGCGCCGACATGGACCAGGGCAAGCTGCTCGAATGGAAGGTCAAGCCGGGCGAAGCGGTCAAGCGAGGCCAGGTGATCGCGGTGGTTGACACCTCGAAGGCCGCGGTCGACGTCGAGATCTGGCACGACGGCACGGTCGAG
>Ga0209919_1001673_pt1 | contig 10568 bp, 7 predicted proteins | sample SalPon2A_C_D2_MG_FD_185721 | JGI IMG/M metagenome (GOLD analysis project Ga0209919, IMG submission 185721) | Soil microbial communities from South San Francisco under conditions of wetland restoration - Salt Pond MetaG R2A_C_D2_MG (SPAdes)... | ecosystem: Environmental > Terrestrial > Soil >... | reverse complement strand
GTTTCTGATCTCTCAATCCGGCAGAATCAGTTCATTTACAATTCTGTTTCTTATCCTGATTGGACTCTGGCTTGTGTTTGGCAGAACTGAAATGCCGGTCAGGCGCCAGAATGCCGTGCCAAGGGTGGTCACGGCACGGGGGGATCTTGCGGCTGATGAGCAGTCAACTATTGAGCTCTTTGAACGAAGCTCACCCTCTGTTGTCTTTATTACAACCAGCGTAATACGAAGGGATTTTTTCAATTTAAATGTGTATGAGATTCCGCGTGGTTCTGGATCCGGTTTTATATGGGATCAACATGGACATATTGTCACAAATTTTCATGTGATTGAAACTGCCAACAGTGTTGAAGTGACGCTAGGTGATGGCACTGTCTGGAAAGGATCTGTCATTGGGGTGAGTCCTGATAAAGATCTGGCTGTTTTGCAGATAGCAGCGCCGTCATCTGATGTGGTGCCGATTACGGTTGGTGAATCAAAGAATCTACTTGTTGGTCAGAAAGTGTTTGCGATTGGCAATCCATTCGGGCTTGATCACACCCTGACCGCAGGCATAGTAAGCGCTTTAGGGCGTGAGATACAATCGGTGACCGGACAGACCATTCGCGGAGTAATTCAAACAGACGCAGCCATTAATCCGGGGAATTCAGGGGGGCCTTTACTCGACAGCGCCGGGCGACTTATTGGTGTGAATACGGCTATCATAAGTCCTGCCGGTCAGAGTTCCGGTATCGGCTTTGCGGTTCCTGTCGAGGTGGTTAACCGTGTGGTTCCTGATTTGATAAAATATGGCAAGGATATTCGTCCTGGAATTGGTGTCACAATCGCCAGTGACGCCGTGAATAAAAAATTGAATATTGAAGGAGTGCTTGTCCTCAGTGTTGTGAAAGGGAGTGCAGCCGAAAAAGCCGGTCTTCATGGAACACGGGAAGTATTTGGTGAACTTGAACTTGGTGATATTATTGAAGCAATCAATGACGTTCCGATAAATAATTTTGACGATTTGCGCGATGCACTTGATCAGTATAAAATAGGTGATGAAGTTACTCTGATACTCAGTCGAGATGGCGGCGTTCACAAACTACGAATTATTTTAGAAGAGGCTGGCTGATTTGACTTGGTGGACAGGAGCAATACGGAGCCTGATTTCATTTGAAAACAGTGAACAGTTGGATCTATTTAAGATTTTTCCGGGCTTTCGCCGATTTCTAGCTACACGGCACCATTATGCTGTGTTGAGGACCGGTGGTGACATATTGTTTTTAATTGTCCTCATCTCAGGTTTTCTAGGGCCGAGTGATCCCCGTAGGAATATAGCCGGATTCTTGACTTGGGGGTTATTGTGGCCTTCAATCGTGCTCTCCTGGTTTTTTGTTGGGCGTATGTGGTGTGGAATCTGTCCTTTCCCTGGTTTGGGGCTCTTTTTACAGAGAAAAGGGCTTTCTCTTTCCTTAAAACCACCAAAATTTTTGCAGAATTATGGGGTCTACCTCTCTGTCTTTTTGCTTGCTGTCATTATCTGGATAGAGATTGTCGCCGGCCTGGATCACTCTCCTAAAGGAACATCCTGGTTGGTGTTAAGCATCATTGTCGGCTTCGCAATTTTGGCTGTCCTGTATCAAGGGCAAGCCTGGTGTCGGCATTTGTGTCCTTTAGGCAGGATAAGCGGCGCGGCTGCCACCCTTGCAATTACAGAGTTTAGGGCCAACCATGAACGCTGTCGTGAATGTACAACCTTTGCGTGTAAACGCGGTGGCAACGGTAAACGCGGTTGTCCTGTGTATCTTGGGGCTTATTCTGTCAAAAATAACCTGCATTGCCTCGTCTGCGGTCACTGCATACCGAACTGTGGCAGGGATGCGCCACAGTTTCTCATCCGTAACCCTTACTCTGAACTTATCAGAAACAAGGGCAGATATATTACCTGCAGTTACATTGTTCCGTTTCTTATCGGTTCTCAGTTGGCCCGCTTTCTGCGGCAAAAAGATGTCTATCAAGTGGCAACGGCACTCACCGGCTCAGAAGCTGTTGCCTTTAGTGCTCTTTTGCTGGTAGCTTTTGCTCTGGTACTTGCTGGCATACGATTTGGAAATTATATGATGGGCATTACAGTCGACCCTGTCTTTGGCAAGTTCTCGCCAATGATTCCAATTCTTATTCCAATGGCTTTTGTCGGTGAGCTTGTATATCGTATGGACTATTTTGCCACAGGTATTGGCGACTTCCTACCGACATTTGGCCGTCAATTCGGGGTGCTCTTTTTTGAAAAACTTGCCTTTTCTATTCCTGCTTTCCCGGTGCAGATTCTTTCCGCCTTTTTCATGCTCAATGGTGCAATTGCAGCCTGCTATATATTATGGCGGTTCTGCCTTGAGGATTTTGAGGGCTTAATCAAGCTTCGGAGTTTCATAGGACTTAATATTCTGATCAGTGTATTTCTTCTGTCCTATCTCAGTGTGATTTTCTAGAAACTGATAGCGCGACTGAACCATTCCTGAAACTTGTTATCAACAAGCGGTCGGTTGACGACGTCGGGTATTTATAACGGAGTCCAAGGGAGGGTGGGGATCAAAAATTTTCAGGAGTGATTATTTTATTCTCAGTCTTAATCTCAGCCTTTGACTGTGCTGCAAGGGATGTCTGGGTTGCCTTATTAAATCGCGCTAAAGCCCGCATGTCGCGTGTTTCATCTGATTCGTCCATTATCTCTTCCCCCATGATCTCTTCGATGATGTCTTCAAGACTGATAATGCCGGTAAAACCGCCATATTCATCGACAACAATGAATAAATGCTTTCGGTGCTCAAAAAACTCAACCAGGACATTTGGCAGTGGAATGGATTCCGGTACAAAATGAGGCGGTTCCATCAATTCGGATAAGGGGGTATCGGTAATACCCTCTGCAGCACAAATTAATACTTCTTTGCGTAACACCACACCGACGATATTGTCAGGGTCGTTGTCATAAACCGGAACACGGCTGTGGATATTCCATTTATCTTTATACTCAGCAGAAGCAGCCTGGGACACGGTAAGATTTGCATCTAAGGTGAATGCAACAGTTCTGGGCGTCATGGCTTTTAAAACGTTTTTGCTTCGAAGTTCCAGAATATTAACGATTATTTTCTCTTCCTGATGATCTATCGCACCGTTTTTTTTACTCATTGAGGCGATGACCTGAATCTCCTTAGAAGAAATATACGATTGCTGGTCCGTTTTCTCAATTAACTGAGTAAGTTGGTTGGAAATCCACAAAATCGGCGTGAACAGTTTAACGAGAAAATAGAGAGGATAAGCCATCATCGGGGCAATTTGCCGGCAATAAGCAACGCCTGCGGTTTTGGGGATTATTTCTGAGAAAAAAAGAATAATCAGGGTGAAGCAGGCCGAAAAAACACCAAGAGAAGCATCACCGAACAGGGCAGCTGCCGAGGCGCCAGCGACGGCTGCGCCCATGGTATTTGCTATTGTGTTAAGGGTAAGAATGGCAGAAATTGGATGATTTATGTCATTCTTTAGGCCTAACAAAATGGCGCCGGATTTTTTGCCGGTTTTTGACAATAATTCAATGTGACTGTGAGAAATTGAGTATAAGGCGGCTTCAGCAACACTGCAGAATGCTGAAACAATGATGGCGAGTCCAGCAGAAAGGCATAATTTTAACAACACAGATGGTGATCCTTCAACGAAGTTAGTGGTGATGTGCTTCAGCTTTCAGTGTACAAATGACATGCTAATTTTAATTTAGTATCATTCTTGTATCATTATACTATAAGTGATAGTTAATAATAGTCATTTTGAATAAATAATATACATAGAGATTGACGATTTTAATTTCAGGCTGCCAAATATAATAAATACTCATACTGATTTTATTAGGGGAAAAGATGAAAATAACAGTTAGCCGTAAATTTCCTGATCATTATAATGGCGACCTCCTGGTTTGCTGCATTAAACAGCCTACGACTGACCAAAAACTCGAGTGTGCTCATCTGGAGGCAAAAAAACACATTCTTGCTGCGTATGAACTTGGTGATTTTGAAGGAAAAGAAGGGCAATCGTTTTTATGTTACCCGGTTTCAAATGACGGGAGTAAAAAACCAAAACGAATTTTAGCCGTAGGCTTGGGCAAAGATGACCTGACACAGGAAAACTTTCGTTTATGCGGCGGGGAAATTATCCAGGCAGCAAAAAAAACAAAGAGCCGGGAACTTGTCGTAATTTTGCCGGATTTAGATGTCCCTCATAGTGATATGTGCCAGGCTCTTGCTGAAGGGACTCTTTTAGGAAATTACACATTTGAAAAATACAAAACGAAAAAGAGTGAAGATGAGGAGATTGAAACTACAATAGACAAAATAATCATTGTCTGTTCCAACGATAAACAGGCGCGGAAAGGTATAAAAATCGGGGTGGTTAACTCTGAGGCTGTCATATGTGCCCGTGATATGGCGAATGAACCTGGCAGCAGTATGACAGCAAAGCATTTCGCAGATTTTAGCCTGGAACTATCAAAAAAATATGGATTAAAACGCAAGGTTTTTTCCAAAGCTCAGCTCCAAAAAATGAACATGGGTGGTATCCTTGCTGTAAATCGGGCTTCGTCAGAGCCTCCCCAGTTGATCGTCCTCGAATACAGAACAGGAAACAAAGTTCCTACTCTGCTTTTGGTTGGTAAGGGGCTCACTTTCGATTCCGGAGGCATTTCTCTTAAGCCCGGCGCTGGAATGCAGGATATGAAATACGATATGTGCGGTGGCGCTGCAGTTATGGCAGCGATGCAGGCTATTGGCGCAGAAAAGCCGTTGAATGTTGATATTGTTGCAATTGTGCCGGCAACCGATAATATGCCGGGACCGGCAGCGTTAAAACCAGGTGATGTTATTTGTCAATACAATGGTAAAACGGTCGAAGTTGTCAATACTGACGCAGAAGGTCGGTTGATCCTTGCGGATGCACTGTCATATGGCGTGCAAAAATTTAAGCCGGATGCTGTAATAGATTTGGCAACGCTGACGGGTGCTGTAATCGTAGGTCTTGGGCATCATTATTCAGGGTTGATTTCTAATGATGACAATCTTGCCGATAAAGTTCTGCAGGCCGGCAAAAAATGCGGGGAACCTGTTTGGCAGTTGCCGCTTAACAAAGACTACAGCAAACAAATCAAGTCGAAAATTGCCGATCTAAAAAATGTCGGCGATAAAGGGGCAGGCACCATAACCGCAGCCGCCTTTCTGCAGGAATTTATTGGTGATGCAAAATGGGCTCATATTGATATTGCCGGTACAGCATGGGACTTCACTGAGAAATCCTATATCCCTAAAGGTCCTTCCGGGGTGGGTGTCAGGTTGTTGCTTGATACTATCCGAAACTGGTAAGATCCTTTGCCCTTCATCCAACTTTGAGTTTAAGGCGTAGAAATTCAAATCCGATCTGATACTTAATACAAATTGAGTCCGGTTTCGTCTGACACCTCAGATCATATATACATGGAACACCGTAACTTCCACTCCGGACAAACTCATAGATAAGAGTTTCACTTTTGGGGTGGCTCGAATAATCTAGACCAGCAAGTGATAGTTTGACTGCAAACCTCTTTCAACATATCGCCTTTCCCCCATAATTTTTGGGCATAAATTTCAGTTTCACAGCAGACATATTTTGTGATAATCTAGGTAGATATACCTGTTGAGCTTGATAATAAAATGGGTTGGTGCTTTCTTTAGGATAGGTGGCGACTATCAATATCGCAGGTTATCTTTAAAAACGTTGTGATGAAACCTATGGTAAAAGGAGGGAAAATGAATCTGCTGAGTTTTGTTAGATTGAAAGTGCTTTTCTGGTGGCTTTGCATCCTGGTCTCCTTGTGTACCACCACGCCAGCTATTGCCGGCGATTTGGCTGAAATCCTCCAAAGCGGTGTGCTCCGCCATTTAGGCATTCCCTATGCCCATTTTGTAAAGAATTCGTCAAAAGGCCTCGACGGGCTGGATGTGGAGATGATGCAATTGTTTGCCAAATATCTTGGAGTTCGCTACCAATGGGTTGAAACCGACTGGTCGGAAGTTTTTGGTGACTTGACAGGGCAAAAAGTTGAGCCAACTGGAGATGGTGGTTATCGGGTTGTTGGAAAAACGGCGATTCGTGGTGATGTAATTGCCAATGGTCTGACAGTACTTCCTTGGCGCGAGCAGCTGGTGAATTATTCAACCCCGACATTTCCAACAGGCGTTTGGCTGGTAGCGCGGGCAGACTCAACAATCAAACCCATTGAACCGAGTGGTGATACCAAGACTGATATCAAAAATGTCAAAAAATTGCTTTCAGGCCATTCGTTGTTGACCATGCAAAGCACCTGCCTGGATTCACGATTATACGATCTGGCGTCGACCAAGGCCGACATTCGTTTACACACCGCCAGTAAAAGCCTCAACGACATTGCCCCGGCAGTCATCAAAGGTGCTGCAGAAGCCACTCTGTTGGACATCCCCGATGCATTGGTAGCGCTGCAGCAATGGCCTGGCGATATCAAAATTATTGGACCTATTTCAGAGCCGCAACTCATGGGGGTGGCCGTTGCAAAATCATCACCGGAACTGTTAGCAGCATTCAACGAATTTTTTCAGCAGTTAAAAATGTCAGGCGACTATGATGTACTGGTACGCAAGTATTATCCGTCTGTCTATCTCTACCTTGGCGATTTTTTTACGGTCAAATAAGGAGAATTGAGATATGCCTAACAAGCTGATTTTACAGCCTGGCCGTTGTTTTCGTACAAAACGTCTGTTAGTGCCTATTTTCTGCCGAAGATTCTTGTTAATTGGCTGTCTGCTGATTATGACTCTGTCAACATCGGCTATGTCAGTATCCGGCGGTGATCTTGATGATGTCCGTAAGGCTGGCAAGCTTCGTCATCTAGGCATCCCCTATGCCAATTTCGTTTCTAACCAGGGTGACGGCCTTGATGTGGAGTTGATGAAGTTGTTTGCGTCATATCTCGGTGTTGAATATGAATTTGTCCAATCGTCCTGGTCAACAATTATTCCTGATCTTACCGGAAAAACCATTCGACCCGAGGGAGATATGACAGTAACCGGAAGCTGTCCGATCCGGGGTGACGTGATTGCCTCCGGATTTACGATTTTGCCATGGCGCAAGAAAATTGTCGATTTTTCCACACACACTTTCCCCACCGGGGTGTGGCTCATAGCGCGGGCAGATTCAAAGATAAGCCCGGTTGTCCCAAGCGGTAGCATCGAAAAAGATATTGATGAAGTTAAAATGATCCTGGGGGGTAAAAGCGTCCTGGCCATCAAACACAGTTGTCTGGACCCTGAGCTATACCAGCTGGAAAAACAGACGCAACAATTCAACTGCTTGCCCCTGACCGCAATCTAAGTGAAATGATCCCCCTGGTGATTGCCGGAACGGCGGACTTAACGCTGATGGATTTTCCTGTCGTACTTATCGCGCTTGAGAAATGGCCCGGGCAGATCAAAGTCGTCGGTCCCGTTTCTCTACAGCAGAAGATGGCCCCGGCATTTTCTCAATCGTCACCAAATCTTCGGGCTGCCTTTGAAGATTTTTTACAAAACCTTAAAGCCGACGGTACTTACAAGCAGTTAGTTGGGAAATATTATCCAACAGTATTTTCCTATTTCCCTGATTTTTTTAGCAACTGATGGGTAAAGGTATATGACCGCCACCCCCGACAGTGTCCCCAATCATAGACGGACCACTCCCTTTGCAGCTATCGCTGAGCGGCCGACGCTGTCCATCCTCCTAGCTTCACTTCTGCTGATTATCTATGTTGGGTTTCTGGTGATTTCCAATTACCAAAGTCAGGTAGCGTTACAGGAGTCTGCGACCAACCGTTTTCAGCTTGATCTGGAGAAACGGGCTGCCGCACTGGGGTATTTTTTTTCGGAAAGAAAATATGACCTGAGTGGTTTGGCGCTTTCTCCAGAGATCAATTCCTATTTTACCAATAAATCTCTTGGTATGTCTGAACAATACGGATTGAAAGTCAACCTCTTCATGATCGACCAGCTTCTGCAAAATACATTGGAGGATGTAAACATTCAGGGTGACAAGATCTATGATCGGTTTGTTCTCTTGGACAACACCGGTCGGGTCTTATCCGATACGGCATCCAAATCCGCCACTCAACCCGTCCAGGTACCATCGATCTGGAAAAAGGAAACTGGTGACGAGCCGAATGTTTACTTTGTCGATGCAGATGATAAGCCGCAAATATTGTTGGCGACCTCCTGTTTCTATAAGGGGAAGATTGTCGGGGAGCTGATCGTACAGCTAGCAAGGGAGACCCTTTTCTCCCACTTTATCGATTTAATGGATACTTTGGCGTTGAGCGGATCCGGGTTGCTGGATGAAAATGGGCGGTTACACCTTTCTAATAGGATCAACGATCAGGATTTCAGCGCTCTTCTGACATCGAAACAATTCACTGGTCTGTCAAATAATGGCGTAGCATTTCTTCCGTTTATATCGGAAAACAAAAAACATGATATGCTGATAGCACGTTTTCCGATTCACGGTCTACACCTCAGCTATGTGGTGTGGATACCACGCGAGGAACTTTCCGGAGGATTGGTGCCCTGGCGACTGGTCATAGGTGCAGTGACCCTGGCTGTATTTGTGCTGGCTAGCCTTGGATCGATCCTCTGGTACTCCGGCCAAAACCTGATTTTAAAAGCCCGCTTTGATGAATCCGAACACCAACAGGATCTGCTGGCCGCGAAGAATAAGCAGCTTGAAACGGAAATTAAGAAGCGAGAGGCCTCTGAGGAAAAGCTGCAAAAGTCGAAGGATGAATGGGAAAATACCTTTAATGCTCTGAGTGACATCGTTTCAATTCAGGATAGAGATATGCGGATAATCCGGGCCAACACGGCGGCTTATGAAGCCTTTCATGTTGAACCCGGCGCACTGAGTGGCAAATATTGCTATGAGGTTTTCCGGGAGGCCAATCAACCATGTTTTAACTGTCCAGAACTTTCAACATTAAAGGAAAGATCAACACATACTGCAAACATCACCCATAAAAACCTCGGGAAGATTTTTCATGTGACAAGTTCTCCCGTCTTAGATGATCATGGAGACTTAACGCATATCGTTCATATTGCCAAAGATATTACCGAACAAAAAAATATGGAGGATGAACTTTTTCAAGCACATAAAATGGAGGCTATCGGTACCTTGGCCGGTGGCATTGCCCATGATTTCAACAATATTCTGGCTGCCATAATTGGCTATGCCGACATGGCCAGGGATGATATTCCAGAATGGAGTCCTTCAAGAAACAACATTGAACAGGTTCTCAAAGCTGGAGGCCGGGCGAAAGAATTAGTCAGACAGATTCTCACTTTCAGCCGCAAAGGACCAGAAATTCAGCAACCGATGCAACCATCTTCCATCATTAAAGAGGGGCTCAAGCTTATGCGCGCCTCTCTGCCGACGACGATTGAGATACAAAAAGATATCGCTTCTGACTGTGGTTTAATCTTAGCGAATCCAACAAATATCCATCAAGTCCTGGTGAATCTTTGTACTAATGCCTTTCATGCCATGGAAAATGAAAAGGGGGTTTTAACAGTAAAGTTGACCCGAGTTGATTTGCAGGAAGCATATGTAAAAACGGAAGCGGCTATATCATCAGGGTCGTTTGTTGAACTCATGGTTAGCGATACAGGTTGTGGTATGGATGAAGCGACAGTTGAACGGATTTTTGAGCCTTATTTTACCACCAAAGAGGTTGGTAAAGGAAGTGGGATGGGGTTAGCTTTAGTTCATGGTATTGTGCAGGGTTGCGGTGGTTTTATGAGAGTTGAGAGTAATCCCGGTAATGGTAGCACTTTTCACGTTTATTTCCCCGCATTTGATGAAAAGGTTATGGTGGAGGTTAAGGAAGAAAAACAAGAACCGCTCCCTACGGGCAATGAGCGAATCCTGGCTATTGACGATGAAGAAGACATCGTCGGCCTGTTTCAGGCAACCTTGGAGAATCTCGGGTACAAGGTCTTTGCATATTGCAACAGCGAGAAAGCGCTTGATCTCTTTCAGGCAACTCCGGCTAATTTTGATCTCATTATTACTGATCAAACGATGCCTCATCTTTCCGGGGCCGAATTGGCAAAGAAAATTTTACAAATCAGACCAGACATTCCTATTATCATGTGCACGGGCTACAGCTCGATGATTTCAGAGGAGAAGGCCAAAGAGATCGGTGTCGAACGGTTTATAATGAAACCAGTCCGCAGACGCGATCTAGCCGAAACTGTAAGGGAAGTTTTGGATAATAAGAAACCACAATCTACTTAGTCATCCCTTAATTGAAGTATAACTTGCTAACTACCTCAAAATTAGCGATTTGCAGCTAAGCTAATGACACTCATCACACGATCAAAGTCTCAAAAGAGCCAGGAGTGGCCGTTCGGTCAATATATAATACTCCCCAAAAACTGGACCACGGGTTAAGGTGGAAATCTTCCTAAAAAGGAGGTTACCACATGGTCCAAAAACGCAGGAAACATAGCCCTGCATTTAAA
>Ga0209919_1001669_pt1 | contig 10583 bp, 7 predicted proteins | sample SalPon2A_C_D2_MG_FD_185721 | JGI IMG/M metagenome (GOLD analysis project Ga0209919, IMG submission 185721) | Soil microbial communities from South San Francisco under conditions of wetland restoration - Salt Pond MetaG R2A_C_D2_MG (SPAdes)... | ecosystem: Environmental > Terrestrial > Soil >... | reverse complement strand
AGGGAGTGCTTCCTGGCGTCGGCCGTGTCGGGCCGCGTCACGGCGTCCGCCTCGATCGCGCGCTCGCGGGCGGAGGCCGCCGGCGTGTAGCCGGGGAGCTGCTGGGCGGCCAGGGGAGCGGCGGAGAGGCACAGGAGCGAGCCGAGGCCCGCGATCAGAAGGTGGCGTAGTCTCATGACCCGTTCCGTGCAGGGGAGCGTCCGAGCGCGAGCGATGCGAGCGCGGAAGATAGAGCCTCGATGCGGAGACGGCGAGCGCGATCCGCGGGGGCACCGGCTATCTTGATGTGGGGGACCGCCCCGGACGTGCACCAACTCCATGGTCGACGAGGAGGCCCACGTGAACAGCTCGACACGAGGACGCGGACGAGAGGTAAGGGTCGCTGGGGCCGTGACGGCCGCCGTGGCGCTCGCGCTGGCGACCGCGGTGCCGGCAGTCGGCCAGGTGGCGGCACCTGCCGCGGCGCCGGCGTCTCTCCGGACGACCGTTTCGGCGGACGTTCAGGCCGCGTCCGGCTGCTGGGTGCGCGGCTCGCGGGCCGACCTCGCGAACCGCGCCAGCCCGCTCGACTCCACGTCGGTCGCCCTGCGCGGCGGGACCGTCCAGGTGTGCTACGGGAGCCCGAGCCGCCGCGGGCGCACGATCATGGGCGGCCTGGTCCCCTATGGGACGCCATGGCGGCTCGGGGCCAACGAGGCGACCTCGATCCACATGCCGGTCGCCGGCACCATCGCGGGCGTGGCGGTCCAGGCCGGCCTGTACTCGCTGTACGCCGTCCCGGACTCCGACGCGTGGAAGCTAGTCGTGAACGGGACGGCCCGCCGCTGGGGGATCCCCATCAGCGACGCGGTCCGGGCGAAGGACCTCGGCTCCGGCCGGGTCGAGTCGTCGCGGACGGACTCGATGGTCGAGCGGCTCACGCTGACGCTGGAGAAGACGGGGCCCGCCGCCGCCGACCTGGTGGTGCGCTGGGAGCGGACCGAGCTCCGCGTCCCCGTGGCGCTGGGCGGTGCCCACGACTCGAAGGAGAGCCGCCGGTGACCGCACCGCAAGGCCGCCGCGGCCCGGCCGCGCTCACCATGGACGCCGATGCGTTCCGCGCCCTGGGCCACGACGTCGTGGACCGGATCGCGGTCTTCCTGGACGCGATGGGGGAGCGGCCGCTCACGCCCGGCGAGTCGCCCGAGGCCGTGCGGGCCGCGCTGGACGCGGGCGCCGGCCTGCCCGAGCACGGGGCCGACCCGGGGGAGCTGCTCGGCGACGCGGCCGACCTCCTGTTCGACCACTCGCTGTTCAACGGGCACCCGAGCTTCTACGGCTACATCACCTCCTCGCCCACGCCGATCGGGATGCTCGGCGACCTGCTGGCGGCGGCGGTCAACGCCAACGCCGGGGCGTGGATCCTGTCCCCCATGGCCACGGAGATCGAGGCCCAGACGGTCCGCTGGATCGCCGAGCTGCTGGGCTACCCGGCGGACGGCGGCGGGCTGCTGGTGAGCGGCGGCAACATGGCGAACACGGTCGGCCTGTGGGCGGCGAGGGCCGCCATGGCCGACTGGGACGTGCGCGAGGCCGGGGTCGGCGCGGCGGGCGCCAGGCCGCTCCGCGTGTACGCCTCGGGCGAGACGCACACGTGGATCCACAAGGCGACGGACCTGGCCGGTCTCGGCACCGACGCCATCCGCTGGATCCCCACCGACGACGGGCTGCGCATGGACGTGGCCGCCCTGCGTGACGCGCTGGAGCGGGATCGCGCGGCGGGTGAGCGGCCGATGATGGTGGTGGGCACGGCCGGGTCGGTGAGCACGGGCGTCGTGGACCCCCTGTTCGAGATCGCCGACGTGTGCCGGGAGGAGGGCGTGTGGTTCCACGTCGACGGGGCGTACGGCGGGCTCGCGGCCGCCGCGCCGGAGGCGCCGCCCGACCTGGGGGCCCTGCACCTGGCCGACTCCCTGGCGGTCGATCCCCACAAGTGGCTGTACGCGCCGCTCGAGGCGGGGTGCACGCTGGTCCGCGACCGCGAGACCCTGCGCAGCGCCTTCTCCTACCACCCGCCCTACTACCACTTCGGGCAGGAGGCGACCAACTACGTCGACTTCGGGCCCCAGAACTCGCGCGGCTTCCGCGCCCTCAAGGTGTGGCTCGCCCTGCGCCAGGTCGGCCGCGAGGGCTACGCCCGGTGCATCGCCGACGACATCGCGCTCAGCCGGCGCATGCACGCCCGGGTCACGGAGCACCCCGAGCTCGAGCCGTTCACGCAGGCGCTCAGCATCTCGACCTTCCGCTACGTGCCGGAGGACCTGCGGCCGGAGGTGGGCTCGGACGCGACGGAGACGTACCTGAACGAGCTCAACCAGGCGCTGCTGGACAGGATCCAGAACTCGGGTGAGGCGTTCGTCTCCAACGCGGTCGTCGGCGGGCGCTACCTGCTGCGGGCCTGCATCGTCAACTTCAACACGAAGGCGGACGACGTGGATGCGCTGCCGGAGATCGTGGCACGGCTGGGACGCGAAGTGGACCGGGAGCTGCGCGGGCCGTCCGAGAGCTGACGAGGGGGGCGGGAGGCGATGGCCACCTCCCGCCCGCTCCCCCCGACGCCGACAGGGTCCGGGTCGCCGGCTCACGAAGCGACGGCCACCTCCTCCGCGGTGATCGGCTCGATCATCCGGTGGACACGCGAGACGACGTCGGCCGGAAAGCCACCCTCCCGGGCGTGCCTCAGCACCAGCTCCTCGTTCGGCGCGATGTAGATGCAGTAGATCCGGTCGTCGGTGACGTAGCTGTGGACCCACTGGATGCCGGGCCCGAGGTCGCGCAGGACGCCGCAGGACTTCTGCGCGATGGCCGCCAGCTCTCCGGGGCCGAGCTGTCCGGCGCCGGGCAGGTCTCGCTCGATGATGTACTTGGGCATGGACTCCTCCTCGGTCGGTGGCGACTCGGCGTCAGGGCGTGGCGCCGAGGTGGGTGACGTCGCTGCCCGCGTACGCGCAGGTCACCTTCGGATTCCAGTCCGCGAACACGCCGTTCGGATTCTCTTTCCACACCCAGGCGTGCAGCGCCCAGATGCCGAACGCGTCGTTGTGGTGGAAGGACACGGCGCCGAACAGCGTCGGCGCGGGATCGGTGGTCGCGGGCACGAGCGTGTAGGGGATGATGTACTCGACGCCGACCAGCCGCCTGCGCCCGTTCTTGTCCGGCTCGTACATGAGCAGCTCGGGCCTGCGGACGTCGGGCACCGGGTCGTTGATGTAGGCATCGTTCCCGTAGTGGTAGCCCATGGCTCCGGCCGGCAGATCGTCCAGGCAGTTGGTGACCTCGTCGGTGTAGCCGGCGGCCTTCGTCGCATCGAAGTCCTGGAATCGCACGGTGGCCTGGCGAAGGGCGGCGAGATCCCGGTCGGCGACCGCGGAGCCGCCACTGCTCCCACGGTCTGCGGACACGGCGGCGGCTGCCACGTCGGCCGGCCCGGCGATGGGCCGGTTGCAGGCGGCGAGGAGCAGGATCGTGAGGCCCGCGGCCGCCACGTGGCACGCCTGGCGCGCGCCGCTCGACCCGAGCGCTTCTGGGTAGTGCATGGAGTCCTCCCTGTGCTGCGGACTCGAGAGCGACCGACGGTCTTGCCGCCGGTCTCGAACGCGGCGCAACTTGAAGGCGTGCCATCGCCCGGCCGTCGTCCGGGAATCGTCCCACTCTCGCCAGACGGTCCGTGTACCGACTGAAGCTGTTCGGCAGGGCTTCCATCGAGGGACCCGAGGGCCCGGTGATCGGCCGGGCGGCGCAGCGACGTCGCCTGGCACTGCTGGCCCTTCTCGCCACCGCCCGCGATCAAGGCCTGACCCGGGACAAGCTGATCGGCCTCGTGTGGCCCGAGTCCGCGCCCGATCGCGCCCGGCACCTTCTCTCCGACTCGATCTACCGCGTGAACCGGGCGCTGGGCGGGGACGCCCTCGTGGCCGCGGGGGACGGACTGCGCATCGATCCCCAACGCCTCTCGGCCGACGTCTGGGAGCTCCGGTCGGCCGTGGACGAGCAGGACTGGCGGCGTGTCGTAGAGCTGCACGCGGCGCCCTTCCTGGACGGCTTCTTCCTCACGGGCGCCGACGAGCTGGAACGCTGGGTGGACAGGGAGCGCGAGCTCCTCGCCCGGTACAGGGCTCGCGCCCTCGAGGAGCTGGCCGGCGCGGCGGAGGCCGGGGACGCGACGGGCGAGGCCGTGCGCTGGTGGCGCCTGCTGACGGAGCAGGACCCGTACAGCTCCCGGGCGGCCCTGCGGCTCGTGCGCGCGCTGGACCGGAACGGAGAGCGGGCCGAGGCGCTCCACCACGCCCACCTGCACGAGGCGCGGCTCCGGGAGGAGCTCGGCCTCGAGCCGGATGCGGATCTGCGGGCGTTCGTCGACGGACTCCGGTCGGATGCAGTCCCCGCTGCCGGGCGCCCGGCTGCGTCGGAGCCGGAGCTTCCGCAGGGCTCTCCGCAGGGTGCCGTCCCGGACCCGTCGGCCGGGGCGTCGGGCCCACGCCCGATCGCCGTGCTTCCGTTCGTGAACCTCGGCGGCGACCCGGAGAGCGAGGCCTTCGCCGACGGCATCACCGAGGACGTGATCGCGCAGCTCTCGAAGATCGGCGCCCTGGCGGTGACCGCCCGGGCGTCGGTCATGCGATTCAAGGATCACCGGGAGAGCACCCGCGACATTGGCGCGGCCCTGGGCGTCGCCACGCTCCTGGGCGGGAGCGTGCGGCGCTCGGGGGATCGCGTGCGCATCGTCACGCAGCTGGTGGACTCGGACACGGGCCGCTGTCTGTGGGCCGAGACGTACGATCGCGGGCTGTCCGACGTGTTCGCCATCCAGACGGACGTCGCCCTGCAGATCGCCGCGGCGCTGAACGCCAGGCTGTCCGGCGACGAGAGGACGCGCCTCCGCAGGGAGCCCACGCGTGACGTGGGCGCCTACCAGCTCTATCTGCAGGGAAGGCACTGGACCCTGCGGTATACGGAGGACGGCCTGCGGCAGGGTATCCGCTACTACGAGCGAGCGCTGGCCCGGGACCCGAACTTCGCCCTGGCGCACGTCGGCGTCGCCATGGCCTACGAGGAGCTCGGGGAAACCGGCGTCCTCGCCGGGGAGGACGCGTACCGCCGGGCCAACGACGCCGCGCTCGCGGCCTATGCGATCGACCCCGAACTGGCCGAGGCCCACTGCATCCTGGGCCAGCTCGCGGTCGCCTACGCGTTCGACTGGGAGAACGCGGAGCGGGAATTCAGGCGTGCCCTCGAGCTGAGTCCGAGCCACGCTGCGACCTACGATCTGTTCGGGCGGATGTGCTCGGCGATCGGACGCCACGACGAGGCGGTCGCCATGCAACGGCGGGCCCAGGCGCTCGACCCCCTCGATCACCGGGCCGACCTCGCCACGGCGCTCCTGCGCGCCGGACGATACGAGGAGGCGCTCGAGGAGGCCACGCGCGCGGTGGAGTTCGACCCGTCCTACGCTCGGGGCTGGGCCACGCTGGGCTGGGCGCACATCCTGAACGACCAGTACGACGAGGGCCTGGCCGAGCTGGAGCGGGCCGCGGCGATGACCCCCGACGCCACCCAGTGGTTCGCGCAGCTGGGCCAGGCCTACGGGATGGCGGGACGCGTCGACCGGGCGCGGGAGGTGCTGGGACGGCTCCAGGAGCGGGCCCGGGAGGGTTTCGTCTCTCCCTACCATCTGGCGTACGTGTACACGGGTCTGGGCGAGCACGGGGCGGCCATGGACTGCCTGGAGCGCGCCTGCCGCGACCGGGGTGGGGCCGTCTACGGGATGGCCGGCTCGTTCCTGTTCGAAGCGCTGCACGGGAATCCGCGCTTCCATACGCTGGCCCGGCGCATGAACCTCCCGGCCTCGTTCAGACGCACGCTCGGCTGAGGCGCCCTCGCCCCGGCCGGCGGGCTACGGCCTTCGAGCCGCGGTACCTTCGACGGTCCTCTACTCCAACCGGGTCGTGACCTCGGCGGCCGGGCGGCGCGCCTTGGCGTCCGGCACCGCCGCCGGCTCGCCCAGGTGGACGATCGCCACGATGCGTTCGCCCTCGGGCACGCCCACGGCCGCCCGGGCCCGCGGGTCGTCCATGACCGCGCCGGTCTTGAGGTGCGTTCCCAGTCCAAGGTCGAGGGCGGCCAGCATGAGGTTCTGGACGCCCATCATGGCCGCGGCGTAGTCCTCCTCGCGGATCTCCGGGTTCTCGTCGAGCGTCGTGGCCACCGCGATCATGGCGGGCAGCGCCTCGTGCGTGGACGCGACCTTCTCGACCACGGCACGGGCGGCCTCCGGGTCCTCGACCCGCTTCGCCTTGCGGGCGCCCAGCGCCTCCCCCCAGGCGCGCCGCGCCTCGGGGCCCAGCACGTAGAAGCGCCACGGCTCGGTCAGGCGGTGGTTTGGCGCCTCGACCACGGCCTGCAGGAGACGGTCGAGCTCCTCGCGCTCGATCGGCCGGTCGGTGAACTGCTTGATCGAACGGCGGGCGGCGATCGCTTCGAAGACGTCCATGGGCCTCGCTCGCAGGGGTTCGTGGGGACGGAATCACGAATGTGCGGGAATGGGGGGCACGTGACGAGGGGGCGGTGCGGCTTGGAGCGGTGAAGGGTCTCCCGGCGGTGGTATAGGCGATGGGGGCGGCCGTTCGGTCCCGGGATCGTCCGTCGCCTCCGTCTTGCCCGGGCGACAGGCGTCATCCTACGTTGCGAAGCGGGCATCCGCCCGGGAGACAGGAGGCACGTGGATCCCTCTCTCGATCGAGGTCAACCGGCAGCGTGTCCACTCCCATGGAGCAACTCGCCGACCGTCTCCGGAGCGCCCTCTCCGGCCGTTACGACCTCCAGCACGAGGTCGGGCGCGGCGGGATGGCGACCGTGTACCTGGCCCGGGACATCCGGCACGGGCGACCGGTGGCCATCAAGGTCCTCCACCCGGAGCTTGGACTGAGCCTCGGGCCCGAGCGCTTCCTGCGGGAGATCCAGATCGCCGCCCGGCTGCAGCACCCGCACATCGTGCCCCTGTACGATTCCGGGCAGGCGGGGGACCTCCTCTACTACGTGATGCCCTTCGTCGAAGGGGAGTCGCTCCGCCAGCGACTGCAGCGCGAGGGGTCGCTCCCGCTCGAGGAGGCGCTCGGGATCACGCGGGCGGTGGCCTCCGCGCTCGACTACGCCCACCGGCAGCAGGTCGTCCACCGGGACATCAAGCCCGAGAACGTGATGCTGCACGACGGCGAGGCGATGGTCACCGATTTCGGCATCGCCAAGGCCGTGAGCGCGGCCGCGGACACGCTGACGCGGACGGGCACCTCGGTGGGCACGCCCCAGTACATGAGCCCCGAGCAGGCGGGCGGCGAAGCCGAGATCGACGGACGCAGCGACATCTACTCGCTGGCCACGATGCTGTACGAGATGCTCACCGGCGGCGTGCCGTTCACGGGCACCCAGCAGGCGATCATGGCCCAGCTGTTCACCTCGCCGGTTCCCTCGCTTCGCGAGCGGCGGAACGATGTCTCGAACACGCTAGAGCAGGTGGTCCAGCGGGCGATGGCCAAGGAGCCGGGCGAGCGGTATCCGACGCCGGCGCAGTTCGCCGCGGCGCTGGGCTCGCCGGAGGTGCTGACGCCGGCGACGAGCCCGGCTGCCCCCAAGCGCGGCAAGTCCATCGCCGTGCTGCCGTTCGTGAACATGAGCGCCGACCCCGAGAACGAGTACTTCACGGACGGGGTTGCCGAGGAGATCATCAACGCGCTCAGCAAGGTGCAGGCGCTCCACGTGGCGGCCCGCACGTCGGCCTTCGCCTTCAAGGGGAAGAACCAGGACATCCGGAAAGTGGGCGAGCAGCTGGGCGTCACCACGGTCCTCGAGGGGAGCGTGCGCAAGGCCGGCAACCGGCTGCGGGTGACCGCGCAGCTGGTGAACGTCGCCGACGGCTACCACCTGTGGTCGGAGCGCTACGACCGGCAGCTGGACGACGTGTTCGCCATCCAGGACGAGATCTCCGAGAACATCGTCAAGGCGCTCCGGGTCGTCCTCAGCGACAAGGAGAAGCGCCAGATCGAGAAGAGGCCCCCCACGGAGAACGTGGAGGCGTACGAGTTCTATCTCCGCGCGCGCCAGTACTTCCACCAGTTCCGGCGGACCGGGATCCAGTATGCCCGGCGCATGTACGAGCGTGCCATCGAGGTGGATCCCAACTTCGCGAAAGCCTATGCGGGGATCGCCGACTGCTGCTCGTTCATGTACATGTATTGGGATGGGAGCAAGGCGAACCTCGAAGGGGCCGACTCGGCCAGCGCCAGGGCCCTGGAGCTCGATCCGGACCTCGCGGAATCGCACGCGTCGCGGGGCTTCGCGCTCTCGCTGCGCCGGGAGTACGAACAGGCGAGGGCCGAGTTCGAGCGAGCCCTCGAGCTCAATCCCAAGCTGTACGAGGCTCACTATCTGTACGCCCGCGCCTGCTTCCAGGAGGGGCGCCTGGAAGACGCGGTGCGTCACTACCAGGAGGCCTCCCGCGTCCGGCCGGAGGACTACCAGGCCGTCCTGCTGATGCAGAATCCGCTTCACGGCCTGGGTCGCCACGAAGAGGCCCTGGACGCGCTGCGAAGAGGCGTCGAGGTGGTGGAGCACCACCTCGAGCTCAACCCGGATGACGTCCGAGCGCTGTCGCTCGGAGCGGCCGCCCTGGTCCAGCTGGACCAGACGGCTCGGGCGATGGAATGGGCTCATCGGGCCTCCGACCTGGAGGCGACCGACCCGGGGGTGTTGTACAACGTGGCCTGCGTCTATGCTCTCGGGGGCATGAGCGACCGCGCGTTCGAGTGCCTCGGCGCGGCGATCGAGAATGGCTTCGGCCACCGGGAATGGCTCGAGAACGACACCGACCTCGACTCCCTTCGGAGCGACCCGCGCTTCCAGGCGCTGCAGCAGAGGCTTTAGCGACGCTTCCGGACCGGCTCGTCCGTGCCCGCCTCGCACGCGGGCGCGGCTCCCCACTCGGCCGGGAGGCCCTCCGCGGGCCCGGCAGGAGGCCGAATCCCCGAGCCAGGAGCCAGCGACATGCGCACGTTCCCCCTCCGGCGTATCACGTCCTTCCTGGTCGTGCTCCTGTCGGCCCTGGCGGTGCGGGCGCCGGCGCTCCGCGCCCAGGCGGCCGCGGACACGGCGGCGTCCTCCGCGCTGGGCTACCGGCGCAGCGAGGTCATGATCCCGATGCGCGACGGCGTGAAGCTGCACACCGTGCTGTACGCGCCCAGGACCCGGTCCGCGCCGCTCCCCATCCTGCTGGAGCGCACACCCTACGGCGTGGACGGCTCCGATCGGGCCTTCCGGGTGGCGGTCAGGGACCTGGCCAAGGACGGTTACATCTTCGCCTTCCAGGACATTCGGGGGCGCTTCGGCTCGGAGGGGCACTTCGTCATGCAGCGGCCGCCCTGCCCGGCCTCGGCCGACTCGTCCTGCATCGACGAGGGGACGGACACCTGGGACACGATCGACTGGCTGGTCCACCAGGTCCCGGACAACAACGGCCGGGTGGGGATGCTCGGGGTGTCCTACCCGGGCTGGCTCACGGTCATGGCCCTGCTGCACCCGCATCCAGCCCTCAGGGCGACGTCTCCGCAGGCCTCGCCGGCCGACATGTTCATCGGGGACGACTTCCACCACGGCGGCGCCTTCCGGCTGAGCTACGGCTTCGAGTACGCGGCCATGATGGAGACGGGGAAGGTGACGACGCAGTTCCAGTTCCCCGTCCACGACACGTACGAGTGGTACCTGAAGCTGGGTGCCCTGTCGCACGTGGACGAGCGCGTCCTGCACGGGCGCATTCCCACCTGGGAAGACTTCGTCCACCACCCGAACTACGACGCCTTCTGGCAGCGGAACTCGGTCGCTCCCTACATGACGAAGGTCACGGTCCCGACCCTTAGCGTGGCGGGCTGGTGGGACCAGGAGGACTTCTACGGACCGCTCACCATCTACAAGGCGCTGGAGGCCCACGACAGGAGCTCTGAGAACTACCTCGTGGTGGGCCCGTGGCGGCACGGGGGCTGGGCGGGCGAGGCGGGCGACAGCCTCGGGGCCATCCGCTTCGGGAGCGCCACCGGCGAGCACTTCCGCCACGACATCGAGGCGCCCTGGTTCGCGTACTGGCTCAAGGACCGCGGGAAGCCGCCCGCGGGCGAGGCCTTCACCTTCGAGACGGGCTCGAACCGGTGGCGGACGTGGGCCCACTGGCCGCCGCGGAAGGGCGTGACCGACCGCGACCTCTACCTGCGGGCCGGCGGGGCCGCCTCCTTCGGGCCGCCGCCGGGCGCGGGGGCGGGCTCCGGAGCCGGCGCCCCGCCCTTCGATCAGTACGTCTCCGACCCGGCCCACCCGGTGCCCTACCGGCGCCGGCCCATCGAGCCCACCTACGACCCCACCGGCTCGGGCTGGTACACGTGGCTCGTCCAGGACCAGCGCTTCGTGGACGGTCGCCCCGACGTGCTCGCCTGGGAGACCCCTCCTTTGGACCACGACGTCACCGTGGCCGGCAACGTGGTGGCCCACCTGTTCGCCTCCACCTC
>Ga0209919_1001668_pt1 | contig 10592 bp, 9 predicted proteins | sample SalPon2A_C_D2_MG_FD_185721 | JGI IMG/M metagenome (GOLD analysis project Ga0209919, IMG submission 185721) | Soil microbial communities from South San Francisco under conditions of wetland restoration - Salt Pond MetaG R2A_C_D2_MG (SPAdes)... | ecosystem: Environmental > Terrestrial > Soil >... | reverse complement strand
GCCCCCTGCACCCCGTAATCAGGAGCCTCATTTGGGCAAACGCTCTCTTCTCGCCTCGCTTAACCTGGGGAGGGCCATATCCTTATCCGATAATAAGGGATTGCTAATCGGCCACTTAATACCAAGCCCCGGATCATTCCAGGCCACGCCGCTATCGGATTGAGGATGATACAAGGCCGTACACTTGTACTCAAAATCAGCTACCTCTGAGAGCACGCAAAAACCATGTGCGTAGCCAGGAGGAATCCATAATTGCCTGTGATTGTCCTCTGAAATCTCAACGCCAACCCATTGCCGAAACGTCGGGGAATCAGGATTTACATCCGCAGCCACATCGAACACTACACCGGTACCTGCTGACACCAGTTTTCCCTGTGGATTCTCAAGCTGAAAATGCATACCTCGCAAAACTCCCCTGCGGGAACGGGAATGGTTATCCTGCACAAACTCTAATCCTGTTCCTGGAATTCCCGCCTCTTCATAGCGCTGCTTATGAAAAGTTTCCAGAAAAAAACCGCGCACATCACCAAACACCTTGGGCTCTATAATCAGAACGCCGGGCAGCGCCGTCCGGATGACATTCATGATTTCTTTTCAGCCAGCCTTCGCATCAAATACTGGCCATAACCGCTTTTCATCAAGGGTTCGGCCAGCCGTGCCAACTGCCCATCATTAAGGTAACCCATCTCCCAGGCAATCTCTTCCGGAGAGGAAATCTTCATTCCCTGTCGCTTCTCGACCACCTCGACATAGCTTGCCGCATCCATCAACGATTCATGCGTTCCTGTATCCAGCCAGGCCGACCCACGACCCAACCTTTCCACATGCAGCTTCCCTTTAGCCAAGTAGGCTTTGTTCACATCGGTGATTTCCAGTTCGCCCCGCGCCGATGGTTTTAAATCAGCAGCAATATCGAGCACTTGATTGTCATAAAAATATAATCCTGTAACCGCCCAATTCGACTTCGGCCTGGCCGGTTTTTCCTCGATGGATAAAACCTTCCCGCCAGCATTAAATTCAAGCACGCCATAGCGCTCAGGATCATGTACACGGTAGGCGAATACGGTGCCTCCACCCTCATCACCGGATACCCTGGAAGCAGCTTGGCGCAACTGTGCAGGCATACCTTGGCCGTAAAAGATGTTATCGCCTAGGATAAGGCAACATGCGTCACTACCAATAAACTCGCGACCAATGGTAAAGGCTTGCGCCAGGCCATCCGGGCTGGGCTGCTCGGCATAAGACAGCTCAAGGCCCCATGCCCTACCATCACCAAGCAGATTTCGGAAAAGAGGCAAATCGTGCGGTGTTGAAATAATCAGAATCTCGCGAATCCCAGCCAGCATCAGCGTTGATAGCGGATAATAAATCATCGGCTTGTCATACACCGGCATTAGCTGCTTGCTGACTGCCAGTGTCAGCGGATGCAACCTTGTACCCGAACCACCGGCCAGAACAATTCCTTTCATAGCCTGATGATTCCTTTACCGACAAGAAAATCAACCACCTGATCCACACACACGTTGAGACTGTCCTCACCAGTATTGACACGAATTTCCGGGGACCTCGGCGCCTCATAAGGGGATGAGATCCCGGTAAAGTCGGCAATCTCTCCCGCTCTGGCACGCTTGTACAAGCCTTTCACATCGCGCGCCTCGCACACATCCAGTGAGGTATCGCAATGTACCTCAATAAAATCATCGCCAAGAATATGCCGCACCCTGGACCGGTCTTCCCGGAAGGGTGAAATAAAAGCTGTCAGCGTCAAAATACCAGCCTGCACAAACAGGCCAGCCACCTCACCGACACGGCGGATATTTTCGACCCGATCCGTGTCCGAGAAGCCAAGATCCGAACACAGGCCATGGCGAACATTATCGCCATCAATCACGAAGGTACGGCAGCCCATCTGATGCAACCGCTCCTCAACCGCATGCGCCAATGTGGATTTACCGGCGCCTGAAAGGCCTGTAAACCAGAGTACTGCACCGCGATGGCCATTCTGCTTTTCCCGTATCTCGCGGCTGACCTGCGCCAGATGCCAGACCACATTCGAGCTCTTCTTCCCCATGTCAGACAATTCCATCCTTCCAATCAGCTCGCCACATCCCCATATCCGGATTTTGCCTGTCAAACATCAGCTCGGGCAAGCTCCCAGCGCATGTTGGGAGAAAATGATACATCAGACCTTTTTCCAGCTTGTGGTGCCAGCACCGTCTTCAAGCACAATACCCTCAGCGGCCAGTTCATCGCGAATGGCATCAGCACGAGCAAAGTCACGCGTCCTTCTCGCCTGATTGCGCTCTTCAATGAGGGCTTCAATGCGAGCACTATCGACCTCGCCAGATTGAAACCAGGCATCAGGATCCTGCTGCAGGATTCCCAATACGTCCGCCATGGCCCTGAACGCAACCACCTCGCCAGCCACATCATGCCCGGCATCCATTCCCTTGTTGATGGCACGGGATATCTCAAACATCTCGGCCAGTGCCTCCGGGGTATTGAAGTCATCGTTCATGGCCGCTGCAAATCTCGGCGACACATGCCCACTTTCAACATGGGCGCCAGCCAACCGTCTGGCAGTTTCGTACAGGCGGTCAAGGCTTGTTTTTGCAGCATCCATGGCTGCATCCGAAAAATCCAGCGGCGAGCGATAATGCGTACCCAGCATGAACATGCGCAGAACTTCCGGGTGATAACGTTCGGTTATCTCACGGATGGTGAAGAAATTCCCGAGCGATTTGGACATCTTCTCCGCATTGATGTTCACGAACCCGTTGTGCAACCAGTATCGGGCAAAGCCACCATGATTGGCTGCCTTCGCCTGTGCAATTTCATTTTCGTGGTGTGGGAATTTAAGATCCATGCCACCACCATGTATATCAAAGGTTCCCCCCAGATGCGCACAGCTCATTGCCGAACATTCGATATGCCAACCTGGGCGCCCCTTCCCCCACGGTGAACTCCACGCCGGCTCGCCTTCCTTGGCCATCTTCCACAACACAAAATCCAGCGGATCGCGTTTGCCCGCATCAACTTCCACTCGGCTCCCCGATTCAAGATCATTGATATTCTTGCCGGATAACTGCCCGTAGCCCGGAAAGCTTCGCACGGCAAAAAGAACATCCCCTGACTCGGCTACATAGGCATGCTCGCTTTCGACCAATGCCCTTATCATCGCGATCATCTGATCCATATGCAGCGTAGCCCGCGGCTCATGGGTTGGACGCAGGCAACCAAGTGAATCGGCATCCGCATGGAATGCCTTGATCATATCTTCAGTCAGCTCACCAATGGCAATGCCGCGCTCATTCGCCCGAGCAATTATCTTGTCATCCACATCGGTGAAATTGCGTACATAATTCACATTAAAGCCAAGATAAATAAGCCAGCGATAAATGACATCGAACATCACCATCACGCGGGCATGCCCGACATGACAAAAGTCATAAACGGTCACACCACATACATACATGCCGACATTGCCCGGCTTGAGCGGTTCAAAAGCTGTCTTGCTTCGTGTCAGTGTGTTATAAACAACAAGATTCTGCTGATCCATGTATCCACTCATCCTGCAATGGTGTTCCGATCATGCAATCGGGCCTGCATATCACTCAGTCGCTCATGGATACCATGATGGCCAAGATATGCCAATACAGCACTCATTTCCGGCCCATGGGTGGCGCCACTCAGGGCCACTCGCAGCGGCATGAACAACATGCGCCCGGATTTGCCGGTTTCCGCCTTGATAGCATCAGCCCACAACTTCCATTCCGGATGATGCAGCGTTCGCCAAAGTCTTTCAGCTGTTGCAAAAAAATCTGTTCCGGCTTCAACGGCCACAGACATCGACTCATCGTCCAGCGATTCATGTATATCGACAAGACGCATAAACTGGCATGCATCTTCAATGCGCTGGAGATTCGGCTGCACCAGTTGCACAAAACCCTTGTCAGCCAGAGATATGATCCCGGATACCAGTGCCAGCAATTTATCTTCGTCCATATGATGCAGCAGGCGTGTGTTCCAACGCCACATTTCATCGTCCGACCAGCGCACAGCGCTCGTGGAAACATGTTCGGCAGCAAAGCCCATGGCCAGTGCTGTTAAATTCAGCGCATCATCAGGCAGGTTCGGGTGCCCAAGGCGTGTCATCGCCTGCACAAGTGCCTCTGGCAGGAGCCCATCATCCCGGAGCTCGGCCACGCTGTGGCTGCCGCTCCGCTTGGATAGCTTGCCGCCATCCGCACCCAGCAACAGACCATGATGCATATATACCGGAGGTACAAAGCCAAGCTTGTGCAGCAGCCAGACCTGATATGCGGAATTGGTAAGGTGATCATCGCCGCGCAGGACATGGGTGATGCCATCCATGGCATCATCCACTGCATTGGGCAGCAGGAACGTAAAATTGCCGTTCGAGCGCGCCACAACCGGATCATCAAGATCCTGCAGGGAAAAACTGACCTTGCCGCGCAGCGCATCCGCCACAGTTACTTCGCCCTCATCGGCATGTACGGCCAGACGCCAGACGAAGGAGTCGGTCTCAGCGCGCTTGCTGGCATCTTCCGAAGATAACTTCCGGCAACGGCCTGAGTACCTGGGCGGCAACCCGCGAGACGCGGCCAGTTTCCGATCTAGCTGGATATGGGATTCGCTGCAAAAGCAGCGGTAGGCCAGGCCCTTGTCAGCCAACTTCTGCAAGGATTCCTGATGCTGTGCGGCATGTTGAGATTGAAACAGAGCCTGACCATCCCAGTTAAGGCCCAGCCAGCTGAGATCATCCTCGATGGCATGAATATACTGCTGCTCGGATCTGTTCTGGTCCGTATCTTCAAAGCGCAGAAGAAACCTTCCCTGATGCTTGTGGGCAAACAACCAGTTGAGAAGGGCAGTGCGCACATTACCAAGATGCAGCATGCCGGTCGGAGAAGGAGCAAAACGGGTTACAACGCCTGTCATGGTTTGGCCTCCTCCTTCGATTTTTTTCCTTCCCCGGGCATAATCAGCATGTATTCATCCGGATGTACATAGCCCAACTCACGATGCACCAGTTCTTCCAGCGCATCAGGATCATTGCGCAGGCTCAGAATCTCCTTTGCCAGTCTTTCGCGCTCCTGTTTCAGATGCCTTACCTCTTCCTGTAAAGCCTGAAATTGCGCCGCCTCTTCCCGATACACCAGATAACCATGGTCCGAAAACACCAGTCCCCAAGCCATATAGGCTGCCGCTGACAGGCCAGCGGCCCAGATAACCCAGCGCAGCAAGACCTTGTGCATCAGCTTAGACGTCTGCAATCAGCTCCGCAGGAAAGCAGAGCGGCCGGCAAACCGGGCTTTAGAACCAAGCTCTTCTTCGATACGCAGCAACTGATTGTACTTGGCCATTCGATCCGAGCGCGATGCAGATCCTGACTTGATCTGGCCCGTAGCCAGTGCCACGGCAAGATCCGCGATGGTTGCATCTTCCGTTTCACCGGAACGATGGCTCATCATGCAGCGATAACCGGCACCATGAGCCATGTTCACTGCAGCAATCGTTTCTGAAAGCGTGCCGATCTGGTTCACCTTCACCAGTAATGCATTGGCAACACCCTTGTCGATGCCCTCTTTGAGAATCGCCGGGTTGGTTACGAACAGGTCATCGCCGACCACCTGCACACGATCACCAATCCTGTCGGTCAGCAGCTTCCAGCCATCCCAGTCGCCTTCATCCAGTCCATCCTCGACGGATAAGATCGGATACTGGCGGCACAACGAGTCGATCAAGTCGACCATGCCTGCGGAATCAAGCTTCTTGTCCCCTTCTCCAGCCAGTACATACTTGCCGTCATGATAAAATTCGGATGCAGCCATATCCGAGCAGATCACCACATCCTCGCCCGCTTTCAGGCCGGCTTTCTCAATTGCCTGCAAGATAACAATGATGCCCTCTTCATTGGATCCGAGATTCGGTGCGAAACCGCCCTCGTCTCCCACTGCTGTAATGTGGCCGCCAGACTTCAGCACCGATTTCAGAGCATGGAACACCTCAGCACCCATCTCCAGCGATTCAGCAAAGTTTGCAGCACCGGCAGGCGCAATCATGTATTCCTGAAAATCAATATTGTTGTCGGCATGTGATCCGCCGTTGATGACATTCATGCACGGTACGGGCAACAACGTGGCAGAATCACCGCCCAGATAGCGGAACAGCGACAGACCCTTTTCGGTGGCCTGTGCTTTGGCCACAGCCATTGATACGCCAAGAATTGCATTCGCACCCAGACGCCCCTTGTTGGCAGTCCCGTCCAGCTGAATCAGTTTGTCGTCCAGTGCCTGCTGGTCATCAGCATGCATACCTTTTACGGCTGTAGCGATCTCGCCATTCACATTGGCAACGGCCTTGCGTACACCCTTGCCTCCGAGACGCGTATCCCCATCGCGCAGCTCAACTGCCTCACGAGAACCGGTGGATGCGCCGCTTGGTACTGCAGCACGCGCAAAAGCGCCGCTGGCAAGTTTCACATCGACTTCGACCGTCGGATTGCCGCGCGAATCATAAATTTCGCGCCCGTGTACAGAAATAATTTTACTCATCTTCTAGCTCCTGACAGGCCCCATTGCCTGTATTTTCAATTTTTAAACGCTTGCCGCAGCGAACGTGGATGATACAAGGATCATTCCACTATTTTTTCCCCTTCCCTGCGTTTAATTCTTTACGACTTCATCCAGCCGCTTCAACCGCATCAGCAGTGCCTCAAGATCACTCAAAGGCAAGGAATTCGGCCCATCGGACAAGGCTTTGTCGGGATCGGGATGCACTTCCATGAACAGCGCCGCCACACCCGTTGCCACAGCCGCACGAGAAAGACCTGGAACGAATTCGCGATTGCCACCCGTAGCACCACCCAGTCCACCGGGCTGCTGAACTGAATGTGTCGCATCAAACACGACGGGGGCGCCAAATTCGCGCATCACCATAAGCGACCGCATATCCGAAACCAGATTGTTGTAGCCGAAGCTGGCACCGCGTTCGCACAGCATGATATTTTCATTACCTGTCGCAAGTGCCTTGTCCAGCACATGCCGCATATCCCAAGGAGCAAGAAACTGCCCCTTCTTGATATTGATGATCTTGCCTGTTGCCGCCACAGCCTGAATGAAATCCGTTTGCCGGCACAAAAAAGCGGGCGTCTGCAATATATCCGCCACTTCGGCCACGGCAGATGCCTGCTCCGGCGTATGCACATCGGTAACCACAGGCACACCGACCTCATCCTTGACGCGTTGCAGTATTTTCAGCCCTTCCTGCAACCCAGGTCCGCGAAAGCCGTCCTTGGATGTGCGATTGGCCTTATCGAAGCTGGATTTGAAAATCAGCGGCACGCCACATCTTTCCGCTATCAGTTTGATCGACTCAGCCACCTTCATGGTGAAATCTTCCGACTCGATCACACATGGACCGGCCAGAAGCGTAAATGGAAGTTCATTGCTGATTTCAAAATCAGCCAGGGCAATTCGATGCTGACTCATGCTTTCTCCGCGTGCTTTTTGGAGGCTCCGACAAAGGCAGCAAACAACGGGTGCGGTGCGTAAGGACGGGATAGAAACTCCGGATGGAACTGACAGGCGACAAACCACGGATGATCGCGCACCTCAACAATTTCCACCAGTGAGTCGTCTGGCAACGTACCTGATACCACAAGTCCAGCTTCTTCAAGCTGTTTGCGGTAGGTATTGTTGAATTCATACCGATGACGATGACGCTCACGAATCTCGCTCTGACCATAAGCTGCTGAAGCCTGCGTTTCATCAATCAACTTGCAGGGATAGCCGCCCAGACGCATCGTGCCACCCAGATCACTGTTGGAACTGCGCTGCACCCGCGATCCTTCCTGCTCCCACTCGGTCATCAAAGCGATCACAGGATGCTCGGCCCGCTCATCAAACTCACTGCTACTGGCATTCTCAAGGCCAGCGACATGGCGGGCAAATTCGATCACCGCTAACTGCATGCCAAGACAAATCCCCAGAAACGGCACGTTATTCTCGCGAGCATATTGGATAGCCAGCATCTTACCTGCTGTGCCGCGTTCACCGAATCCGCCCGGCACCAGAATACCATGCATATCCGCAAGCACATCCGTGCCCTTCTTTTCCAGCGATTCGGCATCAATATACTGGATCGACACGCGCACGCCGCTGGCAATACCACCATGAAAAAGTGCTTCATTCACCGACTTGTAGGCATCCGCCAGCTCCACATACTTGCCGACCATGGCTATGCGGATCTCTTCTTTGGGGCTGCGTATCTTGTCGCAGATATCCTGCCAGATTGACACGTCCGGCTCGTTATCGGGCAGGCCGAAATGCTCAAGAATCACCGAACCCAGGCCGCCGCTGCGCAGCGACAACGGAACACCATAGATGGTATCAACATCCGGTGCGTCAATCACCGCTTCCCGATCCACATTGCAGAACAGTGCGATCTTATCCTTCTGCCCCTTGGGGATGGGATGATCACTGCGGCAAAGCAGCACATCCGGCTGAATACCGATTTCACGAAGCTTCTGCACGGAATGCTGGGTCGGCTTGGTTTTGATTTCACCAGCCGAACCGATATACGGAACCAGTGTCAGGTGCACGTAAGCAGTGTTTTTTCGCCCCAGATCAAAACGTAGCTGGCGAATCGCCTCAAGGAACGGTTGTGATTCAATATCACCGACAGTTCCACCTATCTCTATCAGCGCGATATCCACATCATCAGCGCGCAAAGACAACACTGCATCCTTGATGGCATCGGTGATATGTGGAATGACCTGCACGGTTGCACCCAGATAATCGCCACGCCGTTCACGACGGATCACTGATTCGTAGATGCGGCCAGTGGTATAGTTCGACCGCTTGGACATGGTGGCATGGGTAAAGCGTTCGTAGTGACCCAGATCCAGATCGGTTTCAGCGCCGTCGTCGGTCACAAAAACTTCGCCATGCTGGAACGGGCTCATGGTTCCCGGATCAACGTTGATATACGGATCCAGCTTCTGCATGGTGACCTTCAGGCCACGAGCCTCAAACAAGGCTGCCAGTGAAGCTGCAGCAATGCCCTTACCCAACGAGGATACGACCCCGCCAGTAACAAAAACGTATTTAGTATTGGTATTCATGACGGGCGCGGAAGTTATCAGAACCGCGTCTCAGAAGCCAACAAAAAGCATCAAAAAAATGTGCTTATTCAACCCAGCGTCTGGCATTGCGGAACATGCGCAGCCACGGCCCGTCTTCACCCCATTCCTGAGGGTGCCAGGAATACTGTACCGTGCGGAACATGCGCTCCGGATGCGGCATCATGATGGTGAAACGACCGTCTCCGGTAGTCAGGCCCGCAACACCCTGAGGTGAACCGTTCGGGTTGGCCGGATAACTGAAAGCAGCCTTCCCTGTCGAATCGACATAGCGAAGGCTGACAAGAGCTGCCTGCATCTGGGCATCGTTATCAAAACGAGCCTGACCTTCTCCGTGGGCAACCACCAGGGGCAAGACAGAACCTTCCATATCCTTCATAAAAATCGACGGTGATTCCGGAATCTCAACTTGTAGCAGACGCGCCTCGAATTGCTCAGAGCGATTGCGTACAAACTGCGGCCAATGCTCAGCACCGGGAATAATAGCCTTAAGGCCGCTCAGCATCTGGCAGCCGTTACATACACCCAACGCAAAGGTATCCGCACGATGAAAGAAAGCGTCAAACTGGTCGCGCGCGCGATTGTTGAAGCGGATAGAACTTGCCCAGCCACGGCCCGCACCCAGAACATCGCCAAACGAGAAGCCTCCGCATGCAACGAGACCCTTGAATTCATCCAGTGCAACCCTGCCGCTGATGATATCGGACATATGTACGTCCACGCAGTCGAAACCCGCCCGGTCGAAGGCCGCAGCCATTTCGATCTGGCCATTGACACCCTGCTCACGCAACACGGCCATTTGCGGCCGGGACTTTGCGATATATGGAGCGCAGATATCCTCAGCCGGGTCAAAGCTGAGACGGGCCATCAGTCCGGTATTGGATGTATCAATAATTGCCTCAAACGCCTCTTTGGCACACTCGGAATTATCGCGTAATGCCTGCATCCTGTAGCTGGTTTCGGCCCAGATCTTCTGAAGCTCCAAAATATCCTCATCAACAATCGACTTGGCATGGAAGGAAAACTTCAGGCGCTGGTTGTTGGATTCGTTCGTACAAACACTGCCGATCACATGCGTCACATGCCCAAGCCCGCAATCCACCAGATGGGCCAGCACCTTTTCCCGCTCACTGCGCCGAATCTGGATCACTGCTCCCAGCTCTTCGGCAAACATCAGGGGAAGTTCATATCCACTGCGATCCCCACTCAGGGTTTCAAGATTCACCTTAAGTCCGGCCCTGCCGGCAAAAGCCATTTCGCACAGGGTGGCAAACAGGCCACCGTCCGAGCGATCATGGTAGGCAAGTATCATGCCCTCACCATTTAACCGCTGGATGCCTGTGAAAAAGGCCTTCAGCAAGGCAGGCTCATCCACATCAGGAACCGTCTGGCCGGTCACGCCATACACCTGTGCCAGTGCGGAGCC
>Ga0209919_1001667_pt1 | contig 10593 bp, 7 predicted proteins | sample SalPon2A_C_D2_MG_FD_185721 | JGI IMG/M metagenome (GOLD analysis project Ga0209919, IMG submission 185721) | Soil microbial communities from South San Francisco under conditions of wetland restoration - Salt Pond MetaG R2A_C_D2_MG (SPAdes)... | ecosystem: Environmental > Terrestrial > Soil >... | reverse complement strand
AACTAAGTGTTCTAATAATATTGCTTTTACAGGAACAAAGCGGTCTTTAATCTTTATAATTGGTTCGGGTTTAGTTATTTTAATTCCTGTTGAATAATGAATTTGTGATAATTCCTCATATTCGCTGGATTAAAGGTTACATTAAATATAACCAGAATCTGCAAATAAAAGAAAGTTACATTTATATGTCATACCGCGATCAAAAAAAGTATATAGAATATCTTAAAAACAATGAGCGTAAATTGGACCCGAAAGAACTGGCAGAGTTCAAAATGTTTCTAAAACGCCATAAAGATGAAGAGGATTTTGATACTATTTCAATGAAAAGATTGAAAGACATTCACGATAAATACAATAAGCCTGTTGACAAATCAAAGTACGATTCATTTTTTAAGAAAAAAGAAGAATGATCATTTTAACGGATGTCATTCAGGTACATTCCGTGGAATTTTTAAATTTTAATTAACTACTAAAAATATTTATTTATTGTTTTTTCAGGACAAATAATGGACAACAAAAAACTTTATAGAATTATCGGCGCAGTTGTTTTTCTAATTTCGGCAGCAGTATTATTTATGACTGCCCAACCTTCAGTTTCATTCTGGGATGTTGGTGAATTTACCGCCGCCGGGTATGCTTTACAGGTACCCCATCCCCCCGGAACGCCGTTCTTTTTATTAATGAACAGAATATTTTCGATGATTCCGATCTTTGAAAATATCGGGCACAGAATAAACACAGTTTCTGTGTTATCCAGTGCTTTCTCGGTTTTATTCCTTTACCTGATAGCAATAAAAGTTATTGAAAATTACAAGGGCAAAAATCCTAAAAGTATAGTTGACGCTTTGGGTACATATTTATCCGCAGCAATCGGTGCCTTGGCTTTTTCTTTCAGTGATACATTCTGGTTTAACGGATCGGAAGGAATTGTTTTTGGCTTAAGCCTCTTGCTTTTTTCTGCAATTGTTTACCTGATGATGCTCTGGAGTGAAAAAGCAGATAACCGTGATAATGAAAAATATATTTTTATGATCGCATACCTGATCGGATTATCAACAGCAGTTCATCTTATGAGTGTGCTGGCAATAGTAGCCGTCGGTATGATGATTATTATTCGGAAATATGTGAACGACGATGAAACTCTGAAAAAGACTTCCTTTATTTTTATTGGTAATGTAGCTCTCGTGTTAGTTGTTGCGTTTGTTTTATGGGGAGCAAATACCGGTAAGAACGCACCTACACCAGATCAATATCACGCATTCGATAGTAAATTTAAAATGATCATTGCAGCTCTCAGTGCTCTATACATAGGAGCTTTCTGGAAAAAGATTTTTACAAAGAATTCATTTTATTTACCAGTTCTGGTTGGCGGCCTTGCGCTGTTCTTTACTTATCCCGGAATTGTAAAAATCCTTCCTTCTATTATTTCCTCAATTTCAGGAAATAGTCTGTTTACAGCTTTGGTGGTTTTCTTTGCTATTTTTGGCGGACTCATCTACCTGGTACATCATTTTATAAAGACGAAAAAACAGACTCTTCACCTGGTTTTTATGTCCATCGTATTCATTCTTATAGGATTTTCTACTTATGCAATGATTATAATCCGCGCGAACATGAATCCGCCTATGAATGAAAACGATCCAAAAGATATTTCCACTCTAATCACTTACCTTGATAGAGAGCAGTACGGCGATTTCCCGATTTTCCAGAGAAGATTTACAACTGAATCTTACCAACAAGGAGTATTCACAAATTATTCAAGTGATCTTGATTTCTGGTGGCGTTACCAGATGAATCACATGATGACAAGATACATACTCTGGAATTTTGTAGGAAGAGAAAGCACTGTACAGGATGCCGGACCAAACGTCGCCCCGTTTAACGGAATTGGGAATATTTTCGGCAGAATATTCAACCTGCACTTTGCAGGAGACACGTCACATTCACTCTTTGCTCTGCCGTTCCTGTTCGGACTACTTGGACTTTATTTCAATTTCAAAAAAGACTGGAAGCTTGCATCGATATTTTTTATCCTTTTCATTTTTATGGGATACCTGACTGCATTCTATCAAAACCAGCAACAACCACAGCCCAGGGAAAGAGATTATTTTTATGTTGGCGCGTATATGATCTTTTCATTATGGATAGCACTCGGCTTCCGGGGAATTATCGATTTGATTATAGAAAAATTCAGTGACCTTTCTAAACAGAAAGTACTTGTCTTCGGACTTATATTATTTGGATTTGTTGCCTTACCGGTAAATATGTTGCGTGCAAATTATTTTATGAATGACAGATCCAATAACTGGGTGCCCTGGGATTATTCATACAACCTTCTGCAAACCTGCGCACCAAACGCCGTACTTTTTACAAATGGAGACAACGACACCTTCCCGCTGTGGTACTTGCAGGACGTTGAAGGTGTAAGAAGAGATGTAAAAATAGTTTGCCTTAGTCTTGTAAATACTCCTTGGTATATAAAAGAATTAAAGAACAACGATCCTTATCATGTAGGTACAATAGACTTAAAACTTTCGGATGCACAAATTGATCAGATTACTCCGGTTCAATGGGAACCGAGGGATATTACACTTCCTGTACCAAAAGGAATAAATACCAGTAGAATGTTTATACAGGATTCTTCAATAATAAAACAAGGCTCTTTGACATTCAGAATGAACAACACGTTAACTGTTGGAAATGTAAAAGCAATTAGAGTACAGGATATTGCAGTATTGCGAATAATTCAGGACAACAACTGGAAAAGGCCGATATACTTTGCAACTACCTGTTCGCAGGATGCCAGGATTGGCCTTGATCAATATTTAAAAATTGAAGGTATGGCATTCAGGCTTGTACCAGAACAGGCAAATCAAAATACTGAATTTATTAATGAGCCGGCTTTGGAACAGGAAGTTATGCATGAAAATCATAGCTTCAGCAAAGACTTCAAACGTGGATTTAAATTCCGCGGACTAAATAATCCGAATATCTTCTTTGATGATAACCACCAGAGAATGCTTCAAAATTACAGAACAGCATTTTTAAGACTGGCTCTTTATTATAAAAGCGCACATGAAAACAATAAAGCTATTGCTGTGCTGGACACAATGTCAGCAAAAATCCCAAGAGACCTGATCAGAATGGATTTCAGACTTTATAACGAAATCGGCGGATTATATTTTGACCTCGGTGAGAAACAAAAATATAAAAAGATATCCTCAGAAGTTGAAAAAGAAGCAAGACAGGCATTAAAAGATAATCCATCTGATCTTTCACCTTACAGAACTTTGCTGGATATTTATGAAAACGAGGGAAACAACAGGCAGCTGCTGAATATCTGGAGGGAAATCCTGGCAATGTATCCGGGTGACCCTGAAGTGAAAGCAAATGTTGAAAAATACCAGAAACTGGTTGAGGAAAAGGATACAACTAAATAATAATTTTAAAGGCCTTGTTCAATAATGGTGGTAACCTAATTTCATAACTTGTCATCCCGAATTTATTTCGGGATCGGCTAATTTATACAGATTCTGAAATAAATTCAGAATGACAGAAAAAATAATTTACCCGTATGAAATTAGGTTACTACCACAAAAAAACTTTTCTCCGGATTAGCTCTCCATTTATCCATTTTTATTGATATATACCCCTATTGTGAGTAATTTTTGGACTCTGTTTTTAATATGAGGTGGAAATGAACTATAAACAAATTAACAGAATTTTCGCAGCAATTGTTTTTGCAATTTCGGCAATAGTTCTGTTTTCTACGGTTCAGCCTTCAGTTTCATTTTGGGACTGTGGCGAGTTTATAGCAGCTGCATTTTCACTTCAGGTTCCTCACCCACCGGGAGCGCCACTTTTTACTTTGATAGGCAGAGTCTTTTCGATGATGCCAATTGCTGGAAACATAGCACTCAGAATTAACTACATTTCAGTACTGGCAAGTGCTTCTTCGATAATGTTTCTGTACCTGATTGCTGTAAAATTAATTCAGAATTACAGAGGCAAGGAACCCAAAAATTCAGTTGATGGATTAGCAACATTCATCTGTGCTGCAATAGGAGCACTGGCATTTTCATTTAGCGATACTTTTTGGTTTAACGGAGTTGAAGCTGAAGTTTATGCATCAAGTACACTTTTATTTTCCGCAATTACATATTTAATGATTGTGTGGAATGAAAAAGCCGATGCAAAAGACAATGAGAAATATATTCTTATGCTGGCCTATCTTATCGGACTTTCAACCGGTGTTCATTTAATGAGCGTGCTGGCAATGGTTTCGGTAGTAATGATGATTATGTTCAGAAAATACGTTGAAGATGAAAAGCAATTAATTACTTCCGGTAAAATATTCCTCGGACACGCTGCCATTATTTTAATAGTTGCTTTTATTCTCTGGGGAAGTCAAACCGGGAAAAATGTTCCTTCACCGGAGGAATATCGTGACTTCGATACAAAATTTAAAATGATAATGCTTGCAATCAGTGCATTAATAATGGGAATTTTCTGGAAAAAGATATTCAACAGAAATTCTATCTACCTGCCCTTTATAATTGGCGGTGCTGCATTGTTTGTAACATATCCGGGTATCGTAAAAATACTACCGGGAATTATAGCCTCAATTTCGGGTGATCATTCAGGTACCGCAATTTTTGTGTTTGCTGTTTTACTTGCTGTCCTTGGTTATGGTGTTTATTATTCCGTAAAGCATGATAAGAGAACTCTCCACCTGGTTTTTATGTCCGTAATTTTTATTCTCTTAGGGTTTACAACTTACACAATGATCATAATTCGTTCTAACCAGAATCCTCCTATGAATGAAAATGAACCAAATGATTTTTCCGAGCTCGTTTCATATTTAAATAGAGATCAGTATGGAGACTTCCCGATCTTTAAAAGAAGATTCGCAAGTGAGCCACACCAGCAGGGCGTTTACACAAATTACGATAGTGACCTGAATTTCTGGTGGCGTTACCAGATGAACCATATGACAACAAGGTACCTGCTCTGGAATTTCGCGGGGAGAGAAAGTTGGGCACAGGACGCAGGTCCGGATATTGCGCCGTTTAACAGCATAGGAAATTTTCTTGGCAAAGTTTTTAATATTCATTTTTCCGGCAACAGCACCAACTCACTTTACGGTATACCTTTTCTCATTGGTTTGATTGGAATTTATTTCCATTTCAGAAAAGATTGGAAAATGGCTGTGATTTTTATGGTGCTGTTTATTTTTATGGGATATCTAACAGCTTTTTATCAGAACCAACAACAGCCACAGCCAAGAGAAAGAGATTACTTTTATGTCGGTGCATTTTTTGTCTTTGGAATATGGATAGCAATTGGTATGCGCGGACTGGTTGGATTGGTTCAGGAAAAACTATCCAAAACCAATTTTGCAAAGCCAGCCATATTTGGTGTGCTTGCACTTGGAATTGTTTTTATTCCATTTAACATGCTAAAAACAAATTATCATACACATAACAGATCAAACAACTGGGTTCCGTGGGATTATTCATATAATATACTGCAAAGCTGTGCGCCAAATGCTGTATTGTTTACAAACGGAGACAACGATACTTTCCCTCTCTGGTATTTACAGGATGTTGAAGGTGTACGCAGAGATGTTAAAATAGTTTGCCTTAGCCTTGCAAACACTCCATGGTATATCCGCGAGTTAAAAAATAATGATCCTTATAATGTTGGAACTATAAAAATAAGATTATCGGACCAGCAAATTGACAGGATTGGTGCGGTACAATGGAATGCTCAAAATATTACTCTCCCTATTCCACCCGATATAAAGACAGACAGAATGGATATCCGGGATTCATCTTTGATAAAAAACGGCTCTTTAACATTCACAATGAACAGCACTCTTGATTTCGGAAATGTAAAAGCTGTGCGCATACAGGATTTAATGGTTAAAGAAATAATTGAAGCAAACAAATGGGAAAGGCCGATTTATTTTTCATCTACAACATCTGTTGGCAGTAGAATAGGGTTAAATAATTTCCTAAAATTAGAAGGAATGACATTAAGACTTGTGCCCGAAAATCAAAAAAACACTACCGATTTTATTAATCTACCGGCGATGAAAAAAGGACTTTTACAGGAGAACAATAGTTACAATAAAGATTTTGAACGTGGCTTCAAATTCAGAGGTCTCCACAAAGGTGATATGTTCATTAATAATAACCAGGTAAGAATGCTTCAAAATTATAGAAACGCATTCTTAAAACTCGCATTTTATTATGTTGATAATAACCAGAGACAACAAGCAATTGCGGTGATGGATTCAATGATGAGCAAAATAAACAAAGACATTGTATTTATAGATTATGATATTTATGCTGAAATTGGAAACGTATATTTGATGGCCGGTGCAACTGATAAATACAAAAAAATTGCATCTGAAGTTGAAGTAGAAGCGTTAAAAGCTCTTGAAATAAATCCTGGTGATATTTCTGCTTTCAGGGTATTGCTTGGAGTTTACCAGAATACTAATGATTACAAAAACCTTCTGAAAACGTGGCAGAAATTGCAGAAACTTTATCCTAATGATCCTAACGTAAGGCAAAATGTTCTGAAATATCAACAACTGGCAGATAGTTTAAAACAATAATATCTCATTACGATCTAATACTTATATGAAAATACTTATTCTTGCTCTTTCCGGAATTGGCGATGCGCTGATATTTACTCCGGCTTTAAAATTACTGCGCAAATCTCTACCGGATGCACAAATTGATGCTCTCACTATGATAAAAGGTGCAAAGGATATTTATGAAAGAAATCCAAACATTAATAATGTTTATCTCTACGAGTTTCTGAAAGAAGGTTCACTTAACTCATTGAATCATATTTTGGGGATGCGTGGTAAATATGACATCACAATTAATGTTTACCCATCAAACAGAAAAGAATACAACATTATTAATTTTCTTATTGGTGCAAAAAAAAGGGTTGCTGTAAATTATTTAAGAAAAGATTTTCAGAACCTTGGCTGGCTGAATAACATTACAATTACTGAAGATGATACGCTTCATAATGCACAGACCAACATTAAGCTTGTGGAAAAGTTATTAAATAAAAACTTCAATTCTGAAGAACCAGCATTCGATTTTATTTTGTCTGATAATGATATTAATGCTTCAAAAGAATTTTTAGGAAAAAACAAAATTAGTGAAAGTGATTTAATTATTGGCTTTCATCCGGGCACAGCAGTTTTAAAAAATCATATTAAAAGAAGGTGGGAACCGGAAAAGTTTGCGGAACTTGCAAAAAGACTTATACAAAATTACAAAGCAAAAATACTGATTTTCGGCGGGCCGGATGAAGATGAGTTGAAGGAAAAAATCAGGCAACTTGCTGATTCTCCGGACGTTTTTTGCGTGAATAAGTTAAATTTACCGCAAAGTGCAGCGTTAATGAAAAACTGTAAAGTTTTTATATCAAATGATTCAAGTTTGATGCACGTTGCTTCTGCGATGCAGCTCAACGTAGTTGCAATTATTGGCCCAACAAACCCTGCCTACATTCACCCATGGAAAACTGAGCATAAAATTGTTACTCTTAACCTTGATTGCGCACCTTGTTTTATTTATTCGCCGCGTCATTTAATTTGTTTTCGGGATGATGTTAAATTTAAATGTATTAAAGAACTTGACGTTGATATGGTTTATAGCTCAGCTATTACCTTTTTAGAAAATTAAATTTTCTTGTTTGCCTATTCTCACGTTTAATGAAACCGACTAACATAAAACAGGAGACTTATGAACTCTGATTTTATATTAAGACTCAGACAATGGTTTGAGTATGAACAAGATGCCCATGCAAAAACAATTTCATCCTTACTTGATCTGCCGAATGAAAAGAAGCAGACAAAGGAATTTCAAAAAGCTGTTGATCTTTATGCTCACATAATAGGAGCAAGATGGTTGTGGCTGCATAGAATGGGGCACGCGGAAAATATGCCAGACAATTTATTCCCCACAGACGTAAATGTGGAACATTTAACTGATATAACAGATAAAATGAACGCTGCCTGGGATAATTATTTTACAAATCTCAATGAAACAGAATTAAACAGAACCTTTGAGTATAGTAGCACAGAAAATCTTTTATACACTAATAAGGTAGATGAAATACTAACACAGTTATTTGGACATTCTTGGTATCACAGGGGGCAAATTGCTCAGATTGTCAGGTCACTGGATGGAACTCCTGCAGAAACAGATTTTGTTTACTGGACAAGAAGTCCCGAAACTAAATAGAAAATAAAAAATTGAGGATTACTAATGTTTATAAAGTCTTTCAAAATATCTTTATTCGTTTTTACATTGCTGTTAATTGGCTGTTCACAAGAACCGGCACAAACCACAAAAAAAATACCTGCCCAATTTAAGGCGGATAGAATATTTGTTCAGCCTGTAACTGATTCCGGTTTTAAGTTAACTCTTTATACGGACACTGGTGGCGGAGCAAATATGCTGTTCAAAAATACTGTTGAAAAACTTGGGCTTAAAACTGAGTCTTTAAGAATGGGTAAAAATGCCGTTTTAATGGTTCCCTTTCCAAAATTTAAACCGGGAAATTCAATCCCCACTCCTCTAAATAAACCACCTTTTGGAGAAAATATGTACGTGCCGGGAAACAGCCAGGTAGAGATTAATGGCGCAGATGGATTTCTTGGCAGAACCTGGTTTGCAGGAAAAATATGGGAACTCGACTACGCCGGAAAATCTGTAGGAGTAATGGACTCTGTTAGGACCCCTGATATTGATAAAAGCCATCTGGTTCAGTTAGGATTTCAAAAAGATACTTCTGGTAATAAAACAACCTTTTTCCCCCGACTTACTGCTGAAATTGATGGAGACACATTAAATTTTTTATTTGATACCGGTGCACAGGTTTCATTAAAAGACAGCGCCTACAATTCATTAAACGATGGTCAGCCACAGGAAAGAGGAACAAGCTTTATTGTTAAAACAATTTTTGAAAAATGGAAAAAAAATCATCCTGATTGGAAGGTTGTGGAAAATGCTGATAAAGTTTTAAATATGCCTATGATTGAAGTTCCCAAAGTTTCTGTTGGAGGATATAATGTTGGCCCTGTTTGGTTTACAATGAGACCGGATAACAATTTTTACAATTTTATGTCACGGTGGATGGATAAACAAGTAGACGGAGCATTAGGTGGCTCAACATTTCATTACTTTAAAATAATCCTTAATTATCCCGGTGAATATGCCATATTCACAAAGTAATTATTTATTGCTTTGCCGAAAACAAAACGGTAATTTGTTAATACTATTATAAAGCGAAAATTAGCAAGATGAAAATTGAAAAAGTATGTGTTTATTGTGCCTCGAGTAGTCAATCCGATATTAGCTATCACAATGCTGCAAGAATACTTGGAGAAGTACTTGCCGAAAATTCTGTTACACTGGTTTATGGTGCAGGTGGCGCTGGTTCTATGGGACATCTTGCTGACGGAGCCTTATCAAAAAACGGCAAAGTAATAGGAATAATTCCAAAATTTATGGTTGACCTTGAGTGGGCTCACAAAGGACTTACCGAAATACAAATAGTAAAAAGCATGCACGAGAGAAAACAAATGATGATTGCTGGGGTTGACGCTGCAATTGCACTGCCCGGAGGTTCGGGTACACTGGAAGAATTAATGGAAGCAATTACGTGGAAACGTCTCGGAATATTTTTAAAGCCCATAATTCTTGTAAACACAAACGGGTTTTTTAACCCGCTGGATGATCTGCTAAATAATTGCATTCAGGAAAAATTTATGGATAAACGGCACAAAGACATGTGGACACTTGTTGATTCCGCAGAAGATGTACTGCCGGCAATTAAAAGCGCACCAATCTGGACTAGTGACTCACAAAATTTTGCAACGATTTGATTCAACTTTTTCCCTTTTCTAATATTTTAGCATCTTCTTTCGATCTATCCATATCTGCGGGCAATGTTCCGTTGTAAACTCCCCTTATTCTTTTCTGTTGATCAAAAAGATAGAAACAAAAACCAGTAGTAGTCAAATATTTTTAAAAATAAAAAAGGGAATACATTTTGCATTCCCTTTAATATCTACCATTTATCTTATCTTGGTGGTCTCCCCGGAGGTGGTGGTTGCTCTCCCGGTTTTGGTTCCTTCGGATGTGGCGGAGGAGGAGGAACCAGAGAGGTCATAAATATTTTCTTTAACTTTTCTTTTTGTTCTGCACTACACACAGCATTCAGATTACGAAAATGCTCTGAAAGAAATTTCTCATAATCCTTTTGTGTCTCTCCAATTTTTTCAGAAAGTAAATTTATTTTCGTAGTATCCGGATTATCACTAAATGATTCCTGCAATATTTGTCTTCTCAACCTGTCCATCTTTTGCTTCATCGGCCGGGTTTTTTCAGCGTGTTCTTTTCTTATTTCCATAAACTGTTTTTGTTGAACCGGAGTTAAATTTAGTTCACTCTCCAGGAAATTATTAACATGCTCTCTTCCCGGAGGCGGTGGAGCAGGCGGTGCCGGAGGTGGCTTTAACTGTTTATACCATATAAAAGAAAGACTGGCAACATT
>Ga0209919_1001663_pt1 | contig 10599 bp, 6 predicted proteins | sample SalPon2A_C_D2_MG_FD_185721 | JGI IMG/M metagenome (GOLD analysis project Ga0209919, IMG submission 185721) | Soil microbial communities from South San Francisco under conditions of wetland restoration - Salt Pond MetaG R2A_C_D2_MG (SPAdes)... | ecosystem: Environmental > Terrestrial > Soil >... | reverse complement strand
CAGGGCGCGCGCCATCCACACGTCCAGCGGGTGATCGGCCGATTCGAAGCCCAGCACCATCACGGCCACCGAGCCGTCCGCCACGCCGTTGTTGAGCGCCTCCGTGGCGTCCAGGATGCGCACGTTGGCGGGGTACAGTCCGGCCTGGCTGATGGCGCGCACGGCCTCCGCGGCCTGGATGAAGTCGGCGAAGGTGATGGAGGCGTTGGCGCGGAACTTGGGCCGGTGCTGCAGGCGCATCCAGGCGGAGGTGATGATGCCCAGCATGCCCTCCGAGCCGATGAACAGGCGGTCCGGGCTGGGTCCCGCGCCGGAGCCGGGCAGGCGGAAGCTCTCCACCGTGCCCGTGGGCGTGACCACGCGCACGCTCTCCACGAAGTCGTCAATGTGCGTGTACAGCGTGGCGTAGTGCCCGCCGGAGCGCGTGGCGATCCAGCCGCCCAGGGTGGAGAACTCGAAGCTCTGTGGGAAGTGCCGCAGCGTGAGCCCGTGCGGGCGCAACTGCTCCTCCAACGCGGGGCCGTAGATGCCTGCCTGGATATGCGCCGCGCGCGAGGTGGCGTCCACCTCCAGCACCGCGTCGAAGCGCCGCATGTCGATGGAGACCGCGCCGGCGTAGCGGTCGCCCACGTCCGCCTCCGTGCCCCGCACCACCGAGGAGCCTCCGCCGTAGGGGATGGCCGCGATGTTCGCGCTGCCGCACCAGTCCAGCAGGGCGCTCACCTGGGCCTCGTTCTCCGGTAGCACCACCAGGTCCGGCGCCGGAGAGAAGTCCCGCGCGTAGGCCCGCACCACATCCTGGAAGGACTTGCCGTAGGTGTGCCCGGCGCGCTCCTCGGGGTCCGCCGTGCAGATGCCCGCCAGGGCCCGGGGTGCCTGGATGCGCGGCGCGGGCAGCGCGATCTCCTCCAGCCGCGGGGGCGGCACGGACTCCAGCCCGGAGAGGTTGAAGCGCTGCTCCATCGTGCGCGCGAGCTCGCGCTTGTCGGCTTCGCTGAGGTCGGCTTCCTCCACGCCCCAGCCCCAGAACTTGCGGTGTTGTGCGGTCATGCGGTCGTTCCTGTGTGCGGTGGAAAGAGAGTTGCGGCGCCGGCGCTCGAAAGCTTGTCACGCGCAACGGCTGCGAGGGGGCCAGCCCCCTCGCGCACCCCATTTGCGACTGCGTGGCTGCTGCAATGCCGCGCATACAGGGGTTCCCATTGGGGTGCAGGGGGCGACGCTCCCTGCCGGGGTATGGGGGCAGCGCCCCCGCAGCGGATCATCTCGTTGATCACAGGCGCTCTAGAGGTCCAGCGAGCGGGCGATGATGTTGCGCTGAATCTCCGCGGTGCCCTCGGCGATGGTGTAGACCAGGGCGTCGCGGTGGATGCGGCCCACGGGGTACTCGCGCATGATGCCCGCCCCGCCGTGGATGCGGATGGCCATCTCGGAGATGCGCACGGCGGCCTCGGTGGCCATCAGCTTCACCTTGGAGGACGTGGCCAGGTCGATCGTGCCCTGATCCACGCGCCACGCGCCGTAGTACACCAGCCAGCGCACGGACTCGATCTCCGCGGCCATGTCCGCCAGGTGGTGGGCGATGGCCTGGAAGCGCGAGACGGGCTGGCCGCGCACCTTGCGCTCCTTGGCAAAGGCCCGCGCGGCCTCGAAGGCGGCCTGGGCCATGCCCAGGCAGTTGGCCGAGACCCCCACGCGGTTCTCCGAAAGCGTCTCCATGATGATCGGGTAGGTGCCCTCGCGACCGCCCAGCAGGCACTCGTCCGGCACGAACGCGTCCTCGATGTAGAGCATGCCCGTGTCCGAGGCGCGGATGCCCTCCTTGTGGAGCTTGGTGATGCGGATGGCGGGGTTGGGCAGCTCCACGATGAACAGGCTGATCGCCTCGGGCTCCGGGCCGGGCCGCGTGCGGGCCGCAATCAGCAGCATGTCCGCGAAGGGGGCGTTGGTGATGTAGAGCTTGCTGCCCGTGAGGCGATACCCGCCGGCCACCTTCTCCGCGCGGGTCTTGAGGCTGCGCACGTCCGAGCCGATGTCCGGCTCGCTGACGGCGAAGCCGGAGATGCGCTCCCCGCGCAGCCCGGGACGGAAATAGCGCTCCTTCTGCGCGTCCGTGCCCGCGCGCCAGATGGGCCACAGGCCCACGTGCGTGTGCGCGCTCCAGGCCGCCGCGAAGGATTGGCAGACGCGGCTGGTCTCCTCGCGCACGATGCAGTCCGCCACCTTGTCGAAGCCCGCGCCGCCGTCGGCCGCCGGGTAGCGCACGCCCAGCAGCCCCAGCTCCGCCCACTGGCGCCAGACCTGGCGGGGGAAGGTTTCGCTCTCCTCCGCCTGCTCCACCAGCGGCGCCAGCACGCTCTCGGAGAAGCGGCGCACCGTGGCGCGGATCTGCTCGTGCTCGCTGCTGAATGCGAAGTCCATCGCCCCTCCGGCCGGCGCGCGGTGCCCGGGCGGCCGTGGTGGGGTGGCGCGCCCCCTCGCGCCGCCGGCCCGCCCGTGCGGCCATTGTTACCGCGCGCTCCGCCGCAGGGCAAGGCCGCGCCGCGCGGGTGCACGCGGGGCGTTGAATCTCGCCGCGAATCTGGCTACACTTCCTAGCTGTCCTTGCCCACGTAGCTCAGCTGGTAGAGCAACGCATTCGTAATGCGTAGGTCCGCGGTTCAAATCCGCGCGTGGGCTCTTGATATGATTAGCGAATTCGGAGCGAGGAGGGTCGCGGAAAACTGATAGAAACTGGAGATTTGTGCGTTGGTGGGCGCAGGGGTGAGAGAATTCCGAGAGAAAACAGCAAGGTGACGCAGCCGAAGTGAGTACGGCACTGGCAGTGTTGGGGTCAGCGGTTCGATCCCCCTCATCTCCACTTTGATTTCAAGGCGTTACGGGCGACCGTAGCGCCTTTTTTCTGTGTGGCAAAGTGTGGGAATCAGGCCAAACGCAGTCTAGGTCGAGGCGGAACTGAGGCGGTCACTTTTGGCGCCCGGGGAGCGGATTTCCTGCTTCAGCTATAGACAAGCCTCACAGCTGGATAGGGATCCAGATCAATCTCGAACCACCAAGTGAGGCTCAAATTGATGGAAGTTGGCTTTTCTTCAATGGGGAGGGCTTCTGCTCGCACGTAATTCCCATCCTCAAGCCTCGAGAACGTGATTGCGCGAAGCGACTCGGCGCTTATTAGTAGGGACGCCCCAGGCGGCAGCAGCGCAGAATAAACCTCAACCTCATTCAGATTCCCAAGGTAAGCATCGACTGCACGCTCCGCATTTCTCCAAGCCTCCAAATCCGGCGGAATTCCACGAGGGCTCTCTGGCCATGGGTTGGTCCACTCAAATATCCATTCGGGCGTGGCCCCGTTCTCAACCAGCAAGATCGGCTGCTTTCCCTCGCGCACCGCATCATCCCGGTACCGTTTGATCTGCTCCCAGTATTTCTCAGGCGTTCGGCCATCCCTGTCCTGAGGGTTGAGTCGATCGATCACCTCGGCCAGTATGAAGGCAGCAACACGGTCTCTAAGCATTTCTCCAAAGAACTCTTCCTCATTACCTGGCCTCTGTGCCATGGGAGGCTCCGTGTACTCCCCCTTCGCAAGTTCACGCAGGACCAAATGACGAGGGTTTAGCTCTTTATCGCTCGTTCCTACCACTCTGAAAAGCGACACAGGAAAGGCTGCGCTCTCCTTCGAAAATGCCCGCGCCGATGTCCATCTACCGATTTCCGCCAGTCGAACAGAGCTGACATCCTGAGCCACCACCGCTTCAGTTCGAATCTCATCCACCTTGCGCATGATTTGATCGAGTCCGTCTCGGACCCGATCAACCGCACCGCCAAATGCAGGATCAGGGGAATCTCCCTTCAGGCAGTTGTAGATGGATTCATAGTCAGCAAAACCGTCCGAGCCCAATCGATCCTTCCAGCCCTGGAGTTGCTCACCCAGTTCGCGGAGTCTCTCGTCTTCCTGCCCCACCCATCCTCGAAGAATTCGCTCAATTTTCTGTAGCGGATTCCACACGCTCGGCACGAGGATAAGAAGAAGAACCAACTGCCCGTCCCGTAGTGAACTCAGATCGTCGGCTCCCCAACGAGAGTAAACTCTTCCGGGGACGCCAGGATCCTTTGTAACCGAAACCAGCGACTGAACGAGACTGTCAAGTCGCGATCTGTAGCCACGCCGGTATCCACCTTGACCATGGTATTGCCGCAAGATTGCCGCGATGAAGTCGTTTGCGCTCCTCACTGCCGGCTCAGCGTCAGCCGCATTCTCGTCAACGCCCCTACCTTCGGTGAATAGGATCGTCTTCAGCAGCCTTGCGGCAAGAGACCGCTCACAATCACAGTCCTTCCCTAGGAGGACCAGCAGATATGCCACCACAAGACACACGTCGACACGGTAGTTCCGAAGAATAATTGCGAACAGTTCGCGAGGCGCTTGATCCGCTGCTGGCTGGCCCGATTCTAGGTGATACCTGGATTGGATCTCGCTCCATTCGAGTTGGCTGAGTTCGAAGCTCAACATCTCCTGGCTTCGAAACAGGTAGGAGTGAGCATCCCTTCGTAGATAGAAATCCGAGAACCATTTCATAAGTACATCAACAATCCACCGAGCCCCAACACCATCACCCACGAACGCAGAGCGAATTACCATCCTGGCCGTGGCACGCAGATGCGTTTCCAAATATCTTCCGCGATTGCAGAGTACGGGCCAGGTCTGAGAAAAATCTCTTCGCCCCATGAACGGAGCATCTCTCATTTCCTCCCACTGTCCTACGAACTCCCTAAGCAATGAATCGTAGATTGGAAAGTACGGAGGTCTAAGATCGACTGAATGACAGACGTCATGTTCGACATCTCCTTGCTGTTCGATGACCTTGGACCACCAGGAGATCAAATTGAAATGAAACTTCGGAGGAAGATTGACAACGTTTTCGAGAATTTTGCTATGAGCAATTTCGCGAAGTTGAAGAAATAGACGTAATGGCACGTATATCAAGTCTCGAGCATATTCGTCGCTTACAGACACATTTCTAGCTGCAGCTGAAAACAGATCGACTACGCTACGCTCCCAAATCTCATGAATTTCTCTTTCCATGAAGCTTTGCCTACGCAAAAGCATTGCATAATTAAATTGACTTGTCTCTCCACTCTTGGTTTCACTTGCTACAATGAGTAGCCGATATAGTTCTGCCAGTTCGTCAACGGAGTCCGAAAATGCCTGGGCGGACCCTGAGTGCATCGCTTCCATAGCTTCAGATGAAAGACTCTCCAACACCTCAGATGTAGTAACACCTGCGTCTGGTATCTTCTTGCTGAAAGAAAAGGAACAGCTAATCAAGAACTTCTCCACCCACGATGGACACACCTCTCCGGCTATCGCGCATAAGACGGTGTCCCCGGAATAGGAAAGAGATGGGTCAATCGGAAAGAACAGGGCAGGCGTAGCCTCAGGTATACCGAACGCCCCAGCGTGCCGTGTGCCGGTCTCGTCTCTGAAGTCGGATGACGCGCGTCGAAGCCAAAGTCTTATCGCCGCACCCAGGATTCGGAACCGTACCTCGCGCAGCCTCGAGTCTTGAGATCGAAGGTGTTCGATGATGGGTGCCCCCATCCCCGCAAGCATCGATCCAAGTCCGATGCTTGGCACGTGCTCAGAATCCTGCGCGCCATACGGAGCGCCAGGAAGCAAGCCCTCACGCACGGCGTGTACGAAGAAGTAACTAGCAAGGTACTCGCCAAGTTCCCGAGGCCATATTACATCTATGACATGTCGGCGAATAGTTTCCGCCCGTTGGTCCGGCTGAACAAATGCAAAGGTACGAACAACAAAGAAAGAGGTCAGGGCGACATTCCCAAGAAACCACGCGGTGTCCGCCAATACCCATCCGATAATGATCTCGACATTGAGAGTAGGTAATACCAAGTACTGCATTCCCATCAGGATCAAGAGACCGATAGAACTCAACCCCGAAAAAATGGCGGCGGAATCGTGCAGATAGATATGAAGCGTAGATTTGGCGTTGTGTCCCTTCTGTTGGAGAAACAGCACTACAAAGGCAATCACGATAGGGTAGATCAGAGCTGCCATTGTAGCCTGAACACTCCAAAGTGCCGCAAAGTATGGAAGAGCTTCACTGGCACCAATGGAGGGGGTGATTCTCGGTAGTGATCCGCAGTTAACAATCCGCCATCCGCAAGGAAGGTCATAGATTGCCAGTGCAACAGCGGCAAATGTACCAAATGTCGTGAACAAGCAGAACAAGGGTCGTCGGCTTGAAAAAAGCTGAAATCGCCGTAATAACCTGTATCGCATTTGGCGGCGAATGGGATTCAGAGCTCGCCATTCTGCCTTCTCCTTCCTCACTCGATAGCTAAGCGTGCGCAACAGCCGTCTATACATGGTGGCTCGCGTGGGAAGGCGGTAGTTTCCGTTTACTACTCGATTTCCAGATTGCGACCAGTGGTAACGCTACCGAATCCGATCATATCATTACGGTGATTTAGAAATGCCTGACATCGGGGACAGCCTGCGAACGCACCACCTCACCGCGTTAAATGCGGTGATTCTCGCGAGGAATTGAGAAGAATTCGGCAGGCCGGAAGTTTCGGCAAGCCGCGCGGAGCCCTGCACTGATGGGATCATTGCCACTACCGCCGATTGCCCGCATTCGGCCCGTGAACGCCCGGAATCCGAAGACGGTCGACCCGACGGCGTCCCGTCGTGCAAGGCTCGTGGGATGGGCTGGTTATACGCCAGGTCCCCGCACGATGCGCTGACGGAGCGCCAAGCGAGCTGCCTGCAAAGTCCGCTGAAGGAGGCTTTTCCCACCGTCCGGTCCCCCGTTGAGCGGTGGTGGTCCTGGCCAACACGAGAGCCTGTGTACTTCAAGTAACCGGAATCGACGGCGGCCCCGATGCCGCGCCCATTCACGCGACTGCATCGGCGCCAACGGGGCTTCCCGATTCTATCGAGCGGCGGTCAAAGCTTGAGTTGCCCGGCAATGCCGGCAGCGCAGGGGCCGGACACGACACTGTTGGCCGAGGCTTCCCCGGGCATCTTGTCCCAACCGCCCTTCTGGACGAATTCGTCCCGCTTCCACGAATCGGTCGCTTCAAACGCCTTGGCCTCAGCCTTGAAGTTGGGCGCCTGCATGAACTGGGCGACACAGATGTCGGACTGATTGGCCAGCACCGCGGTGTCCCGCATCTCGCTTGCAGTGCTTGCCGTGACCCAGCCACCCCACGTGAAGCCGAGGATCATGGCGATCACGGCCCCAATCACAAAGCCCCAGGCCCCGGATTTCAGGCCGGCGGCCGTCTCTTTCGTCATTCGCTTCATCAACGACACCTCTTTTGGAATTCACAGGTGGCACGGCAAGGTACAGCGTGCCTTGCTGAAAGGTCGCACACGGATGACGGCCGCTCTGTTCGCTAGCGAACAGAGGGGGAGAGCAGGTGCGGCCCGGAACGGCTCGGAGGCCCTGTGATGGCGCGCTCCCGGTGTGGCGGGTCGCGTAGCATCGCTGAGGCCCGGCATGAATCCGGGGGAGCGCCCGCTGCGGATGCCCACTCGGCGACGGGCGCGTTGGGCGCATTGCGGACGGCACCGTGGCACCGGCCGCCACCCGCCGACAGTTGCCGCGCCAGTGCAATTTCCCGCAAGTAAGTTCAAGAATCGCCGGCATGGCTGGCACTGTCAGGGGCGCTGCCCCTGACCACCCCGCCAAGGGCCGAAGGCCCTTGGAACCCGTTCCCCCGGATTCTTGCGGATATCTCTGGGACACAACACTAGCCGAGAATGTCGTCGTACATTGCCGTCTCGACCTCGTAACACCCACAAGCGGCAGCCTGGAGGCCTTCCCGATCGAGCACGGTGATGTGCCCGCGGCGGTAGACGATGAGCTTCCTGCGCTGCAGCAGGCCGGCGGCCTCGGTCACCCCCACGCGCCGCACGCCCAGCATGTAGGCCAGGAATTCCTGGGTGATGTGGAAGTCATCGGAATGTGCGCGATCCTGCGTCATCAGCAGCCACCGGGCCAGGCGCGCCTCCACCACGTGGAAGCGGGCACAAGCGGCCGACTGCGCCAGCTGTCGCATCGCGACGTAGAGGTACCGGTTCAGCCGCCGGTGCAGGGAGGCGCTGTGCGCAAGCTGCTGCCGGAATGGGGCTGCCGGGATTCGCCACGCAGGGCCGGCGCCCTGCACCACGGCGCGGAGCGGCCAGACGTCGACGCCCAGCAGAAGGGGGATGCCGAGCACGCCCTCATTGCCGACCAACCCCACCTCCAGGCCGGTGTGTCCCGCGACCGGGATCACCAGGGAGACAATGCTGTCCGTGGGAAAGTAGACGTGCCCGACGGGGCTCCCGGATTCGCAGAGGATATCGGCGAACTTGAGGTCGACCTGTTCGCAGGTCTCCAGCAGATGCTGACGGTCCTGGTCGGGCAGGGCTGCCAGCAGCCGGTTTGCCGGGGGGGCGTGGTTCGTGCGGGGCACAGCGGCTCTCCCATCGTGGACGCGGAGAACAACGGGCGGCACGAGGAGAGTGGATGACGCAATCCCGGTGTCGAATGACACTACACGTGCAGTCGCTGCGCCGGATCCGCCCAGCGGCCCGATCCAGCGCCGGGCATCGGCGTGCGATGCGGCCCGCGCCGATCGCTCACAGCGCGATCTCGTCGGGAAGCAGGCGGTCCGTTTCCTTTCTGACGACCTGGTAACATTCGCAGGCCTGCTGTTCGAGGCCCGGTCGATCCAGCACGGTGATGTGGCCTCGGCTGTATTGAATCAGCCCCGCCTTCTGCAATTTGCCCGCGGCCTCGGTGACGCCTTCGCGCCGAACGCCCAGCATGTTGGCGATCAGTTCCTGCGTCATCGAAAGCTCGGTGGTCGGCAGCCGATCCAGGCTCAACAGCAGCCAGCGGCAGAGCTGCTGATCCACCGAATGGTGCCGATTGCAGACGGCGGTCTGCGCCATCTGCGTCAGCAGTGCCTGGGTGTAGCGGAGCAACAGGCGCTGCAGCGCCCCGCCCCGGCGGAATTCCTCCTTCAGCATCTGCCCGGGCAGCCGATAGGCGTGGCCGGCGCTCTGGACGACGGCGCGGTTGGGCATGGATTCCCCGCCCATGAACAGGGCCACGCCCACGATACCGTCGTTTCCGACCACCGCGATTTCCGCCGACGCGCCATTCTCCATAAGGTACAGGAGGGACACGATGGCCGTGGTGGGAAAATACACGTGCCGCAGTTCGCCGCCGGATTCGTAGATCACCTCGCCCAGATCCAGTTGTACCGGCTCCAGGTCTTTGCTCAGCTGCCCCAGTTCCTCCGCAGGCAGGGCCGTAAGCAGATGATTCGGTAGAGCGCTTTGACGGGTGGGCATGGGCGACTTCCGGATCGTTCGCCGACAGGGTGCGACCCCACCGATCTGGCCCAAGGATATCGGCCTCATCGGTGCACGCTATCACCAGAGTAAACCATTCTATGTGCGGTAGGGAACATAGACGAGGCCGATGCGCGCCCGGCGCCAAAATGGACTGCGGCGGTGACGGCCCTGCCGCAAGTGCCGTTGACGCCCGGTTCCGCCGCAGTATAGTCGGGGTATCCAACCGTATGCCGTAGATGCCCGTGACGAGGGCTCCGTAGCTCCCGCCACACGACTCGAATCTCCAAAGGGGGGATGTCGTGTCGAAGCACGCGTCGTCGTTCGTTCGCTTCCACATCATCACATCGTGGCCTTGGTGCGCCGCAGGGGCGGGCGCGCCCGGCCGCGATTGCGGAGGAGAGGCAACATGAACGCAAGATTCGCGGTCGTTCCGCTGGTGCTGTGCGGGTTGCTGGCCTTTGGCATCGCCGGGGCGGCCAATCCCGCCGCGCCGCCGATGTCGGGTGCGGTGCTCCAGCAGATGTTCGGCCGCTTCACCCACGGCGCCCTGCTGGACATTCAGTTCAAGAAGCACACGGCTACCGGCACCCTGGTGCTGGCGGCGGACGGAATCGCCTACGCGGCCTGGCTGGATTCCTTCACCGGCACGGGCGGTCAGGATACCGGCAAGTGGCGCATCGTCGAGAACACCCTGTGCGTCTCGTGGGCCGCGCTCTCGTCCGGCCAGGAGTCCTGCTTCCACGAGTACAAGGTGGGCGACAACGCCTACGAGTCGCGGGCCGCCGAGGACGAAAGCCTCGACCTGACGTACAGCCTGCGCATGTAGGGCGGCCAGCGCCGGGCGTCCTCATGCGCCGGGCGCCTCGCTCGCCAGGCGCGCGGCCAGCCAGTCCAGCAGGGCCTGCATGCGGCGGTGGTGCGAGCCCTCCCAGTACACGCGGTCGCAGCCGGTGCAGCGGAAGAACCGGTCGTGGGCGGCACGGGTGCGGGCGGGCAACCGGTGCAGCACGGCGGCCTTGGCCACCGGCTCCACGGGCGCATTGCACACCGTGCAGCGCGTGAAGGGCCGGGCCAGCCCCAGTAGCTGCAGCCGCGCGCACACGGCGGCGAGCTGCTCGCGGGGCTTGGCGGCGGGCGGACGGTAACCGCGCGTGACGGCTCGCTGCGCGAGCAGCCGTCGGTCGCGGCTGAGCAGGATGCGGCCCTCGTCTGTGGCGATCCGCACCAGC
>Ga0209919_1001661_pt1 | contig 10603 bp, 7 predicted proteins | sample SalPon2A_C_D2_MG_FD_185721 | JGI IMG/M metagenome (GOLD analysis project Ga0209919, IMG submission 185721) | Soil microbial communities from South San Francisco under conditions of wetland restoration - Salt Pond MetaG R2A_C_D2_MG (SPAdes)... | ecosystem: Environmental > Terrestrial > Soil >... | reverse complement strand
TAGCACCCACACAGACACTGACTGACAAGCAGTTTCAGATGCTTCGCGATGCGGCCATCAAGATGATGCGCTCCATCGGTACCTTTGCCGGAGGATGTAACGTGCAGTTTGCCGTAGAACCCGGTTCTGACAACTTTGTGGCCATCGAGATTAACCCGCGTGTAAGCCGCTCCTCTGCCCTGGCTTCCAAAGCTACCGGTTATCCGATCGCTAAGGTCGCTACCAAGCTTGCTGTCGGTTATTCGCTTGATGAGCTCAAAAACCAGATCACAGGCAACACGTCGGCCTGTTTCGAGCCATCCATCGACTATGTTGTGGTGAAGATACCGCGTTTCAACTTCGACAAGTTCCCCGGTGTCGACGAGGAACTCACAACCCAAATGAAAGCTGTCGGCGAGGTGATGTCGATCGGGCGTACCTTCCCCGAGGCTTTAAACAAAGCATGGCAATCGCTCGAAGTCGGTCGTTCCGGACTCGGAGCCGACGGATACGATGATCCCGACAGGAAGACGATCCGGGAACGATTACTCAAGCCTTATTGGGACCGCAGCCTGCAAATCCGCAATGCGTTCAAGCTCGGCACATCCATTGAAGAGGTGGCAGATATCACCAAAATCGATCCCTGGTTTCTCCAGCAGATACGATATATGGTCTCCCTGGAAAACCGAACAGAAGGACAATCCCTGGAAGCCATTACCCATGATGAGCTTTACGAGCTGAAACAGGCCGGCTTCTCGGATTACCAGATTGCCTGGATGTTGAGTCAGAGCGATGGTCGCGTCACTGAAGAACAGGTGCGCCGCAAACGTAAGAAAATGGGACTCATCCCCGTTTTTAAGCTCGTTGATACCTGCGCGGCCGAGTTCCCTGCGGAGACTCCCTATTATTACTCGAGTTATGAAGGAGAGAGTGAAAGTGATACGACCGACAGACCCAAGGTCCTGATCCTGGGCAGCGGCCCGAATCGCATTGGTCAGGGAATTGAGTTCGACTATTCGTGTGTCCACGCCGTGATGGGAGTCAAGGAGATGGGTTATGAAGCCATCATGGTGAACTGTAACCCCGAAACCGTTTCAACAGACTTCGATATCGCCGACAAACTCTACTTCGAACCCGTCTTCTGGGAGAGGGTGCTCGACATCGTTGAGCATGAAAAACCGGAAGGGGTGATTTTACAGGTCGGCGGACAAACGGCACTGAAACTGGCCCGCCAGTTCGAGGAAAATGGAATTAAGATCTTCGGGACTTCCTTCGAAATGATGGACCTGGCCGAAGACCGGGGCAAGTTTTCCACACTCCTTCAAAAGGCAGATATCCCGTTCCCTGAATACGGCACAGCTTTCACGGTAGAAGAAGCCATCAATATCGCTAACAGGATCGGGTACCCTGTGCTTATCCGGCCGAGTTACGTGCTTGGCGGACAGGGCATGCGCATCGCCATCAAGGAAGATGAGATGATGCGGTACGTCGATGCCATCCTCAAGACTCATCCCGAAAATGAGTTCCTGATCGACCGTTTCCTTGAAAACGCCATCGAGGTGGATGTCGACTCGGTGTTCGATGGTGAACAGTTGCATATTGCCGGCATCATGCAGCATATTGAGCCGGCAGGCGTTCACTCCGGCGATTCATCCGCGGTACTTCCTACTTACACGTTAAGCGATTCGGTGCTTGAAACGATCAAGGATTACCAACTTCGCATCGCCAAGGCTCTGCATGTTGTCGGCTTCATAAATGTGCAGTATGCCGTGCAGAGAGAAAAGGTGTTCGTTCTGGAAGCCAATCCGAGAGCCACACGCACTATCCCCTTCCTGGCAAAGGCACACAACCGTCCCGAGGCAGAGTTTGGAGTTAAAGTCATGCTCGGGGCCAAAGTTTCTGAGTTTGATCTGACATCGCACCTGAAAGGCTTTGCCATTAAGGAACCGGTCTTCCCCTTCGACAAATTCCCCGAAGTGAAGAAGGAACTGGGACCTGAAATGAAGTCCACCGGCGAGACCATCTACTTCCTGGATGATTTCAACGACGAACACTTCAAAAAACCGTACGAGTTCAAGAATCTGTACCTCAGCAAGTAGTACAGTTCGTCATCGGTAACCCTGACAGGGTCCCGACCCTGTCAGGGTTATTATTATCGGTGCAGGTATTCAACCCGCCGCTGCGGGTTGTACATATTTGTATTCTCCAGCCGCCGCATTTCATGCGGGGCTATTCATGTTGATCCCCTTCGGGGATTCATGCTATGCGATTATAGGTGGAATTACTTTGCCAACTATAACGCAAGCTAAGTCCGAAGGACTTTAATTTGAATAGCCATCCTGTGAAAGGGGTGGTAATTGTGATTAATTAACACCAACCCGATGCGGCGGGTTGAATAAAAAGTTTGTAAGGTTTGGCACCTGACACGGTCTATTATTATAGAGATATTAGAGAGATGACAATGGCAATCATTCAGCAAAACGGATTATAATTTTGGCACCAGTGGCACAGGCAAAGAAGGTTTTACGAGAGGTTTTTGGATATGATAGTTTTCGACCTTTGCAGGAAGAGGCCATTCAACGAACCCTGAACAAACAAGATACCCTTGTGGTGATGCCGACCGGCGGTGGTAAATCACTTTGCTACCAGATTCCCGCCTTGCTCTTTGATGGGCTGACCGTTGTTGTTTCGCCTCTTATTTCGCTGATGAAAGACCAGGTGGAGCAGCTTGAATCCTCAGGCGTCAAGGCGGTTTGTCTGAACAGTTCTATTCCCTTCCACGAATACCAGCAGAACGTAGATCTTATTAAACAGGGTGAGGTCAAACTACTATATCTTGCACCGGAAACACTGCTCAAGCCCCGAACACAAACGCTTCTTTCCGAAATCAATGTCGACTGCCTGACGATTGACGAGGCTCATTGCATCTCGGAATGGGGGCATGACTTTCGCCCCGAGTATCGGCAGATATCCGGACTGCGATCCTCCCGGACTATTGGAAAAGATGCCGTCTGCCTGGCACTCACTGCCACGGCGACCCCCAGGGTTCAGCGAGACATCAGGAAAAACCTGGAATTGGATGATTCCGGGACGATTATTGCCAGTTTTGATCGTAAGAACCTGTTCCTCGAAATTGCAGAGAAACAGGTTCCGTTTGAACAGACCCTGCATTTCCTGGATCAACACAGGGGACAATCAGGCATCATTTACTGCTTCTCCCGCAGACAAGTGGATGAACTCACGATGGATCTGGCTGATCAAGGATACTCTGTGAGACCCTACCATGCCGGTTTATCAGAAACGGAGAGGACAGAAAACCAGGAAGCCTTCATCCGGGATGATGCCGACATCATGGTAGCAACCATCGCCTTCGGGATGGGCATCAACAAACCGGACGTGCGCTTTGTCATTCATTATGATCTGCCGCAGAATATCGAATCCTATTACCAGCAGATCGGGCGTGCCGGCCGCGATGGACTGCGGTCCGACTGCCTGCTTCTGTTCGGTTATTCCGACATCGGCAAGATCAATTACTTCATTAACCAGAAGAGTCCCGAGGAACAGAAAGTCGCCCGCGCGCATCTGGATTCACTGCTTCATTTTGTGGAATCTACCGATTGCAGAAGAATCCCCCTGATGGATTATTTTGGAGAGACATATCAAGATGACGGCTGCGATATGTGCGATAACTGCGTTAATGAGGATTCGGAAAAACAGGATCTCACCATTCCTGCTCAAAAATTTCTCTCGTGCATCGTTCGTACCGGAGAATTGTTTGGCAGCAATCATCTTATTGATGTGTTGCGTGGATCACAGGCACAAAAAGTCCTAAAACATAGTCATGATCATCTTTCTACCTATGGAATCGGACGCGATCTCTCCAAAAGGCAGTGGGTCCGTCTTTCCCGCCAGCTCATCCACGAGGGATATGTGAGTCAGGATCCGGAGTACGGCAGTTTAAAACTTGAATCCGCCGCAACAGACATCTTAAAAGGGGAAAAGAAGATTTTCGGATCTGTAGGTGAGAAGAAGGTAGGCAAATCCGGGAGACAGTCCGGTTCTTCTTTCCAACAGGATCTCGACTATGATGATACGCTTTTTGAACTGCTCCGGAAGAAACGTAAATATCTGGCCGATGGTGAACAGCTTCCCCCTTATGCCATTTTCCCCGATGCCACACTCATGGAGATGGCGGCGTATTTCCCGCAGAGCGAGGAGAGCCTGCTTCACATCTATGGTGTCGGAGCTGCAAAGCAGGAGAAATACGGCTCACGATTCCTGAAATTAATCAGGGATTATTGCGATGAGTATGGGATAAAAGAACGACCTAAAAGGGTTCGCACACGGCCAGTCCGGAAATCTGGAAGAAGACGCCATCATCAGGTTGGGGACTCTTTTAATAAAGGACAGTCTATCGAAGAACTGACCAGGCAGTTCAGTGTAAAACCCGGAACCATCATTCAACATCTGGAGAAGTATAGCCTGGAGGGAAATCCGCTGAGAATGGACGGGATAACCGAAGCCCTGACGCTCTCTCAGGAACAACAGGACCTTGTGCTGAAGGTCTTTGAAAAAGAAGGAAATGAAATGCTCCGCCCGGCATATGATGCATTGGATGAATCGGTCAGCTATGATGAATTACGGCTGATGCGGCTTTACCAGAGGATCAGTGAATCTGATTGATACTTCAGCGTAACAGATGATATCTTCCTATATTCCTTTCTACATATTTCCTTCGATTATTGATTATCACACCTACATACGATGAACACCCCATTAGACCGGAAATCGACCACAGAGGAGATACGGAAACGGTTTGACCATGATGTAGAACGTTTCTCCAACCTTGAAACGGGCCAGCAGGCGACAATCGATGCTCCTCTTGCAATGGAACTAATCACCAATGCGGCGATTTCAGCAACGCCCGGAGCCCATTATATCCTGGATATCGGATGTGGTGCAGGCAACAACACTCTTAAGCTGCTGCAACTCATAAATCCACTGGACTGCGATCTCATCGATCTGAGCAAACCCATGCTCAACAAGGCTGAAAAACGCATCCGATCGGCTAACTCCGGTACGATTCGGAAAATCCATCAGGATTTCAGGATTGCCGAACTGCCTCAGAATCATTATGACATCATCATTGCAGCTGCGGTCCTGCACCACCTCCGCGATGACAAGGACTGGCAAACAGCTTTTCAAAAACTGTACGATATCACAGCGCCTGGCGGAAGTGTTTGGATCACCGACCTGGTCATGCACGAAATGCCTCCTGTGCACGATATGATGTGGAACAGGTTCGGAGAATACCTGGAGTCGCTTGGTGGTGTTGTGTACAGAGAAAAAGTTTTCACTTATATCGATAAAGAGGACTCACCCCGGCCGTTGATCTATCAACTCGAACTGTTACGGGAAGTCGGTTTTACCAACGTTGACGTGCTTCACAAGAACTCCTGCTTTGCGGCTTTCGGAGCACGGAAAGGGAAATAACAGGGTGCATTTAGACGCGGCCGCTTTTTATTCCGTCAGCCAAAGCAGACGGCGATGAATGAATATTTTATGCAACCCCATATATCGCATACAGGGTAACTGTAGGCTTCATGCGGGAACATTTTTTTCTTTTTCAAGAGCCGAATTTCATTGTTTGAGTTCCTGCACAAGTGTAGAATCTGTTTCCTTAAATAAGCCGCACAATAGGGAAGCCCTTCCCGGGTGTTAACCCTGTTGTTGTTACCTTGACAATCGTTATGTCATTGTTACTCAAAAGATTGAAATAATCATGAAATTCTATAGCCGGAAATGGATTAAACCGGAAGATCTGAATGCCAACGGGTCCCTTTTTGGGGGATCATTGCTGCGATGGATTGATGAAGAAGCTGCCATCTATGTTCAGTGCCAGCTGGACCGGGGACGTATCGTGACCAAGTTCATGTCTGAAATCAACTTTGTCAGTTCGGCCAAATTGGGTGATGTGGTTGAAATCGGAATGGAAACCGTGTCATTTGGAAGGACATCGATAACCGTCCGCTGTGAAGTACGCAACAAATTCAACCAGGAAACGATCATAACCATCGATAAGATCGTGTTTGTTAATGTGGACGAAAACGGACGCCCAAAGCCACACCACCGCACGGAGCCGGCCATTTCAACTCAGGACTATGGACGTAAATGAAGTGAGTTCGAATTGATAAATCCGTCCTCAAATAACAATTACGCAACGAGCAAAATACCATCGGTAACGTCAAAAATGTTCGTTATTCAGCCTGAAGACCGGATAAGAAATCCTATCGTATAGATGACATAAAAGAATCCTAAACTCCGGTTCAAAGTAGCATGGGAGTCTTTGGTTTTTCTATTCCCCCTTAGAAAACGGGTTTGGGGGAGATTGAACCAACATGGACATGAGACAATTAACGTAATCATCTTTACACGCACGACAAATTTCCCCGCTCCCTTTACTACTTCAGACGGGGAAAATCCCGATGTATCCCGATCCAGGATCTTATTCAGAATCCAGGCTATTTAAAATATTGGGAATTGTCAGTTGGACTCTCTCGGAGAGAATTATTGGGATTTACTCTTAAATATCGCATTGCATATCCCGTCACACATCACGACTTAGTGTGGTCAACCGGCCGTTGTGGCTTTTGCTTTTTCCGTAAATCAACTAACTGGTTGTTAATCAGGGTAACGTAATTTCGGATGATCGAACCGGAAAAAAGATTGTATCGAAGGATGTACCAAATGGCTTTCACACCATCACGATAACTTATTTTCTTTCCTTCCTCGTAGGTACGCCCGTAATACGAAATTGGAGTCTCAAAAATGCGTGCTTGTGTACGGCAAATATGAGAAGTCACTTCAACCTCGAAACCGAACCCCTGGCTACTTATGGGCATTTCAGCAATAATGAACCGGCGAAATGCTTTGTAACAGGTTTCAATATCGGTCATGTTCTTGTTGGTGAGCAAGTTGCTGAACAGCGTGATAAAACGGTTTCCAAGGTAATGATAAAAGTACAAGACGCGACTCTCATTGCGTACAAGAAACCGGCTCCCGAAAACAACATCGGCATTGTTGTTCCAAATGGGATTACACAAATGCTGTATTTCATCAGGGTTGTACTCCAGATCGGCATCCTGGATGACCACAATATCCCCTTTGACTTCGCTAAAGGCACGTTTGAGAGCGGCTGTTTTTCCCTGATTATGAGGCAATCGAATATATACTAGCCGCGGATCGGTATAAGATTTCAGGATTTCGGCAGACCGATCCGTCGAGGCGTCATCGACTGTTATTACCTCCATCACAAACGGCAGGGCAAACACTTTGTCCATGATCTCACGGAGAGTATCCTCTTCGTTATAGACAGGAATGACTATACTGACGTTTTTTTTCACCCTAAGCGCTCCCTTTCAATCTCAATGAATCATTCAGGAAAACAGCACAAAGCATCAATATTAGCGGATGTATTGGCAAAAGATAGCGATAATGGACCGGATGGGTCAGAATACTTCCCCCAAGATACATGGCCATAAATATAATGGTAATAAAAAGGATATTTCGATTATCCGTTGCCAGATTTTTCCAGGACTTGGTCCATACCCATATGCCGGCCAAAGCGAAAAATGAAATCCATAGCAACAAATTGAGCGGGCTTGTTATCCCATTGATCAATTTACCAAAAATATCATACCTGGCGCGGAATTTTGAAGAATCCACTCCATAATAGGCTAGCGCTGCCCTATCCATCTGAGAATCATGACTGAATATACCTAATCCGATCTCCGGGTAAAAAACTTGTTTTGTATTAAGCAATACAAAATAATGGATAAAGTCCACCGGGTGCTCCAGGATAAGTGTCCTGCCGTACTTTCCATACCATTTTCCTACTAGAACCCAAGCGTTGGTATACGACAATCTGGAATTACTTTTAAGTATTCGATACAAAATTTGCTTTCCCGGGTAACGCTTATTCCAGATAAACTGCGTCTCGAGCACACTTCTGGGATTGTACATGGAATCAGGGAAGGCGGCCATTACCCTGTTTATAAACTCCAAAGGTTTTTCAGTGAAATGTTCCAAACGCAAATCGATGTGTGGCACCATGATTGAGGCATTGTTGGCAGTAGCCCATCCCGAAAACTCCGTAAAGGTGTATAATCCGTAATATTTCTTCATCTGGCTGGCTGTATATCGATAAATACCAAATACCATTCCAATAACTACGAGAGCCGGCACCCAAGCCTTTTTTCGGTAGGAGTATACAAGAACGCTAATAGTGATTAATGGATAAAACAGGCCAATATAGCGAGTGTTGATTGCCAGAAATAATAATACAAGATGAACGATAAAAACCGGATAGCCCGGCCTCCTTATCATCCAAAACAGGCTTGCCAACCAGAATAATGTGTAAATGATAAATGCCGCATCGCTCATAAAAGAAGTAGCCAGGTACAACTGAGCAGGACAAAATGCGAGAAGGATGGCTAACCCGACAGAGACCGGATACTGTATCTTGAATAAATAATCCACGGTCAGGTAAAAGAACAAAAGAGCGAAGGCAAGTAACGAATATTGCATAAAAATCACGAACCCAATACTGGGGAATATCGCGTGTAACCATTTCAGGAACCAGGAATAACCAATCGGACGCACCCCGTTTATCTGACCCGTCATAGCGGAAAGGATGTATGAGCCGGTATCACCGGTAAACAGTGGCTGAGGATATGCCCACCAGAAAATTGCGGATATACTTATATAAACAATAGAAAAAGAAAGCACTTTAGTTCGTGCTGTCCCATCCTTAAAATAGTTTAGCGCCCAATATCCATCTCTGCTCTTTTTCTTTTTGCTCATCGTAACAGCATATTAGTGTTGTAACGGGTAAAGTCTAATAAAAAAAAAAATTTAAATGAAGAGAAGAATGAGATTTCCTATCTGGAATGCTTACACATAAGCCAACGTTAGCCAGACAGATTCTAAATTTATTATTCTAACTTCTAATTAATTTTTGGTTTTATATAGTCAAATACGTTTCTATGAAGGCTATGGTGTTACACCAACCGGGGAAGCCTCTTCGGTATGAAGAGGTTGAAAGACCTGAGCCGGGGAAGGATCTGGTACTGATTAAGGTTCATGCCTGCGGTGTTTGCCGGACAGATCAACATATTGTGGACGGTGAACTTTCTGACCCGAAGCTTCCACTGATACCCGGTCACGAAATTATTGGAGAAATTGTAGAAAACGGCGAAGGATCCGGTCGTTTTTCGATTGGTCAGCGCGTTGGTGTTCCATGGCTGGGGCACACTTGCGGACACTGTTACTACTGCAAAAATGGTCATGAAAACCTGTGTGAAAACGCAAAATTCACCGGATACACAATCAATGGCGGATACGCTGAATATACTGTCGCCGAAGAACGATACTGTTTTCCCATCCCGGAACAATACGAAGACACCCATGCCGCGCCGCTGATGTGCGCCGGATTGATCGGGTTTCGTTCCTATTCCATGGTGGGCGATGCGAAACGCATCGGGTTCTACGGATTCGGAGCCTCCGCACATATCCTGATACAGATCGCCAGGAATGATGGGCGGGAAGTCTACGCCTTTACAAGGTCCGGCGACAAAACGGGCCAGGATTTCGCCCGCAATTTGGGGGCTGTCTGGGCGGGCGGATCGAATGAAAAACCGCCCGAAGAACTCGATGCCGCCATCTTGTTTGCGCCGGTCGGTGCTCTGGTACCGGCAGCGCTGAAAACTGTCCGTAAAGCGGGCATCGTGGTATGCGCAGGCATCCACATGAGTGATATCCCCTCCTTCCCATACAAGATACTCTGGGAAGAACGCCAGATTAAATCGGTGGCCAATCTCACCCGAGCCGATGGTGAAGGTTTTGTAAAAGCAGCCTCAAAAACAAAGATTGACACGGAAGTTCATCCATATAAACTGGAAGATGCTAACCGTGCTCTGCAGGATCTCCGCGAGGGCAATTTCAACGGCGCCGCTGTGTTGACCATGAATAGTTGATCTAATGGAACGCGGATAACGCGAATTTCCACTGAATAAAAAAATATGGTTACCTCGCAACAGTAACCAAACCAGAGGAAGGAACCTATGAGCGCTTTTAATCTCGGATGGCCATAAAAAAAACGGATTTATTCTTTTAAATAATCCGCGAAAATCTGTGTTATCCACGTCATCCGTGTTCTATTCCGCATTGGCATAGTTAAAAAATGAGTTCCTTGAAATATCGACATAAAGTCGTATCTTTGGAGTCGAAGAAGAGGAGCGTCAGCCAGATAGTTGGTTCGAGGATACCAAAATCCCAAGACAGCCAACAAAGGGGACTGATGCCGAAGCGACCGTTGGTTTTGGCCCGACCGTCGTTGATCACATGGGTTGAATCCCTGTGATTGTCACGTGCAAACGTGGAGAGCTTCTGGTGGTCCCGGTTGATCGGGAATCCTTCCTGGTTCTTCATTTTGTGTTCGAAAGTAATCCTGAGTCAAATAATCAGTCAGGATTCAACTTACGCAAGTCAGTGCGTTTCACCTCTCTTCTTTCGATCAATTGAACACAGAACAAAAATCCCTGATGAATCTAAAACTTACCGTCTC
>Ga0209919_1001660_pt1 | contig 10614 bp, 10 predicted proteins | sample SalPon2A_C_D2_MG_FD_185721 | JGI IMG/M metagenome (GOLD analysis project Ga0209919, IMG submission 185721) | Soil microbial communities from South San Francisco under conditions of wetland restoration - Salt Pond MetaG R2A_C_D2_MG (SPAdes)... | ecosystem: Environmental > Terrestrial > Soil >... | reverse complement strand
ACTGCTGCGCTGCTGAGCAACATCACGCTGCGGTCGGGCAATCCCGACCGCAGCCGGTGATTAACATTCATGACCTGCCCCTGATACAACACCGTTTTAGGACATTAGCGCGAACGTCTGCTTTCGGCGGTGATCTCAACTGATCGACGCAACACTTTATCTAGAATGAGTAGATGGAGTGTTAGCTATGAAGCAAAGACGTCGGATTTACTATTCAGAAGCACAAAGAGCTGAGATTTGGGATCGCTGGAAGCGCGGGGAACCCCAGAGTGCGATTGGCAGGAGTTTTGATCGAGCGTCATCCTCGATTTACAACGTATTGGCCCCTACGGGCGGTATACGCCCGGTTCCAAGGAAAAGACCGGACATATCTCTTACGCTTACCGAACGAGAAGAGATATCCCGAGGCATTGCCTGCAAGCAGTCGATACGCTGGATCGCTGCACGCCTGAACCGTTCCCCATCGACAATCAGCAGGGAAATCCAACGCAATAATGGCCTGAGGGCATATCGCGCGACAAAGGCTGATAAGGCAGCATGGGAACGGGCGCACCGCCCGAAGCCATGTAAGCTGGCAATGAACAGCGCCTTGAGTGATGCTGTTTCCATCAAGCTGGAATTAGAGTGGTCTCCGCAGCAGATATCCGGCTGGTTAAAGCGGGAGTACCCAGGGAACGGAGCCATGCAGATATCGCATGAAACGATTTACAAAACCTTGTTCATCCAGGCCAGAGGCGCCCTGAAGAAGGAGTTGCAGCAGCATCTGCGTTCCAAACGAGCCATCCGAAGATCAGTCCATACAGGGAAGGAATACGATACGCGAGGGCAGATTCCGGACATGGTGTCGATTCGGGAACGCCCTGCTTCTGTAGAGGACCGAGCACTCCCAGGTCATTGGGAAGGCGACTTGATTGCGGGTTCCAACAACAGCTATATCGCTACGCTGGTGGAACGCCATACCCGCTACGTTATGCTAATCAAAGTCGCTGATCGAAAGACAAAGACGGTCATCGATGCGCTGATCCAGCATGCCAGAAGGCTTCCTGATGAGCTCTACAAATCCCTAGCCTGGGATCGAGGCGGAGAGCTTATCGGATCACAAGCGCTTCACCTTGGCGACTGACATCCAGGTGTACTTCTGCGATCCGCGTAGTCCCTGGCAGCGAGGTTCCAATGAAAACACCAACGGTCTGCTGCGCCAGTATTTCCCAAGGGAACCGACCTGTCAGTTCATTCGCAGGAGCACCTGGACATGATTGCAAGGCGTCTAAATGAACGACCTCGGCAGACCTTGAACTTTGAAACACCAGCAGAGAGATTTAATGCCTGTGTTGCGTCGACCGCTTGAGACGAAGGCCAGAAGTGGACATTCAATAAGACTAAAGCATCCACTTGAAATCACCTAAATATGCACCTATTAATTGATTACGAGCTGTTTAATAACAGCGTTAACATCCGATTAATAAAGGAGGATAATAAAATGAGCTTAATTCGCTGGACACCTTGGCAAGAACTTGAATCAATGAATAGGCAGCTTAGTCGGATTTTAGATGATCAAGATAGCCCAATGAAACGAGATGCCGGGCAGTGGCTTCCATCAGTCGATGTAAAGGAAACTGAAGATGCTCTTTTAGTTGAAGCAGAACTTCCCGGTATCGACAAGAAAGATGTCAAACTTGAAATAAAGGATGGTGTTTTGACTATCTCTGGTGAACGCAGCTACGAAAAAGATGTGAAGGATGAGAATATTCACCGCATTGAACGCTCTTATGGCAGCTTCTCAAGAAGCTTCAGCCTTCCAAGAAACATTGATACCGAAAAGGTTGATGCAACCATGAAAGACGGAGTTCTTAAAGTGAAGCTTTCTAAACTGGAAACTGCAAAGGGTCGGTCTATCACAATCGACTAAAAACCTTTCAAGGTTTTGCTAACAAATATAGGGGCTGCATGAGCAGCCCCTATGTATCATGTTTCACCGATAAGGTGTGAACATCTTCTTTTTATTGTTCAGGGACAATGATCGCTCTGCTACCCAAATATGAATCGAGCAAGGCAGTGGTGAACGTTTGAAGTTGGCCGGCCACTGCCGATCACCAGGGGCGGTAGTCGGCCACAAACGGACATTCGTACCCGAGAGAAATACTCTAACTGCTCATGGAGCTTTCCTTAGCGTTTGTCTCCTGGCACTTTCTTTTTCTCGTGCCAAACAGACTCACAACTAACCCCGCCCCAACAAGGCTCCATACTGTTATTGCGCCCGTCGGCAAATCAAATGCGAATGACAGCAGCAACCCCGCCACATAGCCCGCGATTCCTGTTGCATAAGCCAACGGTAGCTTGAGACATTCCGAACAGCTGCGCACTGCCAGTGCCGGAACGATAAGGCTGGCGAAAACAAGATACACTCCGACCAGTTGCACCGAGGCCGTGACAGCAAGGGCAAATAGCACGTAGAAGCCAATTCGGCCGATGCGCTCGCGCAAAACAAACCAGCAGGTAAGTAGCACGACATACAGCACGGCGGTATGCAACAGAGCATCACTTCCAACCCAGAGGATTTGGCCGACCAGCATATCCTTGAGATGTTCACCGCCCTGCGGATTTCCAGCCAGCATCAGAATACTTCCGCTGGATGCCAGCACAAACCCGATGCCAATAAGAGCCTCCAGCACATCTGGCCAATATTTCTCGCACAGATTGAATACCACAGCGCCAGAAAGTGCGGCCAGACCGGCAGCAATCTGTACGGTCCAGCCATTTGCTTCCCAACCAAAGTATTCGGCTGCGATGACCCCCATACCGGCCATTTGTGCCACGGCAATATCGATGAAAATGATGCCCCTTTTCAGAACGACCTGGCCCAACGGAACGTGGGTAGATAACACGAGCAGGCCCGCCAGCAAGGCGGGCCACAGGATGGACATATCGACAAGCATCAGCGACCAGCTGCCCTGAGCAGCAACTGCAGGGTGTCGTCGTAGAGAGTGAACAGGTCAGAGGCCTGATCTGTACCACCGACAGTAAATGGCAATTTCACCACGGGGATCCCAGCCTTTTTTCCCAGCCACTCAGAAGCCTTCCCATCCTGATATGCGGCATAGATGACCATCATGGCTGGATCAACCTTTTGCCTAGCCAGCAAATCCGCTAGATGCGCCGCCCCGGGTGGAACGCCCGCTACAGACTCGATCGTTGCCACCTCATTCAACCCCAACCAGTTGAGCATGTATGCCCAGCCCTTGTGGTAGGCGATCAGCTTTACGCCTTGCAGGGGCGAAGCCTCAGCCTGCCAGCGCTGCAAGGCCGCCTGCCAGCGACCGGCGAAATCCGTATAGCGGTGCTGATATGCATCTGCATGCGCCGCATCTAGCTGCTTCAGGCGTTGATTCAATGCACCTGCAACCAGCAGGATATTTCTTGGGTCGGTATGAATATGTGGATTGCCAGCCGGATGTACATCGCCTTGGATGCGATCCACCGATGAAGGCACTTCGAGCATGTTCACAAAACCGGCCGCCTCGAAATATCCCGGCTGGCTCGGCTGGATGGCCGGGTTGGCGCTTTGCCTGAGCAGCACGGGCAACCAGCCGATTTCCAGCTGCGCGCCCGTGGCTACAACAAGGTCCGTGTTCCGAACTCTTGCGATAAGGCTCGGTCGCGCCTGAATGTGGTGGGGGTCCTGTAGTGCAGATGTTGCGATATAAACTTCGACATCCGTGCCGCCCAGTTCATTCACGAGAGCCCCCCACTCGGGTTCGCAGGCAAATACGCGCACGGCGGCTTCGGAAGGCAGAGCTGCCCCAAGCAGGGCAAGCAGCGTTACACTTAACTTTATGTATGATTTCATGGTCAACTCCTAGAACTGATGAGCGCCGTGGGCGCCGATCAACATGATGTATTGCAATGCAAACTGGTTGTCCGCAAGCGGCTGGCTCTGATCGCGGCTCAGCTGAAGCCGGAATCGACTGAACTCGCTGTTGGCATAACCCAGCACAAGGCTCGTCCGCCTAGGATGGAAACCAAACGTATCAAGCACGCCACCCGGCACCACGGCTGCGCCTGAATTGCGAGCAAGCACGCGCGAATGCCGAATGCCGATATCCCAGCCATGCGTAAACTGGTAGACAGCCTCGGCATAACCGCCCCAGTGTCTTCCGTTATAAAGACCGACGGCCCCAAGCGCATTGGTAAAGGTTCCCTGCTCGCGCTGCTGGAACACTTCGGCCTGAAATTTGAAGTTGCGATCCACAGGGTTGCCATTCGGAGCCCACTTCCAGACAAGGTCGCCGATAATCATACGACTCGTGCCATCGAAGGTACCGGTCACGGCTCCTGTATTATCGAAGCTGGCGCGCCCGATAGGTTTTGCATCAAGGTAAGAAATGCCTGCAAGCCAGCTATGGCTGAAGCCAACATCGCCACCGGTTTTGGCAAACACATCCCAGGAGCCGGTTCCGCGCCGGGCAGCGCCGCCGCCGGGATAGCGATCACCCCGTAACAATTCGCCGCCGACTTCAAAGTAGTTGTCGGTCGGTGCCAGCCAGCGCGCCTGCAGACCATCGCCTGCAAACGTGCCGTTGAGAAAGACCCGGTTAGCAAGTGACCGATCAATAAAATCGTCATGGTGCGGATGGAACTGGTTGATATAGCCGATGCCGGAGAAAAAGCGCCCGCCTTTCAGGGTCAGGCCACCGGGAAGGGCCAGTGTCTGAAGATAGGCCTCTTCGACGTTGATGCCTCCCTGCGGGGGCAACGATAATGTCGAGCTGGCATAAAACAGGTTATCCACGTTGGCTGCAAAGTTCAGTTCCGATTCGCTGATACCAAGGCCGCGGTCACCGAGCCCTGCCGCATCACCAAGTGCGAAACCGGGCACTGCGAAGGTGGCCGGATCCCGGGAAAAGGTTCGGTATCCACCATTCAGGATGACACTGATTTGAGGGTTGAATGCATTTGCATCCGAGCGTGTTGTGTTCGGCAGTTGCGCCACTTGCGGTGCCGGCTCGATGGTTGCCTGAGCGACGGGAACTGCCGGTGCAGGTCTTGACTTGGAAGCCTTCATTTCGGCTTCCATTTTTTCTAATTTATCCTGTAATTGACGAATCTGCTCTTTCATCAGTTGCAGATCGTCCATGGGGGCCGCCTGCGTCATCGGCGCAGCCAACAGAAGACACGGCAGCAGCCATGCCAAATAATATTTAGTCATAAAAACTCCATAAGAATCACATGGCATAAGAGCCACGTGTTAGATTTTCAATAAATGATTCAGGTTCTGAAAATCAGGCGAATGGAGGAGCTCTTATGAGAGTAGAATCATGTCCGGAAAAGGCTTCGGGCCGCGCTTCAGGCAGTATAGCCGCTGCCATAACCGGGGCAGCTTCCAGATCCCAAGTCTGGGTAGGGGCGCAGCCACCGGAGATAGCGTTTTCGAGTGCGCACACGTTACAAGAAGTGGGTGTGTGCAGGCCAGTTTGGTGTGTATGCAGGTCCACCGCCGCCCACATCGCGGCCAGCATGGACAATGTCGCAACAGCAACACGCAGATGTCGAAAGCAGTAAAATAACCGAGTGACCATGTCGGCAATAGTTCCCTTACGTCATGCATCTTGCAATAGCATGCATTGCAGAAACGAATGAAACGCCATTTTATTTCCAGACTTATACAAATAATGAATGTCCGTTTGAAGTGAAGGCCGAAAGCAGCCATTCGTATAATCGCCTTTCTTATCTCTCTAGGTGGGCATAGGGCGGGAAGGTCTCGATGCGTTCATCTATCAGCGGTGTGCCGACAGTAAAGTGATACATGCTCTGCAGCTGTGTACTCGTAAGTCCAATGGTTTCGTGTACGGCCGGGTCGAAATAACAGCCGATACCGGTACCACGGAAGCCGGCATATTCCGCCTCGAGATATAGCGATTGTCCGATGAGTCCCGCTTCGTGAAACAGGGCGCGGTAACTCGCTGCTTCGGCCTGCATAGCCAGGTCAAATTCTCCCAGCATGGCAACGCCGAATGCGGCATCGCCGCCGATTTGCTGGCGGCAGAAAAGTGTGCGGGCGGCATTGCGGCTGTCGGCGTTGATCAGCAGATACAGGGGCAACGTATCCGGCGCTGCATCCACCTTTTGCCAGATAAACTGCTTGCTCATTTCCTGCTTCATCAGCGTGAGCCCGTTTTCCGAGCGGGGCAGGGCATAAAGCCCCTGTCGCAAGCCCTGCACCCGGTGTACAAAAAGCAGCAGATGCGTCTGTACCGGCGGCCCATTATCCGGCCAGGGTGGTAGCTCGTTTCGAGACAGCGTTGCATCAAGCATGCGGAAAAAATCGTTCAGCGGCAGCATCACTCGCGGATCGAAATGCTGGGCACTGCGTCGCTGCCTGATCAATGCTGTTGCCTGAATCTCTCCAGTCCCGGAGAGAAGCGGTTCCGATGCTATAGCGGTCTCTGCCTGTCGCATGGCTGTTGTTTTATCTTTTATCGTTGCTGCGGCGACTTTCTCAAGGATCGGCCATTGGCCGTAGGGATGGGAATCGATCCGGTTGGCATGGCCCTGCCACTGGCTTTGAGCTGCCAGATCAAACCATTCAGCGGGAATATCGCCGTGCGCACTCGCAGAGCCAACTTCAAACAAAAGCTCCGGCGTTTCGGCTTCGGCAGCGGAAAAGCTCTCCACATCACTCAGGCCGAGCAACGTGGCAACGTCCTGATCGGCATGATGATCGAGCAGATGCACATGCCAGCCCAGTGTTGCAGCGGCATAGGCGAAAGCGCCGATGGCATGGCCGATATCGAGCTGGCAGTAGCGGAATGCGCGTTCGCCGTATTTCCAACCTTCGCGCCACAGAATGGAGGAGAGGCCGATGATCAGGCGCGGATCACCGGCAAAAACCATGCTGCTGCGCTTCTCCAGCTGATGTTGATCGGGGCGGTAGTGATAAACACCGTCAGCAAGGTCGGTGATGCCGCTGGCTACGACATAGCCTTCTGTCGGATGCAGGTTGCCACTGGAAGGGTTGCACCTGAGCGCCCAGCGATCGGGGCCGTAGACCTTCCAGGCCGAGATGCCGAGCGAAAGTTCAAGCAGCGCAGCCAGGGTTTCCAGATTCAGTGCTGCAGGCTCGATCCGGCCGGGGATGAACAGGTCGGCATAATCAGGCGACGGATGCTTTTCATCCAGCAGCGGAAGCGGCAGACATGCTGCGCCCTCAAAGCTACGGAACGGATCGGGTTGCCCGCTCCAGTCCAGAGCTTCCGGCCCGCGCGCATAGGCTGTCAGGCTGTGGCTGGTTCGCTGGTGATAATCCCGGGCGATTGCCGCGCCATTGTCCATTATGCGCCCAGGTCGGTCAGTTCCTGCGGCCAGCAGCCGATCGGCGGGCTTAATTCACCGTCGCCTTTTTCAAAGCGAACCAGGTATACCGACTGATTTTCGTCTTCTTCCAGATGTCCGGAGTTGATCAGAACTCCGCGGCTGCCACTGGCAGCAATCAACTCACCCTCAGGCAGATCAGGCAGGGACCCGTCGTTAAATATATCGCTGGCAGCATAGATCATGTCGCCCGGTTGTAGTTGTTCGATAGCCATGATGGCCTCCTAGGTTGTTCCCTGAAGCAGCGTGCGTTCCGCATCTATTCAGCAAACAGATTCCATTGTAGCAAAACTCACAAATGCAGGGGCTGGTGCTGTTTGCGACCATGCAAAATTGTTGCGGAAACAACAAAGAATGCATATGTATAAACGGATTTTCTGCATCCGCGAGCACTGGCACTGTCTTTGCAAATGAGTAAGCAACAATGTTTACGCAAACCATTTGCCAAGTCAGTGAACAAGAGCAAATGAACAAGGAGAGAGCAGCCATGATTACACTGACCGATAGCGCAGCCAGCGCAGTAAAGAAATTCATCAGCGGAGCGGATAAACCTTTAACCGGCCTGCGTATCAAGATTCAGGGCGGCGGCTGTTCCGGTCTGGAGTACGGCATGCGACTGGAAGAGTCATCGCTTGAAACCGATACCGTGCTCACCTGCAACGGTGTGCAGGTATTCGTTGATCCGGAGAGCGTTTCCCAGGTTGATGGCGTGACCATCGATTTCGTCGAGTCATTCGAGGGCTCCGGATTCAAATTCTCCAATCCGAATGCCAAGAACGGTTGCTCCTGCGGTAAATCGTTCAGCGCTTAAGAAGAGCCAATATATTATAACGGAGGTGTTCCATGTGGGACTATTCAGATACAGTTAAAGAGCATTTTTTCAATCCCAAGAACGCACGTGTCATGGAGACACCGGATGCTGTCGGCGATGTTGGTTCAATTCAGTGCGGTGATGCGCTCAGGTTGACGCTGAAAGTCGATAAGGAGACCGAAGTGATTCAGGACGCCGCCTTCCAGACCTTTGGTTGCGGGTCGGCGATTGCTTCCTCATCGGTGCTGACCGAAATCATCAAGGGCAAAACACTCGATGAAGCACTCACGGTGACCAATCAGGACATTGCCAACGAACTGGACGGACTACCGCCTGAGAAAATGCATTGCTCGGTGATGGGGCGCGAGGCGCTGCAGGCCGCTGTTGCGAATTATCGTGGCGAGGTTTGGAAGGACGACCACGAAGAGGGCGCATTGATCTGCAAGTGCTTTGCCGTGGATGCGGTCATGATCGAAGATACCGTCCGCGCCAACAACCTGCGCACCGTCGAAGACGTAACCAACTACACCAAGGCCGGCGGCGGCTGTACAGCCTGCCACGAAGGTATCGAGGAGATCCTGTCCAAGGTGCTGGCTGAAACCGGCGAGGCATTCACAGCCAAGGCCTCGCGCCAGAAGCTGCATGAGGCCAAGGAGCCGGTGAAGGTGCCGGGCAAGGGCATGAGCAATCTGGAACGCATCAAGCGCATCGAGCGCGTTATCGAGGCGGTACGCCCGCAATTGCAGCGTGATCGTGGTGATGTGACCCTGGTTGATGTCGATGGCGATACGGTATTCATTAATCTTGTCGGCGCTTGTTCCGGTTGCCAGATGGCTTCGCTCACGGTGAGCGGCATCCAGCAGCAGATGATGGAAGACCTGGGTGAATTTATCCGCGTGGTGCCGGTGTCTGCCAAAACAGGAGCCACAGCATGAGTGATGACGTTTATCTGGATAACAATGCCACCACGAAGGTGGATCAGGCTGTGGTTGATGAGATGCTACCGTTTTTTACCATGCAATTCGGTAATCCTTCCTCCATGCACAGCTTCGGCAACAATGTCGGTCGGAGCTTGAAAAAGGCTCGTCAGCAGGTGCAGGCGCTGCTGGGGGCTGAGCATGATTCCGAGATCATCTTCACCGCCTGCGGCACCGAAGCCGACTCCACAGCGATTCTGTCGGCTCTGAAGGCACAACCTGAGCGTAAGGAAATCATCACCACCGTGGTTGAGCATCCGGCCGTACTCTCGTTGTGCGAATATCTGGAGAAGGACGGATACACGGTGCACTGGTTGAAGGTGGATGCCAAAGGCCGCCTTGATCTGGATGTCTATGCCAAACTGCTCGATGAGCGGGCCGATCAGATTGCCGTAGTCTCGGTGATGTGGGCCAATAATGAGACCGGCACCATTTTCCCGGTCGAAAAGATGGCTACCATGGCCGCCGAATCGGGTGTGATGTTCCATACCGATGCGGTGCAGGCGGTGGGCAAGATACCGATGATGCTGGCCGATACCGACATCGACATGCTGTCGCTCTCCGGCCACAAGCTGCATGCGCCGAAGGGTGTGGGCGTGCTCTATCTGCGCCGCGGCACCCGTTTCCGGCCGATGATGCGAGGTGGCCACCAGGAGCGCGGGCGTCGTGCCGGCACCGAGAACGTGGCTTCAATTGTGGGCCTCGGCAAGGCCTGTGAAATGGCCATGAAAAACATGGAATATGAGAATACCGAGGTCAGGGCCATGCGCGACCGGTTGCAGGAAGGGATTCTGGCAGCTGTACCGCATTGCTTTGCGACCGGCGATGTGGAGAACCGCTTGCCTAACACCTGCAATATTGCTTTCGAGTATATCGAGGGCGAGGCCATCCTGATGCTGCTCAACAAGGTTGGCATTGCGGCATCTTCCGGTTCGGCCTGTACTTCAGGTTCGCTGGAGCCATCGCATGTGATGATGGCCATGGGCATCCCCTACACCGCAGCGCACGGCACCATCCGTTTCTCGTTCTCCTGTTACAACACGATGGCCGAGGTGGAACGTGTGATTGCAGCTGTGCCGCCGATTGTCGCACAGCTGCGCAAGCTCTCTCCCTACTGGGGTGAGGATGGTCCGATTGAGGATCCGGAGAAGCTCTTCGCTCCGACCTACGCGTAACCTGCGCCAACCCTTCCGAAGGCGACTTCCCCTCCTCCAGTCGCCTTCAACCTGACCCGCCGGAAACGGCGGGTCATTTCTTGTTCCGTTGACTGCTGAAATGGTGAGGGGGTGTTGTTGCGGACGGGGTTCATCCCGCGCCAGGATATCACGAACTGCATTGTCGCAAATCCGACAAAGGGCGGTGTGTGTCGCGAGGGGCGTCCGACAATGATTTGCTAAAGCATTGAAAACAAAGGCCGGCTGTGGTGGCACGCAGGTTGCAGTTAATCTGCATGGGAAC
>Ga0209919_1001658_pt1 | contig 10616 bp, 12 predicted proteins | sample SalPon2A_C_D2_MG_FD_185721 | JGI IMG/M metagenome (GOLD analysis project Ga0209919, IMG submission 185721) | Soil microbial communities from South San Francisco under conditions of wetland restoration - Salt Pond MetaG R2A_C_D2_MG (SPAdes)... | ecosystem: Environmental > Terrestrial > Soil >... | reverse complement strand
GGTCCATGTTGCGCAGTTTAATTGCATTGAATGTCATCCTGATATATTCATCGCCAAACGGGGGGCCAACTCGTCAACCATGAAGGAGATGGAAGAGGGCAAGTCCTGTGGTGATTGTCATGACGGCGCTGCGGCCTTCGACGTCACGGGCAGTTGTGCTAAGTGCCATACCAAGGTTGCCGACATACCGTTTGAGAATAAGGATATTGGCGAGATTACCTTTCCGCACTCGGTGCACATTGCGCAGTTTGACTGTACGGAATGTCATCCTGGTATATTCATCGCCAAACGGGGTGCCAACCCATCGACCATGAAGGACATGGAGGAGGGCCAAACCTGCGGCGCCTGTCATGACGGCTCGACTGCCTTCAGCGTTAAGAGCAACTGCACTAGCTGTCACAGCAAGGCCGTTGATATTGTCTTTGAAAATAAGGATATCGGTGGGATCACCTTCCCGCACTCAGTACATTACGAGCAGTTTACCTGCACGGCATGCCATCCGAATGTATTCACCGCCAAACGGGGTGCCAACCCGTCGACCATGAAGGATATGGAAGAGGGCAAGACCTGCGGCGCCTGCCATGACGGCTCAACTGCCTTCAGCGTTAAGAGCAACTGCGCCAGCTGTCACAGCGAGGCGGTTGATATCGTTTTTGAGAACAAGGAAATCGGTGAAATCACCTTCCCGCATTCGGTGCATTACGAGCAGTTTACCTGTACGGAATGCCATCCAGACGTCTTCACCGCCAAGCGCGGTGCCAATCCGTCGACCATGAAGGATATGGAGGAGGGCCAGACCTGCGGCGCCTGTCATGACGGCTCAACGGCCTTCAGCGTTAAGAGCAACTGTGCCAGCTGTCACAGCAAGGCCGTAGATATCCCGTTTGAGAACAAGGATGTCGGAGAGATCACCTTCCCCCACTCGCTGCATTATGAGCAGTTCACCTGTACGGAGTGCCATCCGGATGTGTTCACCGCCAAACGCGGTTCCAACCCGTCTACCATGAAGGATATGGAAGAGGGCCAGACCTGCGGCGCCTGTCATGACGGCTCCATGGCCTTCAGCGTTAAAAGCAATTGCGGGACCTGTCACAGTAAGGCGGTTGATATCCCCTTTGAGAATAAGGACGTAGGCGAGATCACCTTCCCGCATTCGGTGCATTATGAGCAGTTCACCTGTACGGAGTGCCATCCGGATGTGTTCACCGCCAAGCGCGGCTCCAATCCGTCGACCATGAAGGACATGGAAGAGGGCCAGACCTGCGGTGCCTGCCATGACGGCTCAACCGCCTTCAGCGTTAAGAGCAACTGTGCCAGTTGTCACAGCAAGGCGGTTGATATTGCCTTTGAGAATAACGATGTTGGTGAGATTACCTTTCCGCATTCAGTGCATTACGAGCAGTTTACTTGCACGGAATGTCACCCATCTGTCTTTAAGGCCAAACGTGGTTCCAACCCGTCGACCATGAAGGATATGGAGGAGGGCAGGACCTGCGGTGCCTGCCATGACGGCTCAACTGCCTTCAGCGTCAAGAGCAACTGCGGCAGTTGTCACAGCAAGGCGGTTGATATTGCCTTTGCCAATAAAGATATCGGCGAGATCACCTTCCCGCACTCGGTGCATTACGAGCAGTTCAACTGCACGGAATGTCATCCATCTATCTTCACTGCCCAGCGTGGTTCCAACCCGTCGACCATGAAGGATATGGAGGAGGGCAGGACCTGCGGCGCCTGCCATGACGGCTCAACTGCCTTCAGCGTCAAGAGCAACTGCGGCAGTTGTCACAGCAAGGCGGTTGATATTGCCTTTGCCAATAAAGATATCGGCGAGATCACCTTCCCGCATTCGGTGCATTATGAGCAGTTCAACTGTACGGAGTGCCATCCGGATGTATTCACCGCTAAGCGCGGCTCCAACCCATCGACCATGAAGGATATGGAGGAGGGCCAGACCTGCGGCGCCTGCCATGACGGCTCGACTGCATTCAGCGTTAAGAGCAACTGTGCAACCTGCCACAGCAAGGCGGTAGACATCCCATTTGAGAACAAGGATGTCGGAGAGATCACCTTCCCGCATTCGGTGCATTATGAGCAGTTTACCTGCACGGAATGTCATCCCGAGGTATTTACCGCCAAGCGCGGCTCCAATCCGTCAACCATGAAGGACATGGAGGAGGGCCAGACCTGCGGCGCCTGTCATGACGGTTCCATGGCCTTCAGCGTCAAGAGTAACTGCGCCACCTGCCACAGCAAGGCCGTTGATATTCCTTTTGCCAACAAAGATATCGGCGAAATCACCTTCCCGCACTCGGTGCATTATGAGCAGTTTAGCTGCACGGAATGTCACCCATCGATTTTCACCGCCAAACGTGGCTCCAACCCGTCGACCATGAAGGATATGGAAGAGGGCCAGACCTGCGGCGCCTGCCATGACGGCTCAACCGCCTTCAGCGTTAAGGGCAACTGCGCCAGTTGTCACAGCAAGGCGGTTGACATTGTTTTCACCCTTAAACACAGAAATGCTGGAAATATAGCATTCCCGCACTCCGTCCACGTTAATAAGTTGAGTTGGCTTGAATGCCAGGCCGATGTGCTCAAGGTCGAGAGCGGCACGAATCGTGAGGCCATGCGGAAGATGGAAAAAGGTGAAACCTGCGGTGCTTGCCACGATGGTGCAGGAGGTTTCGGGATAGTAGGGACCTGCACGACCTGCCACCTTAGCGTTAAGGAGATTGAATTTACGCCTAAGAATCTTGGCGAGACGGTTTTTCCACACTCGGTGCATTATGAGCAGTTTAGCTGCACTGAATGCCACCCCAGTATCTTTAAAGCCGAGCGCGGTGCTAATAAGGCCAGCATGCTTGAGATGGTTTCCGGGAAATCCTGCGGAGCGTGTCATGATGGTGATGTGGCTTTCAGCGTTAAAGGTGACTGCGTTGCTTGCCATTTTCTGTGTAGGTGATTATTTCTGCAAGGATGAAGATGCCGGACGGAGTGTTTCCGGCATTCAACTCATGGTGTGTTTAACTGTGTCTATTGCCATCAGATGTAGTAAGGAATATAAGAGGTAAAGATGAAGGGCGACGGATGCTAAACCTGTTGCCCTTTTATTATTCGTAGTGGCCGTGCTGTTTTTATAAAACAAGACACCGCCGCTTAGAGGGATGCATTCATATGAAGAAATCTGAAATAACGGTTCCTCCAATTAGGGTATTTATAAGACCGATGTTTTTACCCACCATTCTTGTCGTTTTGTTTGTCATTATAACTTTGGGATGCCAGCCATTTGCCATCCAGAAAACGCCACCAGCATTACTTTCAGGGGCAGAACTGTTTAAATCAAAATGCAGTCAATGTCATGAAACAGAATTGGCTTTGCGGAAATATCGATCTCCAGGGGCTTGGTTCGAGACCATTGCCAGAATGAAAGAGAAACATAACAGTCAAATCAGCAGTAAAGAGATCAAGCTCCTGGTCCAATATCATGTGGAACGGCAAAAGCGGGAGGCAGCTGTCTTTAATGATAGATGTCAAAAATGTCACCCCGGAAAAGTATTTCTGGAGAAAGCTTTGACCCCTGATCAAGCTAGGGCAATTATTAAGCGTATGCAGCAGAAAATCGGTAATACCATAGAGGATAAGGATATCGATATTATCGTCAGGTACCATGTTCATTCCCAGCAGGCTGCTTTAGAAAAAAGCCTTACTGGCATTTCTGCCCTGATCCCTAAAAAACAACTTGCTAAGAAAAGAGACGCGGCGTTATTTGTCAAAAAATGTTCGATATGCCACCTTCCAGCAAGGGCGTTAGAGGTCACCAAGGACAAAGAAGCATGGTTTCAAACCATTAAGAGAATGCAGTCTTACAGCAAGGGGGAAATTACCGACAGTGATGTTGAGAGCCTGGTTGACTTCCATATCACCAGGCAGCAGCTAGAAATCAACGCCTTTAAAGAGACTTGTACGAAATGTCATGATGATGAGCGGATCAACAGTCGTAGTATGACGGAAGAACAGTGGTTGGAAACGATCAAGCGCATGCAGGAGAAAGCCCCGGAGCTGATTCCCGACGAAAAAATTGTCCTGCTTGCCGCTTACTTCCATCGCCGGGAGTTCACATTGGCAAAAATTTTTAATGGAAAATGCCACTTGTGCCACTCTGAAGGATCAAGGACGTCCTATACTCAAGATTCTATTATGCAGATGAACACGTTGATAGCTCTTGCTAATCAAAATTCTGGACGCACCACGCAGGTGTTTGAGGTTAATAATCTCCGTTCTATCCATATCCAGCGTCAGAAACGAAGCATGCTGATCTACGAGAGCAGATGTGACATCTGTCATCAAAAGGGAAATCCAGGGCAGGCCAAAGAGCCAGGGAAGGGAAAGCAGGTGGAAAGAGACCGGGCGGAGTGGATATCTTTTATTGCCGCCCTTCAAGGCGTGGAGTTAAGCAAAGAAATCCAGAGTACGATTGACAGTCAGATTGATTTTCATATTTCCAGACACTAATTTCACTATTATACGACCAGGAGGTATTAGATAGTGCCTGTTGGCTAATAAGGATGTTTTAGGTCCTTTGCTGCAAACTGGTGGTTTCTGACCTTGAAAACAGATTCAGAGCCTTTTTTCCAGATTTTGAGTCTCATCGAATCCTTTCCAGAGAACCGTCTAACCAAACCTACAGGAAGAACCATTGCAAAAAAGAGCACTGTTAGAAGGATCTTGGAAACAACTGTGCCCAGTGCTGTGCTTAAGGCAAACCAGCAGATGGCAAACGGTTTAAAAACAGGAGGATAAGCCATGGCGATAAGTAAACAGATCATGGCTGATATCATCAGCTGCGGCAGCATCCAGACTTGGTAGCAAATAAGACATATCAGGACCAGGGCCAGACCTGAATCCTTGCATTTGTCTGCAGTAATTTTTTTATCTGAGGATTTCATTTCATATTCCTTTAGAAAGATCTTAGCGTTGGGTCAATCCAGCTCATATTTTTGCTGCCAATAGTTTCGGTCGGCATACTTGGGCTGGTCCTCTTTTTTGAACAGAAAATCCCCCATTACCAGGTAGTCCATTTCCGTTCCCATAAAACAGCGGTAGGCGTCTTCCGGGGTGCAGACAATAGGTTCTCCCCGGACGTTAAAGCTTGTGTTGACGATGACGCCATACCCGGTTCGTTGGCGAAAGGCGTTAATCAACTGCCAGTACTTTGGATGGACTTCTTTGTTGACAGATTGGATTCGGGCGGAATAGTCAACATGAGTGATCGCCGGTACATCCGATCGAAGATGGTAGAGGCGCTCGTAAATTGGCAGAGAATTGTAGTTCTCTGGAGTGGTATTTTGCCTTTCTTCACGTACTTGGGCCACCAACAGCATGTAAGGAGATGGTCGATCAAGTTCGAAAAATTCAGGGATGCATTCCTCGATAACCGATGGGGCAAAAGGCCTAAATCCTTCACGGTACTTGATTTTGAGGTTAAGTTTTTTCTGCATTTCAGGATGGCGGGGATCTCCAAGGATACTTCGGTTGCCCAACGCTCGGGGGCCATACTCCATGCGGCCCTGGAACCAGCCGACAGCATTCCCCTTTTCGAGAAGTTCGGCAACTTCAGAGCAAAGGACGTTAAACTTGTCATAAGCCTGGTGTGGAGCCTGATAGCGTCGAGCTACTTTGAGGATATCTTTAGCGCTGTATTCCGGACCGAGCAATGTCCCTTTCATGGCATCAGGGCTGACGGCTTCTCTGGGCTTATCAAGGAAGATGTGCCAACCGGCCAAGGCCGCTCCTACAGCGCCACCCGCATCGCCGCTGGCTGGTTGGATCCAGATCTCTTTAAATATTCCTGAGCGCAGCAGTTTGCCGTTGGCCACACAATTGAGCGCCACACCTCCTGCCATTACCAAAGTGTTGCAGTTTGTTAGTTCTTTGGCAGTTTTAGCAAGTCGGAGTACAACCTCTTCAGTAATTTCCTGAATGGCCAATGCCAGATCCATGTAGTTCTGGTCCAATTCAGTTTCGGATTCTCGCCGTGGCAGACCGAAAAGCGTTTTCCATTTCCTGTCGACGCACATCCTGAGACCGGTAGCGTAGTTAAAATACTCCATGTTCAGGAGCAGGGAACCGTCCTCACGAAGATCAAGCAATTCGGAAAAAATCAACTCTTTAAATTTTTCGACTTGCGCTGAGCCGGCTCTTCCGTACGGGGCAAGCCCCATCAGTTTGTATTCACCGCTGTTGACTTTAAACCCACAATAATAGGTAAAGGCCGAATAGAGCAGACCCAGGGAGTGGGGAAAATCGAGTTCTCTCAGGATTTCGATTTTGTTCCCCCTTCCGGCACCGATGGTACAGGTGGCCCATTCTCCGACCCCATCTACGGTAAGGATGGCCGCTTCTGAAAATGGGGACGGGTAGAAGGCGCTGGCCATATGTGAAAGATGGTGCTCGGGAAATAGGAGCTTGGCATTGACGCAGCCAAGTTTCTTAAATTCGTCCCGCAGCATTTTGCGCATAAAGAGCTTCTCTTTGATCCAGACAGGTATGGCCGACAGAAAGCTGGTCAATCCTCGAGGAGCAAAGCTGTGATAGGTCTCAAGCAACCTCTCGAACTTCAGGTAAGGTTTGTCGTAGAAGGTGACAGCGGTGATATCACAGAGTTCCAGTCCTGCTTCGTCCAAAACATAGGCAACAGCATGACTGGGAAAAGAGGAATCATGCTTCTGGCGGGTAAACCTCTCCTCGTGGGCTGCAGCGACTATTTCCCCATCCACAACCAAGGCGGCCGCACTGTCGTGGTAGAAGGCCGATATGCCAAGAATTGCTTCTGCCATTAGTTATCGTTCCTTTTAGAAAATAGCGTAGATAAACGGTGCGATTGCCGAGCCACTGGTGAGTACTATTAACACACCAAACAGCATCATAAAAAGAATAATTGGAAGGAGCCAAAATTTTTTCCGCTCCTTCAAAAATCCCCAGAGATCTTTAAGAAAATCCATAGCTTGTCCTTTGTTTGTATAAAAAGTTATTAAAAAATTCCATTACTGATTTTGATAGAATATCTATTTGGCCAGAGCGTTGTTAACTGGTTTCCCATGTTGGTACACTACACGTGAAAGTACTTTACCGTCTGGGTTCCAAACAATGTCAAGACCATTTTTGACTCCCAGATCAAAATCCTGGAAATGTTTGATCCGGCCGTTCTCATAAAACTCTACATCTATACCGTCAGGAACAATTTGACCTGTTGCGTTGCGGCGTCCTTGTACCAGTTTGTGCGGTCCACTAAATGGGTAGCGTTCAAGTTGGATATCTGGCAGTTGTGGACTCGGTGGAGGCGTTCCCAGTAAAGGGCGAATTTTCTCCAGTGTACTGCGGGCGCCTCTGTTTTTAGGGTTCAAACTCAAAGCTTTCATCAGACTGGCGTAGGCAATTCTATACCGGCCACGTTTGGCCATGGTAGTTCCAAAGGATTGGTGCGCTACGTCGTAGTAAGGCGCTTGTCGGCAGACCATGAGAAGGTTTGCCGCAGCCTCTTCCAGTTCAAGAAAACGCCGGTTGGAAAGCATCTGTCCCAGTTTCAACCGGAGTTCAAGCGCGCCAGGGGCTTTTTCTAGTGCTGAGAAAAGGGTCTGCCTCGCTTGTTCAGCATTTTCCTGCCTCTGGTAGAACGACGTCAAAACGCTTGCCGCATCTACCGCAACGTCCTGATATTCTCCGGCCATCTCCTGGGCCTGTTTTGCGAGCCGGGCGGCATCATCATTTTTTCCGGCCCATAATAGCACACGCGCCAGACTGGTTAAAGCCTTCCCCTGTACGTGCCGGTCTATTTTGCCTTCAATGCTTGCAGTGACTGCAGCAATTGTCTGCTCACTCCAATTTGTTCCAGGCTGAACCAGGCCCCGATCAATCATGACCTGGATCAGAGCGAGAGCTAGAATTTTATGCCCCTCAATGGTTGGATGCACATGATCAAAGAAAAATTCCTCTCCCGGAATAGGAAAGCCTTTTTTCTGGAGCATACGTTTCTCCAGCAGTCCGACATAGTCGACCAGTCCAACGCCCTGTTCTTTAGAAATATCGGTGACGATCTGACGCATCGGCGATAGAGCCCGCAACGGGCAGACGTCCTCATCACGGGCCAGACGCAGGGCTGTTTCTGCCTCTTTAAAACGGCCCAGTGCCAGAAGCGTCTTTCCTCGACGATAGTGCAGCTCGGCATAGCGTGGGTCTAAATTGACGGCCGAGTCCAGAATACCGAGTGCCTCATTCCAGTTTTCCTGACGAATTGCCAGATTGGCTTGGGTCAGCATTTGTTCTGACTGACGTAGGCTTACCTGGTCGAGGCCTTGAGTATGCTCACTTTTAAATGGCGAACAATCCTTTAAATTTGCGGCAGGTGTGACAAAAACGACTTCAGCGCCGGCTGATCGGGCCAGCGCCACCATACGCTCAAGACTGATCCGGTAATGCTTGAGAATGTTTTTTTGCAGAGCATCATCGCGTCTGTAGAGCTCGGGGCCACGGGATCGGTCGAGTTTGGCAGCCACTTCTACAGCAAGTTGGTCCCGTTTATTTTGTTTAGTTTTCGGAGAGAGGCCAAGACGTTGAAGAGCACTTGTCATTGCTGACCAGGTGCGGGTCCTGGCCAGCAGAGAAACGGTTGATCTGACGATCGGAGGAATGTTTCTGATCTGGCCGTAGGTCCGTTCTTCGAGGAATTCGTTGTGGCCAGTGTAAATGATAAACAAATCCGGCTGGTAATGTATCAGTTCTTCCATAAGGTGTGCCACCCGATAGCTGGCGTAACTGATGCCTCCGGCATTAATTGTCTCCCAGTTCTTGCTCCCGTCGGCCTGCGGCAGGAGTGCGCGGAGCCAGCCTGCAAAGGAGGTTGCATCAGTGTAAGGGCGGCCATAGGTAGTTGATCCCCCGAGGCAGAAGATTCGGTAGGTGTCCGGGCTTTTTTTTAACGGAAAACTTTGTTGATTGAAAAAATTCAGTTTGTTATCGGCAGTTACCATCTGTTTCCCGCCGCCGAGGCTCGGTCGAGGGACAAATAGAGGTACGTTGGAGGCAAAACCTACGAAAGGGTCTTCGGTAGTAAGGGCAGGTTTAATCCCGAACAGAGCTAAACTGCCTTCAAGCAGGAAGACAAAAATTACGATAGCTGCAATAGGCAGAAGCAGGGCCTGCCAGAGGGCCAAACGACGAGGCACGTCTGGGGTGTCCGGAGATTCAGAGTGAAGGTTCTTTCTGGCTTGGTTGTCATTGTTGGAAGAGGGGCGATGTGTCATGGTCAGTTTTGATAGTCTCGCAGTTAACCTGCTTTGACAGGAAACGAAAAACTGCTCGACATCCCCGTTCCACTCTGTAAATATTTGATTTTACAAAGTGACGCTGGATCTATTGAGACTTCTTGCGAGTTTGTCAGTTTTCGAAGTTACAGTTTTTCTTTGAATGTAAGTACTTATGATATGCCAAAAAACCTATTATTAAAAGGTGAATGTGTCAGATTTGCAAAAACACCTTGAAAAAAGTTGCTAAGCTGGCTGTGCTAGAGATACTTATACCTGCCCATATAGAGATTCTTTAAGTGGTTCCAGCTGTTTTTCATAATGTCTCCACAGCTGGACTGAATCTCTGTAAATAGGACGACGCACCTGAGCAAAGCTTGCAGTACTCACCCGTCTTTTCGTTTTGTAAAAGTCCAGACATCTATTGTCCCAAGGGAGGCCGCAAAAATCAAGAAGGCGTTTCGTCTGAGCTTCCTGACCTGAAACCATTTCTTCATATTGTATGGAGCAGATAAAATCGGGCAGGAGCATTTCCCAGTGTGCCATCAGGCCACGGTAAAGGGTGTAGTACTGGCCGAGTTCTTCCATGGTAAAGGCATACCCATGGTCCCCCCTGAAGTCTTTTTTAAATATCGAGTAACAGTTGTCCATTGGATCTCTTGTACAATGGATAATTTTTGCACGGGGCAAAATTATTTTGATGAGTCCGAGGCGTAAAAAATTATAGGGCATTTTGTCCGTTATGTATTGTGCATCAGTCGAATATTGCCGGATTTCTGTAATGTACTCAGAACCTATTTTTGCCAAAGCAGTTTCGTCGAGATCCCGCGCACATTCCGGGAAGCGTTCAGCAGAACTTTCTTTGCAAACAGTATTGATTAGACTGCCTAGAATCTCTAGTTCGCCTGCGCCAAAAACCAGTGGGTGGCTGGCGAGAACCTGTTCAACAAGGCTTGTTCCTGACCTGGGCATCCCCACAATAAAAATAGGAGATTTGTCCTGGCAACCTAAACCCTGGTGTAATGAAAAAAAATCAGGTGAGAATATCTTCTTAATTTTTTCTATAAAATTTGCGTCGTTCTGAATTGAATAGTTATATTCCAGTCGTTTCAGGCGGTTTGCTTCGAGAATATACTCAAAGGATTTCTCGTATAGGTTAAGATCCTCAAATGCTTTTCCTAAAGCAAAACCGAGGTCTCTCCGGTCCGGATCGGATGTCTCCTCCTTACTGTAGAGCTTTTGCATCGCCAGGATAATATTATCAACTTCGGTAAATTTTATCAGTAAAGCGAGGCTGTTATATGCCAGGGCAAAATT
>Ga0209919_1001656_pt1 | contig 10617 bp, 13 predicted proteins | sample SalPon2A_C_D2_MG_FD_185721 | JGI IMG/M metagenome (GOLD analysis project Ga0209919, IMG submission 185721) | Soil microbial communities from South San Francisco under conditions of wetland restoration - Salt Pond MetaG R2A_C_D2_MG (SPAdes)... | ecosystem: Environmental > Terrestrial > Soil >... | reverse complement strand
AGCCACGCGCTGGTGCAGAATCAGCTTGAAGTGGTTGCTGCGCATGAATTTGGGATCCCTGACGCAGTGGCCGCCCTTGCCGATGTCCAGCTTGGGGCCATTGGGGCCGGCAATCGAAACCAGTTCGCCGGCAGATGCGATGTTAGCCAGGGGCAGGGCAAGCAATAACAGAATGGAGAGAAAATTTTTCATGACAAACAATCCACCACAGAGACACAGAGGCACAGAGAAAAACCAGAGAGGATGTTTATGTCCGTCTCGTTGTTCATATGGTTGTCCAGTAAATGAGTCATGTGCTTGCTCTGTGTCTCTGTGGTTAGTCGGTTTTGACTTTCCCTACTCGCCCAAGCCCATCTGGATATACCCGGTCGGGCATACATCCTTGCAGATATGGCAGCCGATGCACTTGTCATAGTCGGTGTCCACATAGCGGCCGACCGAGGCCTGGTTCTTCTTTACCCGGAAAACTGCGGTCTGCGGGCAGTACACCACGCAGTTGTCGCACTCGAAACACATGCCGCAGCTCATGCAGCGCTTGGCTTCGTCCACGGCATCGGCTTCAGACAACACTTCCAGGCGCTCTTCGAAGTTGCCCAGCGCGGTCTGTTCATCCAGCGTGATGATGTGGCGTTGCTTGCGTGCGACGAAACCGAAATGACCGAGGAACAACTCGTCGTGCGGGATTACATAACGACCGGAACGGTTGTCGAAGTTGTGCACCACATCGGCCTGGTTGGTGCCGCGGATCGGCTCGTGCACCTCGTTGATCGGCAGGCCCTTCTCGACCATCTTGCGCATCATGTCGAAGGTGTGCACGTCGATCTTGGGGCGCTTCTCCATTTCCTCGCCGGCGAGGAAGCGATCGATGCCTTCGGCGGCAATCGCGCCGTGGCCGATGGCGGTGGTCAACAGGTGCGGGCGGATCACGTCGCCGCCGGCAAAGGTGCCGGGCTTGCCTGCGACCTGGTAGTTCTTGTCGGCGTTTACTGCGCCGCGTCCGTTGTCGAATTCTTCCAGTCCGGTGAAATCCACGGCCTGGCCGATGGCGGAAACAATCAGGTCGGCCGGAATATCCTGCTCGCTGCCTTCCTTCTGGTTGATTTCCAGCTTGCCGCCGGCGATCTTGGCTTCGCATTCAGCCACGCGCAGTGCGGTGGCGCGGCCACTGGCATCCTTCACCACGCCGACCGGCACCAGGCCGCCGCGGATGGCGATACCTTCGGCCAGTGCCTGTTCGATCTCATGCTTGTTGGCCTGCATCTTGTCGATCGGGAAGATCGAAGTCAGTGTCACCTCTGCGCCCTGCTTGGCGGAGATGTCGGCCACGTCCTGTGCCAGTTGCCCGGCAATGGCATGTTCCATATCGGTGGGCTTGGCGTGTTCGATGTGGCCCAGGCGGCGTGCTACGGTAGCCACGTCGATCGAGGTGTCGCCACCACCGATTACCACTACGCGCTTGCCGACATGCTGCAGGCGGCCGTCGTTGAATGCTTTGAGGAAAGCGGTGGCGGTGACCACGTTGGCCGCTTCGCTGTCAGGAGTGGGTAATGCGCGGCCGGCCTGTGCCCCCATGCCGAGGAATACCGCATCGTAGTCCTTGCGGATCTGTTCCAGCGTGATGTCCTTGCCGATGTGGCAGTTCAGTTTTGTTTCCACGCCGAGGTCGATGATGCGCTGGATTTCTGCATCCAGTATGTCGCGTGGCGTGCGGAAACCCGGGATGCCGTAGCGCATCATGCCGCCCAGATGTTCGTGTTCGTCGAAGATGGTAACGGCGTGGCCTTTCATCACCAGTTGATAGGCGCAGGCCATGCCGGCCGGACCGCCGCCGATGATGGCGACTTTTTTGCCGGAGGGGGCTACATCCGGCTTGTTGAATTTAAGGTTGTTCTGGATCGCATACTCGCCGAGGAAGTGCTCGACCGAATTGATGCCGACATGGTCTTCCACCTCGTTGCGGTTGCAACCGGTCTCGCACGGTGCCGGGCAGACGCGGCCCATCACCGACGGGAACGGATTGGCTTCGGTCAGCACGCGCCAGGCATATTCCTGCCATGGCATGGACGGCTTGCCGTCGGCGCCGACCGGTGGTTTTTCCATGCCGCGCGCGATCTGCAGGTAGCGGCGGATGTCTTCGCCGGCCGGGCAGCTGCCCTGGCAGGGGGGAGTAGACTGGATATAAGTCGGGCACTTGTAGGACCAGCTGGACTGAAAAATCCGGTCGTGCGGACGTACCTTGGTATCGCCATCCTTGTAGCGACGGAAGTTGAGTTTTGTTTCTTGCTGTTCGGTCGTTGCTGACATCGCATGCCTCCAATCAATAAATCTCTGTTTGTCCTATTGTTCCTGTTGTTCCACAGGCTCCTGTTGAGCCATTTGTTCCTGTTCCGGCAGGATGATCGCGTTGCTCACCAGTTGGTGTACGCCGCCGATCATGCCGCGCTGAAAACCGTAATAGGGCAGTACCTTGCTGAACTGCGTCTTGCAGATCGCGCAGATCGCTGCCAGGTAATTCACGCCATGGCTGTCCGCCACTTCCTGCAATGCTTCCATGCGCGGTAGCGCACCCTTCACGCGCAGGTCGAGCAGATCGTCGGTCAGCAGGCCGCCGCCACCGCCGCAGCAGAAGGTCTTCTCGCGGATAGTGTTTTCGTCCATGTCGACGAAGTTGTTGGCCACCGCCTTGATGATGTTGCGCGGGATCTCGAACTGGCCGCCCGGCTCGTCGCCCATGCGCGAAGCGCGCGCCACGTTGCACGAATCGTGGAAGGTGATTTTGTACTGGTCGTTCTTCGATTTATCCAGCTTCAGTTTGCCCTGCTCGATCAGGTCCCAGGTATATTCGCAGATGTGCGTCGGCTGCTTGTAGCGGGGGTCGAGCTGGCTCTGCAGTTGCACCGCGAACGGATCGTCCGCCCCTGCGCCGATGCCGGCCAGTGTGTTCCAGTAGGCGACGCGCCAGGCGTGGCCGCATTCGCCGACGATGATGCGCTTCACGCCGAGGTCGAGCGCAGCCTTGCGGATGCGCAGAGCAACTTCGCGCATCTGTTCGTAGTTGCCGATGAACAGGCCGAAATTGGCGCCTTCCGAGGCCATTGAGGACAGCGTCCAGCTCGCGCCGACGGCGTGAAACACCTTGGCATAACCGATCAGGCCATCGATGTGCGGCTCGGCGAAGAAATCGGCGGAAGGCGTAATCAGCAGAATTTCCGCACCCTTCTGGTCGACCGGGAAAAGCACGTCGACGCCGGTGTCTTCCTTGACATCTTCTTCCAGTCCTTCCAGCGTGTTTTCCAGCGCCGGGCCGGGCAGGCCGAGGTTGTTGCCGATCTTGTGCACTTTGCCGATGATCTCGTTGGAATACTTCTGGCCGTAGCCGACCGCGTCGAGGATGTCACGCGCAGCCATGGTGATCTCGGCAGTGTCGATACCGTAGGGACAGAACACCGAGCAGCGGCGACATTCCGAACACTGATGGTAATAGCTGTACCACTCTTCCAGCACTTCCTTGGTGAGGTCGCGCGCGCCGACCAGTTTCGGGAATAACTTGCCGGCCAGCGTGAAGTAGCGGCGGTAGACGCTGCGCAGCAGGTCCTGGCGCGCCACCGGCATGTTTTTCGGATCCTGGGTGCCGATGAAATAATGGCATTTGTCGGTGCAGGCGCCGCAATGCACGCAGGCATCGAGATAGACCTTGAGCGAGCGGTATTTCTTCAATAGCTCGCCCATCTTGGCGAGGGCGCGTTCCTTCCAGTCTTCCGGCAATTCGCCGGGGAAGCCCAGGTCGGCCTGGATTTTCTCGTTGGCGATGAACGGCTTTACCCCCTCCATTGCACCCGGCTTCAGGGCTGGGATGATAGGAATGACGCGATATGGGGGAGCGGTAATCTCGGCGGCCATTTATTTCTCCAACTCCGCCGCCCACGGCGCAAGGTGGCGCTGCTCGCGCGGGTTGTCGCTCTGGTTGCGGCTGGGCGAGAAGAACACGCCCGGCGCATGCAGCAGCTTGCTGAACGGGAAAATGATCATCAGTGTCGCGACCAGTCCCAGATGGACATAGAGCAGGGCGCTTTGCGGCAGCGGCTGAACGTTGAAGTGCATCAGGCCGATGAAGAAACTTTTGACCGAAACGATGTCGGTGTGCACCAGCCATTTCATCGATAGGCCGGACAGGCCGATGCCCAGCAGCAAAGCCAGCATCAGGTGGTCGGAAGGGGTCGAGATGTAGCGGATGCGCTCGACCAGGAAACGGCGTGCCCACAGCCCGGCCAGGCCGGCGACCATCAGGAATCCGGCGTAGATGCCGAACGGTTGTATTAACACGACCCATGACCAGACCGGGTCGGTGAAATAGCGCAAGTGGCGCAGCAGTACCAAGGCAAGGCCAAGGTGGAACATGATGCCGAGGCCCCAAATCCACAGGTTGGACTTGAACAGGCTTTCGAACAGCATGACTTCGCGCGCCATGCGGAACACCACGCCGCCGGTGGTGGTCGGCGCCGGGGTAGTGGGAATCTTGAGCGGCGCAGGAGTGCGCGCATAATCGGCGATGCGATAGGCCAAGCCGCCCGCGAACAGGATCGCGGCGAGGTAGAACAGGATGGCAAATAATGTAGTCATCTCGATCAGTAATCAGGATTCTGGATTTCGGGTTCAGGAGCAGGCCAGGCGTCAACGCCTGAATCCTGCATCCTGAATCCTGATGCCTGAACTTATACGCAGCCGGTCGGCTTGGGCAGGCCGGCGATCTTGCACGCCTGCTTGGCCGGGCCGTAGGGGAACAGGTCGTACAGGTACTGGCTGTTGCCCTTGTCTGCACCGAGCTTCTTGCCGATAGCTTTGGTCAGTACGCGTACTGCCGGGGCAATCTGGTATTCGTCGTAGTATTCGCGCAGGAAATCCACGACTTCCCAATGCTGGTCGGTCATATTGACGTTTTCGGTCTGCGCGATGTACTCGGCGACTTCCTTGTTCCAGTCGGACAGATTGACCAGATAACCTTCTTCGTCGGTTTCGTAGGATTTGCCGTTGACTTCGATGTTAGGCATGGAGTTCTCCTTAATTGTAATAGTGGTGGTTCAAAGCCAGGATTGGCAGTTTTTGCTTTCTGCGACGAGGTCGACGAAACCGCCGTAGTCGACGCCGTTGATGCCGTCGAGCAGGCGATCCGCCAGGCCACGCGCTTCCAGGTCCGGCTGTAGCACATGCACCTTGAAGTGTTTCATTGCTTCGCGCATTTTATCTTCCGTTGCGGTGCCGGAGGTGGCGGCGTACACCGCATCCTCGATCAGCAGAATGTTGCCGCCCTGGGCCACGCGCAGGCAGGAGTCGAGCGAGCTGTTGCCAAGCGGTGCCTTGTTGATGATGTGCAGCATCTATTGTTCTCCTCTCATAACCAGCGACTTGGCTGACGTTGTTTGACAGCCTGGTCGAATGGCTAGTTGTTTCATCAGAAGCTCAGGACCACGTCCTGTTCGTCCATCAATGCGCCCATCTCGGCGCGGGGCAGTACGATGACGTCAACCAGCAGGTCGTCCTCGCTCAGACCGCGTTCCTCGAGTGCTTCCTTTTCAACATACAGTTTTTCGACGTCATAACCGTCCAGCGCGCGGTAAGTGGGCGAAAAGTTCTTGGTTTCAATGCCCTTGGTCTGCTGCCCCTTCTTCAACTGGTATACGCCGTCGTCGAGGAAGGCCAGCGACACATCCTGGTCGAAGGCCGCGCTGATCAGCACTACTTCCAGCGATTCCAGCGCATAGATCGTGCCGTAGGGCGCCTTGCGGTTGACGAACATGAATTTCTTGATATCGCTCATTTCGTCTCCTTAATCGCCGAAGGTGACCAGGCGGTCAGCCTGGATGCCGGCCTCGACCAGTTGTCCCAGGCCGGAAATACGGAAGCCGGGCGCCAGGTTTTCGTCCTTGATGCCGCGGCGCAACGCAGCCGCCACGCACACCACCAGGTCGATCTTGTGCTCTTCCGCCAGCTTGCTCCAGCGCGCCACGATATTGCGGTCATCCTGCGGCGGTTCGGTCAGGCGCGAGGCGTTGTTCACGCCGTCGTGGTAGAAGAACACGCGAAAGATTTCATGTTCCTTTTCCAGCGCGGCCTTGCAGAACAGATAGGCGGAATCGCTGGCCTGGTGCTGGTATGGCCCCTCGTTGATGACTATGCCGAATTTCATCTGTCCTCCAGCCGATCAGAAACGGATATGCGCCGAGGCGTTCAGGTTGTAACGCGAACCGCGCCAGTCATCCACCAGGTATTTGGTGAACGGCAGTCCGGTTTTCTCGAAGAAACGCGGCCAGCCGATGCGGTCGATCCAGTCGGCGATGCGCTCCCATGGGCGGGCATCTTCCTTGTAGGTGTAGAGAATCTTTTTCACCACGTCTGCAGCTTCGGTCCAGCGCGGTGGATTGTTGGGAATGCCGGAGGCAACCATCTTCATGAAGGTCGGTTTGCCGCGGGCGTTGGAGTTTTTGCCGCCCACCCAGATTGCCAGCTTGGAATATTCCGGGTCGTTGATCTGCATCGGCGGGCAGGGTGGATAGCAGGCGCCGCAGCACATGCACTTGCTCTCGTCGATTTCCAGCGAAGGCTTGCCGTTTACCATGGCAGGACGGATGGCTGCTACCGGGCAACGGGCCACTACCGCCGGGCGTTCGCACACATTGGCCACCAGGTCGTGATTGATCTTGGGCGGTTTGGTGTGCTGCACGATGATTGCGAGGTCGGCTTGGCCGCCGCAGTTGATTTCGCAGCAGGAAGTGGACAGGTGCACGCGGTTGGGCATTTGCTCGCTCTTGAACTCGTCAATCAGTTCGTCCATCAGCGACTTCACTACGCCCGAAGCATCGGTGCCCGGAATGTCGCAGTGCAGCCAGCCCTGGGTGTGGGCGATCATTGCCACCGAGTTACCGGTGCCGCCGACCGGGAAGCCATGCTTTTCCAGTTCTGTGATCAGCGGGGCAACCTTGCTCTCTTCCGATACCATGAACTCGATGTTGGAGCGGATGGTGAAGCGTACGTGGCCTTCGGCAAACTTGTCGGCGATGTCGCACAGCGTACGGATGGTGTACAGGTCCATCTGGCGCTGGGTGCCGGCGCGTACCGACCACACTTCCTCGCCGCTGTGCGAGACATGGTGCAGTACGCCGGGACGTGGACGATCATGATATTTCCAGTTGCCATAGTTCTTGGCCAGAACCGGATGCAGGTATGGCTTGTTATCCGGAACGCCACATTCGACCGGGCGGCGCATTTGTGCAGGTGCATTCATGTTCTATCTCCTCAGGCGGACTGTTTCTTGGCGTTAATCTTGGCAACTTCTTCATCCCAGCCGTCGGTGCGAACATAGGGATTCATGCGCGGCGAACTGATCATGGCCGGATCGGCGTCTATTTCCATCGCGTCCAGGAAGTTGGCCAGACCGATGCGCTCGATCATCTCGCCGGTACGCTCGTGCTCGAGCGCGTTTTCGGCGAAGAAGTCAACAGTGCGCTGGGCGAAGTCGACCAGTTTTTCAAGGTCTTCGTCGGTCTCCAGCTTGATGAACGGCATGATCACCGTACCCATCAGGCCGCCAATCTTCAGGTGGCTCTTGCCGCCGACCAGCACGGTTGCGCCCTTGTCCTTGCCGGGAGCCAGCGCGCCGGTCATCACGTTGATGCAGTGCATGCAGCGCACGCAGTCCTGATTGTCGATTTCGATAGCATGGGTGTCGCTTACCGCCACGCTGGAGATATGTTCGCCGCTCTTGATCTTGCCGATTTCCTTGACCTGGAAGGTCTTGGTCGGACAACGCGCCACGATGTCGTTTACCAGTTCATCCATACCGTGCTTGGCAAACCACTTCTTCGCCAGTTCTTCGTCGGTGCGGATGTTGTCGCGCCAGGTACCGATCACCGCCATGTCCGCACGCTGGATGGAATTCATGCAGTCGTTGGGGCAGCCGGAAAACTTGAACTTGAACTTGTAGGGCAGGGAGGGGCGGTGGATGTCGTCGAGGAAGGTGTTGATCACCGCACGGTGCGTTTTCCCTTCATCGTAACAGCTCTGCTCGCAACGTGCGGCACCTACGCAGGACATCGAGGTACGCACTGCGGGACCTGCGCCGCCCATGTCGAAGCCCAGTTCGTTGATTTCGTCGAAAGCCGTTTGCACATTCTCGGTGGTTGCGCCCTGGAACATAATGTCGCCGGACTGGCCGTGGAAGGCGATCAGGCCGGAACCGTGTTTCTCCCAGATGTCGCAGAACTTGCGCAGGATGTCGGTGTTGTAGTGCATGCCGGCCGGAGGCATCACGCGCAGGGTATGGAACTCGGCGGCATCCTTGTACACGGCTTCGCCATTCTCATCCTTGAGTTCGGTAAAACGCGGAATCACCCCGCCGCCGTAGCCGAACACGCCGACCGTGCCGCCTTTCCAGTAGCCTTTCTTGGTTTGATAGGATGCTTCCAGCTGACCGAGCAGGTCGACAGCCTGATCCTTGTCTTTTGCCAGCCGCTTCAGACCGGTAACAAAGCTGGGCCAGGGGCCGGACTCGAGTTCGTCGAGATTCGGTGTATCATGCAGTTTCTTAGCCATGAATCTTCCTTTCGTATCGTGCGTTCCAGCTTGCTTGCCGGCGTGCACTTCAAGTTGCCCGGTTGCTCGGGAGCTGTTTCACTATAATTGACCGCATCGATGCGGGCAATTCAGCAAATCCTAATGATCCGCATGTTGACGCATCTTGCAAAGATGTTAAATAGCCCGAAAGGGGGGGATGTTTCCCCCTGTAGTGTTATGCCGTTTTACCCTGTATAGGCTATAGACGCAGGGGGCATATATTGCGCTCAATATTGTATGCCAATATAGCGCCATATCCATGGCAATAGCAACTCAATATCTATATGAAATGGTAGGGAAAATGGCGCAGATTACTGAGCTGGAAAAATTCAGGGTGCCACTGGGCGGGCAGGAAGTGGAACTGCAGCAGATCGGGCATGCCGAGGGTGCAATGAACATGTTGCGTATCCGCATTCGCGAAGGCAAGCGTTTCACCATTTTCGACCTCGATCCGCTGACCGCGCGGCAGTGGGCGGAGGCAATGCGGCTCTGGGCCGATGCACAGGAAGGCAGCAAGGATGAATGAAGATGCAGGCGCGATGGCAGAAATAGTCTATGACCTGAAGGGTGGCACGCTTCCGGGCGAATATGCCTTTGTGCTGTGGCAGGAGTTGGTGCGCGCATTGCCCTGGCTGGAAACGGAGGAACAGGCGGGTCTGCTGCCGTTGCGCGGATCACGCAGCGGTGGCGACTTGTTGTTGCCGCAGCGCGCCAAGCTGGTGCTGCGACTGCCGCAGCGACTGGTGCCACAGGCCCGGCAGTTATCCGGCCGGGAATTGGAGGTTGCAGGACATGTGCTGCAGGTGGGGGCGGTGCGCGAACGGCCGTTGCTGGCCCATCCGACGTTGCATGCGCACTTGGTGGCAAGCTCCAGTGGCGAAAACGAATTTCTGGAGGAGGTGGCAGAGCGCTTGCGCGAACTGGAGATTCCTTGCAAGTGTATTTGCGGCAAGCGTGTTGAACTGCGTGCCGGAGAGCGTGCTATATCCGGCTACAGCTTGGTTGTATATGAACTGAACCTCGAGGGATCTTTACGCCTGCAACAAACAGGGTTGGGCGGCGAGCGTCGCTATGGTTGTGGCCTGTTTATTCCCTATAAGGAAATTTCCAGCCTCGATTGAGGTCGCGGACGTATTGCACGAATTTATTGTTAACTGGTCAATGTAAAGGAGAGATGGAGATGTCATACACTGTCGAGGGCGTCGAACTGGAAACCGATGATGATGGCTACCTGCTGGAGCCGGACTATCGAGACGAGGCCGTGGAAGCCATTGCGGCGGCCGAGAATATCGCGCTGACCCCCATGCACTGGGAAATCGTCAAGTACATGCGCGATCAATACCGGGAACATGGCCATACGCCGAACTTCCGCAGCATGCTGAAGGATGTGCAGGGATTCATGCCGGAAGCGGACAGCAAATCGCTGTATGATTTATTTCCGGTGGGGCCTGCCAAGCAGGCCGCGAAGGTCGCCGGTCTGCCGCAGCCGCTGGGCAAGGGCGGCTACTGAGTTTAAAGTTGAAATTGTGGAATTTGAGGAAACGATATGAATACAGCCAATGTAGTGCTCGACCTGAAAGGACTGACTTGCCCGGGGCCGCTGCTCGGTGCCAAGCGCATGGTGGACGACCTGGATGCTGGGCAGATACTGCTGCTGGTGTCGGATTGCCCCGGCACCCAGGATGACCTGTTTGCCTGGGCCAGACAGACCGGCAACCAGGTGCTGAAAACCGAAAAGCGTCCCGATGGCGGTACCGGTTACTACATCCAGAAAGGCAAGGGACATGGGCACAAGCCGAATGTGCTGCTGGATATTCGCGGTGTGAGTTGCCCGGGCCCCGTCGTCGAGGCAAAAAAACTGCTCGACGGCATGAAGGCCGGCGAAGTGCTGCAACTGATCAGCAACTGTCCCGGCATCCTGTCGGACATCACCGGATGGGCCGAGTCGACCGGCATGAAAATACTCGATACGGTCGAAATTGCCGCCGGCGAATACGAGTTTTACATCCA